>Ga0137412_10004665_pt1 | contig 10938 bp, 10 predicted proteins | sample CZODoug2_1_16fun_FD_122160 | JGI IMG/M metagenome (GOLD analysis project Ga0137412, IMG submission 122160) | Vadose zone soil fungal communities from Angelo Coast Range Reserve, California, USA - CZODoug2_1_16fungal (Hybrid Assembly) | ecosystem: Environmental > Terrestrial > Soil > Vadose zone... | reverse complement strand
GATGTTCGACATCGCCCGCGAACTCGAGGCGGCAAAGTTCATGCGCGCGGGCGATTTTGTCTTTGCCGCGGGCGATCCGGCGTTGATTCGTGATTTTGCGCCGGGCGCCCAGACGCTCGAAGGTTTCCTCTTCCCCGCCACCTATGAGCTTCCCAGGCACCCTGTGGCCAGCGAATTGACCGCGGAAATGGTGCACAAGTTTAAGGAAGAGTGGAAGCGTATCGCCGACCCGGCAGCGGGAAATCCAACAGACGAGGGCGACCACAAGGCTATAAGCAGAATTGTGACGCTCGCGTCGCTCGTGGAGAGGGAGACGCCGAAGCCGGAGGAGAAACCGCTAGTGGCGGGCGCATTTGAAAACCGCCTCCGGAAAGGGATGCGCCTACAGTGCGACCCTACGGTAATCTATGGAATGGAGCGGCTCGGACAATACAACGGGACGCTAATGGGGAAGGACCTGAGCTTCGATTCTCTGTACAACACGTATGAGCACGGCGGGCTTCCTCCAGGACCGATAGGAAACCCCGGCGAAGCGTCGCTGCGCGCCGCGCTGCGGCCGGCGCGTACGGACTACCTTTATTTTGTGGCTAACACACAGGGCGGGCATTTTTTTGGTGCAACCCTGGCGGAACACAACAAGAATGTGGTGAAGTACCGTCGGCTGCTGGCCGGTTTGCCGGCGGATCCACCGCCGCCACCACCAACGCCCGTTCCGAAGAAAAAACACGGCAAGCAACACCGAGGCAAAGCACCATGACCGAAGATTTGAAAACGAAGAAGGCGCTGATCCTGGAGGCCGCCCGGGAGATCAAGGTGCAGCAATGGACTCCGGCAGAGATCGACCAGTTGCGCCGACGCCTGCTGGCGGAGCATGGTGAAGCCGGCAAAACGGGAATGGAATACATTGCGGACGTGCTGAAAGATGCAGGACAAAAGGTATTAATTAACCAGCAGGAAGAAGCCGAGGACCAGTACGAAGAAGAATTTGAGGACCTGCTGCACTTCAAGACGCTGGAAGATGCCGAGGTCAGCATCATGCGGCTGGATGAATTGATGCGCAAGTTTCGCTCGCAGGGCGAACAAGCGGCCGTTGAGCGGGTTTTGAATGTGGCGCGGCTCGGCAAGCGCCGCGCGGAGATGATCTCGCGCAACAACAAGGTGGAAGCTCACAAGCGCGCCGAAAAAGTGGAGATCGCGGGCTGGTTCCGCATCTGGCTGGAAACGCCGGATGCCTTCTTCGACTGGCTGGACGTTCGGAAGCAGTCGCCCGAATTTCGCGCCAAGTTTCCGCAGTTGGAGTCTGAGGAATGAGCACACCGGGTACCGCGGCGCCAGGAAGCGGTGCGCTGGAATTGCCGCCCTTTTCTCTGGATGTGCAAGCGCTGGACCTCGGCGGCGACATGAAGGCGGTGGGACTCGAGTTGGTCGGAACCGAAAACCGCGAGCCGGTACGAGGCAAGGATGCTGCAGAGATCTGGTCGGCGGTCTTCCCTGCCCTTGCGGGGAACGAATCGTACGCCGTGGATTTTTTCAGCCACATCGAGCGCGTGAGAGAGTTTTGCAAGACGCGGGAAATTGCCATACGAGATGCGGCGGAGCGCTGCGTCGTGCTGCCGCAGCCGAATTCAGAACAATTGCGGCAGATTTTTGAACGATTCGAAGGCGAAACATTTGGCATTCGAGCAGGCACGGCGACGCAATCCGCCGATGCCGCGCTCGAGGGCACCCTGTCGAAGCGCGGGCTGGATGCGTACCAGCCGGTCTACGCGCGCTACACGTTTTGCGCCATTTGCGAGCCGGAAGACGGCTGGGTGACGCTGCTGAGCGAATCGCTCTGGCCCAGCGAAGTCATCCGCCTGGTGCGGCCGGCGATTCATCCTTTTGACATTCACATTGCGCGGCCCAATTGAATGCCTCCCTGGCTTCGACCCACGTTGATTGACCGGCATGCAAGTGGTCGCTAGATTGCTTTATCTGTGCGAATGGGGACGGAACTGATTGATGCGACGTGTGAAAACATGCCTGGTCCTGGCGACACTGGCGGCTATTTCCTGCGGCTGTGCTGCCAGAAACGGTATAAAAGGCCACACCGAACTACCGCCGACGCAGAGGCCGGTCGCGAGGGATGCCACGCGAGAAGAACTCCTCGAGGCATACAATCGGATCGCGCTCGGTACAAAATCGCTCAACGCCACCTTAGAGCTAAAGCCCACCGCGGGATCAAAGTATAGCGGTGTCATCGATGAGTATCATGAGGTTAAGGCGTTCCTTCTGGCGGCTCGGCCGGCGCAGATTCGCGTGATCGGGCAGGCGCCGGTGATCGGAACAACGGTGTTCGACATGACCAGTGACGGCGACACGTTTCGCGTTTCGATCCCGCCGAAGAACAAATTCCTCGTTGGACCGGTAGCCGTCGAGCGCGCCAGCAGCAAGCCCATTGAGAATTTGCGGCCGCAGCACCTGCTGGATGCGCTGCTCTGGCCGGAAGTCCGGAAAGAAGAAGCAGTGCTCTTTGAAGAGTTCAACGATGAAAACGACCGCTACTATGTGTTGACCGTCCTCCGTGGCGGTTATCAGACGGAGATTCTGAGAAAGATTTGGTTTGACCGCTCGGACCTGCAGGTTGCCCGCATGCAAATTTTCGGTCCGAAAGGACTTCTACTGTCGGATATTCGCCTGGCGGCCTGGCAACCTCCGGATGGTGCCGCAGGGCAGAGTGCTCCGGCCGCGCCTGCCAATGGCGTTGCCTCGTTTCCGCGTGCGATTCGAATTGAAAGGCCGCATGACGACTACAAGCTCGATTTGCAGGTCACCAAGGTCATCTTGAACGAAGAGATTCCTGTCGAGCGATTCAAGCTTGAGCAACCGTCGGGAGCGGAATTGGTGCGCGTCGGCGATGCCACGGAGATCAAGCAGCCATGATGGGTGAGCTCATCTTCCGCAATCTGCTGCACCGCCCGCTGCGCACGCTGATTGGCGCCATGGGAATTGCAGTGGAAGTTGCGCTCGTCGTCCTGATCGTTGGCCTGACCAGCGGCTTGCTGACCGAGACGGCCAGGCGCATTGAAGGCATCGGGGCTGACATCATGCTGCAGCCGCCATCCTCGTCTATCTTTTTTGCCTTTGGCAGCGCTCCCATGCCCATCAAAATCGGGGACAAGCTTGCAGAACTGAAGTACGTGCAATCCGTCGCCCCCGTGCTTTTTCAGTTCAACACATCGGGCATAGAAATCGTTTACGGAATTGATCAGGAGAGCTTTCGAGCCGTCTCGGGCGGATTTGTGTTCCTTCAGGGACACGATATGGAAAGTTCCGACGACATTCTTGTAGACGACATTGCGGCGAAAACAAAGAAGATACAGCCGGGACAGACGTACCGCATCTTCGATCACGATTGGCATGTCGCAGGAATCGTAGAGCACGGGAAGGGCTCGCGCCTTTTTGTGCCTCTCGCTACGCTCCAGGAATTGGTGGGCGCGCGGGAGAAGGCCACCATCTTCTTTGTGAAGTGCACGCGGCCCGAACACACCGAAGACGTAATGGAAGAAATGCGCCACCTTCTTCCCGGCTACACCGTCCGGCCCCTCAAGGACTACCTCTCCCTGATGACCTCGACAAATATTCCGGGCCTGGAGTCCTTCATCAACGCCATGATCCTGCTGGCCATCACCATTGGGCTGCTGGTCATTTTTCTCACCATGTACACTACTGTGATCGAGCGCACCAGGGACATCGGCGTTCTGAAATCGCTCGGCGCAAATCACTGGTTCGTCATCCAGGCGGTGCTCTCGGAATCCGCGGCGCTTTGCGTGCTCGGAATTGCGGCAGGCGTCGGACTAAGCTATTTGGTGCGCGCCGGATTTGTCTGGAAGTTTCCGACCTTGACCATTCTAATTACTTCCGGATGGATTCTTCGCGCGGCGGGCATCGCGCTCCTGGGCGCGCTGTTCGGCGCGAGCTATCCGGCATGGATGGCCAGCCGCAAGGATGCGGTTGAAGCAGTGTCGTACGACTAGGACCTAAAGAATCCAGCGCGAAGTGCGCCGAGAACCGAGAAGGGTGGAAAGGGCCGCGAAGCAGGCGGGATGGCTAGGCACGAATGGGAATCGCAGCTACAATACGAGAACCTGCCAAAGGGCTGATTTTCCAGGGAAAAAATAGCGTGGAGCCGATACTCAGAACAGAAAACTTGTGGAAGCTCTACCGCGCGGGCAAGGTCGAAGTCCCGGCTTTGCGTGGTGTGAATTTCGCGGTACAGCCTGGCGAATCGGTCGCCGTGATGGGGCCTTCCGGCTGCGGCAAGTCCTCGCTGCTGTACGTGATCGGCGGCCTGGCGCAGGCTTCCCGGGGCAAGGTCTTGGTCGACGGGAATGACCTCTCCGAACTGAGCGACTCCGCGCGCACCAAATTGCGCCGCCACAAAATCGGCTTCGTCTTCCAGCGTTTCAATTTGCTCCCCACGCTGACGGCCAAAGGGAATATCGCCATCGCGCAATTTATTCATGGCGACGGTTTCGATCCGCACCGCTTCGATGTCGTAACCCAGATGCTCGGTCTAGCGGGCCGTCTTCATCACAAGCCCTCGGAACTCTCCGGCGGCGAACAGCAGCGCGTGGCCATCGCGAGGGCGATCATCAATGAGCCGAAGATTCTCCTCGCCGACGAACCCACGGGAAACCTGGATTCGAAAAACTCGGAAATCGTGCTGCAGATGCTGCGGCAACTAAACAAAGACCTGGGCCAGACCATCGTCATGATCACCCACAACCCGGAAGCAACAACCTATTTCGACCGCGTCGTGCACATGCGCGATGGAGTTATCGTCGACGGGGTGCCTGCATATTGATATGGCAAGCCTTGGCCAAATTCTCTCCCGGACGTTTTTCTGGTCCTACGAGCGCGGCACGTGGCAGTATGACCTCGCGGTTATCCTGATTCTGGTTTTCGTACTTTTTACGCCGCGGAACTGGTTCCGCGATAAACCGCAAAGCGGGGCTCCGGTCACACCGGGACAGGTCCAATTTATTTCGAAAGAGGGAAACCGGCTGAAGTATCGCGTGGATGCGCGCATCCTGGCCCCGCCGACAAAACTCGCCCTTCAGAACGATCTGCACACCGCCTTGCAGGAGGCGCTGCCCGAACTGCACAACGGGAATTTCTCGATCGCCAACATCGAGCCGTTGCGCGATGACCAGGGCACGGTAATTGCCTACCAGGTGGAAATTCACCATTCGCCGCCGTTCTGACCGGGGGCAAGATCTTGTTTCTGGGAACCCTCGTGGCGCGTTCGCGCATCTCTTTGTATATGTTACGATTCCGAGGGCTTGTACGAGCCGCCGCATCTTTACTGGATAGAGGACGCGTTTGATACGTCTACCTTTTCTCTTCCTCGCGCTGCTTAGTTTGTCTTGCGCCGCAGGCGGACTTCAAACGCGCGCCGCGCAGACGACCGCAAATTGGACCCTCGAAGGCGTCCTGCGCATGTTGGACAAGTCCGCCCAGGACTTTCACACCCTCACAGCCGATATCGAACACATCAAGTATACCGCGATAGTGAAGGATACCTCGACCGAGACCGGCCAGATTTTCGTACGCCGCGATGACAAGATGCGCATCGATTTCCAGAAGCCCGATCCGCGAACGATCCTCCGAAATGGCGATTCGCTTTACATTTTCACGCCTAAGATTAATCGCGTCGAGGAATATAACATCGGAAAGCACCGCGCGTTTGCCGACCAGTATCTGGCGCTGGGATTCGGAACGAAAGGCGATGCGCTCAAGAAAAACTACGCCTTGACACTCATCGGAGAGGAAGATTTCGACAGCCGCAAGACGGTAGTACTGGAGTTGACGCCGAAGTCCGAACAGGCGCGCAGCCAGATCGCCAGAATTCGAATGTGGATTGACGAAGCATCCTGGCTGCCGGTGCAGCAGAAATTTTTCGAGACCAGCTCCGACGACTACTTTCTATCCCATTACACCCACTTGATGAAGAATCTGAAAATCGCCGATGCAAAGTTCAAGCCCGACTGGCCAAAGAGCGTAAAGGTAGAAAAGCCCCGAGGGTAATCTTTAAACTCTCGCAGTCTCCTGATTCTCCACAAACGCACTGGTTTGCACCCGCTGAAAGACGATAAGCTACTCGCCGGCGGCGCGCTCCTGCGCGAGCAACTGTTCCTTTCGCGAGATCCCCCAGCGATAGCCCGCGAGTGTCCCGTCTTCGCGTATGACGCGATGGCACGGCACCACGATGGAAGCGGGGTTCGTGGCGCAAGCTCTCGCCACGGCCCGGACGGCTTTGGGCTTGCCAAGTGATCGCGCGACTTCCGAGTACGTGCGCGTCCTGCCGCGCGGAATCCGCTGTAGCTCCTGCCACACGCGCCGCTGAAACGCCGTCGCCTGCAGGTCGAGCGGGAGTTCCAACCGAGGTTGTTTGCCTTCGATGCGCTGCACGATCTCCCGCACCCAGCGCTGGAACGAATCCGTGGCGGGCGCAATTTCCGCACGCGGATATTCCTCGCGCAGTTCGGCAATCATGGTGTTCTCCGCATCGCCGAGATAAACCGCCGAGACACCGCGCTCCGTGGCGGCAACTAGAACTCTTCCGACTGGCGATTTCGCAATTGTGTATCCGATCTTCATACCCTGTCCTCCCTTTCGATAAGTGGCCGGCGTCATGCCGAGCTGTGCATTGCTGCGCTCATAGACGCGGCTGGATGATCCATACCCTGTTTCGTAGAGTGCATCGGCAATGCTCTTGCCCGCGCGCAGCATTGCTTTGAACCGCTTGATCCGCAGCGCTTCCGCAAGTTCGCGCGGCTTCAGTCCCGTCACCCTCAGGAAAGCGCGCCGCAGCGTGGCTTGCGTGGTCCCCAGCGTCCTGGCCAGGGCTCCCAGACGAACGCCCTCTTCGGAAGACTCGGCAAGATAACCGGCGGCGCGTTCGACCAGCGCCACCGGGCCGGAAATTTCATTCGGGCGGCAACGCAGGCAAGGCCGGTAACCGTGCTTTTCCGCTTCTTCTCGCGTGCGAAAGAAAGTGACGTTGCGCCGCAGTGGCCGGCGCGCTGGGCACGAAGGCCGGCAATAAATATGCGTCGAGCGCACGGCAAGCACGAAGCTCCCATCGGCCCGGGAGTCACGTGCAAGCGTGGCCTGCCAGTACCGCGCGGCTGCCTGCGCCGAGATGTTCTGTACGAACTTGGTTTGTGTATGGCTCATGTTCAACACGCTAAAAGTAACGCAGCCCGAAAAGCAAATCTATCCGTAATCGTGCGGCAAAGTGAAGAAGGCAAAGTCCGGCGAAAGGGGGAGTGGTCAGACTTCGCCGGGTGCGGGAACTGGATCTGTGACCGGCGCCGGGTGCGGCGCGGTGATCACCAGAATGACCGCTGTGAGGATGACCGCGGCGGCAATGACGGTCCGCAGCGTGATCGTCTCGCCGGCGATCAGCCAGCCCAGGAACAGCGCCACGACGGGGTTCACAAACGCATACGTTGCCACGCGCGCCGCCGTGCTCTTGTGAAGAATATAGATGTACGCGCTGAAGCCGATGCCCGACCCGAATACGATGAGGTAAGCCAGCGCTAGCCAGGATCGAAGCAAAATCGTCCCAAGATGCAGAGCGTGGAATTCGCCGGCGAACAGCCCGGCGATCAATAGAATTACTCCACCCGCAAAGCTTTGCATCGCCACGCCCAGCATCGGCGAACTTGGCATCCCACCGTGTTTCGCATAGAGCGAACCGCAGGCCCAGGCCAGGGAGGCGACCACCAGCACGGCGGCCCCCCGTGGGTCAACGCGCTCCGAGCCTCCCAGATGTGCAGGCCCGACCAGCAGCGCAAGGCCCGCAAATCCCATCAGAAGCCCCATAGCCACCCTGGGAGCGGGCTTTACGCCACCAGGGCGGAGCCAGTCCACGATCACCAACCAGAGCGATACCGTGGCCACCAGCAGCGCCGCGATACCGGAAGGCACCGTCTGTTCCGCCCAACTCACGCCGCCATTGCCGACGAACAGCAGCAGGGCGCCGGTGACTACGGCGGTGCGCCAGTTGGCGGCGGTGGGCCTGATCCCTGTCTTCCTGCGAAGAATAGGGTAAAGGAACAGGCCCACGGTAATGTGGCGGAGTCCCGCCAGGATCAGTGGGGGAAACGATTCGATTCCAATCCGGATCGCCAAATAGGTAGAGCCCCAGACAACGTAGACAGCCGCGAAAGCCATCAGAACCAGAGTTGTCGTGCGAGCAGGGGTGTGCGGCAAGGGCGCCGGGGTTCCCACGGTCTTCTGCGTCACTAACGTCGTGGTAGACATGTTTTCCTACCGGGCCTGCCCTTCTATGAATAGCGGCGAAAGGCAGGAGTGTCGAGCACCATATTGGTAGAGCATTATCTAAAGTAATCCACAGAATGTAGTGGGTGGGTTCCGGTACCGTTACTAAGTGTTTGAGGTTAGGACACTTCCGCCGTTTTCAACAGGTTGACGCTGACCATTACAAATGCCATGTTAGCGCTCCGCACAGCACTGGTGCGGACGGGGAAATTCCAGAAAGTCAGTTTGGCAGTTCATTTTGTTGGGCCGTAGCCAGCGACAGTGAAGTAGGGTCTCTGAGGGCTGAATGAGCGCGACGAAGCGTATAACTCCATTTGAATCGTGGCCTGCCAAACCAGCCGCGGAAACTTGCGGAGCGGCGATGGGACCGCAACCTCTGGCGGAGGCCGCGCGCGTCCTTGCGCTTCGCCTGGCGCCATTTCTAGTTCCTTCGCAGCCGCGGCGTTTCGTCCGCGTACCAACGCACGCCGTGGGCGTCCATCCAGAACATCGGGAATACCCCCGCGCCAGTCTGAACCTCCCGCTGCGCCTTCGCGCTACTGGCGGAGTGCCCGAGGAGTCTCCGATAACCCTCGTCACTCGCGACATCAGCTCAACCGGCGTCTATTTTCTTTGCCCCAGGCAACTGGTGGCGGGCACCTCGATCGAGCTTGAGATCGTCCTTGTAAGCAAGCCGCTGGGCCTCGGAAACGTGGTCGTTGCTACGATGGCGCATGTGTGCCGCGCAGAAACAGCTGCCATGCCCGGCTGGTATGGCATCGCCGCAGCCTTCGACGATGTCCAGTTTGACCGCGACGATCGCATTCCTTCCCGTTTTCTCAAACCGTAAGTCTCGCGCACCCAGTCAACTCCGAACTAACTCCTGGAACTGCTCCTGCCAACCGTCTGGAGACTTTACAGGGTCGGCGTCCATAAAGTTTCTGCTACTCTGAGGAAGGATGGCCGCGAAACGAAAATGCAGCATTGAAGGAGTTCTCTTCGACTGGGATGGCACACTCATCGATTCTTATGACGCCGATGCGTCCGCGTACTTGGCGATGTTCGAGGAGATGGGCATCTCTTGGAGGATTGAAGAGCTCGAGAAAAATTATTCGCCGGACTGGTATCAAGTCTATCGCGCTGCGGGGTTGCCGCGGAGGCGCTGGGCAGATGCGGACCGCGCGTGGCACGCGCACTATGCCAAGCACCGGCCGAAGCTGATCGCGGGTGCCCGCCGGGTCCTGGCGAGATTGGGAGGCGCTCATCCTCTTGGCCTCGTCACCAGCGGGGATCGCGACCGCGTCACCCGTCAATTGCGCGAGTTTCGTTTGACAACGCTATTCGCGGCGCGCGTTTGCAGCGGAGATACCCTGCGCAAGAAACCGCATCCGGAACCGCTGCGCCTGGCCATGCGACAAATGGAGCTGGATCCCTCCGCGTGCGTGTATGTAGGCGACGCGCCGCAGGACGTAGAGATGGCCCGGCGCGCCGGCGTGCGTGCGATTGGCGTGCTCGGCCCCTTCCCCACGGAAAGGCGTTTGCGCGCGGCTCGGCCGGAGTTTCTGATCGGCTCGATCGAGGAATTGCCGAACGTACTGAAAAAATTGCTCCGCTGATGGCCCGGGCTTCTTAGCGACCCTGCTTATGGTTTCGGAGAACTTGCAGGAGTCGACGGTGGTGGCGTTTGCGCCGCGCTGGGAACAGGTTTGAAGTCCGTCCACTTGATTACAATACGAACGGGAATCTCCAAACCCTTCTGATTCAGCGTCTCATCCGAACGCGAGTAGCTCGGGAACCAGTATTTTCCGTCGACATTTTCGCGATAGGTTTCGAAAAGGCTGAAGGGCAGATCCGCGATCGTGTGCACGTCGCCCTGATCGGTAACCCATTTTCCGTATGTTTTCACCACTTCCAGATATTTCGCATCCACCCACACGATGCCGTCGAAATAAGCCTTGATGCGTTCGACCACTCTCGGCTTGGCCTGAAAGATGTAGCAATCGATTTCATCCACCTGCTCCTTGCCCAGGTATTTCAGGTCGTATTTCCCAAGCTGGCTGGAAGTGAGCGGAAACGCGGGGATGCGCTGAAGCCCCTCGAGATCTTCCGACCGGAGATAGAAATGCTGGAGGGTGGAGCGAGGCTTTTCGACGACCTTTTCGAATAGCTTCCCACCCACATCGCGGCCCGGTTGAGTCACCAGCACGAATTCCCCCGAAGGCTGCCCGTCCGCACCGAACTCCTGGATTCGAATCGTCTTCTGGTAGGTGTAGTGTGCGCGCGCGAGGATGTAGTCGTCTTCTTTTTGGGAAAAACGCTTGATGATTTCGGCTTCGGGGAGCGATGGTGGCGCTTCCGGCTCTGATTCATTTCCGATACGCGTGACGTGATGCTCCGGCGGCGGAGCGATCGGCCCCTGCTGAGCATCTTGCGCGCGCAGCAAAGATCCCTGAATGGCGGCCAGCATAAGTAGGACATAGGCGGGCAAAACGAATGAGATGTGCTTATAGCACCGCAATTGTCTGGGCTGGCTCATAAGAACTTGGATGCGCTCAATTCCTCTCTGGGCGGCCTCGCGGGCGCTGCCGAAGCAAGAGTTTAACGCACCCCGGGCGTCCTGCCCTAGCA
>Ga0137412_10004664_pt1 | contig 10938 bp, 10 predicted proteins | sample CZODoug2_1_16fun_FD_122160 | JGI IMG/M metagenome (GOLD analysis project Ga0137412, IMG submission 122160) | Vadose zone soil fungal communities from Angelo Coast Range Reserve, California, USA - CZODoug2_1_16fungal (Hybrid Assembly) | ecosystem: Environmental > Terrestrial > Soil > Vadose zone... | reverse complement strand
GTAATCCCACTCCAACCACTAGCAGCACGCCGAGAGAGCCGAAAAAATACATTGAAGAATGGTAAAGTGCCCATACGCGCGTGACGATGAGGCTGGCACGCCGCAACTCGTCGCTCTCTTTGTTGAAGCGACGATCTTCCTCAGGCTCGCGTACAAAACTTTTGATCTGACGAATGCCGGAGAGATTATCGTGCAGGAGCGAGTTCATGGCCGACGCGGCGCGGCGGTGCAGCTGGTATCGCCGGTGCGTCGTGAGCGTATACCAGAGTGCGCCGCCGGCCAGGAATGGTACCGGCGCCAGCGCGACCAGCGCCAGTTTTGTGCTGAGGTAAAACATCCCCGCCACCACCACCACGATCTGCAATACCGCCACCGTGCCTTTCTCGATGCCGTCGATTAGGACGCGCTCGACCGAGTTCACATCCTCCAGAATCCGCGTCATCAGATCGCCGGTGGCGCGATTATCGAACCAGCGCAGCGGCAGAGTTTGAATGTGTGAATACAGATCGCGGCGCAGATCGAAAATGACTTTTTGCTCAAAGGTGTTGTTGAGCAAGAGGCGAAGATAGTCCAAGCCTCTCTGAAGCAACATGGCGAAAGCCACGAGAACAAGCAGCGGGAGCAAACGTTCGGGGTGGTGACCGTTGATGACGTTATTAAGAACATATTTCGTCGCCGCAGGAGGAACGACCACCATGAGCGTGCCCGCGATCGCGCAAGCCAGCGTCGCTATCGCAAGCAACGGGTAGCGTTTTAGATAAGCAAAGACGCGACAGACGGTTTTCATTTCCCTTGGAACTCAGTGACGCGGATAAGATCGACTTAGTCACTCATTCGTGATCATAAGTATAGAAGCCTTGCTGCTAGCAACCTATTTGGTGGGTTCTCGTACGGTGATGCAGATGCAATCGAATGCAATCGGATACGCAAAGTTTTACATCGATCGAGACGCCTGAACACAAGTACGATTTCAAACAGTGGCACGCCACTCGGGTTGTCTCTTTAATATGCCGTTGCCCGATTGCCTTCCCCAACGTTGTTGCTCCCCCAGCTGGTTTAGTTGTTGTAGTTCAAGGAGCCATAAAGTTTCTTGCTCGCGTCACGTCGCAGTTCCAGCTAAAATGAATTTCCATGATTCCGCGTTATTGGGCGATCACGAGAGAAGCCAAGCGTGATTAGACCCCTGGCAACTCTTATGCGACAACTCGCTGTTATACTGACCGCACTAACCGTTGCCACATTCCAAACGCCTGCTGGAATTCTCGACTGGCTTTTTGATGCTGCTAACAACGATGATACCGCACGCCGCCAAGCCCAATCTTTGGTGTGGGATGGTGTGCCGCATCCCTTCTCGGCAACTTTCGAGAAGGTAGACATTGTAGCCAAAGATGGGCTTTTTTATCTCTTTCACGTTGTGCTCACCAGTGCAGGCGCCGGAGTAAAGCGCGATCGCAGCTCGTACCTGGTCTGCTTCAGGCTGACTGAACGTACAACCGAATTCCGCATAGTTACCGTGATTCAAAACGCTTCAGACCCGCCGACAGAAAACGAGATTACGATAGATAAGCGTCTTAATAGATGGCCAGTTTCGCCACCTTGGAAAGCAGGAGATGATCTACCGCACCATATCAAGCCTCCTGGCTTGAGCATCGTATTAGACATGTGTCGCGCAGAATCAGACCGGTAACACTGTTAGCCTTCCTGCCGGTAACAGATGCAATTCAATCTCACCTAACGGCGACAATGTTCGCTTTCATTTGCAAGCGGCCCGATTACGGAATGAATGGCGATTACGAAGTCTCAGCTGACGCGACCGATCTAAAACAAAAAAAGAGCGGCTTGCAATCACTGCTTCAAGTTCCACAAACGCAGGCAGCTTCTCAGATGAGCTGTGAAACTCGGAATCATAGCGTGGGAATTCCTGTCACGCAGGCGAGTGCCTGCGTGTTGCAGCTGATACACCGGCTATCGCCGCACGGTAGCAGGCGCTCTTTTCACTAACGGCGGGACTGAACCGTTTCCTTTGACAATCGCTTCAACGCCAAATGGCGGCCCCGCTTTTGCGGGAAAGAGCGGTCGCAGGACTGCGAACGCTTGCGAAGCGAAGGCAATGTAAACGGCCATCGCCACTGCTGCACATTTCATTCGGGCGGTCTTATCAAAATCGAGAACGGGTGCAAACAAAAACTTTTGCGCGATGGCGGCAATTAAGAGGCTAAGCGCAATTGATTGGTTTCAAGGGATGCCGGTCAACCGTTTTAACCTTTCGACGATTTAACCTCCGAATCGGCTTTCGAATTTCGAGTTTCCGATTACTTTTCCCCGCCGATGCCACAGTTTACTTATCGTGCGCGCAACGCGAAGGGCGGTTTAGTTGAAGGGGTCCTAGACTGCGCAGATCGCGCCATTGCGATCCGGCAAATTGAGTCGCAACACTGCATTCCGATTCGGATCGATATGGTAGAAGCGGCTAAGCCCGCGGAAGCTAAAGCAAGCGCGCCGTCCGCAGTTCAACGAAAATTGCGGCTACTCGGCTCGCCCGAAGCCGCCACACCTTCGAAAAGCCTGAAAATTCCGCACGGCCAACTGCTCATTTTCACTGAGCAGCTTGCGCATTTGCTGCAAGCCGGCATGACGCTGGACGAAGGATTGTCGGTTTTGGAGAAACGGTTGAAACAGGCGCGCGTCCAACAAATGACGCACACGCTGCATCAGGCCCTGGTTGATGGTCGCAGTTTTTCGCAGGCCCTGAGCGACATGCCCCGAATTTTCCCGCCACTGTATGTGAACCTCGTCGCTGCGGGCGAGGCCAGTGGTGCGTTACCGCAAATTCTGCTGCGGGTAGTGAAACATCTGACGCAAGCAAAGGAATTGCGAGATCGCGTGCAACAAGCGCTGATTTACCCGGCATTTCTCGCGCTGGCCGGCGCCATTCTGGTTACGATCTTCATCACGTTCATGGTGCCGCAGCTGAGCGGGTTCATGGCGCAAACCGGCGGCGCGCTTCCGTTGCCGACACGGATTTTATTGCAGATTCACCACGCCATCACGGGCTACTGGTGGGTCGGCGTACTGATACTGATTGGCGGAATCCTTGGTTTCCGTGCTATGGTTCGCACTCAGGAAGGACGCGTCGGATGGGACCGGTTCCGGTTAATGATCCCTGGGTACGGACGCGTAATTCGCCACCGGTATTACGCGCAGTTTTCGCGCACACTAGGGACTCTGATGGAAAACGGAGTGCCTTTATTGCGGTCATTGGATCTGGTGAGTGAGATTGCCGGGAACCGCTATCTCGAAATCAAACTTGGCGAGGTGCGCAAGGCCGTGATTGATGGCGCAACGTTATCAGCTGCTCTGCAACAGCAAAAGCTCTTTCCCGATTTGTTCACCGACATGATGGCCGTGGGCGAACAAACCGGGCATTTCGCCGAAACTATGCAAGCGATCGCGGACGTCTATGAGCGCGAACTCGATCGGTCGGTCGGCGTAATTTCGCAATTGATTCCGCCGGTCATCATCGTGATGATCGCGCTTCTGGTAGGCTTGGTTGTATTCAGCATCCTGTCGGCGGTTTTCGAAATGACGCACAGCTTGCAAATCCGGCCGCATTAAACTCAGAGCTTGCAAAGCAGGTTACGTGTGAATTAATCTCGCCCCATTCGATGTTACCCCGCGCTGCGTTTGCGATCTTTTTGGCTGCCGTCTGCCGCGTAAGCGGGCAGGAGGCTTTGACAGATGCTCTGCCCGCTCCCCCTGCCGCCATTGCACAGCCACTCCCATCAAGCGCCTGGCTCGATCTGCGCCAAACGATGTCGCGTAATTCAAAATCGCAAGAAGCGCCAGCATGGGTGGAAGCGCTCACGCTTTTACCCGGCGAGCTCACCGAAGGCGGTGGCGCGTCGAAAAGCGTTTTTCGCATTCGGGTGACGCAACCCGGACCGGATTATCAAATCCTTTTCTTCCGATTGTTCTTCGACGACAAACCGAATCAGCAGCCGGAAATAGTGGCGTGGGACGAATCCGGCAGCCACATTTTGCGCTCTGGCACACTCGGCGCTGGAATGAATCTGCCCAGTTCGGATTCAGTCCTCATCCCAATGACTGGCGCCTCTGCAATTGATATCGAAGTTCCCGGCGACGGAAAGACAATTCGTGCAGCGTATCTCGACTGGATGACAGCCAGTCAGGTCGTCCATCCGGTGAACGCCGAACATCGCGATGTGATTCCCGAGCCGTTCTCAGCGGTGCCCGCCCTGCATCCGCCGCCGGAAGATGTCGAGAACTTCGGAACGGTGACTGCCACTCTCGCAGCCGAAGCAATTCGGCTTGATGGTCCGACGCGGCAAAACGCCGTGTTCCAATTTCCAATTGAAGCGCAACCGCTCACCGCGCTTTTGACTTTTGAAATCGCCAACCCGCGCATCGACGCGCCGCCGGAAGTCTATATTAATGGCCAGAACATCGGCCCGGTTGCCCTCACGCTGCCGGATCTCGCTGATCCTGGTTACCGAGGCGAATCCGAGCCCCTTACGACTGAGATGCATTTCAACTACACGGGATGGCTGCGCGCTCAAAAAATGGTGCCGGCGACAGTCTTGAAAGTGGGTGCAAACGATCTCGCCATCAGCAGCGGAGCAGGGACCGGCGCCTCCGCAATCCGAGCGACGCAAGTCCAGCTAAAGTACATCTGGGACAAGTCGGATTATCTTCTCCGCACCGGCAATTAAATTTCACGCTCTCATGGCAGGCGAAGCGAAACGTCTCTGGTTTCGCAGCATCGATCCAGAAATAGCCAGAGATTAAGGTCTAGCCCCGCAGACTCTGTTCGCTGAGTTGCAACTTCGCGGCGCACGGAATGACAAACCACATGGTGGCCACTAGCAATTATTGAAGATCAAGGTAGTGTAGTCGCCGTACCGGGACGGAAGATCCCCGGTTAATTAAAGATGAGAACAAAGATCAAACAGCAGGGCTTCACGCTATTGGAAATCATGCTCGTGGTGAGCATCATCGTGATTATTCTGGGAGTCGCGATTTCAAAACTCGGGAATACGACTGGCATCGCGAAAGGCATGCGCGTTCAAGCGGACGTCCAGGCGATCAAGACGCAGTTGCAACTGTATGAGAGTATGAACGGATTTTTTCCAACGACCGAGCAAGGATTACAAGCGCTGGTGACGCAGCCGCAAAACGATCCGCGACCCACTCGCTGGTATCAATTGTTCAAGGAAATGCCAAAGGATCCCTGGGGCAGCGATTACATCTATCGCGATCCCGGTCTGAAAAATCCGGGCGGCTACGATTTGTATTCTGCAGGACCCGACCGTCAGGCTGATACTTCAGACGACGATTGGGGTCAAAACTAGCATTTAAGGCGATGTTTTAGCCAAGGGGCTGCCGGACCACGTCTAACCTCGGTCCGGAAAGGGACGCGCCGCAGGGCGGTGGTTACAGGCTACTGCTTCGAAGCTCCATCTGCCCCGCCATTGGATCCCCTCGTCGTCCTTGGGCTCCGTTGAATCATGCCACGCGTACGCGGCTGCATCGCGTCCCGCGAAGGAATCAACTGTTGCAATTCCGGTGGCACATTGGCAGGCAATTTCGGTGCATGTACATTCGGGACGCCGCCGGGATTTGGAACCGGCATCGCGGGAGCAGGCAGCGGCCTGGCTCCGACACCTCCGCCCGGCGACACCTGCGACAGTAGCGCTTGATTGAACGTAAGTGTCGCAAAGTTTCCATCCTTGCTGATCGTCACCTTCGTCTGGCCTACTTTGTCGGACCATTCGATGCTGGAGATGCTATAACCGTCCATTGGTTCCTTTGTAGTAAGATATTTCTTGAAGTTGTGATCTCCGGTCGAAGCAATCGTCACTAAATCGCCGTCCTGCGATCGCGCGGCGTTAGCGATGTAAAGGTCCTTTGCAAAATCTGGAGTTGCAGCAGGCGCTGCTACGGCAGTGGCAACCGCGAATGGCGATTGATCCACCATTTTTGCGTAGCGATCGAAGTTGTACTGTCGCGGAAGAACATCTTCGGCCTGGCTGTAGGTTGCTCCGGCTATCGCCAGTATCGTTGCGAGTGTGAGAGAATATTTCATAACTTCAGTTCCTAATTATTACTTTCCCTTTTGTCCCGGCGCAAACCAGCGGGCGATCTTAAACTTGCCTCGCATCGTTGTGGGATCGTTGCCGTCAATCGCGAGATTAACATTTTCGAAAACCACGAACGCCTCCGGCAGTTGCACGTCGTATAGGAAATGGACCAGAGGCGGCCACGGACTTTTGGTTTCGATCGAAGCGAAAACCGTCTGATGATACGGCGTCGTCTCGCCTGTTCCGATCGCAGGATTTTCAACCAGGATATTGTATTTGCCGGCGACTTCCCTCACTTGATCAAGCAGCGCAGAGGCTTCCGCTGGGTCTTTGAGCAGCGGCTGATGCTGCCGCATCCACTCGTCGCGCTTCGTCCAGGTGTCGCGCTCTTTCACGTAAACAGCTTGCTCGGCCAGCTTACTTCTCCGGGTGGCGAACTCCTTTTGCGCGCTCGCGACTGCGCCCCAGAGCGAACTCAAAATCCAAAGATTCAGCAGCACAACAACCGTGCCCGCGACAATCCACGAGAGCACACGCTCGCGCCGGTTCATTCGTCCATACCACGCCGGCATCATTTGGGTTTCCCCTCCAGGCGAAATTGCGCGTGATTGTTAGGCAAAATCCTCGGCGCGGCCATATCAAACTGAAACGTTCGCAACTCCGGGTTCTTCTTGATCTTGTCGATAAACTCGTAAGCAAGCGCAGCCGTGTTCGCCTCCCCGTCCACGGAAATCTGACGCGCCGACTGATTATATGAAGTGATGCGTACGTCGCCAGAAGGCAGGCTTTCAAACAAATGCTGCAGAATTTCGACCGGGTAGTAATGCGGATCGAGCGCCGGTGCGAGCGCTTTCCATTTTGCTTCAGTCGCGCGCACGAACTCGGTCCCAGGCGCGTCTCGGGCAATGCGACGATCGAGCAGTCCCAACTGAAACCGCAAGAAACCCAGATACGCGAACAACAAAACGAGGATCGCCACATAGGCGCCACCGATCCAGACGAGTCGTTTTTGCCATTCCACCTGCCGCGTCAGTTGCAGGCGGCGCTGGCGCCAGCTTTCCGGCAAAAGATTCAGTTTGACCGGCGCCGGAGGGAGTTCGATTCCGACGATCTCAGTGGGGCTGGTCAGAATTCCCTCGACCGCCTCGCGCAGTTCGTAGCAGGTTTCATCCAGCAAAACATTTGGATAGGAAGCATCTATGCCTTGCAGTTCGGCGCTCAATCGCAGTTGCGGCAGTTCGAGTTGGAGATGATCGCCGTTGCGTTCGATTGTCCGCGCCAGGCTGAGCTTGCCGTTCTCGGTCATGGCGTAAACGAGCATCTCGCCTTCGGGATAAATCAGAAGAGCATTGCCCTTAGGCGCGTAGGTGCTGGCGCGCTGCGCCGCATACACCGTGATCTGCCGTGGAATGTAGCCGCGGTTCAGGAGCGGCGAAGCCATCTCGGCAAGTTGTTCGTTTCTAATTGCAACGGCAGAAACGACGCTTTCGGTTTCGTTTTGCGTGATCAATTCAAAATCGCTCGTCACTTCGTCGGCTGGAAATGGCAGCAACTTCTCGATCTGAAGACGAATCATCTCGGGAAACTCCGCCGGATCGACGCTCGGCAGACGAAAGCGTTGTGCAATCACAGCCGAGACAGGCAAGCCGAGGACAAACTCGTCACTCGCAGAGAGTAGCGGCACTGCTTCTTCCAACGTTTGCAGTTTACGCACGGTCCACGAACCGTTTTGATCGGGTTTGCCTGCAGCAGCTTCGCGCCCGCCTTCCTCATTATCCGAACCCTTCCGAGCGGGCACGGATACTGGCGCGGCCGAGCGCACAAAATTCCAGCCGTGAGAAGTTGGAATGATGAAAATCGATGGCATCCCGGTCTGGATCTTAAAGCTCCTTCCAACTGAACACTTGAGGACGGCCAACGCCTGCTGCCTGTTTGAGCACTAACATTTCGACCGAACGCGAAACATCGCCCGACTTTCCGACGCTCACGATGCGAAATACGGGGTTCGGGCTTTTGAACACGATCATGTTTTGGATTTGATTAGGCTGCTGTGATTTCCCAGTTTGAACGCCTCCAAGGCCGAGGAGAGCAAAAGCCGTTTGCTGGTCCATCTGGGGGTCGTCGGTTGTCCCATCCAGTGCATCCGGCCCACGCCGCGCCTGGAGGAAGCGATCGACAAAATCATCTGGAATTCCCAACGCGCGTAACACGTCGCGCGAGGCGTACGCTGCGTCGATCTGCTGACAGCCACCAATGATCGTGGTGAAATCTTCGTCCCATCCGGGATGCGAAGTGTATTCAGCCCATCCAAAAATCTTTTTAAGTTCGTCCACGGAAGTAAGCGGCGTATGTGGCGGACGATAATCGTCAGTCTCCTCCGGCGCGTTCAAGCGACGCAGTCCTTTTGTTGGCGTTGTCCAGTCAAGCAGAGAATCCATCATCGCGTCGAGATCGTTTAGTTCTACGCCCTTTATGTTCAGATACTGGCGCAGCGCTGCGACGAGCACCGGGTTCTCTACTCCGCCGGGCGCCAGCAAGTTCAAGTTAAAACGACCACATTCGCCACTCATCTCAACATCGTAACTTTCGTTGCCCATTTTTCTGTGCAGGTTCGCCGAGGCAGGTTTGATCGTGGGATTCAGCGCGACATCTGCACCGGAGGAGGCCATTGCTTCAGCGGACAATACACGGTTTGCGGTCGAGGAAACTGTCAGGCGCGAATTGATGTTGAGTGCCCACGCAAATACGACGCCGGCAAGCAAAAATAGCGCCCAAAGTGCCAACAGCAGTGCAGCGCCTGAATCTCGTTTGCAGCTTCGCGAAAGTTTTACCATATGATTGCTTACGCTAATATGGTGTCCGCCGCAGCGGGATGACTGCTTCCCACGGATCGGCTGCGTCCGGGCGGCCGATGCTGATCTTCACGAGCGAGGGCATCCGGTTTCCGCCGGGCCACCGCGGCAACCAAGTGTTGGCGTTCGGATCAAAGTAGGTGATTTCAAGGCTGCCCACATTTGTAATCAACGGCACCCAGGTTTCGTGTTCTTTTCCAACATCGGAATCATCCTGCGGCTTACGCAAAATGCCCAGATCGAGCCGATCGCTCTTGTCGTTCGCAGGTTGCAAACGCAGCACAACGCTGAATTCGCCGGGCGCATACCGCGTAAGCAGCCCGGGGCCAGCGCCGCAATTCCACCTTATCTCATCGCGCTCGCGATCATTTAGTTTGAACGGCTCTCCAATCATTCTTGCTCGCAGCGGGCTCAAGCCTTGCCATTGAGTTGTAAGCAAATCACGGAGGCCGTCATATTGCGCGTCCGTGGCCGTTGTCTCGGATGAAAACCGCAGCCCAGTCAGGGTCGTTTGCACGAAGCGAAAAATCGCGAGCGCCATCATTCCAAGGATCGCCACGGCCAGCATGATCTCGAGCAAGGTGAACCCGTGGTAGCGACGAGACGCCGCACGCATGGAAGCGGTTCGCCGATTCGTTACCCTAGCTAGATCGATAGACATAAAACTGAATCTGTTTTGATTGCGGAACACCGGCGTGCTGCCAGCGTGCAGTCAAGGTGACGAGATTGATTCCGGTGATAAGCGTATTATCGGGCTCGGTCAAAGCGGCAGGAGCGGCTTTCTGGGTCAAGATCACTCTGCCATAACTGGTTTTGATCTTGAATTCCTTTTCTGTCTCAGGCACGGCCGACGCAGCTTGAACTTGTGCCATACGATCAGACAGGATCTGCCGCACAACATTTTCTTCCGCGCTGATCGTGCTTGCGTTAAGGCAATTCTCCACCGCACGTCCCAGCGCGATTACACCAAGAGCAAAAATCGCTACACCGAGCAGGACTTCGTACAAGGCAAATGCGTATTTCGATCTTGCTCGTGTCCGAATTGGTCTGGCAGCCATGATTGGAATATTGGAGTCCTGGAGTGCCGGAGTGTTGAAAATTTCATTACCCCATTTCTCCATTACGCCATCACTCCATAGCCAGTCATCTCGTCGCATATTGCGTAAGATCAGGCTGCGCTGTGAGCGGCGAGTAATTCGCCGTCCACGTGCCCGCGGGACCTTTGAATTGGACGGTCGCTGGTTCGCAGGTCCCCGATGGCCAGAATATCCATTCAGCGGGAGGTTTGCCCATCAATGCTGCCGGCAGCGAGACCTTAAGCCAGCTTCCCTTGCCGAGACCTAACACGGCCGTGGCTTTCTCTTCCTCGCCTTCTGCAAAAACTTCCGGCCGCAACAAGACACTGTTTTTGCCCCAAACAATCAGATACGCGCGGCGTTCGGTCACACTTCGCTCCTGCGCCTGGCGCACAAGCTGGTTGAAGCCATCGAGAGATTGCTTCAACCGCCTGTTAGCGATCACCCCACTCAAGCTGGGCACCGCGAGTAGAAGCAGCAGCAGCAATATAAAAATACTGAGGGCAATCTCGATTAGCGTAAACGCCCGAAAACGTTGCACCGCCGAAGTTACTCGATTGGCGCAAAATCACAACCGACGCTGCGGCTTAGGCACCGCGCGTAAGGCCGTGCACCGCGGTGAAAGCAATCGTCTCGGTCCACCAGCTAGAATCGGCGCAGCACGCGAGAAAGCGATCGATTAGCGCCGCGTCGAGTTTACCGGAGCTTATCAAGTCGCCACGCAGTTCAGTTATCGTTTCGATCCAGTAGTCTGCCCACGGGGAGCCGCCGTTGTAAATCGCGGTTTCCGCAGTCCCACTGATGTTTGTTAAACCGAGCGAAGCCAGTCGAGGCGCAAGTGTCCGCCCAATCTGATAATCGATTCCTCGTGCTCGCGACCACGCAAGCCAGCCGTCCCAGAACGCACGCACC
>Ga0137412_10004663_pt1 | contig 10941 bp, 13 predicted proteins | sample CZODoug2_1_16fun_FD_122160 | JGI IMG/M metagenome (GOLD analysis project Ga0137412, IMG submission 122160) | Vadose zone soil fungal communities from Angelo Coast Range Reserve, California, USA - CZODoug2_1_16fungal (Hybrid Assembly) | ecosystem: Environmental > Terrestrial > Soil > Vadose zone... | reverse complement strand
CGGATGCAGCCGTTTCGCACGCGAATCCGGTTAAGGCGCCAGCGCCGACGAAGATCGCCGTAAAAGCACCTCAGAAGAGGAAGGTTCATATCGTCGCAAAGCCAAAAGAACAGGATGGCTTGCAAGCCTATGCCTTCAGCTTCGCCGGGCCTCGAACTCATGACGGCGGTGGTTTCTAGACGGTCGTGAAACTTCGGCCAGGCCGGATACGTCACTCGCGCTGACGGCAGCGTTATCACCGTTTGCCGGATGCTGAGACGAATGAGGGAGGAGGCGGGCGGAAAGAGACTTAAGTCCTGCACGACGTTCATCACAGAGCCAAATAACTTTGCGGCGCAAGTACATGGTCGAACGGCGGTCATTCTGGACGCCAAAGACTTTCAGCAATGGCAGCAGGGCGACGTTAAGGACGCAGTCGCTTTGATGAAGCCAGCGTCAGCAGATTTGCTAGTGAAGCGGGCGATGTCGAAATGAATGAACAATTCAAGAGCGGACGACAATGACGCCGCGCTCATTGAGAGGGTGGGGGCCGATGACAACCGGATATGAGAAGTCGGATGACCAGGGAGGACCTTCTCCGAAGGTCTTTCTGCTGGCCGTTGGCGCAGTGCTTATCTTGCTCGTGTGCGGGTTCTACCTGCTGAGCCGGTAGCTTACGCGAACCACGGCAGGCCTACGGCAAGCCTTGCGGCTAAACCTTGCAGCTATGAGTAGCGAAGGCTGTAGGCTCGGATGCGAGGCCATGACCTCGGATAATAAGGAAGGACTGGCTGTCCATTCAGGTAGTGTGTGCCCGCGCCTCGCTGGACGGGGTACAGATCGTATTGAGTGCTCACGAGAGACGTGCCGTCGTAATTTCGAAGCACCACTCGATGGGCGCGGCGGATGACCATCGTTCCATCGTAATCGCGAACGACCGCGCTCCTATGATGGATGACGCGGACCGCAACCCGTTTGACGGGCGTCACGGCAAGGTCGGCGGCTGAGGCGCTGGGAGCGACTTCCGACACTTGTATTGCGCCAAATCCAACGAGCAAAAGTGCTTTGAGGAATGTCCGCATGGCTTGACCTCGTAAGGAGCCTGAGTCTCGACCGTGGTAATGCCGGTGCGGGCCATCTGGTTCCAAACTCAGCTGCCTGCTCAGGTCACCCCGCTTTCGAGGATGGCGGCGACCTGAGGTGAAGCGATTCTTTTGCGGGCGCCATCATCGGACATCGAATCGGCGAAGCGGGCGGGTGATCAGGCGAGCGCCGCGGCTGAACGTCAGGTACTCGAATCCCCATTGAACGAAAACGATGATGCGGCTCTGAAACTCCACGATGTAAATCAAGTGGATGAAGAGCCACATCAGCCAGGCAAGCAGCCCGGAAACGTGGATGCCAAAAATATTTGCCACCGCGGCCGCGCGGCCGATCACGGCCATCTCGCCTTTATTGAAATAGTGAAACGGTGGCAGCTCTTTCTTCCCTTCCAGACGTGCGCGGATAACTTTGGCGGCGTGCGCTCCGCCCTGCATTGCGACTTGCGCGACACCAGGCAGCGGCGTTCCCTTCTCATCGACGGCGTAAGCAAGATCGCCAATGATGAAAATATCCGGGAAATGGGGAACGGTTAGGTCGCGATTCACCTTGATCCGGCCGCTGCGATCCGATTCCGATTTCGTGCGCTCGGCAAGTCTCCTGCCAAAGGGAGTGGCCGTGACGCCGCCGGCCCAGAGCACGGTCTTCGCCGCCAGAACCTCGCTTGAATCACCGCGTTTGAATGTGACGCCTCTCGCGTCGATGTTCGTCACCATCACGCTTTTCAGCACTTCCACGCCGAGACGCGAGACGAGCTGCTCTGCCTTGGCGGACAGATCCTCGGGAAAGGGGCCCAAGACTCTTGGGGCTCCTTCCATCAAAATGATTCTCGCCTTCTGGGGGTCGATCTTTCGAAAATCGTGCCGCAGCGTCTCTCGAGCGATTTCCGCGAGCGCTCCCGAGAGTTCGAGCCCCGTGGCGCCGGCCCCAACAATGACGAAGGTAAGCCATGCGTCGGCTTCTTCCGGTGTAGCGGCACGCTCGGCGCGTTCGAAGGCGTACAAAATCTTGTGGCGGATCGCCGTGGCTTCTTCGACGGACTTCAGGCTGGGCGCCCACTCTCGCCAGGAGTCATTGCCGTAGTAAGAGGTCTGCGTTCCGGTGGCCACAATCAGGAAGTCGTATTCGAATGTCGCGCCGTCCCGCAAAATAACGCGTTTTGCTTGTGGATCGACGTCCACGGCCTCGCCCAGAAGTACGCTTGTGTTTTTCTGACGGCTCAGGACACCGCGTAATGGAGCGGCAATTTCTCCGGGCGACAGCGAACCGGTAGCCACTTGGTACAGCAATGGTTGGAAGAGATGAAAATTTCGCCGGTCAATCAGGGTGATTTCGACAGGCGCACGCTTCAGCTTTTGTGCCGCAGCCAGTCCGCCGAATCCGCCGCCGAGAATAACGATCCGGTATTTTTCTCCCATCGATTCTCTCCGAACGCAACCTAGACCTAGTATCATCTCATCTATTGTGAATTGCCCAGCTTTGATGCGCGGGATCGGCGTAAGAATTCCAGTTTTTTCTGTTACCGCGCTCGTTCCTGTGTGAAAGCGGACCGGGAAACTCGTAATCAAGAGCCTTCGAATGCATAGAAAAGAAACAGCCGGCGGATTTCAACTGGAGAGAAACACTCTGCGCTTTCTTTGCTCGGTGCTGATCAAGAGCGGGACGCGCGTTCAGTTCTGCAAATTGCTTGATCCTGGTGTCTTTGGGGACCCCCTGCAGCGCGCGGTGTTCGAAGAAATCCGCGACCTGGGATCTATTGAATCCCGCCACTTGCGGGAACTTCTGCCGGCCCGGGTGACGAATCGTGGGTTCCCAGACTTCGATCTGAACGAACTGCTCGCCCCGCGCGAAGTCAGCGAAAAAGAGATCGATCAACTTTTTGAGAGTGCGTTGCAGCTTCTCGATCTCAGTCATCCCGACGAAGGACGTTCCGTGGATTAGCATGGTCATGACCACGGCCACTCTTCGTTCCTTGAATCTGATTGAGGCTTTAGCGTTCTGCTGCTACGTTGGGTGGTACATCTGGCGGCTTCAGAATTCCGCTTGGTCATCTTGGATTGTGTTTCCCGTTTGGCTGGCCGCCAGTTTCGCGATCCACCAGGACACTCCGAAAACAATGGGATGGCGGGCCGATAACCTATGGTCCGCCACAAAACGGTCCGCCGTCATTTTCGCTCCTTGCATCGGAGGACTTTGCCTCGCGGGAATCCTGCTCGGAGCATGGCATCGCCCCCTAAACCATCTCTTCATGCCCAAGCATTTTGGGGGGTATATGGCCTTTTGCTTGCTCCAGCAGGTGGGACTAAATTCCTATCTGACGAACCGGCTCCTTGGAGCAACGGGCAGCCCTGCGCGTGCCTCGCTGCTTGCAGGCACAATTTTTGCATTGCTTCATTGGCCAAATCCCGTGTTGATTCCGCTCACCTTCATCGGGGGAGCCGCCATGGCGTGGCTCTTTGGCCGCGATCGCAACATCATTCCACTCGCCATCGGACAAGGAATTCTGGGCGCTTTGGTTTGGTGGGCGTTTCCGGTTGCTTGGCATCACGCCATGCGCGTGGGGCCGGGTTACTATCACTTCCATCCGCGCTGAGACGCGGGACTTACAGATTCAAATGGCCGTAGGCCTTCGCGGCCACAACTTGTTTTGGCCAGCGCTTCCCTGTTGCATCGTTGGTCCAAACACCGGGAATCGCGAACCCGCACTTCGGGCAAGCGCCATCCTTAATGCGATTCTCCAGAACATCATGCCAGGAACGGCGGACGAGCAGTTCCTGGCATTTCGGACAATATGTGTTCGCGCCATCGCTGTAGATATTTCCTTCATAGACGTAGCGCAGGCCCACGTCGAGCGCAATCTGGCGCGCACGGTCGAGAGTCTGGGGAGGCGTCCGTGGCTTGTCCTGCAGCTTGAAGTCCGGATGAAACGCGGTGAAATGCAACGGCACGTCCGGCCCCAGATGAGTCAGAATCCATTCAGCAAGTTTCCGCGTTTCTGCCGGATCGTCATTCAAAGTTGGAATCATCAGGTTGGTGATCTCAAACCACACTGGCGTTTCCTTCTTCAACCACGCCAGAGTCTCCAGCACCGGCTGAAGATGCGTCAGCGTAATCTTCCCGTAAAAATTCTCGGTAAAGGCCTTGAGATCGACGTTCGCCGCGTCGATGTGATCGTAAATGTCGTGGAAGGCTTCGTAGGTGATGTAGCCATTGGTGACCATCACCGTTTTCAGGCCATACTTCCTGGCTTCTTTGCAGATGTCGATAATGTATTCGCCCCAGATGGTCGGCTCGTTGTAGGTGAAGGCAAGCGACTCGCAACCGTGCTTCAGCGCCAACAGCGGCACATCTTCCGGCGGAACATGCTGGGAACGTACTTGATCCGACCGCGATTTCGAAATGTCCCAGTTCTGGCAGAAAAAGCAGCCCATGTTGCAGCCCGCCGTGCCCATGCTGAAAACGCGCGTGCCCGGCAGAAAATGATTCAGCGGCTTCTTCTCGATGGGATCAACTTGCAGTGCGGCGGGGGCGCCGTATCCAAGGCTATAGAGCTTCCCGTCTTGATTGATGCGAATGAAACAGAATCCTGCTTGGCCGGGATGGATGTGGCAGTGGCGTGGGCAAAGATAGCAGTGAACCCGTCCGTCGGGCTCCGCTTCCCACCAACGAGCCTCGTGCAACTGTTCGGTCTTCTGGAGGATCTTCAGCTCTTCCATGGATCCTCCTCTCAGACAGCATTATACCTCCGGGCGGAGAGGTCCGCGTGAGTCATTCAAGCTTGTAGAGGGAATGTGTTCAGGCTTCAGGCGTGGCGCCGGCGTTGAAAGCGGCGTCTTTCCGCGGCCCAGTCCACGAAACGATCCATATGTTCGCGGTACTTCCAGGCGAGGTGAAAAAACGTCCCGGCGGTCAGATTAGCTGCTTCTTTCCCAAGAAAAGTCTCAAAGCGCCTCCGCATATAGGGACTTTTCCACGGCTTGAAGCGATAACCCCGAGCGGCATTCCAGTAGTACTGCATGGTCTTGAACATTTCTTGCGCAATGGGCGAATCGCCCAGCCCCCCTCGTCAAGACGCTAGTTTCCGGCCAACGGCGTTGAGAGATGCTCGTGCACGAGCACCCAGCTCGCAGCGCGCTTTTCCCAAATACCGGTGTACCGGAGATCCAGTTCCGTCGTCTTTCCCTCTTTTGTTTTTTCCGCCAGATGCATCGGCACAGTCGTCCAGGCGATCAGGCCGCGGCGGGTCACTCTCAGATCTTTTCCCGCCGTCAGTTTGATACTCGCCGCGTTATTCAGAATCGCCGTTTGGACGCCGTCGTGATATTCCTTCCAGCTATGATACGCAAACGGCGCCACATCATAAAAAACGAGTCCATCATCCTGGGCGTAGAACTTCGCCGGAGCGTCCGCCGTTCCCGTGCTCCAAGCCTCGCAATAGCCGTCGATGAGCTTGCGAAAAGCGGTATCTTCCGCGGCGTTCTGCTGCGCCTGGGCCCCAACAAAGGTCAGCATTGCACCGGCCAGAGCCAGCGCTACATAGAGCAGCCAGCGCCATCGCTCGGCATTTTTGTCGACAGCTCTGACCACAGATTCGGTCATTCCGTATCTCCTCGCAACCCAGGGACGAGAGTGTGCAGGGGGTGTTCCAACGCGCGCCGCATACGCTATTGTGATTTCTTCCATTTTGCAAGCGTTCTTATTCACCTGGTTGGGACCAACTGATTTTTGGCCTGCTACTCCCCCTCTCCCCGCCACCATTCGCCGGTAAATTCCCCCTTTTGGCCGAATCTTCAATGCATACCTTCCCTTGAAACCCTACTCTCACTTTGCGGCGAGAAAATCGCCCTTCAGGAGGACCACATGACGGCACAACGAACATCTCCACGAAGCTTGCAATCGATCGCCGGTGCAATCCTCCTCGCACTCGGATTCCTTATTCTTTTCGCGAATCTGAACGGGGTCACAGGGCAAATTACCAGTGTCGTCGGCATCTCACCGGAGCCGGCCCAGGGCATACTACCGGCGCTCGTCCTGGCAACATGGCATGTCCTGCAGGAATACGCTTTTGATCATGCGGGGTTTCTGTCGGTTCTACTGCAATTCTTGCTACCATGCTGGCCGCTGATCCTCATCGTCATCGGAGCAGTGCTATTGCGAGATTTATTCTGGGGCCGATTCGCGGCGTACAAGACCGGAGCAGGCTCTTCGGCAATGGGAGAGCGTTGATGAGTGACGAGAAAAAATTCGATGCGAACAAGTTCAGCGATGACCTCCGCGACGGGATCCATCGCGATATTCACGACAGCCTGAAGACAGGCACCGAAAATCAGGGAAAGCGATGCGGCCGAGGCAAAAGCAGTCTCTTCTGGGGCGCGTTCCTGGTTCTGGGCGGAGTCGCTCTCCTCCTCGATCACATGGGCATTATTTCCGTCGACCGGCTGTGGCGATTCTGGCCGCTGCTGCTGGTCTGCGCAGGCATCCCAAATGTCATGTCGCGCGAGCGCCGCCTCTGGGGCATTTTGCTGATCACCGGAGGAGTGCTTTTTCAGCTCAATGAGCTGGGCATCGGTCACTTTCGCTGGAACGACATCTGGCCGATTCTGCTGATCGCAACGGGCTTAATGCTCATGTGGGGCGCCATTGAGGCGCGAAAAAGACCTTCCTCGCCTTCCGGAGGAGGCGACCCCCGGACGACACTCAACGAGGTGGCCATTTTTGGCGGCATCGAACGAAGAGTGACGAGCCAGGATTTTCAAGGCGGACACATCAACGCGGTCTTTGGCGGCGTCGAAATTGATTTGACCGACGCCAACATGCAGGCCGATGAAGCCACCCTGGAAATCAACGCCATCTTCGGGGGCGTCGAACTTCGCGTGCCGGAGACGTGGCAAGTGGCCTTTCGCGGCACACCCATTTTCGGCGGCATCGCGGACAAGACCTTGCGGCGGAGATCGCAGCCGCCCACCGTTCTCCCGACGCGAGTATTGGTCCTCACCGGCGCAGTCATCTTCGGAGGCGTCGAAATCAAGAATTGAGACGCCTCCATGAATCTCAACACCGCACTAAAAAACCAGCACCGAATTTACAGAGTTGCTGCTCTGCCCATTGCCGCGGTCCTTGCCTTCGTTCTGCACACCCCGGGCGGTCTGACATGGTCGCAGGCCGGGATTCTCGGCTTTGGTATGGCAGTCGTCGGCGAATGTATCTCTCTGCCGGCTTGGTATTCGTGCCGGATCGCGCCCATCCAACGAACGTTGATCTGGAGGCTTCTGGCGACCCATGTCGTGGCCGCGCAAATCCTCAGCCTGCTCTGGCTCGGAGCCGGAAAGCTTCTGGCCCATGCCTTATCCTTCGTGCCAGCCCTGCATGGCATTGAAGCCCGTTTTGCCGAAACAACCACAATTGTCTATGGCGCGGGATGCGTCTTATACCTGCTGGCCGTTTCGTTTCACTATGTTTCTCTGGCCCAAGAAGCTACGCACGAGGTTGAGGCTCGCGCCATGCAGACCAGCATCCAGGCGCGGGATGCGGAGCTGAAAGCCCTGAAAGCCCAGATCAATCCGCATTTCTTGTTCAACAGCCTGAATTCCATCAGTGCTCTGACCAGCATCGATCCGATTCGTGCGCGCGATATGTGCGTTCTGCTCGGGGATTTCTTGCGGTTGACGCTGGGCCTGGGTGAAAAGACCTCGGTGCGCCTTTCCGAGGAATTGGAGTTGCTGCAAAAATACATGGCGATTGAGAAAGTCCGCTTTGGCTCGCGATTGAAGATGCATGAGGAGATTCAGGAGGAATCCAAAACCTGCCTGCTGCCGCCCTTGTTGCTGCAGCCGCTTGTCGAGAACGCCGTCAAACATGGCATCGCCAGTCTTCCCGAAGGTGGCGACGTGCGCCTGGCCGTGCAGCGCCAGAACGGACGGTTGGCCATCCTCGTCGAGAATTCCTGGGACCCGGAAGCTCCGCCCCGCCGTTCGGGAGGCATGGGATTGAAGAATGTGCAACGGCGTCTGGAGGCGCGCTATGGCAAGGACGCTAGCCTGCGGGTGAACAGCGAAGGCGAACTCTTTCAAGTCAGTTTGTCCCTCCCGGCGGAAAGCGAGGAAAAAGAATGAGCTCCTCGCAAAACAAACGATGGAAGGCGCTCATCGTCGATGACGAAGAGCTCGCGCGCCACGTGATTCGCGAGTTTCTGCAGCCCCATGCGGAAATCGAAATCACCGCCGAATGCGCCAACGGCATCGAAGCCGTGAAGGCCGTCGCAGAACACAAACCGAATTTGATCTTTCTCGACGTGCAGATGCCCAAATTGACGGGATTCGATGTCTTGGAACTGATTGGTACCGAAATGCCCGTCATCTTCGTGACCGCGTACGACGAATACGCGATGCGCGCCTTCGACGTCCACGCCGTCGACTATCTATTGAAGCCCATTGGACGCGAGCGCTTTGATGCGGCACTGGAAAGAGCGAAAAACCGGCTGGGCGCGAAAATGCCTTCCGCGCACGAACTCGCTGCCGCCGCGCGGCGGCCGCAACAATTCCTGGAACGTCTGGTAGTGAAAGACGGCACGAAGGTCACGCTCATTCCGGTTGCCAAGCTTGACTACGCGCAAGCCCAGGACGACTACGTGGCGCTGGCCAGCCAGGGCAAAAAACATCTGAAGCAGCAAACCATTGCCGGCCTGGAAGCAGGCCTCGATCCAAACTGTTTCGTGCGCATCCACCGCTCTTACATCGTGAATCTGGAACGCGTCGTGCGCATCGAGCCGTACGGCAAGGACAGCCGGCTTGCGATTCTCACCGACGGTACGCGCTTGCCAGTGAGTCGCGCCGGCTACGCCCGCCTTACGGCGCTTCTTGATGAACGCAAGTAATCAATCGCCGTCCACGCTCCACCGACAGAGCTCTGCGCAAATAGTTTTTGAGCAAAAACTGAAAACACTGTCTGATAGTTTCATTCACTGAGAACCAAGAACTAAAGGCTTAACCGAGGCTTAACCGAACTTTCGCAGTTGAGCACATCTGAGCCGGTTAAGTGCTTTGGAATCAGTCGAGGTTAGGGAAAGGTCTCCACCACAAAATAGGCTCCTACCGGACGGTTTGTACTTCGATTTCGTAGCTCTGTTTTTGCGCGACCAGGCGCGGTCGCGGCTGGCTCGGCAACTGCAATTTCAGCTTCTCAATCAGTAGCTTGGTGTCGAGAGCAGGCTGTGTGTAGCGCGGTAGAATCAACCACCGTTGATCGACCGTAGGAATCCACACATCGATCATTTTGATTTCGGCTAACTTTTCTAACACCGCCGTCGGTGTCAACCCCGGGGCGTGCAGCAACAGGCGATGCTTCAGCGTCACTTGCAAGCAGTAAGCCAGAAAGGCGATCAGAATGTGCGCGTCGGCGCGATGTTCCAGTTGATGATAGATGGGACGTATGCCCAGTTCACTCTTAAGCGAACGGAATACCGATTCGATTTGGGTCAACTGTACGTAGCGCGTCCACAGCACGCGGGGATCTCCGGCCGTAAGATTGGAGCGCAGCAAATAGTGTCCGTCGCGCCATTCCGCCTCTTGCAGTTTTTTCTTATCCACACGAAACTGGAACGTCTCCCGCGTGACTCCTTGGCCTTCCTTCGGTACTTGCAGGTGCACGAACTGGAATGCGCGGCCCGCTTGGGCTTTGGCGGCGCCCAAACGCATCAGCAGCTGGACCAGAGAAGGAAGGCTCCGGCGCATGGCACGGAGTTTTTTGAGCAAGCGAACCAAACGTTTACGCCGCATGGCGGTCTCTTTGGCTCTTCTTCCTTCGCTCTTGGCCAGCACATAGAGTTCGCCGTCCTGCTCAAACAGTTTCACGTCCACCGAATCTCGGACCTTCTGCCAGGGTAGATCCAGCCACTTCTTTTCATGCTGCTGGATCTTGCCTTTCGGCGTTCCCACCAGATAGAAAATCTCGCGTGCCGGATCACGCATCTCCTGCAATATCTCCTCGGTCGGAATCCCTCTGTCCATCACCCACATGCGTTTTGCTTTCCCATAGGTCTTCTCAATGTGGTCCAGAAAACCGCCGAGTGTGGTGCGACCGCTGGTGTTGCCGTCCATCACTTCGTAAGCCAATGGGAAGCCATCGGTGGTAATCACCAGCGCAATCACCAACTGCAAACAATCCGTCCGTCGATCGGAACTGTGACCGTACTTGGCCTTGGGGTTCTCTTCCATGGCACCTTCAAAGTACGTGCTGGTCAGGTCGTAGAGCAGCACTTCGAATTCCGCCTGGAACAGATCGGCCCACTTCTGGCGTAGCCATAGAAACAGTTCCTGCTTGTGTTCGAGCACACGGTCCAGGCAGCGATACAGGCGATCCTTTTCGGCCACGGCGAAATCGGTTCCCAGCAGCGCATCCATGGCGGTGGTCAGGTACCACTGGCGATGCACACGAAACTCGCTGCCTGGGTCCAGCAGCTGGCTCACCACCAGTAGCTGCAGCACTTTTTCCCAAGGGACGTCTTCCCGCGATCCAGCAAGGCGCGTATCCCAAAACTCATGCAAACCCAGTTGCTGCCACAACTCGCACGCCAACCAGCAACTGCCGAACAGCCGAGGGTGCCGCAGCTCGAGACCGCTCAGTTTCACTTGTAGGCTGTCGACCACATCGGCGGGAATTTCGCGGTCGTCAGGAAACAAACTCAAGTTCTCATACTCTTGCTGCTGTTCATCAAACACCGACAACGTCTTGCGCCATGCCGCTTGTTGTTGATCGTTGATCTCGCCGAGATAGAGAACGGTTCGCTGCGCCGTTTTGTCCGAAGCGGTGCGATGGTTTTCTACGCTGCTGAAGTAGCGATGATCCTTGCCGTCTTTTTTGCGA
>Ga0137412_10004661_pt1 | contig 10942 bp, 9 predicted proteins | sample CZODoug2_1_16fun_FD_122160 | JGI IMG/M metagenome (GOLD analysis project Ga0137412, IMG submission 122160) | Vadose zone soil fungal communities from Angelo Coast Range Reserve, California, USA - CZODoug2_1_16fungal (Hybrid Assembly) | ecosystem: Environmental > Terrestrial > Soil > Vadose zone... | reverse complement strand
CCGCCCAACTTGGGCTGTTTGGCATCGTCGAATTTCCCGCCCCGCGAGAGCGAGAGAAAGTCCATGCCGGCCCGCGCGAATTCGCGGCCGAAGTAGACCGCGTCATTGACATCGTTGCCACCGTTGATGCATTCGTCCGCGAGAAATCGGCAACCTAATGCGAAGTCGGTGCCTACCTCGGCGCGAACCCGCGAGTACACCTCGAGCGGAAGGCGCACTCGATTCTCGGGGCCGCCGCCGAAGCCGTCGTCGCGCGAATTAACCCGTGAGAGGAATGAGGCCATTGTGTAGGCATGGGCGTAATGGAGTTCGACTCCATCGAAACCGGCTTCGCGGGCACGTCTGGCGGCGCCGGAGAACAGGCCCGGCAGTTGAGTCGGCAGATCGCGAATCTGCGGCAAATGTACGTCGGTCACGCGCTCGCGGTAGCCGAAGTCGAGCGCCTCCATCTCGCGCGCGTCGAGGATTTTCTCGAGTTCCTCGCGGGGCAGTGTTGGAAGCCAAGCGCGGACCTCCTCGTCGTCGGCATCGGTCCGGCCGAACGCGCTGCGGTGGCGCGGCGTGATCGCGAGAAACTGCGCGAAGTACCGCGCCGGATCCGGCCGCCGCCGAATCGTCAGGAGCTCGCGGTTCTGCTTGGCGCTGATCCGTCCCTGCAACGCGATCGCGACCGAACACGGGAACGGCGTAAGCCTCTCCGATCCGAACGTGGGCACCGCAGCGACCGGCCCGACGGCGATCAGCGGCAACTACCTCGGCGACCAGGGTGGCGTGACCCGGACGGTCGGGGACAACACCAAGGTCCCGATCGCCCTGACCGGTGAGGCGGTGTTCGGTACCGGTACCGGGCAGTTGTTCGGTCTGATCTCGGATATCTCCGCTGATCTTCGTACGAATCCCGGCGCACTCAGCGCCGACCTGGACCGGCTTTGGGAGCAGGTGCGTCCGCTTTATCTTTCGCTTTACACGTTTGTCCGGGCGCGGTTGTCGCAGAAGTATGGGCCGCAAGTGGTTCCTCCGAATGGGCCGATTCCTGCGCACCTGTTGGGAAATATCTGGAGCCAAGAATGGAACAACGTCTATTCGCTGATGGATTCGCCGAAGCCGGCGCAGAGCTACGATTTAACGAAAATCTTGCAGGACCGTCACACGGATGCTCTAGGGATGGTGCGGTACGGCGAGGCGTTTTTTACCTCGCTGGGATTCGGGCCGCTGCCGAAGACATTCTGGGAGAGATCGCTTTTCACGAAGCCGGCCGACCGCGACGTAGTGTGCCATGCGAGCGCGTGGGACATCGATTCGAAGAATGATGTGCGTGTAAAGATGTGCATCCAGATCACGGAAGAAGATTTCCGTGTAATTCATCACGAGCTGGGGCACAACTTTTATCAGCGGGCGTACAGCGGGCAGGCGCCGCTTTTCCAGAGCAGCGCGAATGACGGATTTCATGAAGCGGTGGGAGACACGATCGCGCTTTCGGTTACGCCGGAATATTTAAAGCAGATTGGATTGATTGACGCGGTGCCGCCGGCGTCCGGCGACATTGACTATCTGTTGCAGCAGGCGCTGGAGAAGGTGGCGTTCCTGCCGTTTGGATTGGTGGTAGACAAGTGGCGGTGGGAGGTATTTGCAGGGCAGGTCAAACCGGACGGGTACAACAAAGAATGGTGGGAGCTGCGGCGGAAGTATCAGGGCATTGTTCCGCCCGTGGGGCGGACGGAAGCAGACTTTGATCCGGGCGCGAAATATCATGTGCCTTCGAACACGCCTTATATGCGGTATTTTCTCGCGCGGATTTTGCAATTCCAGTTTCAGCGTGCGCTTTGCCGGGAGGCGGGCTACAGCGGCCCGCTGCACCGCTGCTCGATTTACGGAAACAAGGCGGCGGGAGAGAAGCTGAACAAGATGTTGTCGATGGGGCAAAGCAAGCCTTGGCCGGAGGAGTTGGAGACGCTGACAGGGGAGAAACAGATGGATGCTTCCGCACTGGCGGACTACTTTGCGCCGCTGAAGACCTGGCTTGACGAACAGAACAAGGCGAACCACTACCCGGTGGGTTGGTAAACCATTGGGAAATCGTAGATGCAGTTGGCTAAGCGAGCGGACCGTGATTTTTGAGATAGCGGTTCACGAGAGCGTCGGCGGTGCGGTAGACGAAAGCGAGAATGGTTGGCGTTGGATTGGCGGAAGAGTTTTGAGGAAACGTGGAGCCGCCGAGAATGAAAAGATTGGGCAATTGCCAGTGCTGAAGGAAAGGGTTGACGACGGATTGGTCGGGAGAGCTGCCCATGATGGTGCCGCCTTGCACGTGGGTGCTTTGGTAGCGGGTGGTGTCGTAGGAGCGCAGGCCAGGAAAAGCATCGACTTCTTCGGCGTGCATGGCGCGGGCGATTTCGACGGCCTTCGGAGTGGTGAAGTCGACCATGTTGCGCTCGTTTTCACGCCAGTCGAGGGTGAGGCGGAGGAGCGGGTCGCCTAGCTTGTCCTTGTAGGTGGGATCTAGATCCATGAAATGATTTTTGTAGGCGAGATGTTCGCCGGTGAAGATGATGGCGCCGGTGCGGTCGTAATAAGAGACGGCGGCTTTTTTCCATTCCGGGCCCCAGGTGGCTTTCACCGAGCGGGGTAGCACACCGAAACTGCCGATGGGCTGAAAACCGAAGCCTCGAGCTGAGAAAAATCCCCCACGCAAGAAGGGAAGCGTACCGCGATCGAAAACGTCGCCGTCGAAATCGCTCATCAGCATGCCTGCGGAACCGGAGCCCATGAAGCGGTTGAGAGGCTCTTTGAAGAAGGCGTTGGCGGACGGAACGCTGACCTGGTGAGTAAGATTGCGGCCGACGGTGCCGCGGCCAGTGGCTGGATCATAGGGCTCGCCAATCCCGGAGAGAAGGAGCAGGCGGGTGTTGCTGAAGGTCCAGGAAGAGAGAATTACCAGTGACGCGGGCTGAAAAACTTCTTCGCCGTGAGCGGCGATGTAGGTGACGCCGCGGGCGGCGGGCTTGGAGGCGGCGTCGAAGAGGATGCGGCGGACCCAGGCGCCGGTGCGCAGGACAATGTTTTTTCGCTTTTGGATGATGGGGAGAAGGAGATTGGTGGGCTGAGCCTTGGCGCCGACCATGCAGCCGAATCTTCCGCAGAAACCGCAGTAGGTGCAGCCACCGCGGGAGATGCCATCCGGATTGGTATAAGTCTGGCTGATGTTGGCGGAGGGCACGGGGTAAGGGTGATAGCCGAGGGAATTGGCGGCGTCGCGGAAGAGCGCGGCGAAGTAGGGCATTTTGGTGGGCGGGGTGGGATATTCTTCGCTGCGCCAGCCTTCGAAGATGTTGCCGCCGTCGATTTTTTGTCCGCGGAGATTGCCGGCTTTGCCGGAGATGCCGAGCAGTCTGTCGACGCGGGTGTAAAAAGGCTCTAGCTCGTCGTAGGTAACGCCCCAATCGCGGATGGCATGGCCTTCTGGCAAGAACTTGGCGCCGTATTTTGCAGTGGTGCGGGACAGCAATTCGAAACAATCGGGGAGAAAACGGGGGCACTGGGCGTTCCAGTGTTCGCCGGAACCGCCGACGCCAGCGCCGGGCAAGAAGGAACCGTGTTGGCGAAGCGGCAAGGCGCGCTTGTTGGCGTTGTGGCGAAATGTGACGGTGTCCTGGGAGAGATCCTGCATCATGTGGAGGCGGATGGCGAAATCCAACTCGTCCATGTCGTTGGCGTAGTCGGAGGTTTCTCTGGAGGGGCCGCGTTCGAGAACGAGGACGGAGAGAGAAGTGCGGGAGCCGAGTTCCTTGGCCATGAGCAGGCCGGACCAGCCTCCGCCGATGATCACGACGTCCACCGCGGGAAGAGATTTCATGGCTCATCCTCGCCGAGGCGAATTTTTGCGTGTGTGACTTGGGCGAGAGTGGCGGGTTTGGGGCGGAAAGGCTTCCCGTAATATTTGTCGATTTCGTCGTAATTGCTCATGCGCGGGCCGGGAAAGCCGACGAGTTGCCAGCCGACCATGCCGGCGTTGCCGCCGTGAATGGGATCGCAAAACATGCCCTCGATGGTGTTTTGGCGGAGGAGTGCGAAAAAGACCGAGGACTCGATCTGCTGCAAGGATTTGTCTTGCTCGCCAGGTGAGAGGAGATGAAAACCATTCAGACCCTTTAGGGCTTCGCGATAGAGTTCGCGGGGAGTTTCTTTACCTTGGTAGCCGAGAACGGCAGGGGCATCTTCAAAGGGTGGCTGGATGTAGCGAAAACGATCGCGGCCGTAGGGGCCGGCGAGCTGGCGGTCGATGAAGATGGAGACGCCCGCTTCGCGTGCGCCCGGGCCGGAGTCGTCGGAGGGGAAAATGCGAGAGGCAGCACCGGCGACGATCAAGGCCTCGGTCTCGGTGAAAAAGCGAAGCGGGATGCGCAAGGGTTTTTGTTCGGAGGCGAGAAGAGAGGCCTTGCGGTCGAGGGAATAAACGAGGACGCCACCGAGTGTTGCGGCAGAAAGAGTGAGGAAATGGCGGCGGCGCATCGGCAGGAGTCTACCAGAGGAGCAGGCGTAGAATAGAAGAAATCGCAAATTTTGGGCCGAAGACTGTGAGCGAGATAAGCACGTGAGGGGGCCGCGGAATTAGGGGGAGAGAGTACTGTGGTATAAATTATATTTGGGCTGGGTATAGCAAGAGCACATAGCCGCACCGGAGAAAACGTGGAATTCAGTTTTACTGAGGAACAGCAGCAACTTCGCAAGAGTGTCCGGGAATTTGCCGAGGGCGAAATCGCTCCACATGTGATGGAGTGGGATGAGGCGTCGCACTTTCCGATTGAAATAATGCCAAAGCTGGGGGAAATGGGGCTGCTGGGGGTTATATTTCCGGAAGAGTATGGTGGGGCGGGGCTAGGCTACGTGGAGTACGTGATAGCCATTGAGGAATTGTCTCGAGTGGACGGATCGGTGGGGATCATCGTCGCGGCGCACAATTCGCTGTGCAGCAATCACATCTTCAAATTTGGAAGCGAGGAACAGAAGAACAAGTATCTTGCGCCGCTGGCTCAGGGAAAGAAAATAGGCGCATGGTCGTTGACGGAGCCAGAGGCGGGATCGGATGCGGGAGGCACGCGAACGACTGCCGTACGCGGTGGCAAGCATTGGGTGTTGAACGGGGCGAAGACCTTTACGACAAACGGCCATTACGCGGATGTATGCGTGGCGATGGCGGTGACGGACAAGTCCAAGAATTCGCATGGAATCAGCGCCTTCATTTTGGAAAAGGGAATGCCGGGATTCAAGCCAGGCAAGAAGGAAAACAAGCTGGGATTGCGCGCGAGCGACACTTCCGAAGTGATTTTTTCGGATTGCCGAGTGCCTGCCGAAAACCTGCTGGGGGCAGAAGGCGAAGGGTTTGTAGGGAGTTTGAAAATTCTGGATGGCGGCCGAATTTCGATTGCCGCTCTGGGGCTGGGAATGGCACAAGGGGCTCTGGAAGCGGCAACGAAATACGCGAAACAGCGGAAGCAGTTCGGGCAGGCCATCAGCGAATTTCAGGCCATCCAGTTCAAGTTGGCGGAGATGGCTACAGAGGTGGAGGCGGCGAAGCTATTGGTCTACCAGGCGGCCTGGCTGGCGGATCGCAAGGACGTTCGATTTACGAAGGAATCGAGCATGGCGAAACTGTTTGCCAGCGAAGTGGCGGTGCGCGTCGCAAACGAATGCGTGCAGATTCACGGGGGATACGGATTCATCAAAGACTATCCCGCGGAGAAATATTACCGGGACGTGAAACTTTGCACGATTGGCGAAGGGACCAGCGAAATTCAGAAATTGGTGATTGCCCGGCAACTGCTGGGGAAGAAATAATAGGGTGATGCGGCTGCCCGCTTCCGAAAGCTCCACAGAAAAAGCATGACGTTACCCGTTGAAAAGTGGGCGGAACAAGTGCGCGCGGGCGAGGTGCGCGCGGTGTCGCGGGCGATTACGGCGATTGAAAATCATCAGCCGGAAGCGGAGACGCTGCTGCGACTGCTCTTTCCGCACACGGGTCAGGCGTACCTCACGGGAGTTACTGGCGCGCCGGGAACGGGAAAGAGCACGTTGGTCGACCGGTTGGCGAGCTATCACCGGAAGAAACAGGAACAAGTTGGCGTAATTGCCGTGGATCCGACGAGTCCGTATTCCGGCGGGGCGATTCTGGGCGACCGGATTCGAATGCAGGGGCATGCGGGGGATGCAGGGACATTTATTCGATCGATGGCCACGCGCGGATTTCTCGGCGGGCTTGCGCGAGCGACGGCGGAAGTGGCGCTGCTGTTGGACGCGGCCGGGAAGAAGCACGTGCTGATCGAGACGGTCGGCGTGGGTCAGGACGAGATCGACATCGTGCGGCTGGCGGATTGCGTGCTGGTGGTGCTCGTGCCAGGGCTTGGCGACGACATTCAGAACATGAAGGCCGGGCTGATGGAGATTGGCGACATTTTTGTTTTAAACAAAGCGGATCGGGAAGGTGCGGACCGGCTGGAGCAACAACTGCTCGCGATGATGTCGCTGGTGATGCCGCGCGACGGCTGGCACTCACCGGTGGTGCGCACGGTGGCTTCGGAGAACAAGGGGATTGAGGAATTGGCGGCGATGGTTGGGAAATTCCAGAAACATTTTGAGTCGAGCGGTGAGCGCCGGCGAAAACACGTGGAGCATTGGAAAAACCGATTGGTCGAGCTGCTGGAATCACGTTTGCTTGAACGAGCTTTGGGCGGAGCGGACGGCGATGCGCGCCTGGCGGAGTTGGCGGGGGAAGTGGCGGATCGGAAAAAGGATCCCTTTACGGCCGTCAACGAAATCCTGAAGAAGAGCGGCCTGGGCGCGTAGCGGAGGAGAAAAGATGGCGGCAAAGGAGACGAGTAAATTGAAGAGCGCAACGGGGAAATCCGAGGCGGCAATCGGCATCATTGGCGGGAGCGGGCTTTATGCGATGAAGGGATTGACGAAGGCGCGAGAGATTCGCGTGAAAACGCCGTTCGGCGCGCCTTCGGATGCAATCGTGCTTGGCATCCTGGAAGGAAAACGCGTTGCGTTTTTAGCGCGGCACGGGCGCGGACACCGCATCCTGCCGAGCGAGATCAACTACCGCGCCAACGTCTATGCGATGAAGCTGCTCGGCGTGGAGCGCATTATTTCGGTGAGCGCGGTCGGCTCGTTGAAGGAAGATTTGCGGCCGGGAGAATTCCTAGTAGCCGATCAGTTTTTCGACCGGACGAAGAACCGGATCTCCACTTTTTTTGGAGAGGGACTCGTTGCTCACCTCGCGTTTGCGCACCCCACTTGCGGCCAATTATCGGGAGTGCTTGCAGATGCCTGTGTCCATGAAGCGGTGATGGTGCATCGCCGTGGCACGTATGTGTGCATCGAAGGGCCGCAATTCTCTACATTGGCCGAAGCGGAAGTGCACCGGCAGCTTGGTTTTGAAGTAATCGGGATGACCAACGTGACGGAAGCCAAACTGGCGCGGGAAGCGGAGATTTGCTACGGGACCCTCGCGATGATCACCGACTTTGATTGCTGGCATCCGGAACACGAGTCAGTGACGACGACGCAGATCATGGCGACGCTAAGTCAAAATGCGGAGAACGCGCAGAAAGTACTGCGCACCGCCGTGCGCGAGTTGCCTGCGGCGAGGACGTGCAAATGTGGATCAGCGCTGCAACATTCGCTGGTCACGGATATGAAGATTGTCCCCAAGGCCACAAAGAAGAAGCTAGCGGCTATCATCGGAAAATATAGTTCATAGGAGAGACGCGTGTCCCTACTCGTTGTGGGATCGGTGGCATTTGACGCACTGGAAAGCCCGTACGGAAAGGTGGATCGCGCTCTGGGCGGCGCGGCCACGTACTTCGCCGTAGCGGCCAGTTTTTTCACGCACGTAAATCTCGTGGGGATCGTGGGAGACGATTTCACGGAAGTGGATGCCCGGATTTTTCATGGACGGACCATCGATATCGAGGGGCTGGAACGCGCAACGGGGAAAACATTTTTCTGGGCCGGGCGTTATTCGCAGAATCTGAACGAACGCGTAACGCTGACGACGGAACTGAATGTATTCGCGGAATTCAAGCCCCGCTTGCCGGAAAAATACCGCAGCTCAAAATATGTTTTTCTCGCGAACATTGCGCCGGATTTGCAGCGCGACGTGCTGCATCAAGTGAAGAAGCGTCCCAAAATCGCGGCGCTGGATACCATGAACTACTGGATCGAACGTTCGAACGCGGAATTGCGGGAGACGCTGAAGCACGTCGATATCCTTATGATCAATGACTCGGAGACGCGCGAGCTTTCGAACGAGCACAACTTGTTGCGCGCCGCCAAGCATATTTTCAAGATGGGGCCGACAACGCTGGTGGTGAAGCGCGGAGAGTACGGCGCAATGATGGTGGACAAGCGCGGCGTTTTTTGCGTGCCGGCATTTCCGCTCGAAGAGCCGCACGATCCTACTGGAGCGGGCGACAGCTTTGCCGGCGGCTTCATGGGATACCTGGCGGGATGCGGCGACAAGAGCGACGCTTCGCTGCGCCGCGCCATGGTCTACGGCTCGGTGCTGGGGAGCTTTGCGGTGGAAAAATTCGGCCTGGACCGGCTGCGGCACCTGAAGCGCAGCGAGATACACGCCAGGGCACGCCATTTTGCAAAACTGACGCAATTCAAATTGTAAATCGTTAGAATTTCGTTCAGGCGGGCCGTGGGTCCCGTTGGCGATGCTTTCTCTCCCGGAAATCTTGTTGCGGCTAACTGTGGCCGCGGGGCTAGGCGCGGTGATCGGTATCGAGCGCGAGGTACGTCGGCGGCCCGCCGGTATTCGGACAAGCCTTTTTGTGTGTCTGGCGACGGCTTTGTTTACAATTCTCTCCGGCGAGATTGCTCATCGCTTTGGAGACACGGGAAGCACTCGAATCGCTTCCAACATAGTTCAGGGTATCGGCTTTCTCGGTGCGGGGGCGATCCTGCGCGAAGCCGGCGGTGTTGTGGGACTGACCACGGCAGCAACGATTTTTGCGGAAGCGGCAATCGGGATGGCGGCCGGAGGGGGGCTTTACTCCGTGGCGGCGTATGCAACGGGCCTGGTGATATTCGGACTGGTAGTCGTCGGCTGGGGCGCGGATCGCCTCAACTTGAAGCGGCGAGCTATGGTGTTCCGGATTACTACGAGCCATGCGGAGAGCGTAGCAAGCGAAGTGCAACAGTTATTGGCTGGAATGAAGGTGAACGTGCGGCACTTTCGCGCCTCGATGGTGGGCATAAACTCCATTGTTGAACTCGAAGCTGAAGTGAGTCACAGCCAACAGGAGAAGATCATCGCGCAGCTCAACCGAGCAGGTATCGTTACCGAAGTGATCCCTGTCGAAGGCCATCACGAATGACCGGAAACAACGGGAACCCTCGAAAGCCCAGAGCGCTGGCCGCCGGATCACGGCTGGGAATATTTGCTCCGGCGTCTCCGGCGGAATCCGTGGAAATGATCGCGGGGCTGGCAGAATTGAAACGCCTCGGGCTTTTAGTGGCAGTGAATCAAGACAGCAAAGCAGAGGGATATTTCGCCGGGTCATCCCTGGAAAGAGTCGGCGGATTTCAAAGCGCGGTGCTTTCCGATCAAGTGGACGGGCTGGTCGCTCTACGGGGCGGCTACGGTTCAAACTACTTGCTGGACTATGCGCTAGAAAAGAGCCTGGCCGGACCGAAGTGCGTGCTGGGATTTAGCGACCTCACTTCTTTGCAAATCTATCTTTGGCAGCGATGCGGCTGGGTGAGCTTCTATGGCCCGATGGTCGCGGCGGGCCTGAACGCTGGCGCTGGCATGCGCAAAGGTTATGATGAAGATTCGTTTGTTCAGGCAATTCGCAAGAGCGAAAGTGGATGGAAACTGCGATTGCGCGGAGAACCGGTGTTGACGGGAAACGCTACCGGGACAGTTCTGGGTGGGTGCATGACTTTGCTGGAGGCCACGATCGGGACGCCGTGGGAGTTGGATACCAAGGATTCGATCCTGGTGCTGGAAGACCGCGCGATGAAGCCCTATCAGGTGGACCGCGTGCTGATGCATCTAAAGCAAGCTGGGAAATTTGAAGGAGTGCGCGGGATCGTACTGGGGGATTTTCCGGAGAGCGAGCCGGCTGTGGCGGGAGCACCAACCGTGCGGGAAGTATGCGCGCGGATTCTGCGGCCGCTGGGAGTGCCCATTGTATTTGGCGCGCCGGTCGGGCACACCGTTCGGCCCATGCTGACGATACCGCTGGGCATCAAGGCGCGACTGGATGCGGATGGGGAAGGCACACTGGAATTTCTGGAGTCGGCGGTGGTGGCTTGAGCGAAACGAAGCATGTGCATGTGATTGGGATTGGAGGATCGGCGATGGCGCCGCTGGCCGGAATGCTGCGCGAGCACGGCTTTCGCGTGACCGGGTCAGATTCCGGAGTGTATCCGCCGGCATCGACCCTGCTCGAAAGCCTGGGAATTTCGTTCTTCAACACGTTTGACGCGGCGCACATGCAGACGGCGCCGGACCTGGTGGTGGTGGGGAACATCATCGCACGCGGAAATCCGGAGCTGGAGGAAGTGCTGGATAGGAAGATTCCTTATCGTTCGATGCCGGAAATACTGGAGGAAGTCTTTCTTCCGGAGAGGCATTCCATCGTCGTCAGCGGGACACATGGAAAAACAACTACGACGGCGATGCTGGCGTGGATTTTTCAGACTGCCGGGAAACGGCCGAATTTTCTCGTTGGCGGCGTGGCGGAGAATTTTGGAAAGAGTTATGGGCTGGGCGGCGGAGAAGAGTTCATTCTCGAGGGCGACGAGTATGAAACGGCATTCTGGGACCGTGGGCCGAAATTTTTTCACTACCATCCTGATGATTTGATTGTGACTTCGCTCGAATACGATCACGCCGATATTTATCCTGATTTTGAGACGTACCAGTTGG
>Ga0137412_10004660_pt1 | contig 10943 bp, 6 predicted proteins | sample CZODoug2_1_16fun_FD_122160 | JGI IMG/M metagenome (GOLD analysis project Ga0137412, IMG submission 122160) | Vadose zone soil fungal communities from Angelo Coast Range Reserve, California, USA - CZODoug2_1_16fungal (Hybrid Assembly) | ecosystem: Environmental > Terrestrial > Soil > Vadose zone... | reverse complement strand
AACGGTCCACGAAGCGCACGGCTTCAGCTTTGAAGGGTACGGGCTTCAGAGTCTGCGTGAGAACTCGCTTTTTCGAGGGTACGGCCTTAGGGGGTGGAAAAGAATCGGAGGTTACTCGACGGAATCAGTCCCGAAGGGACGGGACAACTGTAGCCCGGCACGGGAGTGCCGGGTAGGATTTCACGCAAACGAGTCCCGAAGGGACGACACAATGAGGTTCTCAAGCAAACTCTTTAGTCCGTACGTTAACTACGCGACATCAGACGGGCTGAAGCCACTTCATCTTGACTATTAGAGGTATGGCCCAAAGGGTCGTACCCTTCAAAGAGCCGCCGCAACCCAAAACAGAAAAGGGAGAGGCTGAACAGCCTCTCCCTTTCTCCTGAACCCCTTCATTAGAAGCTGATGCGCCCCGTGATCTCCACGTTCCGCGGACCCGCTCCTTCCGCACTCTGCAAACCGGAGACCGTCCCAAACCCAGACGAATCTACCGACATGTTCGGCACGTCGTAATTGCGATGATTGAGTGCATTAGCCGCCTGTGCGCCAAACTGGAACTGCAGCTGTTCCGTGATATGCACAGACTTGATCAGCGACAGAGACACCGCATCTGTGCCCGGACCGACGATGCTGCCGACCGCAGCATTGCCGAACCGCCCGATATTATCCGCCGGAACCGCGAACGCATTCGGATTCACAAACACCGGCCCCGCCGAATTGCTAAGCCCTTTCGTCGTACGAGGGGAAACACCGGAAACCACATCCGCCCGGGTAACCCCCGCTACGTTCAGCACATTCGTCCCTGCCGGGTCCGTCGACGACTCCGAAGGAGTGAGGAACGCCCCGCTCTGGAATACTGTGACCCCACCCAGCTGCCAGCCGCCCACCACCGCGTCCATCAGCCGCCCGCTGTTGGGCAGGAACGTCCCTCCCTTGCCGAAAGGAAGCGTGTACAAAAAGGTCGCCAGAACCCGATGCCGGCGATCGAAGATCACGTTGCCATAGTCCAATCCAGGGTGGAATCGGTCGGTAACAAAATTGCCCCCCGCGCCCACTAACTGCGTCGGATTCGCGCCGCCCTCGTTGGAAAGATCGCGCGTCAATACATAGCTGGCCTGGAACTGCAACCCATGCGACATCCGCTTCTCCAGAACTCCGGTGAAGCTGTTGTAGTTGCTGACCGCCTGGTTCACCACGCTCTGGATAATGCTCCAGATTGGATAAGGCAGGCTCGCCTGCGTCACAGGATCGTTATACCCCAGGCTGTTGGCATGCACCTGGTTCAAATCGTTAAACGTCTCCAGGTTTGTCCCGTGGCTACCCGTATACGAGAGCCGCATACCCGTATCGTGTCCCAGATCGTGCTCGTACGTCAGGTTCCACTGCTGCACCGAGGGATCCTTGTAGTGGATCGGGAAAGCGTATTCGAAGGTGGCCGTCCCCGGCGGATAAAGGTTAGCCGGGAAGGGAGAAGGGAAGGAGAGAAGTTCACCACTGCCGTCGGAAGGCTCATAGCCCTGTGTGTACGTCGGCACAAAGCTGGCATGCACCGCCCAGCCGGAAACCAGCGAGAAGCCCAGCGGCGACTCGATGAACCGTCCCCAGCCACCGCGGATGACCGTCGAATCATTCTTGTTCGGCCGCCACGCGAAACCGATACGCGGGCCGTAGTCGCTCTTATCGGTGTAACGCATGGTCTGTGGCAGGTGTGCCTGCGCCGCGGTGAGAATGGGAGTCGACCCGATCGAAGCCAGAAAACCGGGATTCGTATAAGTAAGCGCCTGCGCATTCGGCACCGCCACTGCGCCATGAACGCCATTCTGATCGTAATCCGGTACGAAGGCCGCCGTGTTGTAGTGCGTGTCCTTGAGCGGCGGATGCAACTCGTAGCGGAAGCCGATATTCAGCGTCAGGTAAGGCGTGACCTTCCAGTCGTCCTGGGCGAATGCAGCGTACGAGTAGCCAAGCCCGTTCATGGCCGGGTTCGTCACCTGTGCCAGGACCGAAGCATCCGGATAGCCTAACAGGAATTGCGTATAAGGATCGCCCACCGTCAACCCCAGATCCGACGATCCATTGAAGGTGTATTGGCCCGCGCGATAGTTGCCGAATACATTTTCATCGTGGTCCGTTAAGCGGCGCACATCCCCGCCGAACTTGAAGGTATTTTTCCCCTTGATCCAGGTCACATCGTCCAGCAACTGAATCACCTTGCTTTGCTGGCGCGTGCTGTTCAGCCCCCCGGTGCGCTGCAGTCCCACAATCTGAACATCCGGAACCGTGGGTACGCTCGCGGGATCCGGAATACCCGTAATGCCAATCTGGTTGATCAGCGAAACCGAGTTCACGTCGGCCGTCAGCGAAGAGCGGGTAGCATTGTAGCCCGCGCGAAACTCATTAATCAGGTGTGGATTGATGGTGTAGTTGTAGGCCACCGTCAAGCCCCGGTCCTGCTCCGGCTGGGTGATACCGCCCAGCAACGGCGACAGGCTGGTGGCGCAGAAGCCTTCGCAGTTTGCCAGCGGCGCCGTGCTGACGGATCGATTCTTCCAGGTGAACCGTCCATAAATAGACTGGTTCGTGGTGATGTTCTGGTCGATGCGAATGTCAAATTGATTGCTCGAAATCGGCGCCGGAAAGTTTACCGCATAGTTATTCTGAAAAGAATCGCTGCTGCCCGTGTTGGGCGCCGGCATCAGGGTTTTGATCACGTTGGCCGCAACCGGAGAAATGGGCACGCTGCAGTTCGAAGGATCGGTGCAGGGAATCGGCGTGCCGTCGTAGTTGTTGATCGACGGCGTCGACGTCCCCTGCTGGGCCGCCAGGTAATTGAACATGTTTCCGCTGCGCATATCCGCGGTGGGAACACTTTCCACCAGTGGAACCTGCCGGGGCAGCCTTAATCCTTCATAGCTGGCGAAGAAAAATGTCTTGTCGTGTCCGTTGTATAGCTTGGGAATCCATACCGGGCCGCCTCCAAACCCACCAAAGTTATTCATATGCAAAGAAGGCTTGCCGGTGAATGGATTGCCCGCCGTCAGCGCGGTGTTCTCCAGGTTCTCAAAGACCCCGCCGTGGAACGCATTGCTGCCCGCTCGAGACGTCGTCGTCACATCCGCCACTCCGCTGTATTCCGCGTTGTTGTTCGTCTCGCTTACGCGTATTTCAGAGATAGAGTTGAAAGACGGGAAGAGTTCGGCAATCGGCCCGCTGCTCTCCACGTTCACACTGCTGATGCCATCAATGGTGAACGACATCAAAGCCGGCGTGGTGCCCGCAATCACCAGGTTCCCGCTGGTGCTGTTATCCACTTGCACCCCCGGCTCCGTGGTGAGGGTGGTGATGGGGCTCGTCGATCCATTGGACCGTGCGTACACGGCGACCGGCAAATCCACCAGCTCATGGCCGGTCTTGGTGGTTGCCAGGCTCGATTGATCGGTCGTGATCACATCCCCGGCAGCCTGCACCTCGACCGTTTGTGAGGCAGCTCCGACGGCCAGGCTGGCATCGAGGCGCTGCGTATCGCGCGCCTGCAGGACAATATGATCGAGGATCACATCCTTGAAGCCGTTCGCCTGAATACTCACCTGGTAGGTTGCGGCATCGAGGCTTAGAAACTCATACCCACCGGAAGCACTCGTGGTAACCGTGTGCGAGGAGGAAGTGCCCTGGTTCACCACCGTAACGGTAGCACCGGGCACCACCGAGCCTGACTGGTCCTTCACCGTCCCTATGATCGATCCGAACGTGGACTGGGCAACTGCTGATATGCCCGACGACAAAACGCAAGCCAGCAGGCCCACCACCACCCGCTTGCAAACATTGGAACCAGCCATAGCTCACCTCCAGAAGTTTTGTAACCGTCGCTGATCTATCCGCAAACCTTCTCCCCAATGTCACCGAAAAGCCACGAGCCAATCCTGCTCCCTGGACGGGTGCCCCACGTTCGCCCCAGCGTACGTGGGACGAAAACGACGGGGCGAAGCCCCACCAATGCCTTTATCCAAAGCTGCAACGACTGTACGGGCCGCCTACAGGCCCACCACCTAAACTTTTCCTGAAACAAACTGACGGGTGCCCCACATCTCGCTCGTTTTTCGCGAGATGTGGGATACCACAGCCCTATCTTCGAAACGTTTGACCCCTGTTGGAACCCTAAACCTTCAATTCATTCTCCGGAGGCGAGCGGTTGAGGTTCGTGGCATCCCACATCTCGCGAAAAACGAGCGAGATGTGGGGCACCCAGCATGAGTTGCAGGGACAGAGGGCAATCCAGTTGCAGGTTTAGCTCGCTTCGGCGAGGAAGGCTTCGACTTCAGAGGAAGAAGGCAGCGAAGGCTGGGCGCCGGCACGGGTAACCGAAATCGCCGCGGCCGCTGCAGCGTAGCGCGCGGCTTCGGCAGGCGGCTTTCCGCGAGTAAGGGCAACCGCGAAGGCGGCGTTAAAGCAATCCCCGGCGGCGGTGGTGTCCACCGCGTTTACCGAGAAGGCGGGAACTCGCTGAGCAGGGCAATCCCGGCCGGCCAGGAACACCCCCTGAGACCCCAGCTTAAGGGCAACATTACGCACCCCCATGGCCAGCAATTTCTCCGCCGCAGCAGCGGGATCGAGATTGACCCGGCCCAACAGGATCTGCGCCTCAGTCTCATTGGGCGTGAGCCAGGTGATGCAACTAAGTAGTACTTCGGGCAGGGGCATGGCGGGAGCGGGGTCCAGCATGAGCGGAGTCTTAGCCTGCCAGGCTTGTTGCGCCAATCGGATCACGGTCTCGAGCGGAGTTTCCAGCTGCACCAGAACCATGCTGGCCCGCTGCACAGCCTCGCGATGAGCATCGATGTAGGCGGCGGAGAGCAGACGATTCGCTCCCGAGATCACGATGATGGAGTTCTCTCCATTGTCGGCTCTCGAGATGTGGGCCACTCCACACGGTCCGGCCATCATTTGCACCGCGTGGGTATCGACACCAGCGTCTTTCAAACCAGACAGCAGCCTCTCGGTAAAAAGGTCGGTCCCGAGGGAGCCAATCATGTCCACCGGAGCACCGAGTTTCGCGATGGCCACGGCCTGGTTGGCGCCCTTTCCTCCGTTGAACACATCGAAGGTGCTACCGAGGATGGTCTCTCCCGGGTCTGGGAGGCGATTGGCGCACGCTACCAGGTCGATGTTGATGCTGCCCACTACCAACAACTTCTTCTCCACGATCGTTCCCCCGGCGTCTGCGGCATGGCCCGTCCGCTGGGAAAGAATATCGCACCGGATTTCAGGTGGCTATGGAGGCCGGCAGGAGGGTTTAGGAGGGTGGAGGCGCGGGCCGGAATCGAACCAGCAATAAAAGGCTTTGCAGACCCTCCCCTGACCACTTGGGTTCCGCGCCGTTCTGAAGTGACCGCTTTGTTCAAGTTCAGGGCGGTCAATTGCTACTTGCAGTTACTCTAGGTCGAACGTGCTGTGGAAGAATACAACGTTCCAGCGGCATCGCTGTCCTTGGTAACCGGAATGGAGCACTGTAGCACACAGCCGCTCGGCGAATATTCTTGCCAGTGGTTGAATGTCAGTGTCTATCGCTTGGAAGACGTGTCGATGAGGCCAACTTTGAACTACGAACGCAGGAAATTCGCAATGCTGGCCGTCCTCATCTGTTCGCTGCTCCTGCTCGCACAACCAATTACGATCGCTCAGGAGCCGCACGGCGGACCGCCACCTCCCGGCGAGCAGGACGATATGCATGCCCCGCCGCCCGGACCGCCCGATGGACCGCGCAGCACCATGCGTGGCGGACTGCAGCTTGGCCCACCCGGACGTTGGTGGGATGACAAGGTGTTTGCCCAGGACCTCGGTTTGACCGCGGCGCAAGCACGACGGATGGACGAAATTTTCCAGGCAAATCGAGAGACGCTGTTGCGGCTCTACCGCTCGGTCCAGCACGAGGAGTCAACCCTGGAGCAGCTGACAACGGGAAACCATTTGCGAGAGGAACAAATCTTTCAGCAGATAGACCGGGTCAGCGCAGCCCGCGCAGCCCTGGAGAAAGCAAGCGCCCACATGCTGCTGGAAATTCGTAGGCAGATGACGGCCGAACAGACGGCCAGGCTGGACCAGCATCGTCCCAAGCCGCCGCGTTGAGACGCGCGTCACCGGGACAAAAACTCTTTTTTCACGGAAGCCCAGGAAAGGATACTCTTAGGCCGGATTTGATTTCGCAAGGAGCACGAAATGGTTTGGGAAAGAGATTACAAGCGCAGAGAATTTCTTAAGCTGGCGGCTTTTAGCCTGGCCGGCCTGACCACCACTGGGGCTCGGGCCCTGGGCCAGGCACAGCGCGAAGCCATCCAACGGCCGGATACCCCGGAACGCGCCCTCAGTCTGCTGGTCGAAGGAAACCAGCGTTTTGTGGCCCAGAACCTTATCTCATTCAAGGAAGATCTGGACATTCTCAAGGCACACTCGGAAGAGCACCAGGAACCCTTCGCGGCTGTGCTTTCGTGCGGCGATTCGCGCGTGCCGGTGGAATTGGTGTTCGACCAGAGTATTGGTCACCTGTTTGTGGTGCGGGTGGCCGGCAATGTGGCTACTCCGGATACCATCGCCAGTCTTGAGTACGGTGCGGCCGTATTGGGCGTCAAGGCGATCGTGGCGCTCGGCCACACCAACTGCGGTGCGGTCAAAGCGACCATAGCCGGCAAAGCGGTACCGGGGCAGATTAGCACTCTGTATCAATATATTCATCCTGCAATCGCAGGGTCCAAGGGTGACCTGACCACGGCCAGCCGGCAGAATGCCAAGCTGCAAGCATCGGTGTTAAGTGAGACTTCACCCGTTTTAGCGGAGCTGGTCAAGGCCAGGAAACTGGCGATTCGCGCAGCACTCTACGATGTGGGGAACGGAAAAGTCACCATGATTGAAGCTTGATCCGGCGCAACGCCGGGTCTCGATTGGCGAGGAGGAAACCCCTTTCTCCTCGCCTCCTATGGTCCCAAAAACGAAAGTTGCAGCAGCTTGACCCAGATTAGTAACTAGGGTTAGGGCAGATGCTTATCTCGTTCCGAGCCGATACACTTTGTAATGTTTTAGTACGCACTGGTGCAGACTCGAATCGACTAACCCACCGCGATCCTGATGATTAACGCACATGTGGCGCATAGCCGGACAGACTGTGCAGGACCTGGTTGCATGTTTGTGCATCGGTTTGGCGCAGTACTGAGGGAACCACATGAGTAATGTTATCCCGGTGTAATCCGATGGCGTCAAACACTGAGCCGAATTGGTTATCCAAGTCAGGGTCCTGTTTCGTATACGATTCGTTTCGCCAGTAGCAGAGAACTTCCGAAAGCTGAAGTTCGGACTATAGGTCAGCAACTGCTTTGGATCGGAATCCGCGCCCGTTGGCATTTCCCGTTCCGTGAGTGTTGACAAGTATATGTAAGTGCGAACTGAGGAATCTTGTATGTGGAATTTGCTCCACCTTTCTGCCTGTGTGCGCCCCCGGCGTGGCCGAAACACGAAGCTGCTCCTGTCCGCCCTGATGGCAGTGAGCTTGCCCAACGCTGCCCAGGCAGCGCCGGTACCATCCGCGACGACACTGGTTCTTTCTTCCTCATCCGTTGCTTCGCCAACGGCGGTGACGTTGACTGCTTCGGTGGTCGCGAGCGGCGCGCCGGTAGCCACCGGGTCGGTGACGTTTTGCGATGCTTCGGCGCCGCGCTGCGAGGACTCGGCTGTCGTAGGAATCGCCCAGTTGACCGCGGGCACGGCAAAGTTCAAATACATTCCCGGCATCGGCACCCGTAAATACACTGCAGTATTCACCGGGACGGCGGCAGCGACCGCCAGCAGTTCCAGCGTGCAGACTTTGACCGTGACCGGGCTCTATCCGACCACGACCGCAATTGCGGCGACCGGTAACCCCAGCGGGTACGATCTGACGGCGACGGTCGTGGGCTACGCGAATCATCCGCCGGTGATGGCAGGCACTGTGTCATTTCAAGACACAAGCAATGGCAACTTCGTTCTGGGAACCGCCCCGCTCGGCGCACCAACGTATGCGGAAAACTTCACGCCGGCAGCAGGCTCTCCGTTCCTCACCGGCAACCAACCGGCAGCAGGCGCCTCGGCAGACTTCAACGGCGATGGAATACCTGACCTGGCGGTCATGAACTCTGAAGAAAATGCGATTGCGGTCTTCCTGGGCAAGGGAGACGGCACATTTACCCAGGGCAATAAAATTTTTCAAGTGGGCGCCACGCCTTGTATAAGCCTCAACGAGGCTTCCAATTGCGCCCTCACGGCGGGAGATTTTAACCATGATGGCAATGCTGACCTGGTAGCCACCAGTGGCTACGACAACGAAGTGATCATTCTGTTGGGCCATGGAGATGGCACGTTCTCTCCTGCCAACGGCTCCCCGATCACGGTCGGCGCCTTTCCCGTAGCGGTGAAGACCGGAGATTTCAACGGGGATGGCATTCAGGATCTTGCCGTGGCCAACGCCAGGGACAATACCATCAGTATTCTGCTGGGCAATGGAGATGGAACCTTCGCCGCTGCCGGCGGCTCACCGCTCGCCGTGGGATCTTTCCCGTTTTTCGTAGCAGTCGCAGACTTCGACGGGAACGGCACCGCCGATATAGCGGACTCCAACGAAGTCGGCAATACTGTGACCATCATGCTGGGCAACGGAGACGGCACCTTCACAGAGGCCAGCGGCTCACCGATCCCTAACTTCAACTACAACCCCGGCTCGATCATCCCTGCGGATTTCAACGGAGACGGAAAAGTCGACCTGGCGGTCTCAGACTTTACACCGTTCAACAGCACGTTCGGCAATGTCGTGGTCCTCCTGGGCAATGGAGATGGAACCTTTGCAAATGCACCGGGATCGCCGATCACGGTAGGAGTGGACCCGTTATCCTTGGCTGCGGCAGACTTCAACCAGGACGGAAAAACCGACCTGGCAGTTAATAACTATGGTCAAATCGAACATTTCGAGACTCAGACCCTGAGCATCCTGCTGGGCAATGGGAACGGCGCCTTTACGGCACTGGGAACACCGATCCAACTGGGCCAGTCTCCTAACGATCTCGTGACTGCGGACTTCAATGGAGATGGGACGACCGACCTGGCGATTCCCGAATTGGCCGACGGCACCACCACCATCCTGCTGAACATATTCACGCAAACGGAAACAGCGAACCTGGCGAATGTCACCATCGCCGGCACCGGCACCCATTATGTGGACGCCGTTTACCTGGGAAACAGTCAGTTCGCCACCAGCACTTCGACCACCATCCCACTGCAGGGAGTGACGGTCCCTACCACCTTGACGCTAACGGCTAATCCAATAGAGCAGATGTTGACCATGCCGGTTACGTTTACGGCGCAGTTGACGGCGATCTCCCCGGAACCGCCGTCAGCGATCTCGACCGGAACCGTCACCTTCTTCGATCAGAGCGTCAACGCCACCCTCGGCACCGCGCCCATGGGCGCCAACGGACAGGCGGTGTTCACCACCACTGAGATTGGGCCCGGGCATCACATCATCATCGCAAGCTATAGCGGAGATCCCGACTACCTCGCCAGCACCGCGAATACCGTACCGGTGCAAATCGACGAGTTGCGCATCCTGCGAGTGGGCAATAACAACACCAACATTCTGCCCGGCACCACCGTGGTCTATACCATCCAGGTTGAGCCGCAAGTAGCAACGACCTTCCTGTACAACGTGAACTTTGCGGCCAGCGGACTGCCCGCGGGAGCGATTGCCACCTTCAATCCACCGACCCTGCAGGCCGGCGGCAAAATACAGAACATCACCATGACCGTGAAGACCGCAGCCACCGCGTTGAACACACCACCAGCCTCTCCCTTCAGCCGTGCACCGCTTGCCTTGGGACTTTTGCTGCCTCTTATCGGAGTACGCGGCGTGCGCAAGCGGTTGCGGAAGCTTCCCCCGTTCCTGGGAGTGGCGCTGCTGGCAGTACTGAGCCTGACGGCGGTCGCAGGGCTGAGCGGGTGCTCGGGTGCGGGCCTTTTCGCAGAGCGAAAAGTTCCCTACACCATCACAGTGACCGCTACCGAAGGAACACTCGAGCGTTCAACCACGGTGCCTCTTGCAATCTACTAAACGGAGTGCGCCGCGCGGTGCGGGAGAAGGTATGTATAGATCTTTAGCCTTACTGTTTGTGGGAACGATGCTGGGGCTCAACGCATCGAGCCTCCACGGCCAGGTAGCGCCCGGAGGAAGAGACTTCTCCTTGCCGCGCGCGGAGGTCTCGTTCGCCTATAGTCCGACCGAGGTCAACGCACCACCAGGCCAATGCGGTTGCTTCTTCATGAATGGCGTAAGCGCAGAAGGAAACTTTCGCACTTATCGTGCATACACCACGGTGGTCGATGTAACCGCGACCCATGCCGGTAACGTTCACAACACAGGTGAACCTTTTTCCATGCTCATGGTGACCGGGGGCATGCGTATTAATTTCAGGATGGGACACCAGCGGACAGATGGATGGGATACCTACCACCGCGTTAAACCGTTTGCGCAGGCGTTGGTGGGTTTTGCTCATGGGTTTGATGGAGCATTTCCGAATAAATCTACGGGTTTCATTCAATCGAGCGCCAGTTCAGTGGCCGTACTGGTCGGGATTGGGCTCGATGTGAAGTATAGGAGACATCTTTCCTTCCGCGCGATTCAGGCGGACTACGGATATACCCGGCTGCCCAACCTTGCCGGCAATGACCAGAACCTGCTGCGGATTTCTTCCGGTATCACGATCCACCTGAAGTAGGACCGGCCCGTCGTTTTCAGTTCACGCCCACTGTGACGGATGCTAGTGGACTGTAACAGCTGATTCAGGAGTAGAACCAAATCTGCGAAAATGCGCGACACTTCTAGGGTACACGGCTCTCATGCTTTGTATCAGGGCCCGACTTTAGTCGGGCCGCAA
>Ga0137412_10004659_pt1 | contig 10945 bp, 9 predicted proteins | sample CZODoug2_1_16fun_FD_122160 | JGI IMG/M metagenome (GOLD analysis project Ga0137412, IMG submission 122160) | Vadose zone soil fungal communities from Angelo Coast Range Reserve, California, USA - CZODoug2_1_16fungal (Hybrid Assembly) | ecosystem: Environmental > Terrestrial > Soil > Vadose zone... | reverse complement strand
CGCTGCAGAAGCCGCCGTCGGCCTCGGCATCATCATTCTCACAGCACGCAATCGCCGCTCGTTGAACATCGAGCGAGTGGACCTGCTCAAACTCTAACTTTATGCTCAAGAATTCCACCAACCCGACTAGCACAGTCCGTCATTCCGAGCGAAGCGAGGAATCTCTCTTCGATTACAGCGTCACTACGCGACTTAGCCATCGAGCGCCCCAGCCATGCTAATGCTCGATCACCTTTGGATCATCCCGCTGCTACCCCTACTCGGCGCAGCCGTCAACGGCTTCTTCGGCCTCAAATGGCCGAATAAAATCGTCAATACCGTAGCACTCTCCTCCACCGGCATTTCCTTCGCGTGTGCTCTGGAAGCCGTGCGCGAATTCTTGACCTACGTCGCCCCCACCGGCCAAATTTTCCGCAAAGAATTTTTCGATTGGATTGTCGCCGGAAATTTCCGCGCCGGCTTCGATCTGCAGATGGACCAGCTCACGGTCGTAATGGTGCTGGTGGTGACCGGAGTGGGTTGGCTCATTCACATTTACGCCACCGGGTACATGGCGCACGAAGGCGGCTACTACCGCTTTTTTTCATACCTTAACTTGTTCATGTTTTTCATGCTGATCCTGGTTCTGGCCGCGAATTACGTGCTGCTTTTCGTGGGCTGGGAAGGCGTGGGACTCTCGAGCTACCTGCTAATCGGATTTTATTTCCTGAAAAAATCGGCTTCTGATGCGGGGAAGAAAGCGTTCATCGTCAATCGCATTGGCGATTTCGGATTCATGCTGGGAATGTTTTTGCTGTTCAAGAGATTTGAAACTCTGGATTTCGTGCAGCTTTTCACCAAGGCCGATCTGTGGCCGGCAGAAACGATGGGGCACCTTGGGACGTTCACGGTCGCCTGTCTGCTGCTCTTCATGGGTGCCTGCGGAAAATCGGCGCAACTGCCGTTGTACGTCTGGCTGCCGGACGCCATGGAAGGACCGACTCCGGTCAGCGCATTGATTCATGCGGCGACGATGGTCACCGCGGGCGTGTACGTGGTTGCCCGCTCGCACATTTTATTTGCCCACTCCGAGACGGCGATGCTGACCGTCGCCATCGTCGGATGCGCCACGGCGTTCTTTGCGGCAACCATCGGACTGGTACAAACGGATATCAAGCGCGTGCTGGCTTACTCCACCGTCAGCCAACTGGGCTACATGTTTCTCGCGTGTGGTGTTGGCGCGTTTTCCGCGGGAATTTTTCACTTGATGACACATGCGTTCTTCAAAGCGCTGCTCTTCCTGGCGGCGGGCAGCGTGATTCATGCCATGGGTGGCGAGCAGGACATGAACCGCATGGGCGGGTTGAGCAAAAAGATTCGCTGGACGTACGCGACGATGCTGACGGCCACTCTGGCCATCGCGGGTTTTCCTCCGTTTGCGGGATTTTTCAGCAAGGACTCGATTCTGCTGAGCGCGTTCCAAGACGAATATGGCGGACGCAAAGTTGGATACACGCTCTATGCCTTCGGCCTGGCCACGGCGCTGCTGACTGCCTTCTACATGTTCCGGCTTATTTTCCTCACGTTTAAGGGCAAGCAGCGCTACGACGAGCATCAAGTTCACGTGCACGAGTCACCGAACAACATGCTGGCGCCGCTGATGATCCTGGCGCTGCTCTCGACTGTGGGAGGCTGGCTCGCCGCGCCTGCTTTCCTGCCGGGGGGAACGGATTATTTCACAAAGTTTCTGCAGCCGGTTTTCGGCGGCTTGCAAGGGGGCGGAACGGAAACCGAAGCTCACTCGCTCGAGCTTTGGCTGGCCGGCGTCGCCGTTGCGATTGCGCTTACCGGAGCGCTGTTTGCGTACTGGCTGTATCTCAAGAGACCCGGGAAGGCGGACGGATTGGCGCACTCGCTGAAGCCCGCTTACACAGCGTTGTTGCACAAGTATTACGTGGACGAACTGTACGCGGCGGTGGTCGTTCGGCCGCTGCTTTGGATTTCCACCAATGTGCTCTGGAAAGCCACCGACGTTGCCGGAATTGACGGCGCTGTGAATGGAATTGCAGCAGGAGCTACGTCCATCGGGGACGGCTTGCGGCACACGCAATCCGGAAACACGCGCAGCTACGCGGTGTGGGTGGTCGTGGGCGCCATCGTGATCATCGCGGTGATCTTCTTCTGGCCGGCCAGCGGAAAACCGGTCCTCGGGATGGTGCACTGATGCTGCCCGGCGGACATTTGCTTTCGGTGCTGATCTTCTTCCCTGCCGTGGGAGCGCTGGCGCTCTTGCTGCTGCGCGGCGACGATCACAAATTCATCCGCATCACCGCGCTGATTGTTTCCCTGGCGGAATTTTTGTTCTCGCTCTTTATGGTTCCCAAGGTGCCGATTGGCGCCGCCGGGTATCACCTCGAGGAATACTTCAAGTGGATCAACCCGCCGCCAATCAATTACCACCTGGGCGTTGATGGAATCAGTTTGTTCCTGGTCATCCTGACGACGTTCCTGACACCGATTTCGATTTTGGCTTCGTGGAAGAGCATCGAGCATCGCGTCAAAGAATTTTTTGTGATGCTGTTGATGCTGGAAGTCGGCGTTGTCGGCGTGTTTCTCTCGCTGGACCTTTTCCTGTTTTTTCTTTTCTGGGAAGTGATGCTGATTCCGATGGCGTTGCTGATCGGCATTTGGGGCCACGAGCGCCGCGTTTACGCCGCTGTGAAATTCATCCTCTTCACCATGGCGGGATCGATCTTCATGCTGATCGGCATCATCTGGCTCTACAACGCCACAGGGACGTTTGACCTGCCAGCGATTCAAGTGCTGCTCCACACTCCGGCCTCGCAAGGCGGCCTGGAGCTGGCGCCGAGAACCGAGCTGCTCTTGTTCCAGGCGTTTTTCGTGGCGTTTGCGATCAAGGTGCCGCTCTTCCCGCTGCACACTTGGCTGCCGGATGCGCACGTGGAAGCGCCCACCGCCGGCTCCGTAATGCTGGCGGGCGTGCTGCTGAAGATGGGCACTTACGGCATGATTCGTTTCTGCTTGCCGCTCTTCCCGGAGGCTTCGCGCCGCGCCGCGCGTTGGGTGGCCGTGCTGGCGATCATCGGCATTATTTACGGCGCGCTGGTGGCGATGGTGCAGCCGAACCTGAAGAAGCTGGTCGCCTATTCGTCGGTCAGCCACTTGGGCTTCGTGGTGCTGGGCATTTTCGCATTTAACAACATTTCCATGCAGGGAGCGGTTTACCAGATGCTGGCGCATGGAATTTCGACCGGCGCGCTCTTCTTGCTCGTTGGGATGCTGTACGACCGGCGGCACACGTTTGAAATCAGCGAGTACGGCGGGCTGGCCACGCCGATGCCGAAGCTGGCCGCGTTCTTCCTGTTTGTGGCACTTTCTTCGCTGGGCTTGCCGATGCTCAATGGATTCGTCGGTGAGTACCTGGTTTTGCTCGGCACGTACCAGCGGCATTGGCAATGGGCTACCTGGGCCGCGCTCGGCGTGATTCTCTCCGCCTGCTACCTGCTGTGGTCGTATCAGCGAGTGTTCTTCGGCGAGATTACGCGGGAGAAAAACCGCACGCTGCCCGATGCTACGGCGCGCGAGAAGTGGATTCTGGCGACGATGGCGATCGTCACACTCTGGATGGGTATCGGCTCGACGTTTATTACCGCGCGGACCGCCGCTGCTTCGCAGGACGTGATTGACCAGGTCGAGCCGCAAAGACCTTATGAAGCTGCTTCGCCGAATTTCGCTGAACCGGACGGGACCCTGTCACGTAGGGCCCCGCCGAGCCGCGTTACGCCGCAGGCAAAGCATGATTCCTCGATTGCGTTGAAAGCCACCTCGATTGAAAGGCTGGGAACCCGCTAAATGTTTCCCCGCGCCATAGACGCTTATCGAGTGCTTCCGGAGCTGGTGTGGTGCGGCTTCGGCGTGCTGGTAATGCTGATGCAGCCGTTCGTGCGCAGCCGGCATTTCTTCACGTTTCTTGCGTTAATTGGAACGGTGGCAGGAACGGCAGCTTCCGTTAGCGCTGCGATGCATGCGGGACCGGGGTTCGGCGGGCTGGTGCAATCCGATTCGTTCAGTTTCTTTTTCCGTGTGCTCGTGGGCACGGTGGCATTTCTGGTGGTGCTGGCCGCGAGTCCATATCTGGAGCGCGAGCGGCTGCCCTTTGCGGAGTTTTATTCGCTGCTGCTCTTTGCCGCGGCCGGAATGGGCGTGCTGGCATCGGCCCAGGAGCTACTTACGGCATTCATCGGCTTGGAGATGAGTTCGATTTCGAGCTATGTTCTGGCGGGATACCGGCGCGATGCGCTGAAGTCCAGCGAATCGGCGATGAAGTATTTCCTGCTGGGCTCGTTTGCGACGGCGTTTTTTCTTTACGGGATTGCGCTGGTTTACGGCGCGAGCGGAACGACCATGCTGGTGAAGATGGATTCCGCGGAGCTCTTCCATAGCACCCTTTTCCGGCTTGGGCTGGCCATGATTCTGATCGGGCTGGGTTTCAAGGTGGCTGCGGCGCCTTTCCAGGTGTGGACGCCGGATGTCTACGAAGGCGCGCCAACGCCGGTCACGGCGCTGTTTTCCGCGGGGCCGAAAGCCGCGGCGTTCGCTTTGCTGCTGCGGATCTTTGCAACGGTTCCCGCCGCAACGCACTTCTGGTTCTGGGCATTCTGGGCGCTGGCGGCGCTGACGATGTTCGCCGGGAACCTGGGAGCGCTGGTGCAGACGAACGTCAAGCGGCTGCTGGCGTACAGCTCAATCGCGCATGCAGGCTACATCCTGGTGGCGTTCGCGGCGGTCACTTCTATGGCGCAGGACGAAGGGGGAGCGGCCAAGGCTGCGCCGGCCTATGCCGCAGTGCTGTTTTATCTGCTGAGCTACGCGCTGGTGAAACTGGGGGCGTTTACGATTGTTTCGCAGCTTGGCGGTACCGGAGAGAAGAATCTCTCGCTGGACGATTACGCGGGGCTTTCGCAGCGGCAACCGTGGGTAGCTGCGGCGCTAAGCGTTTACCTGCTTTCGCTGCTCGGGCTGCCGGTTACGGCGGGCTTTTTCGGGAAGTTCTATATTTTCAAGGCGGCGGTGAATTCGCACCTGCTGTGGCTCGCGGCGCTGATGGCAATTAACAGCGTAATCGGGTCTTACTACTACCTGCGCGTGATCGTGGTGATGTACATGCGCGAGTCCAGCGCGGAAGCAACAGCGCTCGGGCCAGTGCGTTTTCCGCTGGGTGTGAGCGTCGTGTTGTTCGTGACTTTTGCGGGCACGATTCTGTTTGGCGTATATCCGAATCCGGTGATCAACTTCATTCTGCAGCCAACACTGCTGGGTCGCTAGCCTTGAATGGTACAGCGCCGCCCTCTGGACCCGGAGCATGGCCGAACAGCGTCCACACAACCCAGTTCGGCGCCCAAGTCACCCAAAATCTGCCGGTCCCCAAATTGCCCACAAATTGCTCTTGACAAATCTCTAATCTGTGCTATACTTGATCGTGTAGATAACTGTATTTGGAGTGCGGGAGCTTGCTCCGCTTTTCTTTTCCAGGGCAAGCTATTTCAGCCTCTGCAACCCCAAAACAACTAAAACCCTACCCTTTTGGAATCAATCAGCTACGAAATGCAAATCTATAAGTCCTTTTTTTTGATATTCATACAAATTGGTGGGGGGGGAGGCAACGCTTGGCCGAAAAGAAAACGGCCCTGAGGCACAAGCCGCGGGGCCGCTGTTGATCCAAAATGGTCAAGCTTAGAACTTGAAGTAGAGGAGGATGCCCAAAACGAAGGTGAAGAGCGAGAGTGTCTCGACGAAGACGAGACCCAGAAGCATGGCTGCGCGGATGTTTCCCGCGGCTCCGGGGTTGCGAGCGATCCCCTCGCAAGCAGCAGAAGCGATACGGCCCTGGCCGAGCGCTCCGCCAAACGCCGCGATGGCCAGGCCGAAGCCAACGGCCAGAGCAAGCGTCGTGGTATTAACAGGGGGGGCCTTCTCCGCTGCTCCACCCTGCGCGAACGCGGACGGCGCGATCGCGAGAATGGCGATGAGAGCAATACAAAGTACTGCAGTTTTCTTCATAACTTCCTCCTCATGAAATTGCCGCCAGGAGGTGGTTCCCGGACACCGTGCAGCCGGGCTCACACTGGTCAGCGACAAAAAACTTTCCTGCGGCGTTAGTGCTCTTCCGCCGTGGCCATACCGATATAGACCGACGGCAGAATGGTGAAGACATACGCCTGAATGATCGAAACAAAGATGTGCAAGCCGATGAACGCCAGCGGCAGGACGGCGGGAAACACACCCAAGACAACGCCCAACACGGGAGTCTTGGTCCAACCCCAGAGGGCCGGTCCGGCAAGCAGGCTGAGAAAGATGCCATAAATCATATCGCTGGCGAAAATGTTGGCCCAAAGACGGACGGTGAGAGAGAGCAGTCGCGCCGAGGTGCTGATAATTTCCACGGGGAAAATCAGCGGCGCGAGCCACCAGACCGGTCCGGCAAAGTGCTTGAGGTATCCGCCGATGCCATGATGGCGGAGGCCTTGCCAATTGAAATAGAGAAAAGTGAGGATGGCGCAAGCCAAGGGAACGCTGACATTTCCAGTAGGCGAGGCCAAGAAAGGAAAAGCTCCGAGGAGGTTGCTGAGAAGCACGAAAATCGAAATCGAGCCGACAAAGGCAATGTATTGCGGAGCGTGATGACCGGTGTTTTCTTCGAGCAAATCACGAATGCCGATGCCGAGCGAATTGGTGAGAAACATCTCGGCGATTTGCTGGCCGGCACCGGGCTTTTCAACCGACAATCGGGAACGGAGAAAGAGCGCGACGAGCGTTCCGATCACGAGGACGACCAAACCCATCACGACGTGCTGGGGAATCGGCAACTCGGGATTGTCCGGCATGATGTGCAGCGCGTTAAGCAGGGACAGGACCAGCGGCCCCAGAAGATGATTGACCAGCTTGGTTATGCCGAGTATGTGTTCTTCCATTCTCTATTCCACGGGATGCAGGATTTCCCACACACTTGCCGCGATCGTCGCGGCCGCTAAAGCGCACAAACCTACAACCATGCTGCCGATGGGAACGTGTAGATAATTAAAAATAACATAGACGGCCAGAGCGAGCAACCCGTAGCGAAAAATGGCGGTGAAGTAGGTTGCGAGAGGGACTTGAGGCTTTTGGCGGCCTTGTTGGGCTTCGGAAGCGCGCACCAGGGCATCGAGGCCGCGCTTCAGCCAGCGGAAATTGAGCCAGGCGAGAACCGTGCCAATGGCAAGCCCGATGGCCCAGGGCCCCTGGTGCGAGAGCGCCAGAATCGCGGCAGCGGTGAAACCAAACAGGAGCGTCAGCCAGGCGATGCGCCGCTCGGTCGTGGCGCCGGCAACTTCCTCAGCCACCTTGGCTATCCTTGCCGCCACCGGGGAGGCGGCGGATGACTTCGCGGATACCGGCGTAAAAGCCAAGAGCGCCGAAAACCAGCATCAGCCACGGCGAGGTGTGCAGCCAGCGGTCCAGAAAGAAACCGATTGCGCCGCCGACGACAATCGCGCCAACGAAAGTGAACGGTAATTCGAGAGCAAGAGCTGGTTGCGATGCGAGGTCCGCGGACTTCTTTGGTCCGGCTGCGTGTGCGCAGGTCTCGTCTTGCTTATTGTCCGAAGGCATATTGAGCGAGCCGGGTGAACGGCTCAGGATACAACCCGGCGGCGAGGGTGACAAATGCGGCGATGGTCAAGGCAAAGGCCTGGGCGCTGGTCATGATGGGACGCGGGGCTTCGCCGGGCTGCTTGAGCCAGGCGTGGACGACGATACGGAAGTAGTAGTAAAGCGCGGGGACAATGTAGAGGACGGCGAAGACAGCCAGCACCGGATGGTGCGTTTCGATGAGCGAAAGGAAAATAAAATACTTGCCCATGAAGCCGGCTGTGGGCGGAATGCCCGCGAGCGAGAGCATGAAGATGAGCAGCAAGACGGCGGCGGCGGGGCTGCGCTGGTAGAGACCGTTCAGGTCTTCGAGTTCTTCGCCGATGAGTCCTTTCTGGCGAAGAACGATGATGACCGCGAATGCACCCGCGGTCATGAACACGTAGGAGAGCAAGTAGTAGGCGATTCCCGTAGAAGCGGCTTTCGTCAGAGTCCCGGTGGTTTCGTCCCACGAAAGGAGGCCGAGGAGAATGTAGCCCACGTGGGAGATGGAGGAATACGCCAAAAGGCGCTTCACATTGGTCTGCGTAAGCGCGGCAAGGTTGCCCCAGGTGAGCGAAGCAACGGCGATGCCAGCAATGAGATAAATCCACGTCTGGTGAGATGGCGCGAACACCGTGGTGAACAATCGCAGAAGCAGCGCAAAACTTGCGGTCTTCGAGGCCACGCTGACATAAGCAGTGACAGGCGTCGGCGCACCTTCATAAACGTCAGGCGCCCATTGATGAAAGGGTACGGCTGCGATTTTGAAGAACAAACCGACGGCAACCAGGACAAAGGCCGCGGCGGCGAGAAGAGCGGCATGATTCAGCAGCGTAGGTTCGAGATGGAGCGCGGCCGGATAGCGCATCTCAAGAACCTGGCGAGCCTGGCCCCCCATCATGCCTGGCTGGCGGCTCATCTCGATGATTTTTCCCAGAGAACTCCGCTGGTCGAAGGCCGCCTGAATGTTTCCCGTGTTCGTCGTCCCCGTCAAACCGTAGAGTATTGAGAAGCCATAGGCCAGGATTCCAGAGCTGAAGGCGCCGAGCAGGACATATTTCAAAGCAGCTTCATTGGAACGCTTTTCGCGTCGCAAGAAACCGGTGAGCACGTAGAAGCTGAGGGCCATGGTCTCAAGGCCGAGGAACATGACGATCAGGTCCACTCCGGAGGCCATGAACATCATGCCAACGCAGGCAAAGAGAAGAAGCGCGTAATATTCCCCCTCCTGCTCCTTTTCAATTTCCAGATATTTTACGGACAGAAGAATCACCAGCGCGGTTGCGGCGAGGAAAAGAGTCGCGAAGAAAAGGAAGAACGGATCGACCACGGCCGACTCGTGGAACCCGGCAAATTCGCCCCTGGCTGCGACCGTGGCGCGGAGCTTCCACAAAGTGAAGGCGCTGAACACCGTGCCGGCGAAAGCCGCTTTGGCAAAGAAATCCTTAAACAACAACCTCGTAAACCAATTCTCCTCCGCCGATTCATCAATCGAAGAACCCATGATGAGAATCGCCAAGCCAAACAAGGTGAGCTCCATCTGCGGAAGGATGACGGCGCCGTCGCCCCGGAGATAGGTAAGAATCGAGTTGATAAAAGGAGTGTTCATGCGGGCGGGCTATTTCGATTCCGCCGCAGCGGCGTGGATTTCCGCGGAAGGCAATTGCGCGTGCTCGACTGGGTAGAAATTCGGATTCACCTGCTCGACAATTCTTTGCACGGGCTTTTCGATCAGGTTGAAAAACGGCTTTGGGTAAATGCCAATCCAAAAGGCCAGAATAACGAGGGGAACGAGCGTGGCGTATTCGCGCAGATTCAAGTCCGGCAATTCTTCATTGGCAAACTACGTGACCGGGCCGAACATCACACGCTGGTAGAGCCAAAGCAGGTAGGCCGCGCCGAGTACAACACCTAGCGAGCCCCAGGCAGCCCAGGCTTTGCTGACCTGAAACGCGCCTTGCAGGATGGTGAACTCCCCGATGAAGCCGTTCAGCAGCGGCATGCCCAAAGAGCTAAGGCTGACGATCAAATAGATGGCGGCGAAATTGGGCATGGGAGTGGCGAGGCCGCCGAATTCGGAAATCATGCGCGTGTGGCGGCGTTCATAGAGCACGCCGACGATCAAGAAGAGCGCGCCGGTGGAGATGCCATGGTTGATCTGCTGGAGCACGCTGCCGGAAAGGCCGTTGGGCGTGAGCGCGAAAATCCCTAGCGTGCAGAAGCCGAGATGGCTGACGGAACTATAGGCGATGAGGCGCTTCATGTCCTTCTGCATCAGGCAAACGAGCGCGCCGTAAATGATGCCGATCAGCGAGAGCACGATAACGACGTTAATGATCTTGTGGCGCAGGTACGGATCAGTTGGAAGTAATGGCAGCGAGAAGCGGATGAATCCGTACGTGCCCATTTTCAGCAGGACACCGGCGAGGATGACGGAGCCGGCAGTGGGCGCTTCCGTGTGCGCATCAGGGAGCCAGGTGTGGAACGGGAACATCGGTACTTTGATGGCGAAGGCGAAGAAGAAGCCCCAGAAGAGCCAGACTTTCAGCGGGTCGGCGAAGGTCCGCGCGGCGGCTAGAAGCGTCGGGACGTCGAACGTTCGTGTGCCGCCTGCGGGCACGGGCGCGTAGAAGTAGAGAGCAAGGATCGCCAGCAGCATGACGACAGAACCGGCCAGGGTGTACAGGAAAAATTTGATGGCCGCGTAGAGGCGGCGGTCGCTGCCCCACACACCAATAAGGAAGTACATGGGGACGAGCATCACTTCCCAGAAAACGTAGAAGAGGAAGAAATCGAGCGAAACGAAAACGCCGAGCATGCCGGTCTGCAGGAGGAGAAGCAGAATGTAGTATTCCTTAGTGCGCAGATGAATGGCGCTCCACGAAGATAGAATGGCGATCATCCCGAGGAACGTCGTGAGCATGACGAGCAGCAGGCTGATGCCGTCGATGCCGAGATGATATTTCGCTCCGATGGAGGGGATCCAGTCGGCGGTTTCCTGGAAAGTGAAAGGCTGATCCCCCGGATTCCACCAGCGAAGCAGCGGAAGCGAGACCAGGAAGCCAAGAACGCCAAAAACGTTGCCGCCGATTTTGTGAGCCTGCTCGTTCTCGCGCGGAATGAGCAGCAGCAGCAAGGCACCCACGAGCGGAGTAAACAAGACCACGCTCAAGATATGATTCGCAAAAAAGTCCATTCTCATCGCCTCTCAGCGCACGCTGCGCAGAAGAACCTGCACGTGGTGCCCGTAATACGCCAGAAGAACGACTAGCCCGAC
>Ga0137412_10004657_pt1 | contig 10946 bp, 10 predicted proteins | sample CZODoug2_1_16fun_FD_122160 | JGI IMG/M metagenome (GOLD analysis project Ga0137412, IMG submission 122160) | Vadose zone soil fungal communities from Angelo Coast Range Reserve, California, USA - CZODoug2_1_16fungal (Hybrid Assembly) | ecosystem: Environmental > Terrestrial > Soil > Vadose zone... | reverse complement strand
TTGAATACGGCGCCGACCTCAAGCGACTGCTCAGCGCCGCCAACCGGGTCGATGCGCAGAACGCCGCGGACAGCAAGGAACTGCTGAGCATGGTGAAGATTGCCTCGGGCGTCGTCGGCGTATACATGCCCGGCGAGGACGCGGTCGGTGCGATCACAGCGAACGCGCTCAAGACGCTCAAGGCGGTCGGTGACGGCAGCCTGGCCAACTTCGTCGACCCTGTCGGCTCCCAGGCAAAGGACTACGCATCACGACTCGAGGCCGCCTCGAACGGAGCCGACAACCTCATCATCACCTCTGGTTTGCACTACCAGCTGGACAACCAGCCCCAGTACGATCCCAGCAAGAACCCGAGCCTGTCATGGACCGACGGGCAGGGACACAAGCACCCGTTCTACGACCCGAAGACCAACGAGATCGATCCACCGCCGACGAACGACCCGTCCGGTGCCTGGGACACGTTCACCAAGTGGCGCGACGACATCCTGTCGTCGGGCAACATGCAGGACTACCGACAGGACTTCTACAACGGATTCGACCACCCGCCGTCGAACGGCTGAGATCGCATTCGGGACGTGGACTCAGGCAGGCGCGCCGATCTTGGGCATCCCGAGCAGCACGCCCGGGGTGCTCGGCCGCTGTCCGGCTTCGGTCGCGTCCCCGGCCCGGGTGCGCCGGTGCGCGAGCAGCGGTCCGTCGGCGACCAGGTGGTGCGGCGCCGCGTAGCTGATCGCGGTCTCCACGATGTCGCCCGGCCGGATCGTGTCGTTGCCGGCGAAATGAACGAGCCGGCCGTCGCGGGCCCGACCACTCATCCGGTGCGTCTGGTTGTCCTTACGGCCCTCCCCCGCGGCGACCAGCAGCTCGACGCGGCGACCGAGCTGCGTTTTGTTCTCCGCCCAGGCGACGTCCTCGACGGCCTCGACCAGCCGCTCGTACCGTTCCTGGACAACCGCTTTCGGCACCTGACTGTCCATTGTGGCCGCAGGGGTGCCGGGACGTTGCGAATACTGGAATGTAAAACAGCCGGAGAAGCGGGCTTCCCGTACCAAATCCACTGTGGACTGAAAATCGTCCTCGGTCTCACCGGGAAATCCGACGATGAGATCGGTGGTAATTGAGGCGTCGGGCATCGCGGCGCGGACCTTGTCCAGAATGCCGAGGTAACGGTCGCGGCGGTACGAGCGACGCATCCGCCTCAGCACTTCGTCCGATCCGGACTGCAGTGGCATGTGCAACTGGTGACAGACATTAGGCGTGCTCGCCATCGCATCGATGACATCGTCGGTGAAATCGCGCGGATGCGGGCTGGTGAACCGGACCCGCTCCAGTCCGTCGATCCCGCCGCACGCCCGGAGCAGCTTGCCGAACGCCTCCCGGTCACCGAAGGAACGGCCGTAGGAGTTGACGTTCTGGCCGAGCAGCGTCACCTCGAGCACGCCCTGGTCGACCAGCGCCTGTACCTCGGCCAGCACGTCGCCGGGCCGCCGGTCCTGCTCCGTGCCGCGGAGCGAGGGCACGATGCAGAACGTGCAGGTGTTGTCGCAGCCGACCGAGATCGACACCCAGCCGGCATAGGCGGACTCCCGCCGTGCCGGCAGCGTGGAAGGGAAGGTCGAGAGACTCTCGAGGATCTCGACCTGCGCCTCCTCGTTGTGCCTGGCCCGCTCCAGCAGCACCGGTAGCGAGCCGATGTTGTGGGTCCCGAATACGACATCCACCCACGGCGCACGCTTGGTGATCTCGCCGCGGTCCTTCTGCGCCAGGCAGCCACCGACCGCGATCTGCATGCCCGGATTGGCGATCTTGGCCGGCCGCAGCTGACCGAGGTTGCCGTACAGACGGTTGTCGGCGTTCTCCCGCACCGCGCAGGTGTTGAACACGACCACGTCCGGCGATGCCCCCGCGGCCGGGCGGTAGCCGGCGGCCTCGAGCAGGCCGGCGAGCCGCTCCGAGTCGTGCACATTCATCTGGCACCCGTAGGTGCGGACCTCATAGGTTCGCTCGCTCACGCCGGCATCGCTCTCGTTACTCGCGGGGGGTTCCTGACTCATCAAGGATCGCAGCCGAGCGTACGCCGGGAACGTCGAGCACCAGCATCAGTAATAACGTCATGGACAACATGCTTTCTAACTGACGTACAGACCATACGCAGACCAACTACTCTTTGCAGTCATGACCGCTCCCGCGACCGGCCGTCCGCTGGTCAGCCTCGAACACGTCGACAAGCGCTTCGGCGACCTGCACGTGCTGCGCGACGTCTCGATGACGGTGGACAGCGGCGAGGTGGTCGTGGTGATCGGCCCGTCCGGCTCCGGCAAGTCGACCCTGGCCCGCTGCATCAACCGGCTGGAGCCCATCGACTCCGGCACGATCACGCTCGACGGAGAGCCGTTGCCGGCCGAAGGACGGGCCCTGGCCCGCCTCCGCAGCGACGTCGGAATGGTCTTTCAGAGCTTCAACCTCTTCAGCCACCGCACCATTCTTGACAACGTCACGCTCGGGCCGATCAAGGTGCGCGGGCAGTCCCGGCAGGCGGCGACGGAGCGGGCCAGGCAGCTGCTGGACCGGGTCGGGGTGGGAGATCAGGCCGGCAAGTATCCCGGTCAGCTCTCCGGCGGCCAGCAGCAGCGGGTGGCCATCGCGCGGGCGCTGGCGATGGGTCCCAAGCTGATGCTCTTCGACGAGCCCACCTCGGCGCTCGACCCGGAGATGATCAATGAAGTGCTCGACGTGATGACGGAGCTGGCTCGCGACGGCATGACGATGATCGTGATCACCCACGAAATGGGTTTCGCCCGCCGGGCCGCCGACCGGGTCGCGTTCATGGCCGACGGCCAGATCCTGGAGCAGGCCAGGCCGGAGGAGTTCTTCGACAATCCCAGCTCCGATCGGGCCAGGGACTTTCTCGGCAAGATCCTCAGTCACTGAAACCGCCCCACGAAAGGACCTCAACGATGAAGTTCCGACTTTTTGCGATCGGAGCCGCCGTCGCAGCGATCGCCGTCACCACCGCGTGTGGCAGCAGCGACGATGACAAATCAAGTACGAAGCCCGACACGAAAGCGTCCTTCGCTTCCGGTACCACGATGGCCAAGCTGAGCAGCGCCGGCAAGATCACGATCGGCACCAAATACGACCAGCCCGGCATTGCGTACAAGGACCCGGCCACCGGCGACATGGGTGGCTTCGACGTCGAGATGGGGCGGCTCATCGCCGCCAAACTGGGCATCGACAAGGTCGATTTCAAAGAGGTCATCTCAAAGAACCGTGAGGACTTCATCAAGCAGGGTTCGGTGGATTTCGTCATCGGCTCCTACTCGATCACCGACGACCGCAAGCAGATCGTCGACTTCGCCGGGCCGTACTACGTGACCGGCCAGCAGCTGCTGGTCGCCAAGGACGACGATTCGATCAAGGGTCCGGAGGACCTTAAGGGCAAGAAGGTCTGCTCGGTCACCGGCTCGACCTCGATCGCCACGGTGGAAGAGAAGTACGGCGCAAACCCGGTTCCGTTCGGTACCTACACCGAATGCGTTAACCAGCTGACCGGCGGCTCGGTGGACGCGGTCACCACTGATGGCGCCATTCTGCTGGGTTATGCCGCCAAGCAGCCGGACAAGCTCAAGGTCGTCGGGGACGCGTTCAGCACTGAGAACTACGGCATCGGCCTGAAAAAGGGCGACACCGCATTCCGGACCTGGATCAACGACCAGCTCGACAAGTCGTTCACCGATGGCAGCTGGAAAAAGGCCTTCGATGACACGCTCGGCAAGTCCGGGGTATCGACTCCCGAACCGCCGAAGGTCGACAGATACTAATCGACTCTGAATGAACGTCCTCCGGCATAATTTCGGGACCATTCTCGACGGGTTCCGCGAGACGATCGCGCTCACCGCGCTCTCCGCGGTGATCGCGATCGTACTCGGCGTCGTGCTGGCCGCGATGCGGGTCAGCCCGGCGCCGCCGCTGCGGTGGGCGGGCACGTCCTACGTGAACATCTTCCGCAATACGCCGCTGCTGTTGCTGTTTGTGTTGTTCGTCTTCGGCCTGCCGACGGTCGGCGTGCACGCCTCATTCTTCACCCGGGCGATCATCGCACTGTCGTTGTATACCGCGGCATTCGTCTGCGAGGCGGTGCGATCGGGCATCAACACCGTCCAGGCCGGGCAGGCCGAGGCCGCTCGAGCCATCGGGATGACCTTCACCCAGACGTTGCGGTACGTCGTGCTGCCGCAGGCGATGCGGGCCGCGGTCCCGCCGATCGGCAGCCTGCTGATCGCGCTGACGAGAAACAGCTCGGTCGCCGAGGCATTCGGCACCAAGGAGGCAACATACGTGCTGGACAGCCTCGGCCGTGACAATGCCAGCGCGCTCTATTGGATATTCGGCGGAATTGCGCTCGGCTACATCATCATCTGCCTGGCCATCGCGGGCGGGTTCCGGCTGCTCGAGCGCCATTTGGCGGTGGGCCGATGAGCGTCCTCTACGACGCGCCGGGGCCCAAAACACGCCGCCGGCACATGATTGGCGGCATTGTCGGCGGTCTCGTGGTGGCCGCGGTGATCGGGCTCATTATCTGGAAGCTCGACCAGGAAGGACAGTTCACCGACGCCTATTGGGCGCCGTTCCAGAATTCCGGCGTCTGGAAGAACACCCTGCTGCCCGGGCTGCGCTACACCGTGCAGGCCGCAGTGCTGGCCATCGCACTGGCAGTGATATTCGGCTTGCTGCTATGCAGTGCCCGGCTTTCGATACATCCGGTGATACGCATCCCCGGTGTCATCATCATCGAGTTCTTCCGCGCCTGTCCGCTGCTGTTGATGATCCTGTTTTTCTATCTCGCGTTCGGCAAGACGCTCGGCACGTTGTGGCCGCTCGTATTGGGGCTGATGGTCTACAACGGCTCGGTGTTGGCCGAGACATTCCGGGCCGGTATCAATGCGGTACCCCGCGGCGAGGTCGAAGCGGGCTATTCACTCGGGCTGGTCAAGTCGCAGGTCACCCGGCAGATCCTGCTGCCACAGGCGACCCGGGCGATGTTGCCCGCGATCATCAGCCAGTGTGTGGTTGCGTTGAAGGACACTTCGCTCGGTTTCATCATCTCCTACGAGGAGTTGATCCGGCGCGGCAAGGGGATTTATGAAAGCTATTACGACATCATCCCGACCGGGCTGGTGTTGGCCGCGATGTATATCACGATGAACTACTCGCTCTCCCGCGTCGCGACCTATGTGGAGGGACGGCTGCGGCGGCGCGGGCAGAAGACCGTTAAACCCGACCTCGGCGCCCTCGCCCTCGAGGACGCGGTGCGCTAAGTTGTTGCCCCATATCGGACATACGCCTCGATGATCGACATCGTCTACTGGTTGCCAGGACAACCACAGACCGATGTCGATCATCGACAGAGGGCAGCAGCGGAAAATGTCTCCCGGGCGGGTTTCGGTCCGCGCTCATCCTGGACGCGACTCGTTAAAGGCCGTAGACGCGGCGGGCGGTGCCGGCAAATATCGCGTCCCGCTCGACCGCGGTCAACCCTTCGGTGAGCTCCGCGGCCGCGTCGAGCACCTGTGCGTAGGACGCCGCCAGCGTGCAGACCGGCCAGTCCGAGCCGAACATCACCCGGTCCGGGCCGAACGCATCCAACACCACATCGGCGTACGGGCGGAGATCCTGCACTGTCCATTGTGTCCAGTCAGCCTCGGTGACCATCCCGGAAAGCTTGCACACCACGTTTTCCCGAGCGGCCAAGGCCCGGATGCGGGTTTCCCACGGCTCCCGGTCACCCGCGGCGATCGGTGGCTTGGACAGGTGGTCGAGGACGAACGTCAGCTCGGGTACGTCAACGACCGCCCGCAGCGCCGCCGGTAGCTGCGGCGGCAGGGTCAGCAGGTCATAGACCAGCCCGGTCCCGGCCAGCGCGGCCAGCCCGCGCTGCACGTCCGCCCGGGCCAGCCAGTCCGGATCGGGCTCGGACTGCACGCCGTGCCGGATGCCGACCAGCTTGTCGCCACCCGGCTGGGCCCGCAGCGCGGCGACGGCATCGGCGACGTTGGTCGCGGTCAGGTCGACCCAGCCGACCACGCCGGCAATCAACTCGGAGTCGGCCGCGATCGCGAGGAAGTCCACCGTTTCCGCGACGCTGCCGATCGTCTGTACGAGCACGGTCTGGGCGACCCGGTCACCGACCGCGGCCCGCAGGTCCGCCGGCCCGTAGTCGCGGCGGATCGGCGCCAGCGCGGGCGAATCCAACCAGCTGGTGTCGTGCCGACCGACCGTCCACAAGTGATGATGCGCGTCAATACGCACGGGTCCGATCCGCGCCGGCGTACTCATATGAGCAGCTGCACCGAATCCGCCGGAAGCAATCCGGCCTCGACCAGCTCATGCCAGAGCGCGGTCGGGATCGGGTGCTCGAACATGGCCACGTTCTCGGTGATCTCGGCCGCCGACCGGGCGCCGGTGAGCACGGTGGCAATCGCGGGATGGCCGAACGGGAACTGCACCGCGGCTGCCTTCAACGGCACGCCGTAACCACGGCAGACCGCCGCCAACCGCTGCGCGCGCGCCACGATCGCATCCGGCGCGTGCTCGTAGTCGTAGCGCGCACCGGGCCGCGGATCGGCCAGCACGCCGGAGTTGTAAACGCCACCGATCACAATCGACACGTTCCGTTGGACCGCGGCGGGCAGCAGATCGGACAGCGCGGACTGATCGAGCAGCGTGTACCGGCCCGCGCAGAGCACCGCGTCAATGTCGGTCTCCCGCACGAATCGGGTCAGCGGGGCGGAGAAGTTCATGCCCGCACCGATCGCGCCCACCACGCCCTCGGCGCGCAATTGGTGCGCCGCCGGGTATGCCTCGGTGATCGCCTGCTCCAGATGCTCGTCCGGGTCGTGGATGTAGAGGATGTCGACGCGGTCCAGGCCGAGCCTGGTCAGGCTCTCCTCGACCGAACGGCGTATCCCGTCGGCGGTGAAATCAAAGACCGCGTCGAGAGCCGGCCCGGCGCCGGGACGTAGCAGCCGGCCGACCTTGGTGGACAGTACGAAGTCCGCGCGCGGCACCCCGGCCAACGCCGCACCGACCCGCTGCTCGGCCAGCCCGAATCCGTAAAAGGGCGCCACATCGGCATAACGGACCCCGAGGTCCAGCGCGGTCCGTAGCGTCTGGGTCGAGGCCTCGTCGCTCACCTCGGTGTAGAGGTTGCCGAATGCGGCGCAGCCCAGCGACAGCGCGCTCACCTCGACCCGGCTCGAGCCCAGTCGTCGCGGCGCCGCCGCCCGCCGGCCGACCGCGGTGCTCATGCCTGGCCCAGCTCCTGCCGCTGGCTGCCCAGCCCGTCGATCTCCAACTCCATCACGTCGCCCTTGCGCAGGTACGGCTTGTCTGGCAGCCCCATTGCCACACCGTGCGGGGTTCCGGTGTTCACCACGTCGCCGGGCTCGAGCACCATGAACTGGCTCAGGTACCAGACGATGTGGTCGACGGCGAAGATCATGTTGTCGGTGTTGCTGCTCTGACGTTGCACACCGTTGATGGACAGGCGCAGACCCAGGTTTTGCGGGTCGACCTCGTCGGCCGGCACCAGCCAGGGGCCGAGCGGGTTGAAGGTTTCGCAGGACTTGCCCTTGACCCATTGCCCACCGCGTTCGGTCTGGAATTCCCGTTCGGATACGTCATTGCTGATCGCATATCCGGCGATGACCGATGCGGCCTCCGCGGGCGAATCGAGGTAACGCGTCTTCGCGCCGATGACGACCGCGAGCTCGACCTCCCAGTCGGTCTTCTCACTCTTGCGCGGGACCAGCACCTCGTCATACGGCCCGATCACCGTGTCGGTGCCCTTGAAGAACACGATCGGCTCGGTCGGGATCTTCGCCCCGGTCTCCGCCGCGTGGTCGCGGTAGTTCAGCCCGATGCAGACCACCTTGTGTGGCCGGGCGATCGGGGCGCCGACCCGCAGACCGGCCGGATCGAGCTCGGGCAGCCGGCCGGCGTCCAGCGCGACGCGAGCCCGCGCGATGCCGCCGTCGGCCAGGTAGGGACCATCGATGTCAGCGGTGATCGGCCGCAGGTCGTAGACGGTGCCCTCGTCGGAGCGCACCACCGGCCGCTCCGCGCCGGGATCACCGAGCCTCATCAGTTGCACCAGACGTCTCCCTGTGTCGACCGACCGCGTGCGGCCAGATTATCGGTAAGCGGTGCCCGGCCCGGTATGCGCCGAATACTGTCCGACTTCGGTCGGCAACCGCGGCTGAGATAGGTTTCGCTTGCCTGAATCATGCAGGATCGCGGGGCTCGGGGCGCTAGACGGAATCGAACGGTACGTGTTCCGTTCGCCACTCGCACCGACCCCGTTCGGGTCCATGAAGGTCCACTGTGGAGGGACATGTGAGCGAGCTAGACGGCCTGACCGCGCTGATTACCGGAGGTGGCTCGGGCATCGGGCTCGCGGCCGCAACCCTGCTGTCCGCCCGCGGCGCCAGCGTGGCCGTGCTCGACCTCGACCCCAGTGGCGCGCCGTTCCCCGGCTTCGCCGGCGACGTCAGCGACGACGCATCGGTGCGGGCAGCCGTCGCGGCGGCAATCGAGCATCTCGGTGGCCTGGACATCCTGGTCAACAACGCCGGTATCGGCGCGGCCGGCACGGTCGAGGGCAACGACGACGCGGAGTGGCACCGGGTCTTCGACGTGAACGTGGTCGGGATGGTCCGGGTCACCCGGGCCGCGCTGCCGGCACTGCGCCGGTCAACGCACGCGGCGATCGTCAACACCTGCTCGATCGCCGCCACCGCCGGAATCCCCGAGCGCGCGCTGTACTCGGCCACCAAAGGTGCGGTGCTGTCGCTGACCATGGCGATGGCCGCCGATCACGTGCGTGAGGGCATCCGGGTCAACTGCGTCAATCCCGGTACGGCGGACACGCCGTGGGTGGGCCGGCTGCTCGCGGCCGCCGCGGATCCCGACACCGAACGGGCGGCATTGCAGGCGCGCCAGCCGATGGGCCGACTGGTCAGCGCCGAGGAGGTGGCGCTAGCCATCGCCTACCTCGCCAGCCCGGCCGCCGGGTCGACCACCGCAGTGGCGGTCCCGGTGGATGGCGGCATGCAGAACCTGCGGCTGCGCCCCGAGTAAGGCTCAGCGGGCGATCTCGGTGGCCCGCGACTCGCGGACAACGGTCACCCGGATCTGGCCCGGGTAGGTCAGGTCGGACTCGATCTGCTTCGCGACATCGCGGGCGAGCACGGCCGCGGCGAGGTCGTCGATCGCGTCCGGCGAGACCATCACCCGGACCTCGCGGCCGGCCTGCATCGCGAACACCTTCTCCACGCCCGGCCTGGAACTCGCGATCTCCTCGATCCGCTCGAGCCGCTGGATGTAGGACTCGAGGCTCTCCCGACGGGCGCCCGGCCGGCCACCGGAGCAGGCATCGGCGGCCTGGGTGAGGACCGCCTCGATGGTCTGTGGCTGCACCTCATTGTGGTGCGCCTCGATCGCGTGCGCGACGTCCTCCGGCTCGCCGTACTTGCGGGCCAGATCACCACCGAGGAGTGCGTGGCTGCCGGGTACCTCGTGAGTCAGCGCCTTGCCGATGTCGTGCAGGAAGGCGCCGCGCTTGACCAGCGTCGGGTCGACCCCGAGCTCGTGCGCCATCAGTTCGGCGATGTGCGCGCACTCGACCAGGTGCGCCAGCACGTTCTGCCCGTACGACGTGCGGTAGCGCAGCCGGCCGATGATGGTCAACAGCTCCGGGTGCACCGGCCCGATACCGACGTCGATGATCGCGTCCTCGGCGGCGCGCAGACAGAGCTGCTCGATCTCGACCTTGCTCTGCTCGTGCACCTCCTCGATGCGCTGCGGGTGGATCCGGCCGTCGAGGATGAGCTTGTCGAGAGTGAGCCGGCCGATCTCGCGGCGGACCGGGTCGAAGCAGGACAGCAGCACCGCCTCGGGCGTGTCGTCGATGATCACGTTGACCCCGGTCACCGACTCGAATGCCCTGATGTTGCGGCCTTCCCGCCCGATGATGCGGCCCTTCATCTCATCGCTGGGCAGGTGCATCACGCTAACGACGCTCTCTGCGGTCTGCTCGCTGGCGATGCGTTGAATGCTGTCGGCGACGATCTTGCGGGCCCGCTGATCGGCGGTGGCGCGGGCCTGTGCCTCCGTGTCGCGGATGATAATCGCCGCATCGCGCTGCACCTCGCTCTCTACGGCACTCAGCAACTCGGTCCGGGCGTCGACCGCGGACAGGCCGCCGATGCGTTCCAGCTCGTGGCGGTGTTCCTCGGCCTTGGCGATCAGCTCCTGCTCGCGGGCGGTCAGGGCCTGGGTGCGCTCGCCGAGCTCCTGGCCCCGGGTGTCCAGCCGCTGCCGGTCGGCATCAACCCGGACCTCGCGCTCGACGATCCGCTGCTCGCGCCGCTCGATGTCGGCCTGCTGGCCGCGCAGCGCCGCGCTGGCCCGCTCGGCGTCCTGCTCGGCGGTGCGCCGCGCCTGCAGGATCGTGTTGGATGCTTCGAGCTCGGCGCGACGGTGGGTATTTTCGGTCTCGGCATGCAGGGCCTGGCGGGTGTCCTCGAGCTCTTTCTCCGCGGCCCGCCGGGTCGAGGCGGCCTCTGCCTCGGCGACGCGTTTGGTCATCGCGGCCAGCGTCTCGGCCTCGGCCCGGGTAGCGGCGGCGGCGTGGATCGCCTGCAACCGCATCGCCTGGATCTCGATCAGGGCCTCGCTCCGGACCGCCTCGACCCCCGGCTCGCTGGCCGCGTCCGGGTCTTCCTGTGGGCTGGATCCCACGTCGTCGGTGTCGGCCGGCGCACGCACAGCGCCGGTCTGTGCGGTGTCGGCCCGAACGGCCTGCTCGGTGCGACTCTCGCTTGGCTCGGCACCGACCGCGCTGCCACCGGACCGGCGAAGCGCCGAGCGGGCCCAGACCGATCCGC
>Ga0137412_10004656_pt1 | contig 10946 bp, 11 predicted proteins | sample CZODoug2_1_16fun_FD_122160 | JGI IMG/M metagenome (GOLD analysis project Ga0137412, IMG submission 122160) | Vadose zone soil fungal communities from Angelo Coast Range Reserve, California, USA - CZODoug2_1_16fungal (Hybrid Assembly) | ecosystem: Environmental > Terrestrial > Soil > Vadose zone... | reverse complement strand
GGACGGTGTCACCAAGCTCGACAAAGTGGCGCTGGGGACCGCGGCGGACGCCGAGACGATCCGCAAGATGATCATCGCGATGGCCCGCGACGGGCGGGTGCTGGTGATCAAGGTCGCCGACCGGCTGCACAACATGCGCACCATGCGATTCCTGCCCCCGGAGAAGCAGGCCCGCAAGGCTCGCGAGACGCTGGAAGTCATTGCGCCGCTGGCACATCGGCTTGGCATGGCCACAGTGAAGTGGGAGCTCGAGGACCTGTCGTTCGCGATCCTGCACCCGAAGAAGTACGAGGAGATCGTCCGGCTGGTCGCCGACCGGGCGCCGTCGCGCGACATCTACCTGGCCAAGGTGAGCGACGAGATCAACTCCGCGCTGAACGCGATGAAGATCGGCGCGTCGGTGGAGGGCAGGCCCAAGCACTATTGGTCGATCTATCAGAAGATGATCGTTAAGGGTCGCGACTTCGACGACATTCACGACCTGGTGGGGCTGCGCATCCTCTGCGACGAGATCCGCGACTGCTATGCCGCTGTGGGCGTGGTGCATTCGTTGTGGCAGCCCATCGCCGGCCGGTTCAAGGACTACATCGCACAACCGCGGTACGGCGTGTACCAGTCGCTGCACACGACAGTCGTCGGGCCAGAGGGCAAGCCGCTGGAAGTGCAGATCCGCACCAACGACATGCACAAGACTGCGGAATACGGCATCGCCTCCCATTGGCGTTACAAGGAGACCAAGGGCCGCAACGGGGTTCCCGCCGGACATGCGGCGGCCGAGATCGATGACATGGCGTGGATGCGCCAACTCCTGGACTGGCAACGGAATGGTACTCGTTGACTTGGGACCATACTACATGCGCACGAATGGGATGTGAGACCCGTCGATTCTCCTTGTCGGGATGCGCGTGAGGTGGGGTTAAGAGTGTCATTGTAGAGCGTGAGGTGATAATGCAATGAACAGCCTCAGTAAAAAAAATGAAAGCAAGGCGTGAAAGGTAGGGATTGAGCGATTGCTCAGGTCAGGTGAAGGTCAAGTGTGTCAAAGCCAGAGGGCCAGAGCGGACGCTTAACCGACGCGGGCGGACACACGTCCAATTAAGCGCGCTTGTTTACGCGTCGCGTGCCTTGTTTCCGTACACTCGCGTCTTGTGTCTTTCGCTGATGCCACGATCGCGCGGCTGCCGCGTCCGATCCAGCCCTTTGCCGAGCGGCATCACGAACTCATCAAGTTCGCGATCGTCGGCGGGACGACGTTCATCATCGACTCCGCGATCTTCTTCACGCTGAAGCTGACAATCCTCGAGCCCAAGCCCGTCACGGCCAAGATCATTGCGGGCGTCGTCGCGGTGATCGCGTCGTACATCCTTAACCGGGAATGGAGCTTCCGCGACCGCGGCGGCCGCGAGCGTCACCACGAGGCCCTGCTGTTCTTCGCGTTCAGCGGCGTCGGGGTGCTGCTGAGCATGGCGCCGCTGTGGGTCTCCAGCTACGTTCTGGACCTGCGGGTGCCCATGGTGTCACTGACCGCAGAAAACATCGCCGACTTCATCTCGGCCTACCTCATCGGCAACCTGCTGCAGATGGCGTTCCGCTTCTGGGCGTTCCGGCGCTGGGTGTTCCCGGACGAATCGGCCCGAAGCGGCGACAGCGCGCTGGAATCGGCGTTCACCGCGGGCGGGATCGCCGAGGTTTTCGAGGACGTCGAAGCGAACGGCACGGTCACGCTGCTGGGCGCTTGGCGCCGGAGCCGGGTGGATCAGCTCGGCGATTCCTCGGACCCGAGGGTGTCGAAAACCTCGTGATACAGCAGCGCGTGGACCTGTTCCACACGCGGAATGTCGTAGAACTCCAACGGATCTTGTGACGCTGACTCGACGATCAGCGTGCCGGTGCGCAGTATCCGATCGATCAGCCGGTGCCGGAATTCGACGCTGTTGATCCGGGCCAGCGGGATGTCGATGCCGCTGCGGCTCAACACCCCGTGCCGGAACATCACCCGCCGGTCGGTGATGACGAAATGCGTGGTGAGCCAGTTCAGGAACGGCCACACCGTCAGCCAGCCCAGGAGCACCAGCCAGATCGCGCCGATGACCCAGAAGACGACCCGTTTGGCGGTCGGGTCCCACGTGGTGCCGTTGACCACCGCGCAACCGAACGACGCCGCCGCGCTCGCCAGGATCAGAACGGTGACCGGCCAGAAAAGTCGCTTCCAGTGCGGGTGGCGGTGCAGCACGACCTGCTCGCCAGAGGCCAGTACTTTTTCTGGATAACGGCCGGGGTAGCCCACGCTGGCACTTTAGACGCTGGGACGCAGGTGCGTGATGTCTCCGGCCGAGATTGCCACCGTCTGGCCGCCGGTGTCGACACACAATCGCCCCGTCTCGTCGACAGCGCGCGCGACGCCGACCACTTCATGGTCACCGGGCATACTGGCCCGGACCCGCGAGCCGAGCGTCACGCTGTAGCGCTGATAATCGGCGACCAACGCGGGATCTGCGCCCCCTGCGGTCCGCCAGGCGTCGATGCGCAAGGCCAACTCACGAAGTATGCGACGCGCCAACGTGTTTCGATCGGTAGCCGATGAACCCAGCATCAGCAGCGAGGTGGCCACCGGGTCTGGCGCTTCCTCGGCGGTCAACGTCACGTTGAGCCCGAGGCCGAGCACGATCACCGGCGTCGGCGAGGCAACCTCGGCGAGGATCCCGGCCAGCTTGCCGTCGTTGACCAGCACATCGTTCGGCCACTTCAGGCCCGCCTCGACACCCAGCGCGGCCAACGCGTCGGCCAACGCTACCCCGATGGCCAGCGGTAACCATCCCCAACCCGTCCGAGGTACCGAGCCGCCGGCCACCCCGACCGACAGGGCGACCTGTGTCCGCGGCGGCGCCGACCATTGCCGGCCATGACGTCCGCGGCCGGCGCTCTGGTATTCGGCAAGCAATACCGACCCGTCGATGTCAGCGCCGGCCTCGGCCCGCGCGAGCAGATCGGCGTTGGTGGAACCGGTTTCGGCCACCACATCGAGTTGACGCCACGGCATACCGGGCCCGACCAGCCCGTCGCGCAAGGTCGCCACGTCCAATGGCGACCGGTCGATGGCGTCGGCTGGCACGATGCCGTCCTCTTTTCGTTGAGTGCCGTCGAGTGTGCGTTCTGGGCTTCCACTGTGCGCTGACGGCGGGAATCCCGCAAAATCCCCGCCGTCGGCGCCCACTCGGCGCCATCGGCGCACACTCTGCTCACTTACCCGGCGCGGGATTGGGATCACAATCTAAGGGACCGCTAAGATCGACAGCCATGACTTCCGAGACCTCGGTCGAGGCACAAGCCGAGCACGAAATCGACATTCACACCACCGCGGGCAAGCTCGCCGAACTGCGCAAGCGGAGCGAGGAGACCCTGCACCCGGTGGGGGAGGCCGCCGTCGACAAGGTGCACGAGAAGGGCAAGCTGACCGCGCGCGAGCGCATCTACGCCCTGCTGGACCAGGGATCGTTCGTCGAACTCGACGCGCTGGCCCGGCACCGCAGCACCAACTTCGGGCTGGCCGAGAAGCGCCCGCTCGGTGACGGTGTCGTCACCGGTTACGGCACCATCGACGGCCGCGACGTCTGCATCTTCAGCCAGGACGTCACGGTGTTCGGCGGCAGCCTCGGCGAGGTCTACGGCGAAAAGATCGTCAAGGTGCAGGAGTTGGCGATCAAGACCGGCCGGCCGCTGATCGGAATCAACGACGGCGCGGGCGCGCGCATCCAGGAGGGTGTGGTCTCGCTCGGCCTGTACAGCTCGATCTTCCGCAACAACATCCTGGCCTCCGGCGTCATCCCGCAGATCTCGCTGATCATGGGCGCGGCCGCCGGTGGCCACGTCTACTCCCCGGCGCTGACCGACTTCGTGGTGATGGTCGACCAGACCAGCCAGATGTTCATCACCGGTCCCGACGTCATCAAGACGGTCACCGGTGAAGACGTGACGATGGAGGAGCTCGGCGGTGCGCACACGCACATGGCCAAGTCCGGCACCGCACACTATGTCGCCTCCGGCGAGCAGGACGCCTTGGACTACGTCCGCGATCTGCTGAGCTACCTGCCGCCCAACAACTTCACCGATCCGCCGCGCTATGCGGTGCCGGTCGCAGAGGGCGCCATCGAGGACAACCTCACCGATGAAGACCTCGAGCTGGACACGCTGATCCCCGACTCGGCCAACCAGCCCTACGACATGCACGAGGTGATCACCCGCATCCTCGACGACGACGAGTTCCTGGAGATCCAGGCCGGATACGCGCAGAACATCGTGGTCGGGTTCGGGCGCATCGACGGCCGCCCGGTGGGCATCGTGGCCAACCAGCCCACGCAGTTCGCGGGCTGCCTGGACATCAACGCCTCGGAGAAGGCGGCCCGGTTCGTGCGGACCTGCGACTGCTTCAACATCCCGATCGTCATGCTGGTCGACGTGCCGGGCTTCCTGCCGGGCACCGGCCAGGAATTCAACGGCATCATCCGACGCGGCGCCAAGCTGCTGTACGCGTACGGCGAGGCCACGGTTCCCAAGATCACCGTCATCACCCGCAAGGCTTACGGCGGCGCCTACTGCGTGATGGGCTCCAAGGACATGGGCTGCGACGTCAACGTCGCCTGGCCGACCGCACAGATCGCGGTGATGGGTGCCTCCGGCGCGGTCGGCTTCGTCTACCGCCAACAGCTCGGCGAGGCGGCCAAGAACGGCGAGGACGTCGACGCGCTGCGGCTGCAGTTGCAGCAGGAGTACGAGGACACGCTGGTCAACCCGTACCTCGCCGCCGAGCGAGGCTACGTCGACGCGGTGATCCCGCCGTCGCACACCCGCGGCTACATCGCGACGGCGCTGCGACTGCTGGAGCGCAAGATCGCCCAGGTACCGCCGAAGAAGCACGGGAACATTCCACTGTGAGTCAAGTGAGCGGAACGAACGCAGTGAGTGACGGGAACGAGACGAACGATCCAACTCCTGTGAGTCACGGGAACGAGCCACACGAGCCGCACATCCGGGTGCTCAAGGGCAACCCGACCGACGACGAGGTGGCCGCGCTGATCGCGGTGTTGGGCAGCGCTGGTGGCGGCGCCGGTGAAGTGGGTCAGCCGGAGATCAGCCGGTGGGGGCTGCCCGTCGACAAACTGCGTTATTCGATCTTCAGCTGGCAGAAACTCACCCTGGTGCAACGGACGCACATGCGGCGTTGACGCGCGCCGACGACGCTGCTCCCCGTCGCAACTGCCGGGGTCTCGCTGGGCTCGCGCCAATGGAGGTCAGATGACCCGGTTCGTGCTCGGCTCCGCTTCGGCGGGTCGGCTCCGGGTGCTGCGCCGCGCCGGTGTCGAGCCGTTGGTCGTTGTGTCGGGCGTGGACGAGGACGCGATCATCGCCAGCCTGGGACCCGACGCCGCTCCGGGCGACGTGGTTCGCAGCCTGGCCGAAGCCAAGGCCGATCACGTCGCGACCATCGTGGACGCCGCAATTGCCGCGGATTGTGTTGTCATTGGCTGTGATTCGATGCTCTACATCGACGGTCGACTGGCCGGCAAGCCCGCATCGACCGATGCGGCGCGACGCGACTGGCAATCGATGGCCGGTGGTTGCGGTCAGCTGCACACCGGACACTGCCTGGTGCGGCTACACGACGGCCAGGTCAGCCAGCGGGCGGCCGAATCATTCGTTACCACAGTGTATTTCGGTACACCGACGGCAGCGGATCTGGATGCCTATCTCGACAGCGGCGAGCCGTTGGCGGTCGCCGGAGCATTCACGCTGGACGGGCTGGGCGGTTGGTTCATCGACCGCATCGACGGCGACCCGTCCAACGTCGTCGGCATGAGCCTGCCCCAGACCAGGGTGCTGCTGGAACGTGTCGGTGTCTCGGTCGCCGAGCTGTGGATGGCCAACCCGGCCTGAAGGGACACTGTCGCTCGCGTCAACGCCGCGGCAGCCGACACTAACCGGCAGGTAGGCTCGCGGTGTGCCTCTACCAGCAGATCCCAGCCCGGCGCTGAGCGCCTACGCCCACCCGGAACGGCTGGTCACCTCCGACTGGTTGGCCGGCAACCTGGGCCGGCCCGGACTTGCCATCGTCGAATCCGATGAAGACGTGCTGCTCTACGACGTCGGCCACATCCCCGGGGCGGTCAAAGTCGACTGGCACACCGACCTCAACGAACCACGGGTGCGCGACTACATCGACGGTAAGCAGTTCGCGGAACTGATGGACCGCAAAGGGATTTCGCGCGACGACACCGTGGTCATCTACGGCGACAAGAGCAACTGGTGGGCGGCGTACGCGCTGTGGGTCTTCACGCTCTTCGGCCACCCGGATGTGCGGCTGCTCAACGGCGGACGCGGCCTGTGGATGCACGACGGGCGCGACAGCACGCTGGATGTTCCGAGCCGAGCCTCCTCGGGCTATCCCGTCGTGGACCGCAACGACGCGCCGATCCGCGCGTTCAAAGACGACGTGCTGGCCGTCCTGGGTTCCGAGCCGTTGATCGACGTGCGCTCGCCTGACGAGTACACCGGCAAGCGCACCCACATGCCGGACTATCCCGAGGAAGGCGCGTTGCGCGCCGGCCACATCCCGTCGGCGCGCTCGATCCCGTGGGGGAAGGCCGCCGACGACAGCGGGCGGTTCCGCAGCCGAGACGAGCTGGAGAAGCTCTACGGGTTCATCGAGCCGGACGACAAAACCATCGTCTACTGCCGCATCGGCGAGCGGTCCAGCCACACTTGGTTCGTGCTGACACATCTGCTCGGCGTCCCCGGCGTGCGCAACTACGACGGCTCGTGGACCGAATGGGGTAACGCCGTGCGAGTGCCGATCGTCGCCGGTGAAAGCCCCGGGACCGTCCCCGCCTGATGAGCATGCCCGCGCCGCTGGCCGAGGTTGTCTCCGACTTCGCCGAAGTCGAAGGCCAGGACAAGGTGAAGCTGCTGCTGGAGTTCGCCGACGACCTTCCGGCGTTGCCCGCCGGCCTCGAAGAGGCGGCGATGGAGGAAGTACCCGAATGCCAATCGCCGCTGTTTATGCACGTCGACGCGCATGACCTGGATCGAGTGCGGCTGTATTTCAGCGCGCCCCCCGAGGCGCCCACCACCCGCGGCTTCGCGTCGATCCTTGCTGCCGGTCTCGACGAACAGCCCGCCGCCGACATCCTGGCGGTCCCGGAGGACTTCTACATCGACCTCGGTCTGGCGGCCTTGATCAGCCCGCTGCGGCTGCGCGGAATGTCGGCGCTGCTGGCCCGAATCAAGCGCCGACTGCGCGATTCCGGCTGAAGTAGACACCGGGTCTTGTCACCCACGGCGTGCCGCTTAAACTTCCCCCGACACGACTTGTAAGAATTTCTCTTAGACATGTGAGAAGTGTTCAGCCACACAGGAGGCGCAGTGCCTAGTCACGCCAGCTCGACGATCGCCAAGGTTCTTGTCGCCAATCGCGGCGAGATCGCGGTGCGGGTGATCCGCGCGGCCAAGGATGCCGGTCTGCCCAGTGTGGCGGTGTACGCCGAGCCGGACGCCGACGCTCCTCACGTGAAGCTGGCCGACGAGGCCTTCGCGCTGGGTGGTCAGACCTCGGCCGAGTCGTACCTCGACTTCGGCAAGCTGCTGCAGGCCGCCGAGAAGTCCGGCGCCAACGCGATTCACCCCGGCTACGGCTTCCTGTCGGAGAACGCCGAATTCGCCCAGGCGGTGATCGATGCCGGCCTGATCTGGATCGGGCCCAGCCCGCAGTCGATCCGCGACCTCGGCGACAAGGTCACCGCGCGCCACATCGCCGCGCGTGCACAGGCTCCGCTGGTGCCCGGTACCCCCGACCCGGTGAAGGATGCCGACGAGGTGGTCGCCTTCGCCAAAGAGTACGGCGTGCCGATCGCGATCAAGGCGGCCTTCGGCGGCGGCGGGCGCGGCATGAAGGTGGCCCGCAGCATCGGGGAGATCCCCGAGCTGTTCGAGTCGGCGACCCGCGAGGCGCTCGCGGCGTTCGGCCGCGGCGAGTGCTTCGTCGAGCGCTACCTGGACAAGCCGCGCCACGTCGAGGCGCAGGTGATCGCCGACCAGCACGGCAACGTCGTCGTGGCCGGCACCCGTGACTGCTCGCTGCAGCGCCGCTTCCAGAAGCTGGTCGAAGAGGCGCCCGCGCCGTTCCTGACCGACGCGCAGCGCAAGGAGATCCACGAATCCGCCAAGCGGATCTGCAAGGAAGCGCACTACTACGGCGCCGGCACTGTCGAATACCTGGTGGGCCAGGACGGGCTGATCTCGTTCCTGGAGGTCAACACCCGTCTTCAGGTCGAGCACCCGGTCACCGAGGAGACCGCGGGCATCGACCTGGTGCTGCAGCAGTTCAAGATCGCCAACGGCGAAGCGTTGGACATCACCGAAGACCCCACCCCGCGCGGACACGCCATCGAGTTCCGGATCAACGGCGAGGACGCCGGACGCGGCTTCTTGCCGGCACCCGGTCCGGTCACCAAGTACGAGACGCCCAGCGGACCCGGAGTCCGGCTGGACTCCGGCGTCGAGGCCGGTTCGGTGATCGGCGGGCAGTTCGACTCGATGCTGGCCAAGCTCATCGTGTACGGCGCCACCCGCGAGGAGGCCTTGGCGCGGTCACGGCGCGCGCTCGACGAGTTCCACGTCGAGGGACTCGCCACCGTCATTCCGTTCCACCGCGCCGTGGTGTCCGACCCGGCGTTCATCGGCGACGGCAACGGCTTCACGGTGCACACCCGCTGGATCGAGACCGAGTGGAACAACACCGTCGAACCGTTCACCTGCGGCGAGCCCATCGACGAGGACGAAGCCCTGCCGCGGCAGAAGGTCGTCGTCGAGGTCGGTGGCCGCCGGCTCGAGGTCTCGCTGCCGGGTGACCTGGCGCTGTCCAACGGCGGCGGCGACGCGGCCGGGGTCATCCGCAAGAAGCCCAAGCCGCGCAAGCGTGGCGCCCACGGCGGCGCTGCGGCGTCCGGTGATGCGGTGACCGCCCCGATGCAGGGCACCGTGGTCAAGGTTGCCGTTGAAGAGGGACAAGAGGTCTCGACCGGCGACCTGGTCGCCGTCCTGGAGGCGATGAAGATGGAGAACCCGGTCACCGCGCACAAGGACGGCGTGATCACCGGATTGGCCGTCGAAACCGGGGCTGCTATCACCCAGGGCACGGTGCTCGCCGAGATCAAGTAGCGCGGCCCGAGGAGGAGCCGGACTTGGATCCAGTCGAGATCAACGCCGGGCAGTGGTATCTGCGCGGCCTGCGGGCCGACGGCCGCATCGACGACCGTCCCGCGCTGGCCGATCTCGGCGTAACCGACCAGGAATACGTCGCACGCAGTGACGCCCAGTGGGCCGCAGACTCGCGCTACTCGTGGGCGGTGTGTGAGCCCACGACCGGCGAGCTGCTGGCCGAGGTGACGCTGGATCCGGCGACCGGAACGATCGCGACCCGAGCGCGCGCCGGCCACGACGACGCGGCCGGCGCAGCAGCCGAGTCCGTTCAGCGATTTGCCGCCGCAATCGTTGCGCCCAAACATGATTCGAGCTGAAACCACCGACCACAGGCTGCTGAGCAGGATTTCTGAGAAACACCCACATACGTTGTGGGCACACAGTAGTCGGGGTAGTGTCTTAAACAGGTTGAGTTCGCAGCCGCCCTTCGAAGCGTTAATTGACGTGAGGGGAAGGCTGGATTCCCCAGTTTCTCCTCACGCGCGGAAGCCAACCGCTTGACGTGATCCACAGATTGCTTGTCGACTGATGGAGTCACTTTGATGTCTGCTCTGCACCCTAACTTTGCTTCGCCGGTTCATGGAACCGACGCGGCACTCCCACCGCCTGCATGGGAGAACCATTCCGCACGGTTCACCGCGGAGTGGGATTCGTCGCGCGTGGTGGTCACCGTCCACGGTGAGCTCGACGCATCCAACGCCAGTCAGCTCGCCGACTACTTCGACCTGTGCATGGTTCACCGCACGCCGCTGATGCTGGACTTGAGTCGCCTGGAATTCTTTGGCACGGCCGGCTTTTCGGCGCTGCACCTGATCAATGTCAAATGCGCGGGCGCCAATCTGCGCTGGGCCGTGGTCCCGAACAAGGCGGTGTCCCGGCTGCTTCGGATCTGCGACCCTGACGGCACGCTGCCGCTGGTCGCGTCGATACATGACGTGCCGGACGCAGACGACGAAGACCAGGATCCGAACCGGTTATTCCAGCTCGTCCCGTAACCGCGCCAGCGATTTAGCCAGCAGTCGCGAGACGTGCATTTGCGAGATGCCGATCCGCTCGGCGATCTGGGTCTGCGTCATCGAGTCAAAGAACCTGAGCACCAACACGGTTCGCTCGCGCTCCGGCAACGCTTCCAGGAGCGGTCGTAGCGCCTCGCGGTTCTCGATCCGCTCCAGCCCGGTGTCGACATCGCCGAGCGTGTCGGCGATGGCGCGGGCTTCCTCATCCCCGCTGCCGCTGCCGCCGCTGTCGATGGACAGCGTGTTGTACGAGCTGCCGGCCACCAGGCCCTCGATGACTTCGGCGCGGTCCATCTCGAGCTCGCGCGCCAGTTCAGTCGCGGTGGGCGCGCGGCCAAGCCGCTGCGAAAGATCGGCGGTCGCACCGCCAAGCCGTAGATGCAGTTCCTTCAGCCGCCGAGGGACTTTGACCGACCAGCTGTTGTCGCGGAAATGCCGGCGGACTTCCCCCATGATCGTGGGCACCGCAAAGGAGACGAAGTCGGAACCGGCCTCAACGTCAAAGCGCGTGACGGCGTTGACCAGTCCGACGCGAGCCACCTGAACCAGGTCGTCGCGGGGCTCACCGCGGCCCTCGAAACGGCGGGCGATGTGGTCGGCCAGCGGCAGACACCGTTCGACGATCTTGTCCCGATGACGCTGGAAGTCCGACGATTCGGCGTCAAGACCGGCCAGCTC
>Ga0137412_10004653_pt1 | contig 10952 bp, 10 predicted proteins | sample CZODoug2_1_16fun_FD_122160 | JGI IMG/M metagenome (GOLD analysis project Ga0137412, IMG submission 122160) | Vadose zone soil fungal communities from Angelo Coast Range Reserve, California, USA - CZODoug2_1_16fungal (Hybrid Assembly) | ecosystem: Environmental > Terrestrial > Soil > Vadose zone... | reverse complement strand
CGGCCCTCAACTCCTGCGCCTGGCGGCGCACCCAACGTTCGACCTCCGCGCTCGGCAACAAAGCGCGCCCATCGGAGGCATATGGCAATCCTTCAAGCACCCTTGCGTAAGGACCAAAACCTGCAACCCGGAAAGGAATGACGATCACGCGGCCACTGTCCCGGCGGGCCTCATCGACAAAGGCGCGGATGCGCGCTTCTGATGCCGAGCGCTTTGCGGGCGAATCTTCGCGAAGTGATTCAACATGTACGCGCCTAAACGGCGCTGATTGCCGCACCACCGCAGCGCGCGCGTCGATATGAGCCAGCACCTTTGATTCTCGGCGTCATCGGCGGGGCCGTGGGCAATGATCAAGACGCTCTCTTGGCGCACATCTCCGCTAAGCGCGCGTGCGCGCTCGGCCAGCACCGCACCGATTTCCGGCGCCTCCGCCAATCCCTGCGTGGTGAGGGCAAAGGCGGCGTTCGTATTGATCCGCCAATTGGCCATGCTGTGCCCGGCATGATCATTGTGACCGCCGTGTGCCTCTGCGGCGGGTCGCGGTGGTGCGCCGGGTCTTAGGCCCAGAATTTGTTCCGTGCGCGCGTACCAACTCTCGCCGCTGATGAAGAGACGAACAACACCGATCCGGCTCGGGCCTTGTGCTTCGAGCTTGCGTACACCTTCCTGCAAGCTCGTGGATTCAGCCATGCCGAATGCGATTTCCACGTGGTAGTCGCCTCGCAGCGGTGCGAGCATGGCTTCCACTTCACGGTTCCAGGTTGGACCACCACCGTGAGCCATTACCAAGAGTCCGAAATCGTGTTCTTGCTCGCCCCCGCGTGTTTGCGCGAAAGCCGAGAGGGCGGGCAGCACGAAACCGCTGGTGCCGAGCAGTGTGAATATAGATGAGCGGCGCGTGAGGAGCTGGCTCATGATGATCCTCTATTCAGAAACGAAATCTGATCACAGCGGAGAAATTGCGATATGTGCTCTCCAACGTCAATGTGACTATCGACAAGTTCAATTGGAATATGTCTAACCTAGGTTGAGCCGTTACAAAGTCCGTTATCAAGTCTTATGAGTCTATTTCTAATTTTGAACTGTTACAAAGTGAACAGGCTAGGATCTCCGCAAATAGCCATTCGGGTTGCCGGTGAAATTGTGGCCGTAGCGGTCGCAAAATCCCGCATCAATTTCAAACTCCGGATGAGTAGAAAGAAACTGCGAAATGGCAAGGCCAGGTCCTCCATTGAAGCGGTGCGCTCTTCCAAGATCGGAGACCACACCATCTTCAATCACTATGTATTCACCGGATGTCAAGATGGGGGCAAAAAACTTAAGCACTGCGAGCGTTGTCTCGGCTGTGTGCGTTGAGTCCTCAATTACCACAAGTGGCCTCTCGAGCGTGGCGAGAATCGCTGGCGTCAGGACAGTGTCGAGGTCATTGGCGTCGCCTTCAAGGAAACGGACATTCTCTCGCTGCTCGGCAGGCGTTGGCACCTTGATGTCGATCGAAATCACGGTTCCGTTGACATCGCAATTGCGCATCATATCCGCAAACCAGATTGCGCTTGCGCCGAGATATGACCCGATCTCGACTACGGTACGTGGCTTGACCTGCCAAAAAAGCAACTGGTAAAGCGCAATCTCAAAAGGGTTCTTGAGCATCGATATGCCACGATAGCTATATCGTAGCGTGCCATACTGGATCGAATCCAGCGCCTTAAGGGGCAAGTCGATTGCCCATGCCCGACCGCCTGGCCGATAAGGGATGCTGGCGTGAGACAGTGTACGGCGTAGCCGATAGTAAAGTGCCTTATAGCGCCGTTCGATGTATTTGCCTGCCCGGCTCATGAATGAGAGCTCAGGGTGACGCTGATGATCGGTCGAAAGGTCCTGCATCGGCAAGGTTCCCCAGCGAAACGCAATACTGGCGCGCGTTCCATTTACGTTGACCCGACAATATGGCGATACGCGCTCTCGTTTCTTTGCGTGGTCGCATTTTCTCTTTGCGTGGTCGCATTTTCCGCGGAAGACTGGAAGATCACTTTTCCGGAAAGGCTGACACTAATTTGGGTGAACTGATTTGGCTCCGTAATTTTCCGCGTCGGCGATCGCGCGAAAATCGTTACGCGGGCTCTCGCACAGCCTCGCACAGCCTCGCACAAGATCGCACAACATCGCACAGGATCGCACAAAGCATTTGTTTGACTGTCCTTTGACGATCGACTATTGGCGAAATGCGTATGTGAATTTGTGTCCGCAGCTATTTGCTGCCGCAGCGCCGATCGACCGGCCGCGTTTTGGTGTTGCGGTGATCTGCGCCGCCAGCGTCTCGATCACGGCGCTCGGGTCACGCGGCGACCTTTTGTTACACCTTATGGTAGATCAAAACTGTCGTATTCAACAATAGATTTGCATCGCATGGGGTTGGGTAGGAATCGAACTCACCGTTTTTGGCCAAAACGAAGCCAATCATACGACTGACTGCTCTCCAGCGCGTGCCGGTCGGGCTCGGTGCTCGGCATTGTCCGCGATCCGCGCTTATCGGCTTGATTTTCTTGGGGCCAGATGCTCCGGTCCGAACGGGAAAATCGGATGGGCAGGGCATGGCGAAGATTCTCAGGGATGGCGATGTGTGGTCCGGCGCCGCCCTGGCGGCGCTGGGCATTTACATCTTGGTCCAGGCGAGCGCGTGGGATTATTTCAGTCTTGACGGACCGGGACCGGGCTTTTTTCCGTTCTGGTATGGCGCCGCCATGACGACGCTGGCGCTGGTTCTAATCATCAGCAAAGTGCGAAAGTCCAATGCGGGCCAAGAACCGCAACAAGGAATACAGCCGGAAACACAGACAGGAACGCCGCAAGACAAGCCACCTTTGCTGGATTGGACCACGACCGGGCGGGCGCTCGGCACCTGGGCGGCTTTTGCCCTAGCGGTTGTCCTGATGGCGCCGCTCGGCTTCGTGCTCAGCTTTGCGTTGTTGACGTTCTTTATCGTGGCCTGGGTGTTCCGGCGCCCGTTGCTGACCGCAGGCATAACGGCTGTCGTAACCGCGCTTGCGTTCCATCTGGCCTTCCCGGTGGCGCTCGGCGTCGACCTCCCCACCGGCTTCTTCGGATTCTGACATGTTGGGATTTTAACGTGGAAATCGCATCCGGATTGCTGCATGGCTTTGCGGTCGCGTTGCAGCCCTACAACGTGCTCTGGTGCTTCATCGGCTGCCTGCTCGGCACGATTGTCGGCATCATGCCGGGGCTTGGGCCCGCCGCCACCATAGCGCTGTTGCTGCCGCTGACCTTCAAGATGGACCCGGCTGGCGGCATAATCATGCTGGCCGGCATCTATTACGGCGCCAAGTACGGCGGCTCGACCACGTCGATCCTGCTCAACATTCCAGGCGAATCCTCCTCAGTGGTGACTTGCCTCGACGGCTATCAGATGGCGCGAAAGGGCCGCGCCGGCGCGGCGCTCGGGATCGCCGCAATCGCGTCTTTCGTGGCCGGCACGGTCGGGGTGATCGGGCTGACGCTGATTGCGCCGCCGGTTGCGGTGTTTGCACTGTCGTTCAGTTCGCCCGAATATTTCGCCTTGATGTGCCTTGGCCTCGCGCTCGTAGTTCTGTTGTCGGGGACGTCGCTGACCAAGGGATTGTTGTCGCTCCTGTTCGGGCTCTGGGTCGCCAGCATCGGCACCGATTTATTCACCGCGCAGGCGCGGTTCATTTTCGGGCAGGCGCCGCTGCTCGGCGGTGTCGATTTCATGGTTGTGGCGATCGGCGTGTTTGCGATCGGCGAGGTGCTGTCCAGCATCGAGGCGGGCGATGACGCCGAGGTCCTGCCGGTGCCGCGTGGCATCCGAAACCTGTTGCCGAATATGGAAGAGTTGAAGGCCTGCCGTTTCGCCTTCCTTAACGGCTCGATCACGGGCTTCTTGATCGGCTGCCTGCCCGGGGGCGGGGCTACGATTTCCTCGTTCATTGCCTATGGGATCGAGAAGGCGGCATCGAAACACCCGGAGAAATTCGGCACCGGGGTTCCGGAGGGCGTCGCCGCGCCCGAAGGCGCCAACAATGCCGATACGGGCGGCGCGCTGGTGCCCCTGCTCACGCTCGGTATCCCGAGCGGGGGCTCCACGGCGATCATGCTATCGGCACTGGTCCTTTGGGGCGTCAAACCAGGTCCGCTGATGATGCAGGATTCGCCCGACGTATTCTGGGGCTTGGTCGCCAGCATGTATATCGGCAATGTGGTGCTGCTGATCCTCAATCTGCCGCTGGTGCCCCTGTTTGCTCAGATCCTGCGGCTGCCGGTCTTCATCCTGTTTCCGGTTATCTTCGGCATTTCGATCGTTGGTGCCTATGGGGCCTCGGGACGGATATTCGACCTTGGCTTGCTGGTCGGGTTTGGCTTGTTGGGTTATGCCATGGGAAAATTGAAATATCCCACCGCACCCCTCATCCTTGGCTTTGTGCTGGGCAACTCCATGGAACGGGCACTGCGCCAATCGCTGATGATGTCGCAGAACGACCTCATGGTCCTGGTGCAACGGCCGATTTCAGCGTGTATGCTGGGAATTGCGGTCCTGATCCTGCTCATTCCGCTTTTTGGCAGCTTCAACAAGGCGCGGGTGCGGGCGATCACGGAAAACGGCTGATACAATACAACAAATGTCGTTGGAGGAATTGATGACCAAGAGGCGCCTTCTTCTTGCTGCCGCGTTGCTGGTCGCGGCCGCCGTGCCGGTCTCGGCCCAGCAATTCAAGCCGACCCGCACGATCGAATTCGTCGTGCATGGTGGGCCCGGTTCCGGCAACGACGTGTTCGCACGCACGCTCAACACGATCATCGACCAGGAAAAACTCTCACCGGTTCGCATGCAGGTCGTCAACAAGCCGGGCGGCGGCAGCACGACGGCGGCGGCCTATGTGGTCAGCAAAAAGGGCGACCCGCATGTGATCGCCTGTTTCACCAATATCTGGCTCATTGACCCGCTGCTTCAGCAGGCGGCAAACAACAGGCCGCAGGACATGTCGCCGATCGCACGGCTCGTCGTGGAGCCCGCGCTTGCCGTCGTGCGAGCGGACTCGCCGTTCAAGACATTGGGTGATTTCATCGACGCCGCCAAACAGAAACCCGGTGCGCTCAAGATGTCGGGCGGTTCGATCGGGTCGCGCGAGAATGTGGTGCGCCAACTGTTGATGAAGACCACCGGCGCACGCTGGGCGTTCATTTCGTTTCCCTCCGGCGGAGAGCGTATTGCGGCTCTGCTCGGCGGCCATGTCGACATGATGATTGTCGATCCGAGCGAGGCCGGCGAACAGGTGCGGGCCGGAAAATTGCGACCGATTGCACAGGTCAGCGATCGGCGACTGCCGGGCTTCCCGGACGTGCCGACGATCCGGGAAGCAGGATTCGAAATTACAAACGTTCCGCAGATGCGTGGCGTCATCGGCGCGCCCAACATGCCGGCTGCGGCGATCGAATTCTACGAAGACATGTTCCTCAAGGTCACCAAGACGCCGGCCTGGCAGAAATTCATCCATGACAGCGAACTCGATGGCGAGTTTGTCAAGGCCGCGGAGTTCAAGGCGTTCCTTGGGACGTTCGAAGGAACGCTGCGCGAAATCTTGAAAGAGGCAGGCGCGAAGGTCGTGCGATAGGACGTTACGGCGCCACCGCCGTCGGAAGATGGAGACCACACTCCTTCTGGTCATCCTCCCACCACCATCGACCAGCCCGTTCAGGCTCATCCGGTGCGATGGCACGTGTGCAAGGTGCGCAGCCAATCGATGCGAAACCCTTGGCGTGGAGCGAATTGACGGGAATTTGATGTTCGGCCGTAAAAGACAATAATTGCGCCTGCGTCCAGTCGAACAGTGGACTGAGCTTGATGAGACCCCGGGATTTGTCGGCGGCAACGAGGCTCATATCGCGGCGATGAGCAGATTGTTCCGACCGCAATCCCGTAATCCAGCCGCGCGCACCATCCAGGGCGCGGTTGAGCGGATCGACCTTGCGGATTTGACAGCAGGCGAGCCGAGCACTCTTGGATTCGTAGAATCCATTGATGCCCTGACGTGCTACCAGGTCCTCGATATCGCCGCGTCGGGGATAGTAGGGGCGGACTTTAATGCCATAGCGTCGTTCGGTGGCGACCCAAACCGCGTAGGTTTCCTCGAACAAGCGTCCGGTATCGAGCGTGACGACATCAACATCAATTCCTTGCTGGGAAAGCAGATGCGTGATGATCTGGTCCTCGAGCCCAAAGCTGGTCGTGAAGACGATGCGGCCAACAACTTCCTTCCGCAAAAGCGAGAGTCTTTCGGCAGCGTTTTGCGTGGCGAAAAGTGCGGCAAGCCGGTCAGCCTCCTCCGCCAGCGACTGTTCCGGATGAAAAAAAGCCCACTCTTTTTTTGAATTCGCACGCACTCGTTATTCCAACCAAAAGATCATCAGGAGTAGAATATTTTTCTATTTTGAGAGACCATTTCCTTTATATATAGAATAATATTCTCGTCAACGGGAATATTCTTCAATGTGGTTTCCTGTGCCAGAGCGCAGCGTCCGGCAGCGCCAAGTCGGGAACCACAACTCACTCCGCGGCTCGCTTTTGCACCAAGGCACTCGCCGCCGTGTCGTAGGCTTCTTCACGGGTCAGCAGCGCCTTGAGCCCCACCACGTCATAATAGTCGTCGAGCGATATGAGATGCTCCTGGCAGGGCGCAAGCGTGTCGTTGGTCTTGAGCAGGCGCAGCACATTGCGAACCGCATTGGCGGCTGCGAACAGCGGCAGTGACGGGAAAGTGGCGGCCACGACGCCCGCCTCATCGAGTTCGTTGAGGCTGCGCGCCTTGGGGCCTGCCGCCTGCGACAGCGTGGCCATATGTGGCCCCGGGATTTCGCGCAGCGCCCGTTTGATTTCAGGGATCGTATCGACGCCCATGGGTTTCGCCATATCGCAACCGAGTTCCATGAACATCTGGCAACGCGCGATGCCGGCTTCTCCTGGGATGCTGACTTTGACTGGCGCGCATTGCGCGTCGGCTATCTGAAGGATGCCTTTGCCTCGAGCCACATCGAAGAACCAACAAAGCCGCCTGCTTCCGAGACTGAGATTGAAAAGAATAAGCGTCTCGCCGCCGAACGCGATCATGCAGCCGCACGCGTGCGCCGTGAATACGACCGCCGCTACGATCAGGCTGCGCTCGACAAGCTGCGCGCCATGGGCGTTGATCTCAAGCCGGTCGCGCTCCCCAATCTGCCCTACGGAGATATGTCACCGCTGCTGACCGCCGAAGCTGCTGCGGCCTTCAGCGGCCTCACGATCAGCGGACGCGACAACCTGCTGACCGAACAAAGCCCGGACGATTGGCCAAACCTCTTCCGCGTCTCCCGCCTCTATCCCGCGGTCGAGTACATCCAGGCGAATCGCGCACGAACGCTCGCGATCCAGCAGATGGCTGCGCTCTTTCAGCAGGTGGACGTGATTGTTACCCCGAGCGGCGGCGACCAGCTGGTGGCGACGAATCTGACTGGCCATCCCGCAGTTATCGTGCCCAACGGCATTCGCGGCAATGACGCGCCCGTACCGCCCAAAGGAGATAATGGCGACGACGATTCGATTGGCGGCCCCGGCACGCCAGTCAGCATCACGTTTCTAGGCGGCTTGTATCAGGATGCGAAGCTATGCGCCTTCGCACGCGCCTACCAGGAAGCGACAGGCTTCCAGAAGCTGCATCCGAAACTGGGCTGAGAAAAATGAGCGGACAGCAGAGGCTGCCGCCCGCGACACTGTCGTGACTCAGGGCTACTGCTTCACCCACACTTCGGTGAAGGGCTCGTTCGTCTTGGCAGGCGAGCCAACTTCGGTCATCTTCTTGCCGTCTGCAGAGACGGTCATGGTGCTGTGCAGCGTGACCTCTCCATTCATCTTCTCTGTCATCTTCAATGTACGAGGCGATGCTTTGACCAGCGCGATGGTGAGGCCTTTCGGGACCGTCGGCCCTACTGGCGCGTAGTCCTTGCCGTCCATCTTTACGTTGAGCACTCCCTTGATCTCAGGAATATTCCATGTAAGCTCATCGGGCCCTTTGTCTGCGATTTCGTAGACCCGGTCCTCGTTCATGCTTGTCTTCGTGCTCTTCCAACTGCCCGCAATACCATGTGTACCGGAGACTCGCGTGTAGTCGGAAGCATCGTCGAAACTCGAGCCATCGGGATTGGTGCCCTTGCTCTCCACCTTCAGTACTTTGCCGCTGGACGAGAGGGTCCACGTAGTTGTGCCGAGGTCTACGCCGTTCTGCGTTGCGTGGCTCTCATAGGTGTTGTCGTCAATCTTCTTCCAACTCACTTCCGCTCCCGACCAGGTTTTGACCGGAGTCCCGTCAAGCTTGACCTTCGTCGTGTGTCCCTCCGCGATGTACGTCATCTCGCCAGCGGCACCAATGGCAAAGCGGATGGTATCTCCAGTGAGTTTGCTCTGGGAGGGATCGAGTTTCCACTTGCCCGCGAAGGGGCTTTCAGCAAGCGCAGTGCCGGCAGCAGCCAGCATGGCGATCGCGACGACAAACGAATAACGAATACGCATCGAATTTTCTCCTGACCAGCGATTCTTTTCGAGGAGTTACAGGGGGAAAGAATTTCGTCGTACGAGCGCTGGTCCAGGAAGGGGAGGGAGACCACGGACGTGCACGGGTACCCAGCAGGAGAATGCGCTCAACCGCTCTCGTTTGGCAAGCGCCTTTTCCGAACTCAAACGAGAAAGGGCTGCCCGAATCTTGCGGCAGCCCTTTGCAAAACATGGCGAGACGCCAGTTAGATATCCAGGTTCTTCACGTCCAGCGCATTTTCTTCGATGAACTTGCGGCGCGCATCCACGTCTTCGCCCATCAGCGTGGTGAAGATCTCCTCGGTGGCCGCCAGATCCTCAAGCCTCACGGAAAGCAGCGTGCGGCGGTCCGGATCCATGGTCGTCTCCCACAGTTGCGGAGCCGTCATCTCCCCCAGTCCCTTGTAGCGCTGCACCTGGTAGTCGCGGCGTCCCTGTTCGATCACGTATTCGAACAGATCGCGGGCTGTCTGTTTCTCCACCGGCTCCTGCGGATTGCGTGGTGCTTTGCGCGCCGCTTTGGCGGTCAGCGCCTCGCCGGTCTCGGTATCGGAGCCGTCCTGCGCCACAGCCTCTTCCACGGTCTCTTCCGCAGCAGCCTTGCCCTTCGCCGCGTATTCGATGAGGAACGGCGGCTCCAGCTCGTCCTTGATCTGCGCATGCTTCGCCATCATCTGGCGATACTCCGGCGCCGACGCTAGTGCCCAGTCAATCCTGCGCAATGCGCCCTGCGCATCGGTGAAAGAAACAGACCAGGTCCGATGTTCCTCATCGAGCACGGGATCGGTGACATCTTTGAACTGGTAGTTCTTCTTCATCCCGCTGAGCGCCTTGTGCAGTTGCGCCAGCTTGGCGGGCGCTTTACCGTCCGATGATTCAAAATCACTGCGGCGCACCAGCTCGAGCTTTGCCAGCAGCGAGCTGACCTCCTCATTGCGAATGCGCTTGTCCACCTTCTCGAAGAAGCTGAGGTAGTCGTTGAGATGGCTCATGAATTTGGTCAGCGCGGCGCCCTCAAGCTGCTTGCGGTTGGCCGGGTCGGCGCCATAGCGGATGACCATGCCATCCGACGCGCGCTTCACCATCACCTTTACGAACTCGCGGTCGTCCTTGATGTACTGTTCGAACTTCCCCTTCTTGATGCGATACAGCGGCGGTTGCGCAATGTACACGTGGCCGCGCTTGATCAGCTCCTGCATATGGCGGAAGAAGAAGGTAAGTAGCAGCGTACGAATATGGGACCCGTCCACGTCGGCATCTGTCATCAGGATGACCTTGCCGTAACGCAGCTTGGTCGGATCGAAGTCGTCCTTGCCGATGCCGCACCCCAGCGCCGTAATCATGGCGCGGATTTCTTCATGGCCCAGCATCTTGTCGTAGCGGGCCTTCTCCACGTTCAGGATCTTGCCCTTCAGCGGCAGAATGGCCTGGAACTTGCGATCGCGCCCTTGGCGTGAGGTGCCGCCGGCCGACTCGCCCTCGACCAGATACAGTTCGCAGCGGTCCGGGTCGCGCTCGGAGCAATCGGAGAGCTTGCCCGGCAGGCCGCCGCCATCCAGCGCACCCTTGCGCCGCGTCAGGTCGCGTGCTTTGCGGGCAGCCTCGCGCGCGCGCGAGGCTTCAATGGCCTTGTTGATGATGCGCTTGGCGATTGGCGGATTCTGCTCGAGAAACATGCCCAGCTTCTCGTTCACGAACGCCTGCACTGTGCCCGCGATGTCCGAGTTGAGCTTGCCCTTGGTCTGCCCTTCGAACTGCGGCTGCGACAACTTCACGCTGATCACAGCCACCAGGCCCTCGCGCACGTCATCGCCACTCAAAGTGAAATTCGCTTTCTTCAACGCGCCGCTATTTGAAAAAACGTATCGGTTTTCCGAAGAATGCGGGGATGAGAGTGGCGGACAAGCCAAGCCAACGAGGGCAGCAAGCCGCCGTGCCGCCGGCTGCGAAAACGCAGCGAATGATCTCGAGCCGCGACCTGTTCGGTAGCGACAGGCTGGTCATCATTCGCCACGAGCAAGAGGATTATCGCCTGCAAGTGACGGCGACGGGAAAACTCATCCTGACCAAATAGACGCAAAGGCCGCGAAGCGCGGCACATCATCAGCCAGTCACCTTTGCCGCCAGGCATCGGCAGCCAGCCAACAATCAGGTCCCGTCGCGGACCGAAGGGGGCTGGCAATGAACGACAGATATCAACCATCCACGGCTCGGGGCGGCGGCTCGGAGTCTCGCATCAGGCGAGGCGGAGGACTGCGTTGCTGCCTTTCGCTGGCGGCGATGCTCTCGATCGCCAGTTCCGCCGCCTTGGCCGAAGAGTCGATGTTCGCTTACGTCTACACCACCGACCTGCTGCCGC
>Ga0137412_10004651_pt1 | contig 10953 bp, 8 predicted proteins | sample CZODoug2_1_16fun_FD_122160 | JGI IMG/M metagenome (GOLD analysis project Ga0137412, IMG submission 122160) | Vadose zone soil fungal communities from Angelo Coast Range Reserve, California, USA - CZODoug2_1_16fungal (Hybrid Assembly) | ecosystem: Environmental > Terrestrial > Soil > Vadose zone... | reverse complement strand
GCCCTTCAGCAGCGCATCCATCGCCGCCGCGTCTATCGGGTATTCCTTGGTCGCGATGTCGAGCTTTTCGCGGGTGCGCAATTGCGCCATGGTGAAGATGGTCGGCGGATTGGCGGCAGCGATCATGAGCTTGCCGGGGTTCTGGCGCACGTAGCGGATCAGCTCAGCCAGGTTCTTCGCCGGCACGTTCGGCGAAACCACCAACAAGAGCGGCGTCCAGCCCATGAGCGCGACCGGCACGAAATCCCGGATTGGATCGTACGGAGCGTCCTTGCGCAATATCGGCACCGCCACCAGCGGGCTAGAGTTTCCCACGAGCAGCGTGTGGCCGTCGGGCGGTTCATTGAGGAGCGCCGTCGGCGCGAGCGCGCCGTGCGATCCGGCCATGTTCACGATCGAAAACGGCTGGCCGAGAGCCTGCGAGAGCGCCGGCAGGAAGACCCGTACGGCGGAGTCGGTTGGTCCTCCGGGCGGGAACGGGATCAGCAGCCGCACGGGTTTGCTTGGATACGTCTGCGCATGTCCCGAAAGCGTCACCGACATCGCAGCGCAAGCCGCGATGGCACAGGCTGCGAGCACTCCAACGGTCTTGTTCAATTGCGTCCTCCTTCGTTTATTGATCGGAAGTTATCACGTTTTCTCAGTTAACGGATTTGCGACCACCAGCGTATGAGGCCTGGAAGCAATCATCCTTAGTATTCAAGACAAAGGTCCTGGATTGCAGAATGGAAGCGACCGGCCAGTATGTGTTCCGGCCGTACTTGCCAGAAGCTGACGAAACACAGGAGCGCCAATGGCCAAAAAATCACGTTCGGTCGCCCGGCGAGCCAGCCGGAATCTGCGAATATCGCCCGACAAGAAATATCGCGTCTTGGTGGAAATCGGTCCGCACGAGACGTCACGCAACCTCGGCTCCCACCAAATCGATCACTGTTGCATGCCGCAGCCGGACCCCGACAGCACGGGCATACGACGGCTGCACGGTTACACGTCGGGCATGATGGTCACGGCGCTGCGCAAGGCAGGCCGCAAGGTCGAGGTGCTTGCCGATGCAAACGCCGAAGGCAAGCGGCTGCAGAAGCTCGTCGGCAAGGGCGATCGGTTCGAGGGTGGCCGCCTTGGCCCTCCCGGAGTTGGAATGCTGATTTGATTTTGGTTGTCGATCGGAGAGTGCTGCCATGGCCATCATCATGAACACGACGGAAATCAATTCCGCACTTGTCAATTTTCAATCCAGTTATCCGGACCTGTGCCAGCTCATCGAACTGCCGGAAAAAACCTGCGAAGGGCGCACTTGTCGTGCGCTGCGGATCGGAAAGAACCATAACGGGGCCAACCTTGCCGTTCTCATCATTGGCGGCGTGCACGCCCGCGAATGGGGCGGGCCGGACATCGTAGTCAACTTCGCTGGAGACCTGCTGCGGGCCTATTCCAAGGGCAAAGGCCTCAAGTACCTGAAAAAGTCGTTTCAGGCCGACGACATCAAGACCATCATCGAACAGAGAACGGTCATCGTTTTCCCTTGTGTAAACCCGGATGGCGTCGAGTTCAGCCACAAGACCACCCATCTATGGCGCAAGAATCGCAACCCTGCCCATTCGACTGGAAATCCCGACACAGTCGGCGTCGACCTCAACAGGAATTATGACTTTCTTTGGGATTTCAAGAAATTCTTTCATCCCGCCGCGGTCCAGGCCGACAGCCTTGCTTCCGAGGATCCATCGTCTGAGACGTTCCACGGACCATCGCCGTTTTCGGAACCTGAGGCGCGCAATGTCAAATGGTTGATGGACAATTTTCGTTTGTCGCTGTTCCTCGATCTTCATTCCTATGCCGGCGATGTTCTCTACACCTGGGGCAACGACGAAGATCAAGGTTTTGCGCCCGATCAAAACTTTCGGAATCAAGCCTATGACGGCAAACGCGGCGTCATAGGCGATGCTTATGGCGAATACATCGCGCCGACCGACTACGCGATCACGACCGGGATTGCTCTGGCGGTCAGCGACGCGATGAAAGCGGTGCGGAACCGGCCCTACAAGCCGCTCCCGGCCGTTGGTCTCTATCCGACAAGCGGCACCAGTGATGATTATGCTTTCAGTCGCCATATCGTCGATCCAGGCCTCGCCAAGACTTTCGGCTTTACTGTCGAATTCAATTTCGACACCGACACCAAAGAGCCTTTCCTCGCCACGGCTTCCCCCGCGGTGCTCGACAACACCATGCTTGACGTCATTCCGGGCTTGATTGCCCTATGTCTGGAAGCGTCGCAGATCCAGGCGGGCGAAAATTGGCCGGGAATAAATGCGTGACCAGGAATAAGCGAATCCCTCTAACACGAAAATCATGCATGCCGCCGTCATTCGGCGGTGGCGACCGTCCGCTTGACGAGTTCCGCAGCCGGCATGCTCAAGGGGATCAGCGTGTTGGTGCTGTGATGCGACAACAATCGCTTCTCCGGCCGATGCCCCCATGAATTGAGAATTCCGAGCGGATCAAAGAGACCGAGATACTGGGCGTAATTGCGATGCTCCAACTCTTCCGTGACCACACAGCCGAAGGTAAGGACGGAAAGTTCTTCGGTGCGCTCTGAAGGCAATGAGCGCAGCGCATTGGCAATCGCGAGCGATCCTTTGCTGTGGCCAACCACGCGGGTGATCTGCGGCGCTTGCTCAAGCACCGCATGCAGGTCGTCCGAGGCGGCGCTGCCGTGGCGAAACACCGGCGCCCCGGATGGCGCCATCGCACGGCCCGGCGTGGTCCGCGCCAACTGTTTGCCGATTTGGGCAAGGCTGGGTGCTGCGGCCGCAAGAAAATTCTGGGTTGTCGATTGCAGCCAGTCATGCATTCCAAATCCAAACCATCCGCCGAGCGCTTGCGGCACGACATCGGCCAAGCCGTAGCCCGGAACGACGGCCGCGACGGGTTCGCCGAGCGCAACCGACGCATTCCAGGCAAAGGCCGCCGATCCAAGCGCCGAACTCCCTACTCCCGTAATAGATATGGTGCGCAGCGTTGCCCCATCGGGGCCGTTCGCATGCTCAAGAAATTCCGCCATGCTGTCAAAGCGGGTGACATAGGGCGGCGCATCCGCGTCGATGACAAGTATCGATCCTTCAGGATTTGTGATCGCGCTGAGGTCCAGGTGCTCCAACGGGGGTTTGGAAACTTGGGCAGAATTGCTGCGTTCCCTCGTGTCGATGGTCGAGCCGCGCGCAAGCATCGCCGCGGAAAACTTGCCTACGTCATAAAACAGCACATCAAGCGCCGTATTGGTAAACCGGCACATCCGCAGCATCGGCTCGACGAACGGCTTTTGGAGTTCGTAGAGGGTGAGATCGGGCGTCGGGATGTTTCCAGATTGATCGCCTGTTGGAATGGTGTTGCTGTTGTTGCTCATAGGCAGCTCGGAGACTGACGGACGGGCATGAATTACATACTCCAATTCTATGACAGTTACGTGCGACGCTTCAACCGCAAGAATTGCCAAACGCAGGACTCGCGTGGCGGCGAATTGGCTCGACGCGCGCGGTTGCGAGCCGGAATAAATCGAGCACCGGCATTGGGGCTATATTGCGATCATGTCTTGAGCCCTTGTCCAGCGCGAAGCCTGTCCAGGAATAACTCAGTCGATTGCGTGTCCCCGGCACAGCGCAGCATGAGCGTAAGGCGCGTCGCGCCCGCTCATGCTGCGCTGCAGACCCGGACACGCACATCTTCTGTAACAATATCTGTAGCAATTATTCCTGGACAGGTCGAAGTGTAAATTGTGCAGCCTGCACAGCGAAAGCGAACTGCAATGTCCTGGGCGCAACACCGCAACTACCGTGCTTAGGCGGCAAGACGGCCAGTGCTGACGCAGAGCAAAGTTTCGGTACCAATCCTCAGTCATGCGCGCTAAATCGCCCGTGCGGTGAGTTTGCCGTCAGGCGCGCATACTGCTCATGACTGAGATGGAGCAGTGTCTCGTGATCGCCGGCCTCGATATAGATCTCCGGCTGCGCCTCGATGCTGTCATCGACGATAACATCCAGTCCATAGCACTTGCCGACGGGCGGAACTGCACCTGGTGCGCAGTCGCGGAACAGCTGATTGATCTCTGCTTCCTTGGCCATGTCGACATCGTTACCGAATCTTGTCCTCAGTTCCGATAGACGCAGGTGATGCGATGCGGGCAGGACGGCCAGCATATAGCCGCCGTCTCGCCGCAATACGATGCCCTTGGCTAAACAATCACCCGAGACATGGCATACCTCGGCGGTCCGGGTCGACGACGCGGTAGGTTGATGCGGCATCACATCATATTTGATGTTTTCAGCGGCCAGATATTTCTGGACTGTGGGAGCAATGGACATGATTTACACCTCCGGTGTGACTATAAGCCCCCGGTGAGGTCGTCCTTCAGTCGTCCTCACGAAAGCGCGGCCTCACGAAAGGGTGGCTTCATAGGTGGGCCCCGGTGCGCGAAGGCATCGCGGGGCCCTTGTCTTCGCCTCGGCAAAGGATTTTTGGATTCCTCTCCTTGCGAAGGATGTCTGGACTTCAGCAGTTCATTTTCAAGACTCATTTGCACTTGGCCTTCGCACTCATGAGCCTCGACACGATTTCGAAATGTCGGCGGTGCAGATCAGTGGGCTGCCTGGCTATGATCGACCCTTGACCCACACCGTGACCCTGCACCTGGCAAGGTCATCTAAACTTCTCCGGTGGCGTCATTCGATCTCCTCATCAAAGAGTGATCCGGCGGACTCTGCGTCCGCGTCTACTGCGCGCTGCCAAAATCATATGATCAGGAGCAAATTCCTGCCGCTCGCTGGGGCCTACGCGCTCCCTGACGGTTCGGCAGGTGCAGCACTAGAAATATAGGCGAATCAAGAAATATTCCAATAGGTGAATTGGTTTGAGAGCAAAAGTTCCTCGCTCCGTTCATGTAGCCGGCGTGTTGAGCGTGCCGTGAGCGAAGGCCAATTCATTGCGCGCACACTGCATTGCGCGTCACACTGCCTCAATCAATGATTGTATACATTCGCAATCTGTCTGCCGCCGTCCGTGCTTGTCGAGGTGACTGGAACTTCACGGGCTTTTCGGGGTTCTAAGTTTATTCTCCGTTCGTGCCGGAACCTGCTGCTACCAACGGTGTCGGCAGACAGCAGACAGAGGCGTTACAAGAGGAGAAGACAATGAGCATCAAGCGAATTCTAGCTCCGCTTCCCGGCTCCGTCACTCACGCCGGCGAAATCGATATCGCTTTGGCAGCCGCCAAGGCTTTGAGTGCTCACGTAGAGGCGCTATTCATCATCCAGCCGCCTCCGACGACTTATAGTACGACGACTCGTGGTAGAATGGGCATGGGCGATGGTGGCTACTGGGCACGCGAGGCCGTCGCGATGCAAGCAAACCATTTCACCGAGGAGCGAATCCGTTTCGCAGAGGAGCAAGGGAGAATAGCGCGAGAGGCACGGGAGAAGTTTGCACATGCATGCGCTGCGCGCGATATTCCGATTGTTGCGACGAGCGACGAGCATCGTCCTCTTCCCTCGGCGTCCTGGTCTGAAGCTGAAGGATTATATTTGGATATCACGGTGCGGCGAGCCGCAGCTTTTGACATGATTGTCGCTGCGAGTGCCGCTGTGACGGAATCACTCAAGGACATTGCAGAGCAATCGCTCCTCCAGACGCGCCGCCCGGTGCTGCTCGCGCCATCTCGCATGGAAAACAATCTGGGCAACACCACGATGATGATCGCCTGGGACGAGAGCCCGGAATGCTGGCACGCAGTTTCAGCCGCAATTCCCTTCCTGCAACTCGCCAAATCGGTGCAGGTCATCAGCGTTGACCGAGACGCCAGGCGACGTAGCGCGTCGCAGGCTGAAATACTTGCCTATCTACGCTGCCACAGCATCGGTGCGACCGCGCGAGTCATTGCTCCGCATTTGCGCTCGGTGGGTGACACACTGCTCGCGGCGGCGGAGGAAGAGGACGTCGGCCTGTTGGTCATGGGCGCCTATTCTCACAGCCGGCTGCGGGAAATGCTGTTGGGCGGAGCCACACGTCACATCCTAAAGAACGCAATAGCGCGGCCCGTTCTCCTGGCGCATTAGTGCTGGCACATTAGTGCGCGAGGAAAGCTGGCGGACTATTCGGCTGGTTCGAACAGCTCGATTGGATTGCCGTCAGGATCTTCCAATAGGATTTGTTTACCGCCCGGTCCAACTTCCATCCCATTTCGAAGATGAAACCCTGTCTTCTTCAGGGCCTCAATCCGCGAAGGAAGATCGGATACCTGGAGGATTATTCGGTTCCATCCGCCGGTTTCCTGCTTACGACCATCGGGCATCGGACGGGAACCAGATGCTCCGGGACCACTGAGAATTAGTTTAAGATTGCCGATTGAAACCTGGGCGAAGGCCGGCAGTTTCTTATGATCCAGTTTGAAACCAAATTGTTGCGTGTAGAAGTCAATGGACCGACTTACATCCTTGACTTGATAACGGACGCCCCAAAGACCCAAAACGAAGCTCTCGGCCGTTTTTGGAGATGAATTAGATCCGCGGGATGCTCCCAGTGATTGGCTTTCATGCTGGTTCATAGGTGTACGCTTCTTGTAAATATGACCATGCTTCTAGCGTGCAAAATTACAACAAACGGAATGCCCCGTGGTTCCTACGTACGCGTCCGGTGACCACCCCGGAGAAAGTCGTTGACAGGTTCAGGCGTTGTGGCCGCGGGCTAACGCTCGCGCGGGTAAGGACATCGCCGCTGTGCGCTAACAGGGCACTCTACAAAGAGTATCCGAAAGACATCGCCACCATGCCCGACGTGAAAGCGACCCACAGTAGATTGCGCATGTCGTCGCTCTTCGCCCGCGTTCGTCGATGGGTGCGTCACGTCTCGGGTCGAAGGCCGACGGGAAACGACCCAGGCCCTTCCTTACACCGGTGGGTTCAACAGTCGCGTGCAAGCTCAATTGTGCTTGGATTTTTTCGTGTGGCATTCGTGTGGCATGTAGGATTTTGAAAGGAATTGTACTGACCGGGAAACGAACACGGTAACCGATTGGAAATGCACAGTTATTTTAGGCAATAGGCGGGAATGCTTGAGAATGGCCCGTCGCGCATGGAAAAGCCCGGCAGACGAGGCGCAAGCGCCTGATCTACCGGGCTTTTTTGGTTGCGGGGACAGGATTTGAACCTATGACCTTCAGGTTATGAGCCTGACGAGCTACCGGGCTGCTCCACCCCGCGGTAACGGGTGGCGCGGGAATCCCGCGCCGCGACGGTTATGTAGCAAGCGCATCGGCCAATTGGAAGGGACAGTTGAGGATTTTGCCTCCAGACGAGGCACATTTATTTCAGCGATTTTGGTCCCGCGCGGCAGTCATAAGCGGGCCGAATTCACCCCACGGACGACTTCCCGCAACTCCGGGATTGACGTAGCGTGCGCTCCCTGGGCATTTCGGGGCCAATTGGGGCCCATTCCCACGTCAACAGGACTTCGGATTTCATAAGCCATGATCGACATTATGTTCAGCTCGCTCTGGGCGATGCTCTCTTCGCCCCAGACCATGGGGCTGATGCTCATCGCCGTGCTGCTCGGGTTGGTCGTCGGCGTCACGCCCGGGATCGGCGGGCGGCTGTCGATCGCGCTCGCCATACCGTTCGTGTTCGGCATGCAGATGATTCCGGGCGCGGTGTTCCTGCTCACCATGCATGCGGTCAACGGCACCAGCGGACAGATCTCGAGCATCATGTTCGGGGTCCCGGGCGACGGCGATGACGCCGCCACCACCATCGACGGCTATCCGATGGCCAAGAAAGGCGAAGCCGGACGCGCGCTCGGCGCCAGCATCACGGCCTCGGGCTTTGGCGGCATTGTCGGCGCCATCGTCTTCGCCATAATGATCCCGATCCTCGAACCGGTCGTGCTGGCGTTCAGCCCGGCCGAGTTCTTCCTGCTCGCGCTGCTCGGCATCACGTTCATCGCCTTCGTTTCCGGTGGCAACAACATCTTTCGTGGCCTCATCGTCGGCTTCTATGGGCTGATCCTCGCCACCGTGGGCACCGACCCCTACACCGGCACGCCGCGCTATGCAGGCGATTATCTCTTCCTCTGGGATGGACTATCGCTGGTCACGGCCGTGCTGGCGCTTTTCGCGGTGCCCGAGATGATCGCGCTCGGCGTGCAGGGAGGTTCGATCTCGGCAGTATCGATGGAGACCGCACGCTTTTCCTATCGGCAATTGTTCGAGGGCGTCATGGAAGTGCCACGGCACTGGTGGCTGGCGCTGCGGACATCCATTATCGGCGCCGTGATCGGCATGATTCCGGGCCTGGGCAGTTCGGCGGCCGCCTGGTTCTGCTATGGCCATGCGGTGCAGACCTCCAAGACGCCCGAGCGTTTCGGCAAGGGCGCCGTCGAAGGCGTGATCGCGCCCGAAACCGGCAGCAATGCGCGCGAAGGCGGCGCGCTCCTCCCCACCTTGTTTTTTGGCGTGCCGGCGAGTTCCGGCATGGCGGTGCTGTTGGGCGCCTTCCTCATCCTCGGCATCCAGCCAGGACCGAAAATGCTGACCGACCAGCTGCCGCTGGTCTGGACGCTGATCTGGGCGCTTGTCGTCGGCAATCTCATCGCGATCACGTTCCTGTTGTTCATCTGCCGCTGGGCCGCGATGCTCACTTTCGTGAACGGCTTGATGCTGGTGCCGTTCATCGTCGTGGTGGTCGCCATCGGGGCCTATATCAACGAAGGCCAATGGGAGAACCTCGTCATTCTCGTGGGCCTGAGCGCGATCGGCTACGGACTGCTGCGCGCCGGCTGGCCGCGCGCCCCATTCGTGATCGGGCTCGTGTTGGGCAAGATCGCGGAGGAGTCGCTGCACAAGGCGATGGAACTCTGGGGCATGGCGTTCTTTTTGCGCCCGCTCTCGCTCATGCTCATCGGCTTGATCCTGGCCACGATCGCGTTCGCGGTCTACCGCAACCTTTACCCCTCGAAGGCCATGCAGAATTTGGGATTTGTGCCGTGATGCAAGCGCTCGCCAAATATTCGAACTCCGCCATGACGCTGGTGATGCTGGCGGTATTTGTCGTGATGGTGGCCATCGCGAGCGGCTATCCCGGCGAAGCGCGCTTCATGCCATTCGTGATCGGCATTCCGGCCATACTGTTGTGCTTCGTGCAACTCTTCATGGACGCACGCGAACGGCGCAAGGGTGTCGAAGACGGCGAAGGCAACAGCGATGCGCAAAGCCGGCCGATGGATGCGGCTATCGCGCAAGCCGCATTGCCGCTCGCGAACGAAGAGCAGGTTTCGCCGGAAGATAAGCAGCGGCGGGAGCTGGTCCTCTGGGGCTACTTCCTGGGCTTCATCGCCGGCATCCTGCTGTTCGGATTCTGGGGCGCAATCCCGGTTTTCCTGGTGGGCTTTCTGCGGTTCCAGGCGAAATCGAGCTGGACAATGTCGCTCGCCCTGGGCCTCGGGGTGAGCATCGCACTGTTCTTCGTGTTCGAGAGAGGGTTGAAGGTGCAGTTGCACCGCGGTTTTGTTGTCAGCTACGTCATGGACTTGATGGAGCGATAGCTCCGCAAGGGCCGCACTGTAGGGCGGAATAGTCATGAGCGTTCTTCACGCGAATGGCGTATTCCGCCGACCGCCTGGGGCAAGAAAGGCGGCGCAATAAAGCGCCCTTGAATTGCTTAAGCAGGCCAAATACCTTGCTGGATAAACGGCCGAATGGCCTGATTTCACAAAAGGGAGACAAGCATGTTCCGCGTGTGTAGACGGATGTCGTTGACAGCTGGACTCATGTCTCTTGCAATTTTGCCGGCGCATGCGCAGAGGGGCGCGGATTTCTTCAAGGACAAGACCGTCAATTACATCGTGGCGACCGCGCCCGGCGGCGGTTACGACACTTATGGACGGCTGGTCGCCGAATACATGCAGAAATATCTGCCGGGCTCCACTTTCGTGGTGAAGAACGTGCCGGGCGCCGGCCACCTCGTCGGCACCAATTCGATCTACGCCTCGCGGCCCGATGGGCTCACGATCGGAACTTTCAACACCGGGCTCGTCTACAACCAGCTTGTCGGGCTCGAAGGCGTCCGCTTCGACCTCACCAAAATGTCATGGCTCGGTAAGGCTGGCTCCGACCCGCGCGTGTTCCTCATTGCCCAGCAGTCGCCGATCAAGACCTTTGCGGAACTGCAGGCCAGCACCACGCCGATCAACTTTGCGACGGCGGGCGTCGGTAGCGCGTCCTATGTCGAGACCATCATCATGCTCAATGGTCTCAAGCTGCCGATCAAGGCGCTGACCGGCTATAACGGCAACGACGACCAGCTGGCCATGCGCCGCGGCGAGATTGTCGGCTCGATCGGATCGCGCTCGACCTATGAGGATTTCGTCCGCAACGGCTATGGCCGCATGATCGCGCAGATCGGCGGCAGCCAAACCGACGTACCGCAACTGCTACCGCAACTTACCGATCCGAAAGCGAAGACGCTTATTGCGCTGATCCAGTCGCAGGGCGACATCGCCCGGTTGACCGCCGGTCCCGCCAACATTCCGGCCGACCGCCTCGCCGCGTTGCGCGACGCCTATAAGAAGGCGCTCGAGGACAAGGAATTGCAGGCCAAGGCCGAGAAGCTCGAGCGTCCGGTGGAACCGGCCTATGGCGACCAAGTACTCAATTCCATCAAGGCAGCGCTCAACCAGACACCGGATACCATTGCGATGCTGAAACAGGCGCTGCAGACGGGACGAAAGTAGGTAGAGCAGAAGCGCGTCATAAAACGCGCGACTGCGAAACCCATCGACACCTGCTGGGCTACGTCATCTAAAAGGACGGGATTTTCGTAGGGGCGGGTCTTGTGCCCGCCCGGCCCTTCGCGGATGCGGGCAGGCGGGCAACATAAGCGCGTTCACACACGCTCGAACAATGTGGCGCTAATTCGG
>Ga0137412_10004650_pt1 | contig 10954 bp, 11 predicted proteins | sample CZODoug2_1_16fun_FD_122160 | JGI IMG/M metagenome (GOLD analysis project Ga0137412, IMG submission 122160) | Vadose zone soil fungal communities from Angelo Coast Range Reserve, California, USA - CZODoug2_1_16fungal (Hybrid Assembly) | ecosystem: Environmental > Terrestrial > Soil > Vadose zone... | reverse complement strand
TCATCCGCAACGCCGACGAGAAGAGCGTGGTGGGATTGGCACGTTCGGTCGCGGATCTCGCGGCACGCGCGCGTTCGCGGCAGTTGCGGCCGGATGAAGTGAAGGACGGAACCTTCTCGATCACCAACTTTGGCAGTTTCGGTAGCGTCTTCGCGACTCCGGTGATCAACCAGCCGCAGGTGGCGATCCTGGGAACCGGGTCGGTCGAAAAGGAGCCAGTAGTGGTTGACGACGCCATCGCGATCCGGTCGATGGCTTACCTGGCGCTGATATAAACTTATTCCAGGCGTGGAAAATCACCGCAGGAACGCCTAATGTAATCGTGTCGGTACATGATCAGGGTGTTGACTACACACACGAAGACCTTGCCGCCAACATGTGGAAAAACATGAGCGAATTCAATGGTCAACCTAATGTTGACGACGATAATAACGGTTACGTGGACGACATCTATGGGTACAACTTTTCTGACAACACGGGCGCCATCACAAGGATGGAGCACGGCACGCACGTGTCAGGTACAATCGCTGCCGTTAACAACAATGGAAAAGGCGTTTCGGGTATTGCCGGGGGGTCAGGAACCGGAGATGGTGTCCGAATCGAATTTTGCTCCTTGTTCCTGCGCCGGTGATGCCGCAGCGCAGATCAGCACGGCCAGCAACGGCGTAACCAGGTAGGTCACGCGGTATGTTATGCAGCGAATGGAATTGCGCATGTGGAAGAATCCCTTTTCAACAGAGTTATGTTCACAGCGATTCGGCACAACACCATCTGCAATCTGTTGCATTTGGAACGGCCAGATCAACTGCCAGCCGGAGAAGCCTTAACCTCGGGTTTGGAAACGGGAACCGAAAAGTGCGCGTCATCCATCGGCACATTCTGTTCGACTTTCTCGACGCTGATCTGGGCGCGCGAAGAACTGCCTTTGGGAGCCTGCTCAACCGAAAACGGATAATAGACCCCGTTCACTTTTTCGTAGTCGCCATAATAGACTTCCGATTCTTGCAGCGCGCCGCGGATGGTGGTCTGAATTTCCAGCTTCAACTCCAGAAACGAATCGGTGTCCAGGTAGTAGTAGCGCACATCGCCATTTTTCATGCTGAGCTTGATCTTGTAGCAGTCCGTGCCTTCGACCGAATCGTGCCCGACTAGCTCGGCCTTGTGCCCCTTTGCTTTGTAATCCACCAGCGGCCCGTCAATGTCGGCATCCACTACTAGACTCTTCAGGTCGTCCTGCGACAACAGTTCCGGGTCCTTGCGCCCGCCAAATGGGTTAATCTGCCAGCCCGCTTTACCGTCGTAGGCTTGCACCTGGGCCATTCCCTGAATGCTGAATTCTTCGCGAACCTTCCCCGGGCGTTTATTCTCCTGCATGACCTCGGCGCGAAACGAGCCCTGGGTAAATTTAGCGGTCGTGCGTGCCGTGTTGATGGATTTAAGCTTCTCGGCCCCGCCGTGCGCCTGGATATTCTTGGCGATAACCTCGTCGACGGTTTGCGCTCGCGCGATAGACACGCACGTAATCGAGGCCGCTAGAATCGCAACGAAAACTCTAACCATTTTGGAAAACTCCTTTGATTGCAGCCAACGTCAACTAACTCCGCTTCCAGCCAGTCCTAACGAATTGCGCGCCGTAATAGTACACCAATTGACTGCAACCCATAGTTGCCCCAGTCGCAATAGGGCCATGGATTAGACGAGTCAGGTCCGCAAATGAAAGCGGCGGGAGATCCGTCATTTGCAAGGCCGGTTGCGAAGTTCTTTTGCAAAGTTCACAGCATATGATTAAATTCCAGTCCGTGGAGACGCGCATGCCTGACGCCGGCAAACTTTTTGTGGGAACTTCCGGATACTCCTACAAAGAGTGGAAAGGAAGTTTTTACCCTGAGAAACTTCCCGATCGCGAAATGCTCCCCTTTTACGCGAAGCAATTCTCGACGGTCGAAATTAACCATAGTTTCTACCGTATGCCCACGGAGACTGCGCTTCTGAACTGGGCCAATGCTGTCCCCGAGGGATTTCGTTTCGCCTTGAAAGCCAATCAGAAAATCACGCATATGCAAAGACTGCGCGGGTGTGAAAGCACCCTGAAGCGCTTCCTGGAAGTCGCCAGTGTGCTCAACGACGGCAATCACCTCGGCCCGATCCTCGTTCAGCTTCCCCCTAACTTTAAGTTCGATCGCCACCTGCTTGAGGATTTCCTTGCTCTTCGCCCGCCCGCTTTCCTGTTCGCATTTGAAGTGCGTCATCCGTCCTGGTACACCGACGAAACCTACGCCGTTCTTCGCAGGTTCAATACGGCGCTTTGTCTTTCTGAAACCGAAAAACAGACTCCGCCGCAGGTGCTTACGGCTGGCTTTACGTATGTGCGTCTGCGGCTCGAAAATTACACTGCAAAGCAACTGGCGGTGTGGAAAAAACGTTTAGATACCTGGCTGGCTGAGGGCATCGACATCTACGTCTATTGCAAGCACGAGGATTCCGGGAAAGCACCGGCCTACGCCCGCCAGCTCTTGGGCCAAGCAGACTGAGGTTCAACCATGCTCAGCGTCGTGCTGTTCGATGTTCGCTGCGTTCTTCACTCAACTCGCCTTCCTCTGTGCCTCTCACACCCTGGTCTGTTCCTGCTTTTTCTGCGCGCTATTTTGTCCTAAACTGCCTCTATGGCAAATGCCTATCTACTGAAAACTGAACCTTCGGAATATTCCTTCGCCAATCTGCAGCGCGACAAGAAAACTGTGTGGGATGGCGTCCACAATCCGGTTGCGCTCAGAAATCTTGGCGAAATGAAATCCGGCGATCGTTTGATCATCTACGAAACTGGCGACCGAAAATGCGCCGTCGGAACAGCGTCCGTCGTCTCGATCAAAGTCACGGATCCGAAGAATCCGCAAATGGAACTCGCGGCGGGCAAAGAGCTCCCCAAGCCCATCACCCTCGCCGAAATCAAAACCAACAAACTCTTCGCCGCGTCGCCCCTGGTGAGAATGGGCCGCCTCTCCGTCGTTCCGCTTACTCCCGAACAGTACAAATTTTTACTGGAAGGCTGATTCCGCAAGACCCATGAATTACGCGGCCATATTTTGTGCCACCATCTGGTCATTGAGGCGCATGCTTAGTTCTTAGCGTTGGCTAGGAGTTCGTTGTGAACAAATTTATGTTTCTTATTACCTTCGTTGCCGCGCTCTTTCTGTTATTGCTCGCTGGCGGTTACACCTTGCTTCGCGGTGGTAACAATCCGCCTTCAGTTGGCTCGCCGGCTCCAGACTTCACGCTTTCCTCTCAAGACCGGCAACCAGTGAAGTTGTCCGCGTTTCGCGGCCAGTGGGTTGTTCTATATTTCTATCCCAAGGATTTTACCAGCGGCTGCACGGTCGAAGCCCACAATTTCCAGCGCGATCTCGCCGAATATCAGAAACGCAACACTTTGATTCTCGGCGTCAGCGTCCAGGATGAAAAATCTCACAAAGAATTCTGTGGCAAAGAAGGCCTGAACTTCAAGCTGCTGGCGGACACACAAAAGGAAGTTTCAAAATCCTACGACTCCATCATCAACCTCGGCATCGCCAAATTATCTTCGCGACACACCTTCCTAATCGACCCGCAGGGTGTCATTAGAAAAATCTGGCTTGACGTTGATGTCAGGAAACACAGCGCAGACGTGCTTGCCACCCTAGACGATCTTGAGAAAAAATGAATTCACCGCTCGGCACTCGTAGCCTTCAAGAGACATCCGTGGCCAAGATTTGCCTATGGCTCGTCGTCTCCATCCACATCCGTCGACGGAGCATCGGCAATTCGACGTTCAGGATTAATCGTTCCAGCCTTCTCCTGTTCGAGCAGTTGATTCAGTTCCAGCAGATCGCTGCCTTTCAATTGTCTCCAGCGCGCCAAGTTTTCCTGTAGAGCAACCGACAATTCTTTGGCCACGGTCGCTGTCTGCGTCGTCGGTGCGGCGTCGGCAGCATCCGCAATTCCAAGGATTTGCCCGAATCGCTGGTTGAGTGTCGAAAAATTCTCGGGCTTCTTCCCCGAAACGGGTACGCCAGAAAACCCCGGCACCGCTGCTCCTTCCAGCGCCGCAGCTTTCTTGTCAAATTCCGAAAGTTTCCGTTGCGTTTGTGCCGATGAACTTTTCTCCATGGCAGCCTTTACCTGATTACGCGTGGACCTAAGTTGCGCCAGCGCTTGAAAGCTCTCGCTCATTCCTTCCGTGGCTTCGCGCTGCATCGCAAATTGCTTGCTGAGATCCGAAGCGGTACTCTTCACGCGCGGATCCATCTTCAGCAACAGCGGCTTCATGTAGGATTTCCCATTCACGGTCAGCTTCACGGTGTATCGTCCCGGCAGCGCCCACGCTCCTTGCGGTTCCAGCGGCGTGTCGTGCGCAATCGCTGAAATGGGATACCGGTGCCCCAGCGATTCCGGCGCCGCGTACCGCACATTCCACACGAACCGGCGCATTCCCGCTTGCGTCGACAAAGTCTTTTCCCGCCTAACCCAATACATCGGAATCGGATGCTTCGGCGCGATCTCCTCAATGGGCTCGACCTGGTCCGCGCTGGAATACTTCCGTGCCAATTTTCCACTCGCGTCCAAAATCTCCAGCGTCACAGGTTCCGTGGCATTCTTCGCCAAAAAATAATCGATGATCGCCCCATCGGGGGGATTTTTTCCTGCCGGTTCTTCCGGCGGCAGCGGCGTGTCAGGATTTTTATTCCAACGCACTCGTAAAGCTTCCTGCGGCACAAACAGATAAGCGCTGGCCTTCGCCACTTCCTCGCTGAGCTGCCGCAGCGGTGTGAGGTCATCCAAAATCCAGAATGACCGGCCATGCGTCGCAACCACCAGGTCGTCGCCGTGAATCGTCAAATCCCGCATCGAAGTGTGCGGCAAGTTCAACTGCAGCGGCTGCCAGTGGTCGCCATCATCAAACGACACATAAACGGTTGTCTCCGTTCCCGCGAACAACAACCCTTTCCGCAGCGGATCTTCCCGTACTACGTTGACCGGAGCGTCATCAGCTAGCCCCGCATCGATTTCCTGCCAGGTCTTGCCAAAATTCCGGGTGCGATAAATATGCGGCTTCAAATCATCCAAACGAAAACGATTCACCGCCGCGTACACCGTTCCAGCTTCTGTCCGTGAAGCCTCCAGAATGGAAACTTTGCTCCAGGGCGACAACTCTGGCGGAGTAACATCGGTCCAGGTTTTTCCGCCGTCCCGGGTAATCTGAATTAATCCGTCATCTGTCCCGGCCCAAATCGTGGACTTTTCCAAGTACGATCCCGCCAGCGCATACACCACTCCACGATGCTGGCCTTTTTCCGGATCACTCGCCGCAAACGCACCCAGATTCGACGGCGTTGCGGGCGATTTCCTGGTCAGGTCCGGACTGATGACTTTCCAGCTCTTTCCTCCGTCAATCGTTTCGAATACAACGTTTGCGGCGAAATATAACTTGTGCGGATCGGTCGGCGAAAACAGGAGCGGCACGGTTCGATCATAGCGATATTCCCCGCGCCGCACTGGTTCCGGCGCCACGTCCTGCACCTGGCCCAGCGCCAGATCCGTTTGAGTAACCCGCGCGCCGTAAACCAGGTTCTCATTCAGCGGATCGATGGCAATTGTTCCGTACTCCTCGACGCCCAGCAGCCGCCATTCACGGAAGGTAATTTCCCCGTAGTCGCTGCGGCTCATGGTGGCCGCAGAGCCGCTCTCCTGCTGCGCGCCATACACCCAGTAAGGAAAGCGGTTGTCGGTGGTCACGTGATAAAACTGTGCGGTCGGCTGGTTGTACCAACTGCTCCAGGTCGCTCCGCCGTTGACACTGATTACCGCGCCCTGATCGCTCGATAGTGCGATAATTTGTCCGTTGTCGCGATTTATCCAAATCCGCTGATAGTCGTCGCCGCCCGGCGCGCCCTTCCATCCCACAAAAGTCTTTCCACCGTCTGTCGATTTCCAAGTGGTGGTATTTTCGACGTACACGACCTCCGGATTGTCCGGTGCGACCGCAATCCCCATCGCACCCGGCCCGCGTCCACCGATGCGGTGATCGTCATTCACCCTGGTCCAGGTTTCTCCAGCGTCATCCGAACGATACACTCCCGCTTTCTTGTCTGCCTCCACCGAGGCATAAATTCGTTTCGAATCGCTCGGCGCAATCGCCAATCCGATTCGTGCAACTCCTTCTTCCGCGCCAGGCAAGCCTTTGCTCAAAGGCTGCCACGTCGTCCCTCCATCCCTGGACTCATACAAACCGCTTCCGGCCATTTCGATCGAAGTGCCACTGCGCACTTCCCAGGGCGCGACCCGCGCTGCCCAAAGTCCCGCATACAACACCTGTGCATTCGCGGGGTCTATCACCAACTCCGCAGCCCCGGTGTTCTCATCTTTGTAAAGAACCTTTTCCCAACTCTGGCCGCCATTGGTTGAGCGAAATACTCCGCGTTCCGCGTTCGGGCCATATGGATGTCCTTGCACCGCCACGTACACCCGCTCCGCGTCCTTTGGATCCACGACAATCGCAGTAATCTGCTGCGCGTCACGCAGACCGAGATGTGTCCAAGTCTTTCCTGCATCCGTGGATTTGTACATGCCATCGCCCACGGCAAGGTCCGGGCGCTGCAATCCTTCGCCGCTCCCTACGTAAATCACGTTCGAGTTCGACGGCGCGACTGCAATCGCTCCTACCGATCCGCTGCTTCCCGCTTCATCAAAGATTGGCGTCCAGGTGTTCCCAAAATCCGTCGTCTTCCACACTCCTCCATTTACAGCCGCCATGTAAAAGACATTCGGTTGATGGAGGACACCACTTATCGCTACGGTGCGCCCGGCGCGAAATGGCCCAATGCAGCGCCAGCGCATCTCATGGAAAAAATCGGGCGATAATCCTGTGCCCACGGCTTCGGCTTGCGCGAGCGAATTCGTGTGAGCCGTCGTGCGCGACACACTTCCCGACGCCACCATGATGCCGCACGTGACAACGAGAAGCGCCGTATTCAACCTATCCATCGGTTACCTCCGCGGAGTGAAGGAGGATAGCGCGGCGCGGTGAACCTAAGCAACGGGGCATTCGAAGGCAACAAAAAGTGCAACTACTGTAGGCGAAAATGATCGCGGCCCGGTGCTGCTCCTGTCTTCACAAAATCTAGGGCGGCCAGCACGTTGTGACTCCGCCAAAACGGCTATTGGCCCGCCGTTTTGCTGGCTGCCTGCTCGGGAGGCCGGGGCGGCGCGGAATCGCCTTTGACGTAATGGTTGTACCAGGCCAGATAACGTTCCAGACGGTCCTTTATATGCGAAGGCGTGGAGAACTCATGATACTCATCGGGATAAACAACCAATTCCGTGGTACGTCCCAGGCTTTTTAGCGCCTGAAACATCTGCTCACCGTTGATGATGGGCACGTTCCAATCGATGCTTCCTCCCATGATGAGCGTCGGTGTGGTGACATTTTTGACATAGTTGATGGCTGAACTCTTAGCGTAGACAGCGGGATCGTCATAGATGCTCGCGCCGAAGAAGGGCACCATCCACTGATCGATGGAGTTCTCGCCGTAGTAGCTCTGCCAGTTGGAGATGCCCGCCCCCGCGACGGCAGCGTGGAAGCGATGTGTCTGGGTAATGGCAAACATGGTCATAAATCCGCCGTAGCTCCAGCCGGTGATACCGACTCGCTTGTCGTCGATGGAGTATCGGGCTTCTGCAGTGTCGACGCCTTTGAGGATGTCGCGGAGATCGCCATAGCCGAAGTCTTTACGGTTGGCCTGGGTGAAGGCCTCTCCCTGGCCATAGCTTCCGCGAGGGTTGGGCTGAAGTACGAAGTACCCAAGCTGAGAGAAGATTGCGTCCTGCCCACCTCTGAAGGATGCACCGACCTCAGAAGACGGACCTCCGTGGACGGAGACGATGAGTGGATACTTCTTCGCAGGGTCATAGTCCGTGGGAAGAGTGAGCCAGCCCTGGATGTGGAAGCCTTCGTTGTCCCATTCGAGGGACTCGGTCTTGCCACCTGCGTGTTGTACGTTGTCGCCGAGGTGAGTGAGTTGTTTGGGATCGCGGAAGTCACCGGCCCAGACCTCGGCAGGATGATCGACCGTGGCGCTGACAAAGGCCACGCGACGGGTGGGAATAGAAGCCGAAAAGGAGAGGACGGCACGGCCAGAGGCGAGACTGGCAGCCTTGGTCCAGGCAGAGAGGATCTCGTGCCCATTGGTACCGAGGATGCCGATATGAGTTTTGCCGTTGGCGTGCTCAGAGAAGGCGATGTGATCGTCGCTGGCCCACATGAGATAGACGGGAGTGGACTTGCGGCCAGTGGTGAGATCCTGCAAGCCTGAGCCATCGGAGCCAATGAGATAGATGTCGCCGCCAGTGGAGCCCTGATCGGACATGAGACCGCCGATGAAGGCGATGTTCTTGCCGTTGGGGGAGTAACGAGGAACGGCGACCTGAAAACCGTGGAGGGAACCTCCTACGGTGACTGGGTTGAGGATGGACTTCGCGGTAGCAGGGTCTGAGATGGACTGAGTGTAGATCTGAGCGATCCACCAGGTGTTCTCACCAGGCGGGTTCGCCGCGACGTAGACGATGTGCTGAGAGTCCGGCGCCCAGTCGAACTCGTAAGCATGGAGCGTCTTGGGAGTGATTACAGAGAGGTTGCCGGTGGCAATATCGATCTTGGCGACCCACTGGACCTCGACACCGTCTTCGCCGATGACGCCTGCCGGAAGCTTCATGGCCGCGGTCGCCCCGGCGGCGCGGGTGGCGTTCTCAACATACAGAAAGGCGATGGACTTGCCGTCAGGAGACCAGTCAGGAGAGGTGAGGGTGCCTTTGATATGGCTTATCTGCCGGGTTTCTCCGGTAGATCTGGTCCAGAGGAAGAGCTGTGGCTGGTTGAAGCCGGAGTCGGAGGTGGAGCAGGTGGAGATGAAGGAGAGTTGCTTGCCATCAGGTGACCAGCGCGGTGCATTGCTGCTGCAGCGGGTGGTTGAGGCTGCTGGGGAGACGATCTGATCTTTTGCAGAATCAGCGACTTGGGAGATGTGGAGATCACCCCCGGAGTGGCCTCCGAGTATCCAGGCTACGGTTGCGCCGTCGGGGGAGAGCTCTGCGGCGGTGGGGGAGTGGAGTTCGGCAGCGTGTGATTTTTGCAGGATCTCGGTGACACGAGGGTCGTGGCTCTGGAAGAGCGGCATATCAGCCGGGGTGGTCTGTGCATGTGCGGTTAGGGCAAGGCTGAGGGCGAGCAGAGGAGATATGGCTGCGAAGCGTTGCATTGGGAAAGGCTAGCATGTTGCGAAGCGATTCGCGGCTGTGATTGTTTTTGCGTGACGTTACTGCGGGAGATGGGTGAATGGGTGGCCAGGGAGCTAAAATCGGGCAGATTTCCGTTGAAAATACCCAGAGAACAATTGACGGCAGACCGCGCTCTTGCTACAGTAAAAAGGTTCCGTATGTATCCGGGTTGCGCTGTGCAGTAACGACAGAGCGGAGGGCGGAGAAAAGCCCCGGTGCAAGATAAGTATTGATGATCTTGCGCTAGACCGGATCGAGAGAGTTCGACCGCTAGTCCATTTTCCGGACATGTAGTTTGCGGCCTATCGCTACGAGCCTGCGACACCCTCCACCCTGGATGGGCTATGCGGGCCGGAACAGCGAAACGGAGCCGACCACCTGGGCAACGTGAGAGTCGAGGCGCTGAGAGGCGCAGAGGCTGGAACGAGTATGGGGAGAGTTCGGTCACCGTCGACTGTTTTGTTCGTCTGGTTTGTGAGTTTTGCAGAGGCGTAAGCCGATGCGCAGACGCGAGGCAGGATGATCTTCGCAAGGGTGCGTCCCGTGTTGTATTGGGCGCGCTCTATCGTCGCTTGCGACGTGTGAAGAGAGTTCTGAGCGCGGCTGAAAAGTTTTGAAAGTATCAGCGAGGAGTTCCAGTGCCTACGTTTCATCAGCTTGTGAAGAAGGGCCGTACTGCGCCGCGCTACAAGACGGCCAGCCCGGCATTGCAGGGTTCGCCCCAGCGCCGTGGAGTCTGCACCCGTGTATACACGCAGACGCCGAAGAAGCCGAACTCCGCTCTCCGTAAGGTTGCGCGTGTTCGCTTGACCAATGGTATCGAAGTAACCTCGTACATCCCGGGCGAAGGCCACAACCTGCAGGAGCACTCGATTGTGCTCATTCGCGGTGGCCGTGTGAAGGATCTGCCGGGTGTTCGTTACCACATCGTTCGTGGAACGCTGGATTCGGTGGGCGTTGCGAAGCGTCTGCAGAGCCGCTCGAAGTACGGAGCCAAGCGTCCTAAGGCTGCGGCGAAATAAGTTTGTCACTGCGGCTGCGGCCGCCAAAGATCACGTTCAGGGCTTGAGAGGTCTACGGTCCTGAAGGAAGAAGACGAGAAGAGCAATGCCAAGAAAAGGCTACATCGCAAAGCGTGAAGTTTCGCCGGATCCGGTCTATAACTCGACCCTGGTGACGAAGTTTGTGAACTCCATGATGTGGGGCGGCAAGAAGTCGACCGCACAGGGGATCTTTTACCAGTCCATGCAGAACCTTGAGGCGAAGGGTGGCGACGAAGCCCTGAAGCTCTTCAAGAAGGCTGTCGAGAACGTAAAGCCTCTGCTGGAAGTGAAGAGTCGCCGTGTCGGCGGTGCAAACTACCAGGTGCCGATCGAAGTAAACCCGGAGCGCCGTACATCGCTTGCGATTCGTTGGCTTGTGACCTTTGGCCGCGCACGCGGTGAGAAGGGCATGGTCGAGAAGTTGACCGCAGAGCTGCTGGATGCTGCGAATGGCCGTGGCGCTGCGATGAAGAAGAAGGAAGATGTTCACCGCATGGCTGAGGCAAACAAGGCGTTTGCGCATTACCGCTGGTAGTTGCAATTAAGACCCGGCCCAATACCGCAAGGCAGCGGGCGTAAACCAGAGCAGCAAGAAGAATCGCGAG
>Ga0137412_10004649_pt1 | contig 10955 bp, 12 predicted proteins | sample CZODoug2_1_16fun_FD_122160 | JGI IMG/M metagenome (GOLD analysis project Ga0137412, IMG submission 122160) | Vadose zone soil fungal communities from Angelo Coast Range Reserve, California, USA - CZODoug2_1_16fungal (Hybrid Assembly) | ecosystem: Environmental > Terrestrial > Soil > Vadose zone... | reverse complement strand
AAATCTTCGTGGCTCTTCCGAATCACATATCCCATGCCGAAGAACAGCGCGGGCAAGAGGACGATGTGCACCGCCACAACGCACAGCGTGACGTAAGTCGCGAAGGACGTTCTTAGTCGCACCATGTCAGTCGCACCTGTCAGTCGCGCCATGTCAGTCGTACCATAGTACTCGCAAGATCTTGATTCGGGGATCGCGCGCCACGTCCTTGGCCCATGCATAGCTGACGGCAGTTGGGTCGGCTATGACGGCTTTTAGCAGCTGCGCGATGTCTTTGTAAGCAACCGGTTTGATCTGACCTTGAATGAGAGCCAGGCGCAGCACGCTGCGGTCATAGGTAGTATCCGACATGGAAACGACATTCTGCAGAAATATTTCTTTGACGCGGGCATCGGCCTCGTCGAGCACCGGTCGCAGTCGATCGCCGTTGTGGGTCACCGTCAGACCGAGAAACAACTTTCTGACTTCAAGGGAGTCCAGTTGTTCGACTTTGCTGTCCGCGCTGACGATGAGTACGAGCTGCTCGGCCGCCCATACCGCGCTCGTCGCCGTCAGAAGCGTCACAAGCACGGCCGTGGCCGCGATCTTACTCACGGAATTGCTGCGCTCCACTGCGCACGTAATTCATTCGAAGTCTGGGTCAGGGATACGATATGAGATATTTCTAAGGTCAACGCCTGGCGCCGGGTATAGTCCCAGCGCACGCCGAGAGCCTGGCGCCGCAGCGCAATCTCGATATCGCCGTCGGCATCGTCGAAGGAGGCGACATAGCGCGACTCTTGCATGCGCGCGGAAGTCTCGAGGCGGCCGAAGACCGTGAACTGCCTTGGCAGTTGCCTCTCGACTTGCAGGTAGCCCGACATGAAACTTTCGTTCCGCGTGGTCTGCGCCAATGCCACGTCAACGTAATAGTTGACGGCGACTATTCGCCACGGCTCCGCGATCCAATCGATGTACGCACCGTAGAGACTGATCTTCGCGGCATTCGAGTGCAAAGAGGCCAAGGTACGAGCACTGCTGACCGAAAGGTCATCGTGCCCAAACAACAACCCCGTGCTGCTGGCGCCGACGTACTGCGGCAGGTAGGCGAGGCGACCCGTCACGGAGAGCCGGTGCCTCCCGGGATTGGAACCGATCAGATCGATGGCATCCATCTCCCGGTCCGCCAAGGCCGGCGCGGCGCCGACACCGCCGGAGAGCTGAATTGCGCCGTCCTTGCCCATCGACTGGCGCGACTCGAACAACGCTCCGGTGATGTGCTGGGGGATTATCCCGTGTTCATCCTCCCAACGTTCGATATAGGGGCGCGTGATGTCGGTTTGCAGGTATTGCCCGTGATGATGCTCGGTATTCCACGCGCTCGCGGGCTGATGAAAGCGGCCCAGCCAAAGCACCGTTTCGGGAACGAACTCGAAGCCCATTTGAAACCGCTCGAGGTCGCGTTCGTTGGGCGTTATGTAGTACTCACCGAAGACGCGGAACTGATGCTTGGTGAGGCCGAACACCACGTCGGCGTTGACCCACGGATCGGCGTCTTCCCGGTGTGTCTGACGGGTCCCGTGAAACGCCTCGGCGGCGACAAACACCTCGAAATCGCTGGAGGAATGTTCGTGCTGCGCGAACGCCGAATTTGCCCAGGGGAGACTCAAGGCAATGCACAACGAGATCTCTCGAAGGGAGAAATGGGGCATTCCAAGGGCTCCAGGGCGCGAAAACATAGGCCGATTCTTAGGGGTGTTATCGGCGTTGAAGATAGCGGGTTTGCCGGCTCGATGCGAAGGTATCCGGCGGTGCGTCAATGGGGGCGGCCGGCCATACCCGGCCGCGGGGGCTTGCGGTTCAATGGCAATGCACATAAGCTTCCGCAACAGAATAACGCAGCGCATCAGACGTCGGCCCAACGGGGAATAATGATCGGATTGCCTTGATGCCACGCATCTATAAAGGACACGCTGGAGTTTTTGCCTATCGGCGTCCGCGCCTGCGCGTGGTTCTCGCCGATGAGCACACCATCCTTCGCCGGGGCTTGCGGGCCATGTTGGAGGGAGAACTCGATCTCGAGGTCGTCGGTGAAGCGAGCGGAGTGTCGGACGCGATCGCCCTGGCGAGATGCCTGCAACCCGATGTCGTGATCACGGATGTGTTCGACAATGGCGGGGGAATCCCGGCAATCGGCGAGATGCGCCGCGAATGCGTGGGCCTGCGCGTCGTGATGCTGACCGGCTGCAGGGACCAGGAATGGGAGCGCGCCTCCATGCTGGCCGGTGCCCATGCCTACATCGTCAACGATTCGCCGATCGAAGTTTTGCTGCGCGCAATTCGGGCGGAGGGCCCCGATTTTGACCTGTTGGCGATACCGGCCGCTTCGGATCGGCCTTCGACCGAGGGACCTGCCGAGGCGCCGCTTGCGGAGATGACTGCGCGCGAGCGCGAGGTATTGATCGGAGTTGCGCTCGGTTATTCGAGCAAGCGGATTGCCGGGAATCTCGGACGCAGCGTCAAGACGATCGAAAAGCATCGATTCAAAATGATGCACAAATTGGGTCTGCGAAATACGGCGGCCGTGACTCGCTATGCGATGGACAACGGTTTGCTGGACGCCGACAGCAAAACGCAGGAATCGCACCCCGCAGCGCCTCCCCCCAAGAACTAGGCCGTCCAGCCTGACCTCTGCTCGACCGCCGGCACCCATGTCGGAGCTAAGGTTCGCCGAGAATGGCGGTCTGCCGTTCCCGGTACACATCCTCGCTAACGAGCCCTTCGTCGTAGAAATGCTTCAGCTCACGCAGTCTGGCTTCCTTTGACGCGGTGGTACGGGCTGAGCTCGCTGCAACCGGAGCGGGTGGCGTTGCAGCGGGAGGCGCAGGTGCCGCGGGCAGTGGCGGCGGCGGTGCCGCAACAGGTGCCGCTACGTTGCGTGCCGGACTTGGAGCGCTTGCGCATGCTTTGAGGCATTGATTGTGTTCCGCGGGGCATTCGACGGCGCCGCGTTCCGGAAAATTGGCGAACACTTTCGGGCATTGCTCGAAATGCGCATTGCAGGAGGCGGTACAGGTCGATTCGCTGACCTCGGGGGCCGGCACCCACTGTACGGTGCCGCAGCCACTGAGAATCAAGGCAAATGCTGCGGCTCCGTTCTTCATGGCCGGTTCCCCCCCTTTCCGCTTGATCGACTGTACTCCCCACGGCTGAGGCGCATTGAATTGTGCACTACGCATACGCTGGAAAGCACCATTGCTGCGGCCGCGACGACCGGTCGCAACAGACCATAAGCGGCAATGACGACCGCCGCCGCGTTGTAAGCGAAAGCCCAGACCAGATTCTGCCGCACGATGCGAAATGTCCGGCGTGCAAGGCCAAGCAAGCGGGGAATCTCGAGAAGGTCTTCCCGTAGAATGATGACGTCGGCCGACTCCTTGGCCAGGTCCGCGGCGGGCCCGAAAGCGATACCGACATCCGCGGCGCCCAGCGCCGGCGCGTCGTTGACACCGTCCCCGACCATGGCGACCAGCCCCCCCGCCCTCGTGCGCAGCGCGCGCACGCGCAATGGCTTGTCGGCCGGCGACAAGTCGCCGGCGAAATCCGTGCAGCCGATGCTTGCGGCGACGCGCGCCACCACTTCCCGACGATCCCCGGACAGCAAGTGGCAAGACACCCCCATCCGATGGAGGGCCAGCACCGCCTCGCGCGCTTCAGGCCGACGCGGGTCCTCGAGAATCAGCCCGCCGGCGAACCGCCCATCGATCGCAATAGCGACCGCGCCGCACCCGGTGTCGACCACCGATGCAGGGGACAAGTCGACGCCGCAGGCCGCAAGCCACGAGAATTTGCCGACCTCGACCCGATGCGCCTCGACACGGCCCCGAGCGCCACCGCCGGGCGTCACGCGCACGTCGTTCGCCGCCGGTACCGACTCGCCTCGTGCCAGCACCGCCGCCACGACGGCGCGGGCGTACGGGTGGCTCACCTCCTGCTCCACGCCGGCCGCGAGCCGGAGACTCTCTTCGATACCGGTGGTTGCGCTCGCCGGGGGCCGGTAGTCGACCACCTGCGCTCGGCCCAATGTGATGGTGCCGGTTTTGTCGAATGCCATCGCACGGATCCGCGACAGCGCCTCCAGGACCGCGCCGCTGCGGACCAAACAGCCGCGCCCGATCGCGAGGGATAGTGCGAGGGTGGTCGCCATGGGAGTGGCGATGCCCAGTGCGCAGGGACACGCCACGACCAACACCGCCAGCGCCGCCTGAAAGCCGCGCTCCCACTCGCCCGCCAAGCCCCACAGGCAGCAGCTGGCAATCGCAATCAACAACACCGCGGGTATGAATATCGTGATGACGCGGTCCACCACCGCTTCGATCGGCGCCCGGCGGTCGCGCGCCTCGATGGCAAAGCGCTCGACCCGGTCGGCGAGCGTCTCGGCGACACCCGAAGCGCAGACGGAGAATGCGCCATCCACCGCGGTCGAGCCCGCGCTCACGAAGTCCCCGGCGACGACCAAGCGTGGACGCCATTCCCCGGTCAGCAAGGGCTCGCTGACGTCGGCTCTGCCCGCCTCCACCGTGCCGTCCACCGGAATCTCCTCACCGGCACGCACATGGACGATCTCACCCGGACGCACCGAGGCAGGTGCGAGATGAACTTCCGCACCATCCCGAAAGAGCCGCGCTTGGCGGCGCGCGCGACTCAGGGTTGGCGAGAGCAGCGCAAGCGCACGGCGCCGTGACTCGGCATCCAGATACTGGCCCAGGGTCACGAATACGAGCACCATCGTTCCGGAGTCATAGTAAAGACTGTGGCCGCCGCGCAGCGTTTGGGCGGCTGAGTAGCCAATGGCCGCCAGGGCACCGAACCCGATCAGGGTCTCGAGCGTCAGTCGACCGTGGAATAGTCCCCGCACCGCAATACGGAGCATCGGTACGCCGAGCAGCGCGAACACGGCAAGCGCACAGCAAAACATGATCCATGAACTGGTGCGCACGACTTCAGGACCGAGAGTGTCGAGCGTGCCGAAGTAGGCCAAACTCTGGAACATCATGATATTGCCGCTGAGAAGCGCCGCGAGACCGAGCTTCGCCAGAAACCAGTCGGCGCGGCCTCCCTCTCCGGCATTGCCGATGACGCGAAACACGAGGACGCATCCGACGCAGCAGAACAAGAGTGTTTCCGCGCCATCGGTCTCCCGATGCGGACGGGCCGGCAGCGGCAGCCGGCAATGCGCGCACTGTCGCGACGCGAGTCCACAGATGACACCGGCGTGGGTTGTCGACATCACCACCATCCCGTCGACGGCACCAGTCCAAAGCTCGCAAGGCCGCGCATGATCAAAAGCGCCCCCAGACCGGCCAACAGGACGCCAGCCAGCCGCTGCGTCCTCACACGCCGCAGCAGCCTCTGCGGAACCAGCGTCAACGCAAAAACCGCGGGCAACGTTCCCAGCCCAAACACCAGCATTGTGAAAGCGCCCATGAGGGGCGTGCCGGCGAGCGACGCGCGGCTCGCCGCCGCGTAAACCAGGGCGCAGGGAAGCCATCCTTGCAAGGCTCCCAGCAGAACCGGGGCCGCCGCTGGAGGTGCCTGATTCAAAACGCTGCGGCCCGCGATGAGCCAACGCCCCAGGCCCGCCATGGTCACGAGACGCGCCGGATCGCGAAACCAGCCGATCATCGACAATCCGAAGACCAAGGCCGCGCCGCCGGCTGCAATCGCGATGATGCCCGTGACGCCGAAGCGGCTTGCCGCCGCTTGCGCGATCTGCCCAAAGGCCCCGACGATGAGACCGATCAGACTGTACGTCGCGATGCGCCCGAGATTGAAGAGCACCCGCAGGCCGCAACGTGCCGCTGGGGTCGCACCCCTGGGAGCAAACTGGGCCGTGCACATCGCCACATAGGGTCCGCACATGGCGAGACAATGGGCACTGCCGAGCACGGACGCGCCGAACAGCAGCACAAGGTCGCCGCCCATCGGGAGCTCAGCGAGGTGGTGGTGCACGACGTCCCTGGGACTTACTTATTGCCTCGAGGCTTGCGATGCGCCCTGGCTCTCATCGCCGCCGTCCTTCGGCCAGATTTGATATTTGCTCTCCTCAACATCCCGAAACTGCCCGGTGCGCACGGCCCACAAAAAGATGCACCACGCCGACATGGACATGAGGAATGCACTGAAGAACATGTAAAAAGTGATGTCCATTCAAATTCCCTCCTGAATTGCCGGCAAATCCGGAACTTGTAGGTTCCAGGCGACGCCCATAACCCGGTTCAGCACGGCGAAAGCCGCTGCCGTCATCAATGGCTGGGCGATCACGATGCCGAGGAACCGCATGAAAGCGCGGTCGGCGACCGGCCCTGCGGGAATCAGCGCATACGTCGAGGTAAAGCGCAGCAGGAACCACGCCAGCAGCAGATTCGTGACGATATAGACCATCCAACACACGGTGATGGCCACCACTCCGCCTCGGTTCAACGGCGCACCCGCGACCACCGCGAGAAACAGGCCAAGCCACACCAGAAACAAACCGAACAAGAGGCGCCACTGGCCCTCGATTTCGGCCGCCGGCGGCCGAGTGACGCCGATCCGCTTTTTCAGCAACCACCCCGCCAGCCACACGGCAGGCAGGAGCAATGCCGGCAGCATATACGAGGCGAACGCAATCTCGATGATCCGAAAGAACATTTGCGCCATCATTGCTCCTGCGCCAGCGCGAGTTCCGCCTCTATCGCGCGGCCGAGAAACCGGCACGCGATGGCAGAGGTGGTTTTCCCCGTTCGGTGGCTAACGATAAAGCATAGTAAACCAAGGCCCACCGCCGCTTGTCGGCAAACGCCTGCTTGTCGGCTTCGCTCATCTTGTCGAAATCCGCCGCAGCGGGTAAACCCGCCACGTATTTCTGCAGTTCGTTCAAGTCCTCCCCGCTGAACATCGGCTGTCCGTTCACCTGCGTCCTCCACGCATTGAGATCGGGGAACGCCTCGCGCGGATACAATATGGTGTCGTAGAACGACGGCATCGGCGTGCCGTTGAGTCCGGTATTGAAGGTGCGGAACACGTCGGCCGGCGAGTCGCCGAACTTGAATGCACCGGTGGTGAAGTCGAAGGGCCGGATCGGCGTCTCCCAATCGTCGACCAATTCGTTCGAGGAGGGGCCGTTGCCCTTGCCTGCATTTCCATGGCACGACCAGCACTGCAGCGTGCGGTAGACCATGCGGCCTTCTTGAATGACCGAGGCCGGGACTTCCTTGAGACTCGGATACGGCGGGGTCGGTATCTGTATCGGCTCGGGAACCTGTTCGGATTTGAAGCGCGGAGAAAAGGTCTTCACGTAGTCGACCAGGTCCCAACGGTCCTGTTCCGGAATGATGTGACCGTCCGCCGCATTGCCCCAGGCGGGCATGATCTGGCCCTTGCGTACGCCGCGAGAAATGGTGCGGAAGATGTCCTCGTCCGTCGGCAGCGCACCGGACGGCGTCGTGCGGCTCTTGAAGGCCGCCGTCGTGAAATCACGCGGCTGCGGATTGAGAAAATGGTACGCCGTATTGAAATTGGTCGCGACGGCGGAATCCGCGGTGGTGCGGCCATTGCCGTACGTGCCGTGGCAGCCGGCGCACTTGGTCTCGAAAATGGCCTTACCGCGGCTTTCGCGAAGCGCGAGCGGCTCGTTGGTGGGCGAGCGGCGCGTCGCCGGCCAGGCTTCCCAGGTCCGCCAATCGCCGATGGCGGTTCCAATCTTTTGCATGTAGGCCTCGACGCCCACCATCTCTTCCGACGGAACCGGACCGTAGTCGTGCATGTCGATGATGCCGTCACCGTGACTGCCGTCCGCATTGACCGGCCAGGTGTCCAGTTCGGCGAAGTTCGCGGGCTTCTGCGCGATGGCATCCAATTCGGATTTCGTGACTCGTCCGTCGTGGTTCTTGTCGTAGGTCTCGATGAATGCGGTCACCGCGCGATCATGCTGCGTGTCCTCGGTGAACAGCCACGAATAGGCGGGCATCATCGACTCCGGTTCCACGGCCCGCGGATTCCAGTGATGAGCGTAGTGCCACTCGTCCGATCGGCGGTTGCCCTCGCGCGACAGATCGGGACCGATGCGTCGTGTGCCGAACATTTGCGGCACGTCGTAAATGAATTCTCCCGCCTGGCTGACCGGCCCCCACTTGTCGGTATCGCGGTTGACGGGCCGAACGAATTGCGAGTGGCAATACCAACAGCCTTCGCGAATGTAGACTTTCCGGCCCACATCCTCGACCGCGCTCCGATGCGGCGTCGCGACCACCTGACCGCCCATGTTCCTCACTGTTTCCGGCCGGGTGAGGGATTTTTCGAGGTACGGGATCAGCCCCTGGCTGGTCATGGCAAGAGCGTAGAAACCCAACGCTGCAATGAGAATGACGGGTTCGATGCGCTTCATGACTTAGGACCACTTCGGTTCGGGCAAATAATTGGCGGGAGCTCCAGGCGGCACTGGAATGAGAGTGCCGTGTTTGATTGTCTTGTAGAGATTCCAGAAACCGAGCGCCGCGCCGATGTCCATTGTGATGCCCGCAAGCGAGCGGACGAACCAGTAGGGTTTCATCGCGGACATCGAGTCGACGAAGTCCGCGCCCGCCTGCAGCATCGTCCCCTGCATGAGTCCTTGGATCGTCAAGTCGAAGGCCATGATGGAGAAGCCGACTACCGTGAGCCAGTAGTGCCATTGCGCGAAGTTCTTCGAGTACAGCTCGCGCCCTGCCAATCGCGGGGTAACCCAGTACATGCCGGCGGTCGCCCAGATCACGAAGGTGCCGAACACGGTCAGATGCGAATGGCCGATGACGAAATCGGTGAAGTGCGTCAGCCGCTGCATTTCCCGCAGCGCCTCGGTCGAGCCCTGAAAACAGCCGACGAAATAGTACAGGGCGCCGATGATGATGAACTTTGCCGGGAAGGAGTCCTGGAACTGTTTCCATGCCCCGACGAAGGTACCGTAGAAATTGGCAACCACGGTCCACACCGGGATGATCAACATCATCGAGGCCACGATGGCGATGGTCTGTGTCCAGTAGGGAATCGGGCTGTAGATGTAGTGGTGCGTGCCCACGAACGGGTAGAAGAACGCCAGTGCCCAGAATCCGACCAACGAGAGTTTATGGCTGTACAGCGGGCGTTTCGCCGCGAGCGGCAGGAAGTAGTAAGCCACCCCAAGACCCGCGGGCGTAATCCACAAGCCGACGACGTAGTGAATATAGAGTCCGTGCATGGCGGCGTTGTTCACGCCGGGCATCGAATAGGGAAGAATGAAGTGGCCGAACGCGTAGTTGAGCGCGGTCCAGATATACGCCGCGGTCAGGTACCAAAGCGTCACGTAGAGCCGCTGTTCAGTCCGATTCTTTACCGTCCCCAATACCTGAATGGTGAGCATGCAGAGGACGATTTCAACCGGGATGCTGACCCAAAGCGGAAATTCACCCGCTTCGATGCCGCTGTTGTAGCCGAGAGCCAGGGAGATGAAGCCGACGGCGAGACCAATGTTCCACATCCAGAAAATGTGGTGGCCCCATCGTTCTTTGTACATCGGCACGCCGCATAACCGGGGAACGATGTAGTAAGTCAGGCCGATGACGGCGGTGGAGAATCCGCCGAAGACGACGCCCATGACGTGCACGGGACGGAGTCGTCCCCACGTGAGCCAGGAGATGTGGCCCAGGAAGTCGTAAAAGTTGAATTTGAGCGCGACGATTGCGCCCACGGTTGGCGCGAAAACCAGCCAAAATGAGGCGGCCGCCATGTACCGTAGAATGAGCTCCCGATCGAACAGCTCGCCGGTTGCGGTCGCATACGCGCGAGGCGCGGCCGGTCCGTGATCGAGCATCGCGTTTGCCGTGGTGCTCATGGTTCAGCCCTTGTCGGTCCAGAACACGATCGTGTACCAGATCATCCATACGAACATGGCCGCATAAACGATGGCGAGCCAGGTGGGAACGATGCCGTGTCGTTCCTCGATTCCCGGACCTTCGTAGCGAGTGATCGACTCCGAATGACTATCCTTATCGCTCACTTTTTATCTCCCGTCGGGTTGTTGGCCGCCGTGCCGGCGAAATTCTTTGCGTACCCCGGACTCATGCTTTGGATGAAATGCACCAGATCCCAGGCGTCGGCGCTGTTCAAGGAATCGGAAAATGTCGGCATGGGAGTCCCGGACAGGCCCGCCATGAACACGCGATAGATGTCGGTCGATTGATCGCCGCATTTCACGTGCCCCTTCGTCAGATCATAGGGAACGAGCTGGTTGCCCCAATCATCCTTCAGCTCGTGTGCGGAAGGCCCGTCGCCCTGTCCGCCGGCGCCGTGGCATTGCGAACAGTTGTACTTCACGTACACCGCCGCACCGCGCGCGACCGACGCATCGCTATAGCCGGGGTCCGGCGGAATCACGATCGCGTCCTGCGGCTTCTCGGTGGCAAAGCGCGGTGAAAACGTTTTGATGTAGGCGATCACGTCGCGGCGCGAGCGCTCGTCGAGCACGCGCCAGGTCGGCATGTACGTTCCATAGAACCCGTTTATGAGAGTGTGCTCGAGGTCTGAGTCGAGGGGCAGCGAGCCGGAGGGCGTACTACGCCATTTATAGGTGCCTTGGCGGTAGTCGCGCGGCTTGATGCTCATGTATTCGGCGGCCTCGCCCTGACCGTTGCCCTGATCGCCGTGGCAGGACATGCAATAGCGTTCGTACACCAGCTTGCCGTTCTTGACGTCGCCCGTATCGGCGGCCACGGCGGAACCCATCACCAACAGCAAGCCGGCAATTCCGGGAAGGAAACGCGCGATTCGAATCGTCATAGATACACTCCTCAAGGACGCGGCCGTTCCGCCGGCCTCATTTGCTAGTACGCGAAGTCGACGCCCAGCATGATGCTATCCGTGCGCTGGTCCAGGCCCGCGATACCGACTCCCTTCGCCTTGTTCGATGACACTTCGGCATG
>Ga0137412_10004647_pt1 | contig 10956 bp, 13 predicted proteins | sample CZODoug2_1_16fun_FD_122160 | JGI IMG/M metagenome (GOLD analysis project Ga0137412, IMG submission 122160) | Vadose zone soil fungal communities from Angelo Coast Range Reserve, California, USA - CZODoug2_1_16fungal (Hybrid Assembly) | ecosystem: Environmental > Terrestrial > Soil > Vadose zone... | reverse complement strand
CCCGCGCGCGCGATTGTCGCGGCGAGCAGATTGGCGTCGGCGGTTCCGCCCAGGATCAGGGCGCGCATCATGGGTAATCCCTGGTTGACCATCATCGGCATTGGCGAAGATGGCCTTGCCGGCCTCTCCGAAGCAAGCCGAAAGGCGCTTCGCGAAGCCGAGACGGTGTTCGGCGGCGCGCGGCATCTGGTGCTGGCCGGCATCACCGAGCGCAGTCGTGCCTGGCCGGTGCCGTTCGATGCGGACGTTGTGCTGGCCTGCCGCGGTCGTCCGACGGCAGTGCTGGCCTCAGGCGACCCATTCTCGCATGGCGTCGGCGGAAGCCTTGCCGAAAAACTTGAGGCCGGCGAATGGGTCGCGCATTCCGCGCCATCGACGTTCTCGCTTGCTGCGGCCCGTTTGGGCTGGCGCCTCGAGAATGTCATCTGTCTTGGCCTTCATGCCTCACCCTTTGAGCGTCTGTTGCCGCATCTGGCGCGGGGCGTACGGATCATCTGTCTGGTGCGCGACGGCACCGCGGCTGGTGACCTCGCGCATTGGCTTGCGGAACGCGGTTGGGGATCGTCAGAGATGTGGACACTGTCCGCGCTTGGCGGTCCGCGCGAATCCGTCAGCCGGCATCGCGCGGACAACTGCGCGGCCGATGCCAGCGAGAGCCTGGTCGCGATCGCGCTGGAGGCCAGGGGATCACAAGGGATCGCGCGCAGCTCGGGTCTTCCGGATTCGCTTTTTGTGCATGATGGCCAGCTCACCAAACGGCCGGTCCGCGCGCTTGCGCTCTCGGCGCTTTCGCCGCGCGCTGGCGAGCGATTGTGGGACATCGGCGCAGGCTCGGGCTCGATCTCCATCGAATGGGCGCTATGCGGCGGAACGGCGATCACCATCGAGGCGCGCGGCGATCGCGCCGCCTACATTCGAACCAATGCCGAAAGCTTCGGGTTGACGCACCGGATCACTGTCGTGGAAGGGACGGCTCCTCACATTTTGGCGGACCTCGTGACGCCGGATGCCGTGTTCGTCGGCGGAGGCTTTGATGCTGCGATGTTCGATGCGGTCTGGTCGCGCATCGCGGTGGGAACGCGGCTGGTGGCGCATGCGGTGACGCTGGAGACCGAAGCGCTGCTCTCCGATCTGCATCAGCGCCATGGCGGCGAACTGATGCGGGTCGAGATCGCTCACTCAGACCAGTTGGGTCGGTACCGTTCCTGGAAAGCCGCACGGCCGGTCGTGCAATGGAGCGCGGTCAGATGAAGGTGGCGGGTCTGGGATTCCGGCGAGATGTCACGATTGCGTCGCTGCGCGAAGCGCTCCTCGCAGCCGGCGGTTTCGAAGGCCTCGCGGCAGTTGCAACGGTGAGTGACAAGGCCGATGCGCCCGCACTGAAGTTGCTCGCGCAGGAATTGGATCTGCCGATCAAGGGCATTCCGGCCGAAATCCTGACCGATATCGTGACCGCGACACAGTCGGAAGTCATCAAGGCAAGGTTCGGGACGGGATCGATCGCCGAAGCCGCGGCGATCGCGGCTGCCGGATGCGGCGCGCGGCTGATTGCGGTCCGCGCGGTGTCGCAGGATCGGATGGCCACCGCGGCAATCGCGGAAGGAGACGGCGAATGACGGTGCACTTCATCGGCGCAGGGCCGGGCGCCCCCGATCTGCTGACCTTGCGCGGACGCGATCTGATCGCCTCTTGTCCGGTCTGCCTCTATGCCGGCTCGCTGGTGCCTGAGGGGGTGCTGGCGCACTGTCCTGGGGATGCCCGCATCGTCAATACCGCGCCGCTGTCGCTTGACGAGATCATCGCGGAAATGGCGGCCGCTCACGCGGAGGGCAAGGATGTGGCGCGGCTGCATTCCGGCGATCTCTCGATCTGGTCGGCGATGGGCGAGCAATTGCGCCGGTTGCGTGCGCTGAAAATTCCCTATTCGGTCACCCCCGGCGTGCCGGCCTTCTCGGCCGCCGCAGCGGCGCTCGAGGCCGAGCTCACGCTGCCCGGCCTTGCCCAATCGGTGGTGCTGACGCGCACGCCAGGCAGGGCAAGTGCGATGCCGGACGGTGAAACGCTCGCTGCCTTCGCGGCGACCGGTGCGGTGCTTGCCATCCATCTATCGATCCATCTGCTGGACAAGGTTGTCTCCGAGCTCACGCCGCACTACGGGGCGGACTGCCCGGTGGCGATCGTCTGGCGCGCGAGCTGGCCGGACCAGCGTATCGTACGCGCCACGCTCGCGACGCTCGATGCCGCCGTGGGTAGCGAGCTCGAACGCACCGCGCTCATTCTGGTTGGCAAGACGCTGGGCGCGGAGGACTTTGGCGAGAGCCGCCTCTATGCAGCCGACTACGACCGCCGCTATCGGCCAGCGGGACCAGCGCCGCGCTTTCCGGAACCATCGCGATGACGGCCGGGCTCGTGATCTCGGCGCCGGCCTCCGGTGTCGGCAAGACGACGCTGACGCTGGCGCTGGCCCGCGCCTACCGGACGCGCGGGCTGACCGTGCAGTGCCTCAAGAGCGGGCCCGATTATATCGATCCCGCCTTTCACGCGGTCGCCACCGGACGCGCGTCCGTCAATGTCGACAGTTGGGCGATGGCGCGCGATGCGATCGTGCGCCTCGCGAGCCGCGGCGCGGATGCCGACCTGGTTCTGGCCGAAGGCTCGATGGGCCTGTTCGACGGCGTCGCCGCGCGTGGCGTCTCGGGCACCGGCGCCACGGCCGATCTTGCCGAGATGATGGGGTGGCCGGTACTGCTGGTGATCGATCCCTCCGGCCAGGCGCAAACGGCGGCGGCGGTCGCCGCGGGACTGCGCGATTATCGCGCGGGTGTGACGCTTGCGGGCGTCGTTCTCAATCGCGTCGCAAGCGCGCGGCATGACGATTTGGTGCGCCGTGCCATGGCAGACGCCGGCATTGCGGTGTTCGGTGCGCTCCCCCGCCATGCCGAGATCGCCCTGCCGAAGCGGCATCTGGGACTGGTGCAGGCGGAAGAGCAGGCGGAGGTCGATGGCTTGATCACGGAAGCCGCGCGCTTCGTCGCGGAGCATGTCGATCTCGACGCCGTGCTGGGATCGGCACGCCGGTGGTCGCCGCAACCGGCTACGCGCGGACTAGCCGTTACTCCACCCGGACAGCGCATCGCGCTGGCCCGCGATGCCGCATTCTCTTTTATCTATCCGCATATGCTGGAAGCCTGGCGCGAAGCAGGCGCTGAGATCGTGACGTTCTCGCCGCTTGCCGATGACGGCCCGGACGCGACCGCCGACGTGTGTTGGCTGCCGGGCGGTTATCCTGAACTGCACGCTGGCCGGCTTGCAGCCAACACGCGATTTCTCGGAAGCTTGCGCGGCTTTGCCGAAACGCGGCCGGTGCATGGCGAATGCGGGGGCTACATGGTGCTGGGCAGCGCCCTGATCGATGCCGACGGCGTGCGTCACGAGATGGCGGGATTGCTTGGCCTGGAGACCAGCTACGCCAAGCGTCGCATGCATTTGGGCTACCGGCTCGCCGAACTTGCCGCGCCGATGCCCGGGCACCGCTCGGGTGCACGCCTTCGCGGTCACGAGTTTCACTACTCCACGATCGTTGCGCAACCCGACACGCCGCTGGCGGTGGTGCGCGATGCAACCGGCGCGATCGTGGCCGAGACCGGCTCGCGGCGCGGGCATGCGACGGGGACATTCTTTCACCTGATTGCGGAGGACCGGTGAGCGGCTTGGTCTCCTTTGTCTCGGCCGGCCCCGGCGATCCCGAACTCCTGACGGTGAAGGCGGTCGCGCGCCTGCGTGAAGCCAGCGTGGTGCTCTATGATGACCTCGCCTCGGGTGCGATCCTCGATCTCGCCGGCACCGGTGCCAATCTTGTCGCGGTCGGCAAGCGCGCGGGCCGCCTGTCGACCAGGCAGCACCATGTCAGCCGGCTGCTCGTCGATTATGCGACGACCGGTGCGCGCGTCGTTCGGCTGAAATCGGGAGACGCAGGAATCTTCGGCCGGCTCGAAGAGGAGATCGAGGCACTGCGCGCGGCCGGCATCAGCTACGAGATCATTCCCGGCGTGACCTCGGCCTCGGCGGCCGCGGCACAGGCCGGCATTCCCCTGACACGGCGACTGACCTCGCGCCGGGTCCAGTTCGTGACCGGCGCCGATGTCACCGGAGAGTTGCCGGCCGATCTGAATTGGGCGGCGCTGGCCGATCCGGAAGCGACGACGGTCGTCTATATGGGCCGGCGCACGTTCCCGGCGCTGGCCGCCAAGCTGATCGCGCACGGTCTTGCGGCCGAGACCCCCGCGTTGCTCGCCGAACAGCTCGGCCACGCCGATGAGCGGCTTGTCCGCACGACGATCACAGACCTAGCCGAGCAGCTCGCGCGTGCGGATGCCGCAACCGCGGCCACGGTCATCCTGTTCGGTCCGTTGGCCGGAGATCACCAATGATGCGGTCATGTTGAGGCTTTCCCTGATCGGCATCGGTTGCGGCGATCCCGGGCAGCTCACGCGGGCTGCGATCCGTGCGATCAATGAAGCCGATCTGATCCTGATCCCGCGCAAGGGAACCGCGACGTCCGATCTCGCCGAATTGCGCCGAGCAATTTGCGCTGATGTTCTCACCAGCGACACGCCGCGCATTGCAGAGTTCGACCTGCCGATGCGTGACGGGAGCGAGGAAGATTACCGCAAGGGCGTGGATGATTGGCATGATGCCGTCGCCGCGACCTGGTCGCAGGAAATCGCGCGTCACCTCGGCGGCGAGGGCCGCGTCGCGCTGCTGATCTGGGGCGATCCATCGCTGTATGATTCGAGCCTGCGGATCGCACGAAGGCTCGAGCCGCTGCCGGCCATCGACGTGGTTCCGGGCATCACGTCGATCCAGGCGCTGTGCGCGGCACATGCGCTGCCGCTCAATGATATCGGCGAGCCGTTCCTGGTCACGACCGGCCGGAGGCTGCGCGAGGGCGGTTGGCCCTCCGGCGTCGATACCGTGGTCGTGATGCTCGACGGCAGCGCGTCGTTCCAGACGTTGGATCCGGAGGGGCTGCAGATCTGGTGGGGCGCCTATCTCGGCATGCCCGATCAGATCATCATGGCGGGTGAACTCGCCGAGGTGGGGCCTCGGATCGTCGCCGCGCGGCAAGCAGCACGTGATAAGCACGGCTGGATCATGGACAGCTACATCCTCAAGCGGCGATCGTGATCGAGGTGAGCCGCTCCGCTAACCCTTGAACGCGCGAATCGAAGGCTGGATCGTCAGGCGGTAGGCGATGAGCTTGTCGCCATCGAACAGCTCCAGCGTGGTTTCGCAGAGCGGGCAGCGATATTGGCCCTTGGTTCCAGTTCCGGCCGCCAGCTCAAGGCGCCGGAATCCTGCCCCGCAGCGCGGGCACGTGACGTCGTCCTTCTTCATCAACTCACCCCAGAACGAGACCGGCGGTATTTTTAACGCAGGCCGCGCGGCGGAACTATGTTCACGGTCGGAGAACTACGGGGCTTCCGTTAACGGACATCAATACATTTCCCCAGCTCAAACGAGAACGCCGGGAGCGCCAGGTGTGACCCGCATGCTGGGAACCGATTGGTAACTCCAGCACATTCCATATGCTCGGCAACGAGTTATCGAGCTTCGAACGACGACACCCGGGTCGACGTGCGCCGTCACAATGGCTGCCATGTCCAGACGCGTGGCCTTCTGCTCGGTCCATCCCGTGTTCGATCAACGCGCAATCGCCGGAAAGCCCGAAGGCTCGCCGGCGACGCATCGCCGCCAGCAGCGGCCACCTATTGCCGCGTTAGGCGAACCACGTCCTGTCGCAGCAGGTAGAGCGAGACGGCGAGCAGGACGACATCCTTCATCAGGAACGGCACGTTGCCGGTCATTGCAGGAAAGCCTCCGGCGGCGACGTCCCAGCCATCCGGCATGAACGGAATGATGGTGACGGTTGCGATGAAGGTGCCGGTCGAGCCGAGGGCGCCGAGCACGCCGAGCCGTTTGTCCCAGAAGCCCGCGAACAGCAGGGATCCGAACGTCCACTCCGAAACCCCCAGGAAGTAGCTGGCGCCGGCATGGCCGAAGAGCGGATACAGCCACCAGATCAGCGGGCCGTTGCTGATGAACGGGACCAGCCGTTCGAACTCGTAGGGGAACCACTTCTGGTAACCGAAGAAGAGGAACATGATCACCATCGCGGCCCGGATGATGTGATAGTCGAGATCCTCGGCAAGCAGTCCGGACCTGTAGAGCGCGCGGACCAGCGGACTTTGTGTGGTGGTGGAAAGCGTGGCCATGGTCGTGATCCTTTCATTCTGACGACATCGTGCGGCCGCTTCACGCGACGGCGGGGAAGTCGATGTCGGTGTCGTTGATGCGGTTGAATACGTTGGTGAAGACGGTGGTCGCAAACGCCAGGCTGATCTCGACCAACTGGGCGTCGCTGTAGCCCGCGGCCCTGATCGCGGCGAAATCCTCGTCGCTGACGGTGCCGCTCGATCGCGCGAGCTTGCGGACGAAACCGACCAGCGCATCGCGCTTGGCGTCACCGGTCTCTTCGCCCGCGCGGATCTGCTGGAGCGCGTCGGCCTTCACGCCGGCGAGCTTGGCGAGATGAGAGTGCGCGGCGATGCAGTAGTCGCAGCCACCGGCGGTGCTGATCACGAGCTTGATGAGCTCCTGATCGCGCTTGGGCAGGCTGCCCGCGGCGAGCACCGCGTCGGCCGCAAGGACCGATGTGAGGGCGGCGGGACCATGCGCGGCGATGGCGGCAAAGGTGTTCGGGACGCTGCCGATCGCCTTCTTGATCTGGGCATAGACGTGGCCGGATGGGCCGGTGTCGGATTCGAGATTGGGGACTGAAAGACGGGACATGGTGGCACTCCGTGTTGGGGGTCGGTGAATGATTGCGGAGTGACAGTATGATCGCGGACCGAGACCTTGAATGCCGATATGGCTCAATGATATGCTCTATCGTCTCACAAACGGCGTGTTCGGAAGATCACCATGGATTGGCTGAGCCAACTGTTCGAGATGATGCCGGTGCGCGGGAGGCTCGACCTGCGCTGCAGCTACGGCGTGCCGTGGCGGATCGATCAGGGGCCGGGTGAGGCCAACGAAATCCCCTATCATGCGGTGCTCGCCGGCTCCGCGATCCTGGACGATCCCGCCGGCGGCCGGCCGTTGCAGCTGAACGCCGGCGACATTCTCCTGCTTCCCGGCAACCCGCGGCACGTGATGCACGACGGCAGCGGGGTCGCGCCGGTGCCGGCCCGCAACCGGGCGGCGCTGAACTTCACGATCAGCGAAAACCTGGCTTCGGACGCGCGGCTCGATCTGTTGTGCGGACACTTCGCCATCACGCCGCCGCATGATCGTCTGTTGCGCAGCTACCTGCCGCCGCGCCTTGTGGTGCGTGCGGGGACGCCTGCAGGCGAGGGGACCGCCGCGCAGCTCGCCGGGCTCGTGTCCATGATGCGCAGCGAGGCAGCCGACGATCATCTGGGCGGTCGTGCCATGCTGAACGCGCTGTCGACGGCGATGTTCGCGCTCGTGCTGCGGCTCGCCAGCGAGACCGGCGCCGCGCCGCGCGGCCTGCTTGCGCTGGTCGGTCATCCCCGGCTGGCGCCGGCGGTGGCCGCGATGTTCAAGGAGCCGGCGCGCGCATGGTCGCTGCCGGACCTGGCGCGCCTGTGCAACATGTCGCGCGCCACGCTGGCGCGGCAATTCCAGGAGAAGCTCGGGCGGTCGGCCAGCGATCTCCTGACCGATATCCGGATGACGCTCGCGGCGAATGAATTGAGGAGATCGTCGGTCTCCACCGGCGCCGTTGCTGACATGGTCGGCTATCAGTCCGAGGCTGCGTTTCAGCGCGCCTTCAAGAGTCACATGGGGATCACGCCGGCGCAGTGGCGGAAGACCCAGGAGCTGTCCGGACGGGAAGCAGTGGTGGCGGTGTCGACCGCCGCGATCGGGACTTCGCCAGCCATGCCAACATAGCTGGTGAGAGGCAGCCGGCCGATGGTCGCTCCCACCGGCCGCCGCACGCACTCTCACGCCCTGACGGCGGCCGCCCGCTGCAGGACCGGGATCATGTCCTCAGGGTCGGGGCGGCGGGTGTAGTCGGGGTTCACCTCGGAATAGAGGATCACGCCGTCCTGTCCGATGACGTAGCGGGCCGGCATCGGCAGCGTCCAGCTCGGATCGTCGTTGAAGGTCGGCAGATCGTTCTTCAGCTGCTTGTAAAGCTCGACCAGATAGTCGGGCAGATGGAAGCGCAGTCCGAACGCCTCGCCGAGCTTGCCCTTGACGTCGGACAGGATCGGGAAGGAGAGCTTGTTTTGCCGCACCGACTTGCGGCTGTTCGGCGTGGTCTGCGGCGAGATCGCCACCAGCGAGGCGCCATATCTGTCGAATTCCGGCTTGGCGGTTTCGAGCGCCTGCAGCTCCATGTTGCAGTACGGGCACCAGACGCCGCGGTAGAAGCTGAGCACCAGCGGGCCGCGCTGCAGGAGGTCCGCCGAGTTGACGATAATGCCTTCAGGGTCCCTGAGCGAAAAAGACGGGGCGACGTCGCCGGCCTTCCTGGCGCGCTGCGCCGCGCCTGACTCGATCAGGTCGGCGGTGGCGCGGTGCATCGTCTCGATCACCGAGCGGGGAACGCTATAGGGCGGCTTTCCGGCTTCGAAATCGGCCTTGAAAGCGTCGAGCTTGGCTTGAAGCGACATGACGATTCTCCTTTGGCTTTGGTGTGGAGGACGGCGGCGCCGCCGCCCGTCTCGTTGAATTCACACGCAGCAAGCTAAAGGACACCGCCGTGCCGGGTAGCGGGGCCGTTGGACTAGGCATTATTCCTGCGAGGAATGAGTGTGCAAATCGAGTCAACAGCCGCGGCAGATGATCAGCTTGCGGTCCAGCTCGTGGTCGAACCGCTGCTGCTGCTGTTCCCACGCCGACACCGTCGCGGATTGGGGAACGTCGGCCAACTGCGGTTGACGATGACCGACCGGAGCAAGCCAGGGCCGGCGCGAGGTCAGCGCGAGCGAGCCGCGCCTTGCAGACGGCTTGACGTCAGCATGATCTGCAAACCCGCTGATCGTCACGTCGGGAAAGATGCTGACGGCAACGGACTGATTTGCGCTTGCCGGTGAAACCAGGCCGAGCAACACGAAAACCGCGGCGGCGGTGCGGATTGAGCGCTTCAGGATCGACAAACGGGACATGGCGGCACTCCGTGGCAGGGAGGCTCGGGATGAGCAGCTCCGTTGCCCGTCACCGTACGCATTGCCGCGATGCGCTGAATGCCAGCAGGGATCGAAGACATGCTCGTTCGTCTCAACAGGGCGTCAACGCCGCGTTGTTCAGTCATGCGCCGAACGTGCGTTCGAAGAAGCTCACGAACGTCCGTGCCTTGGCGGTCGCGGCGCGCCCGGTCGGAAGCACGGCCCATAGATCGAGCGCAGGGAGGGTCCATTCCGGCAGCACGGCGCGCACGGCGCCCGATCGCAGTTCGGGGCTGAACATCCATTCCGACGCGATCGCGAGCCCGGCATCGGCGAGCACCGCAGCCCTTACGCCTTCCGCCGCGGTCACCCGCAACCGGCTCTGCACGGTTACGGCCAGTTCGGTACTCTCGCGCTGGAATGACCACACGCTGCCTTCGCGAAGGTAGACGACAGCCTGATGCTTGCTCAGTTCGCCCGGCGTGGACGGTGTGCCGGCGCGATCGAGATAGGCTGGCGTGCCCAGCACCAGACGCCTGCATCGCGCGACCCGGCGCGCGGTCAGTGTCGAATCCGTCATCTTGCCCATCCGGAGCGCCACATCGATGCCCTCCTGGACGAGGTCGATCTGGCGATCGTCGAGCACGACCTCGAGCTCCAGATCCGGGTTCTGCGCGAGGAATCTTGGCAGCATCGGAATCAGATGGATCCGGGCGAACGTCACGGCGGCGCAGATCCGCAATCGACCCTTGAGCCCGGCACCGGCGCCGCGCGCGGCAAGTTCGGCCTCCGCTGCTTCCTCCAGCGCCCGCCTGGCGCGCTCGAGATAACCAAGCCCGGCCTCCGTCGGAGTGAGCCGGCGGGTCGAGCGGGTGAGCAGCTTGACACCGAGATACGCCTCGAGCTGCGCGACTGATTTCGAGACGGCCGGCTGGCCGACCCGAAGCTGCCGGGCCGCTCCGGAGAAGGAGCCGGTTTCGACGACCCGGACGAAGGTCTCCATCGCTGCCAGACGATCCATCCTATTCTCCGCAGGAATGGGTGATGCGGCCCATCCTGTCACGATCGGAGGCAGCTGGCGATCTCTCGATACGTCCGGCGGGATGCCCCGGACGGAGGGGCGCCGTCAGGATTTGCGATGCCTTGCGTTGACCGCGATGGCGGCCGCAGCGGTGCGGTTCTCGACCCCGAGCTTCGAATAGATCTGCTCGAGATGCTTGTCGACGGTGCGCGGGCTCAGGCCCAGAATCTGTGCGATGTCGCGATTGGTCTTGCCCTTGGAGAGCCAGGACAGCACCTCGCCCTCGCGGGTGGTCAACCCGAGTTCGCTGGAGAATTCGGCGGGCATGTCGCCGCTGGTGTCCTTGGCGAGCCGCAGCAGGAATTCATTGGGGCCGAGCTTGCCCATATATTGCAGGCGAATCAGCTCATTGCCGGGGAGCGATGCCATGGTTGCGGTCTTTGATGCGGACTTGCCCTTCTGCGCCTGGTCGAGCCACAGCGGCATCGGGTCGGGCAGCACGAAATCATCGACGTCGGCCAGCGTATCCGACAACAGCTTCTGCGCCTGCGGCGTCGCCCAGAGCAGCTTGCCGGCGCGGTTGACCGCGAGCAGATAGCGGCCGGAGACGTCGAGGGCTGCACGGGCGCTCTGGGTCATTCGCGCGTTGGCGAGATGGACGCGGATCCGCGCCAGCATCTCCTCGATCACGATCGGCTTTGTCACATAGTCGACGCCGCCGGCCTCCAGCCCGCG
>Ga0137412_10004646_pt1 | contig 10957 bp, 12 predicted proteins | sample CZODoug2_1_16fun_FD_122160 | JGI IMG/M metagenome (GOLD analysis project Ga0137412, IMG submission 122160) | Vadose zone soil fungal communities from Angelo Coast Range Reserve, California, USA - CZODoug2_1_16fungal (Hybrid Assembly) | ecosystem: Environmental > Terrestrial > Soil > Vadose zone... | reverse complement strand
GGAGATGAACGCTGCTCCCAACAGTTCGTGGGTGCTCTCTGAGGACTTCGAGACACTGGAACAGCCAAAACCAGTCCCAGCCGGAACAGACAGTGCATCGTTACGGGTCGAAGGTCAGCTTGCTCAACAGGCGATTGCCGGGGCGGAAGCACAGACCCGGCTGCAAAAGGCGAACGGCAGGCCCAACCTACTCTTTACCGGCGGGTACAAGCGAGACGTTGATATTGATACTCCGGTGGCCGGTGTGCAAGCGCCGTTGCTCTCGCGCTTCTCGGCTTGAGCCTATTGCTGACGTTTCCGCCCGTCGTTGATCTCTTCAGAAGAAATGCTGACGCAGGACATCGTTGCCTGTAAAGAAGGCGGTTCTCTATTTTGAAAGCCGGCCAGTAAGAAGGAGTTCGATCGCGACGTCGTGGTCCGCTTTCCAGAACAAAAAGCTTGGATCCTTCAGTCCCCATTGGATGTACGGTACGGCAAACTGAGCCTTGGCGGTTGCGGTTGTGTCTTCCAGTTGGACAAGCATGGGAATGGTGATCTCGTGAGGCGTGGCGAGGAGTGTGAAGATACCAGTTACCTGGATGGTCGAGTCTCCTGATGGAGCGATGACGCCAGCGTAGGACTTCGGCTCAAACGATACAGTTGCGTGCTGTTCGACCTGCAGGATCTCCTTGTTCATCTTTTTGTCGCGGCTGCCATTGCCGGTCTTGCCGCTGCCGGCGAGGACGACCACCGAACCCGACATCTTAGGAGTGCTGCGATCAAACTCAACCGATCCGGATTGGATCTGAAAGGCGCCGTTGACGAGCTCGTGAGTTGTTTTGAGAATCATCTTGACCTCGCTGGCGTCGGGGTTGACGGCGAAGGTCTGATGCTGGGCGAGTGCGGCTGGAGCGAGTATGACCGCGAGGGCGAAGACTGCGAAGGATTTCATTGCATCTCCCCTAGGGGGTTCTGACTAACGAGAGTTGTTTTGGCGTGTCTCGATTTCAGCCGGCGACTGCCTGTGGAGCAACGGCGGCGTGCTGGGCGACGCGTGTGAGCCTAGCTGTCACGCGCATCACGCCGGGCCAGACCCTGAGGCAAAATGGCAATACAGCGCGCGCGAGTGAGTTGTTTAAGCCATCGGCGGCGAACTCGGCGAGGCGCATCTGGGCCAGCAGTGCGGAACGCAGTTTAGCCTGGAAGAGCGGCGCCGGCTCTGCCGCAAGATAAGCAGCGGCGGCACAACGGGCAGTGTGCAGCGCGATGGATATGCCGTCACCGGTGAACGAGGGGATGACGGCTGCCTGATCGCCGATGCAGTAGAGCCCATTCTCGGTTGTGCGGCGGATGTAACCGTACGGGATATGGGTGATGGCGATTGGCCTCGCGAGCAACGGCTCCGCACCGGCCAGCCTCATCGCGAGGTGCGGACAGTCTTGTTGCATTTTCGCGAGGAAGTTCTCCCAGCGATGACCCGCACGTGCGAGATGCCTCTGCTGCACCACGCAGCAGAGGTTTGCCATGCCGCCTTCCACCGGCTGGATACCACCATAGCCTCCGGGATAAAGCATCAGCTCAGAGGCGCGTTCCAGCTCAGCAGCCTGGGCGGGTGCCAGGCGAAAATACATCTTGAAGGCGACCCATCGCTGTGGGTCCTTCGGACGCATGTGGCCGCGGAGATCATGCTTGCCTGTGGCGAGAAAGACCGTTGGAGCTTCATAGGTGGTACCGTCATCGAGCGTAGCTTGCCAGACGTTGCTTGCCGTGCGATCGAGCGCCTGCACACTGCGACCACGCACTACGCGGACTCCCGCATCGATGGCCTCGGCGATGAGCGCTGTATCAAGCGCCTTGCGCGTGAGCGAAGCTGCAGGAAAAGGCAAGGGAGCCTCCGCGGCGCGCTTGGCGGCGGCGAGGCGAACATAGTCGATGGGCACGGCCCCAAGCGAAGCCACGTCGATGCCGAGCGTGTGCAGGTCCTCAAGGGCTTCACCGCTTAGGAACTCACCGCAGACCTTATGGCGCGATGTGGGCTCGCGTTCGATCAGCGTGACGCGCCGTCGTTTGCGGGCGAGCGCGATCGAGGCGGCACAGCCGGCCACTCCACCACCGACGATGAGAACTTCGTCTTGCACAGGAATCCTATTCAGCGTGGACGTTTTAACTGGAATCTCCTCTTTCGGATCCGGCACGCTGGAATGGTGCCGCTCCTCGCGGGTATTGAATGACCAATGCGGCGACAAGTGACGCAAGGCCGAGGGGCGCGAATGGTTTCATATCGATAACAACTCATAGCCGGCGACCATCAGTCACGACAGTGGTTAGCTCGCGCCAGTTGAGGCCGAGGTCCACGATAAGCAGCGAGGCAAGAGTGAAGGCGATGACGCCGACAGCGGCGAAGGTGTCGCCGAGGTGGCTCCAGTAACGGGGCCAGAGGTTGAGCACACGGCTGGAGACGAAGGTGAAGGTGACGGCGTAGGAGCGGGCCATCCATTGGCGGTGTTGGAGGATTTGCCGGTTACGCGCGGTGAGGAAGGCGGCGGTGGTGCAGACGATCCAGGCGGCGGCCTGCATGGATGTTCCGGGGAAGCCCGGACGGCCGGTGGCGAGGGCAACCCCGGTTGCGGCGCCGATAAAGACGGAGACGACGTAGATGCGGCCGAGGACGCGATGGAATTTGAGGTGACCCTGGCGAAATCGCGAGGAGAACTGGATGGGGCCGCTGAGGAGAGCGATGACGCCGCAGAGCGTATGCGGGATGAGGAGACGGCGGTCGGCGATGACCTGCAGACGATAGGCGTGGTACATGGGATAGTCGGTGATGAGGAGAACTTCTGAGGTAATGAAGACGAAGAGCGCGGTGAGACCGAGGGAGATCCAGATAACAGTTTTGAATCTGGAACGGGCGGAGCTGGGCGCTAGCAGCGTGGAAGTTGGCATGATTCGCCTCTCAGATGGTTAGACGTGATGGGGTGCGCCACGAGGGCGACGGGGGCGAAAGAGTACATGGCGGTAGCGGGCAAAGAGGAACCTGACGGCCACCCCGCCGCCACCAACTCCGGCCTCACTTCCACCGCCCCACACACAACCGTCCCGGCCGCCAATGCTCCACCGTCACAGCATCTGGCGGGACCTCAGCCGCCGCCAGCAGCCGTACCCAATCCTCCTTCCGGAAGGCCCGCCGGAACGACACCGGCCCATCGTGCCGCACAAACCGATGCCAGCCCGCCACCCCAGCCACCCACTCAAACATCCGACAAGTCCGCTCCGACCGCTCCAAATCATTCAAAAACCAACCCACGCGAACAGTAGCCTCCATCCACCGCAGCAGCGCGACGATCTCCTCATCCTCCAGATGATGTGCCGTCAGCGAACTCGCCACGATATCCACCGGCTTCTCCGGCCGATACGCCAAAGCATCGCCGGTCACCCAAGCAATGCCCAATTCCTTCGGCGTGGACTCCGCTGCCGCCCGCGCTGCGTAAGGGTTCAGGTCAATTCCAGTTAGCTGCACAGATATTCCTCGTCGCCGAACCCAGCCTGCAATCTGCCGCAACAGGCCGCCGCCGCCACTTCCCACATCAACGATGTGCACTGGCTCATCCGGTTCACACGGCAACCGCTCCAGCCAAGCCAGCGTCGGCCGATAGCCCAGCAGCCAGCGGTTGACTTGCTCCAGACTGCGTAGGCAGCCACGGAAATCCTCATAGCTACAGTCACCATCCATCAGCTCCGGTAACTCACGCGGAGAGACGCGCCGCCTGAAGTCGATCTCCGCACTAGGCCGCATGGAAGCGCATCGTCTCCGCTGTCAGTCCCGGCCCAAACGACATCGCACACCCACGCTGCCCAGGCCGCGCCTGCTGCATCATCCGCTGCAGCACAAACATTACCGTCGCCGACGACATGTTGCCGAAGCACGACAGCACCTCGCGGGACGCGGCCAGCGCACCGACCGGGAGCTCCAGTCCCTTCTCCACCGCATCCAGAATGGACCGTCCGCCGGGATGCACTGCCCACAGGTCGATGCCATCGCGCTCGGCCATCAGTTCGCCCTCACGTAGCGCGCGGACCAACTCCGCCGGTACCTGCCCGGAGAGCAGCATGTCGAATCCCATCCCGCGGATCTTCCACGTAATCAGCCCCCTCGTCTCGGGCACCGTCACCGCCTTGAAGCTGTCCAGTGCAAAGCCCTGCTCGCACGCGGTAATAAGGCTCGCCGCCGCGCCATCGGCAAAGATCAGGAAGGAGAGCACCTGCTCCAGTTCCTGCGTCTCCTGTAAGTGAAGCGTGCACAGCTCCAGATTGACCATCAGAACAGCCGCCTTTGGATCTGAGCGCACAATGTGCCGCGCCAGCTTCAGCGCATTGATCGCGGCATAGCATCCCATGAATCCAACCATTGTGCGCTCGACGCCCGCCGAAAGCCCGACGTGGTCGACGATCTCAAAGTCCAGCCCCGGCGCATAGAGGCCCGTGCAGCAGGTCACCAGTACGTGCGTAATACTCGAGCGTTCCTTCTCATTGAGCGCAAGCCGGTCCACGGCCTTCCTCATCAGCACCGGAGCGCTCTGCTCAAACAGCTGCATACGCCGCGCCGTGTCGGGAAAGTTGCCCAGGCGATAAAACTCATGCGCGTCGTGCGACGAGAATTGGCCGGAACCTTTCTGCGGATCAAGGAATGAATAGCGGTGCGCGATGTTGGCACGGCGCACCATGCGGCGAAAAACCGTGCGCAGCTGCGTGTCGGCAAGCATCTTCTCTGCGACTACGACGAAGGCGTCATGCACATCGTGTTCCGGTACGGCAGTTGCGATGCGGTTCAGGTAAGCAGTAGTCAAGTGCAATGGGCCCTCAACGCTGATTGTCAGCGCTTGAATGCAACCTTTAAAGAAGGTGGCACAGACAAGTCTTCTCTCAAAGAAGTACTTGACATCTAATCTTAACAGATTAAGACTGACAATAGGTAGCGGGTCTGTTGATCTTTTCCCGCCATGATGTTTATGCACATGGTCAGAGGAACGTCAGAGAGAATCAGCAGTTGGCAGACGATGAAGATCTTCGCACTGCGTACTTGCTCTTTGCGGTTGCAGCCATCATTGTCTGCCAGAACTAGAAATGCCACAAGCCACATAATCTGCTTCACGTTTCTCTCCTTTGAAAGGCGAGGTCTCTAATCGACCGCCTCATCAAAGGCTAGAACTTGAAGTCGACTTCAAAGCAAGAGGATTTTTCGCAGAGGGCGTCTTTCTCTAAGATCGCCTTGCCGCAGACGTCCAAGGTGCTGCAATGACATTTAGACTTCATCCTCTTGAGCAGGGCCTGCATGGCTTCAATTTGAGCGGCGATAGTAGCTAATTCTGTGAGCTTTCGATCCGTCAGTTCCCGCCAGCGGGCCTCTGCTCGGGTCCCCTCCGGATATCCACAAAACAGATGGCGAATTTCATCGAGTGAGAACCCGACCCGCTGCGCCCGCCGGACAACAGCAAGGCGAAATAAGACGGTCGCGTCATAACGGCGCTGTCCGCTTATCCGGGATACTGAAGGTAGTATGCCGATCCGTTCATAATAGCGGATGGCAGATGAATTCAATCCCACCTTGCGCGCCACTTCAGAGATAGTCATTTGCGGCATCTCGTTCTCCTACGGCGTCGGCGGGATCATTCCTCGCAGTTTAGAAATAGACAACAGCACGATCGAAAGGGAGAAAGTTATAGCCACGTCGAATTGTACGCCCTCAGGACAGTGACTCGCCTCGATCTCCAACCTGGACTGTTTGGCCAGCCCATATGATGTTTTCGATCACCCAACACAACCGTTGTAACCTTCAGCTCACTCAGGTCTCTCATTTAACGCGTCCACATCACGAACGGGAAAAGTGTCGCTTTTCTCATGGATGCATATCTGTGCTACCTGGAGGGCAACATGTTGAAAGAAGTTGACAGCAACACACCCGCGAGCGCTGCAGCGCGCTTCAAAGCATCCCCCGCAACTCTCGTTGCACTTGGCAGTCTACTCTTTACCGGCACGCTGGGCCGTATTGCGTTCGGACAGTCCGAACCCAGCGCCACGGCTCCGCTGTCGGCAGAGACAATGGCGGTACACCTCAAGGGCAAGCGTCAGGTCGCAACACCGGCTGGCAATATTGAGCCTGCCGTGACGTCGGCGGGTGTTTCCTCGACCTTCAATTCGGAACAGGGACCGGGACCGGGGCCAATCGGGCCGGGCCCGGGTTGCAATTTGTTCCCTGCCCCCGCCGCGGTGGGTGCGGCGGTGCCGCTCTCATACTTCGGACCGTCTCCTTCGACCGTCAACCCGAGCTTGGTGGGACCGGTGCAATTGCTCAACACCGGCACCGTGGATGCTGCACACGGAACGGTCACGATCCCTCTTTATAAAGGCTCACTGAATGGAACGAAGAAGACGGTGTGGTACATCCTGACCGATGTTTCCAACCAGGGAGTGGCGCAGGAATTGGGATTGAATTTCTCGGCGAAGCTGGGTTTCGCGTCCAACGCGGCAAGAACCGGCAATCTGGACAGCAATGGCAACATCGTTTTCGATAAGGGTAGCGTGGACTTTACGCCGCAACGCAATATCGTTCCCGGGCCCGCAGGGCAGGAATTTCCTCCGAAATCGTCCGCACCCGGGGCGATCGGGGATAAGGACTACAGTCCCTACGTGAGTATCACGAACGCGGGCGGCGTGATCTATAACGCTCCCATGATTGCGTTCAATGTTGATGCGTCGCAGATTAACTTTCCCAATGGGCATGTTGATTATTCAAAGGTCCACGATCAGGTGGTGGCCATCGATCCGTACAACATGACGGTTACGTTGAATCTGATCAACGGATTCAGCTTCGGCCGTCCGGTCTGGTATCTGTCGACGGAGGCCAGCATTCCGCTTGCAGCCGCTATCGAGCACAACACGTACGCTCCATTAATGGACAAGCTGGTTTTGGGAAATGACGACAGCTTTGCGAGTCCAATTGAGCGCATTTTCATTGCGACAAATGGTGCTGAGTCCGGGCAATGCGATAACCCCCTCCGGCAGGGATTGTCGGCGGATCTTGCCGATGGGTTTAGACCCAACAATGTTCTCGGCGGTATTCCGACGATCGCGCTGGATTACAGTCCAGCCTGGGACGCTCAACTATTCGAGTGGACGAGTCAGGCAATCGATAAAGGCTTCAGGGGACAGGTTCGGGAAGAGTTTCAAATTCTTACCTTCGTGCAAGATGGGCTCATTACCGGGCCCGGCGGAGGGACGTTCGGTAGTTCAGGCTTTTCCATCAACTGCCCGATTGTTCAGCGACTCGACTGAATAACCGTTTCCACCTGGAGTGGCTCGCCACGTACGGTTCACGGACGGGAGAGCTGCTCCAGATTTACGCGTACGAGTACAGGAGCCTGACGGGGGTCTTGAATTCGTGAACAGACGGGACTGACACGTTCAAAAAGAGAGAGGGCAAAGGTAAGCCGTCCTCCGGCGCCTGTAGCCTTGAAGCTCAACTTTTGATTGTTTTGCGAAACGGGTGTTCAATCAGGAAAAGCGAAGGAGAACCAGAGGAAAGGATCCGTGCAGAAAATCACAAGAAGAAATATGCTGGCGTCCTCTGCAGGTTTCGCCGGGACATTGGCCATGGGAATATCGTCTTTCGGAGAGGCAACCGGAAGTGCTTCGGAGCCAGTTCCTAAAATGAAAGTCGTTGTTGTTGGAGCACATCCTGACGACCCCGAGTCCGGTTGCGGCGGCACCATTTCCCGCTATTCTGACCTGGGTCATGAGGTGGTGATTGTCTACCTGACGGCGGGGGAAGCCGGCATCGATGGGAAATCGGCGGGTGAGGCTGCTGCGATTCGGAAAGCTGAGTCTCGAAACGCCTGCTCGATTCTGAAGTCAAGGCCCGTCTTCGCTGGGCAGATCGATGGCAATACTGAGGTAAATCCTGAGCAGTACAAACGCATGAGCGAAATACTCGAAGCAGAACAACCAGCGATACTCTTCACGCAATGGCCAATTGACAGCCATCGGGACCATCGCGCTGCATCGCTCCTGGTGTACGACTATTGGCTAAAGAGCGGGAGGAGAGCGGATCTGTACTACTACGAAGTTGAAACCGGTACGCAAACTCAGAACTTCAAACCAACCCACTACGTGGACATCACCCAAACTGAAAATCGTAAGCGTGCGGCTTGCCTCGCCCACGCCAGTCAAAAGCCCGAAACAACGTTCTATCCAACCCATGATCGAATGCAGCAGTTTCGCGGGATGGAGCATGGGTGCCAGGCAGCTGAGGCATTCGTCCACCACGACCAAAGCTCCTCGACAGGAGCACCACCCCTTAAATGACCGGGATGCCGGCGGCTGCGTAGTTATTTTCGACTCATGTTCGAGCCTATTTCCGGACAGATTTGTCCAAATTATGTCTGGAAAACGCTTCGGTTCAGCACCCACTCTTTATGAACCGAGGCAAGTTTTCGGAGATCGTGTGCCGATCAGTTGAGAACGCCCCACGCCCTGACTACTCTTCAGAAAACCTGTAGCTACCGTGGGAGTCGTAGTCGATTCCGTGCTTCTTCTTCAACTCTTGGATATGCTTGAGCGTCGTTTGGGTGTGCGGTCCAACACCCTCGTTCGTATGGAGCAACATCTCCTCAAGGCAACTGTTCAGGCTCATGCGCTTGTGCTCGGCCAAGTCCAGCAGGAGAGCGGCAAGACGCTTCTCCAGACGCACGGAAACGTCAACCCGCTCGATTTTGATTGGTGGGCCGGTGTTGAACAGGTGATGTCCGAAGGAGAGATAATACCCATACAGATCCCGCACGACGTAGTCGCGAATGCCATATGGTCTGTCTGCAATCGGTTCGGCGACATCGATGCCCTGGGCACGGTGAAATTCGTATAACTGATCGGCGTCGCCAACGAGGAAATACACAACACAGCCCTTCGGATCTGGCATGCCCTTTCGGAGAAACATTTGCACCTTGTCGAGGTTCACGCCTGCAAACGTCGGCGGATCCCCCCAAGTGAAGGCTGCCGCGAAACCCAGTTTTTTCGTGTAGAACTCGACCGCAGTGCCAATATCGATCACAGCCAAGCCAGCGTGGACTTGTTCGCACTCGATAAAGGGAGGGGCGGAGTCGGTCATTCCATCCTCGTTGCTGGACTCGGCACTATTGTAAACGGTCCACCGCACGTTCCGGGCCGATCACGCTCGAATCACGCATCGGCGATTTGGCTCCAATCGGTCTCAGTCCGGCGGCACTATCCACCCTGGCGAACGCACGAGTTCGAATGAACTGACGGTCTTTGACATGATGCTCCATTGGTCCAATAAATGACCTGAAAATGGATCTACCCATCGTACCAAGCCGCATCGTAGCATCGGCACAGGCGGTTATCTCTTAGGTCGAGATCACAGCCACTCTCGTTCCATCGTGGATGCCTTTCCGAACTGGCCTTGCCTACCTTACTGGGTTTGGACAGATTACCTGCGGCCTGGCAATGCTGTTTTCTATCATGCCGCGAGCGGCAGCCCTGATCGAAACGGGGATGCTGGCTTTGTTTGCCTTCCTGGTTTGGGGGCCCGATACCTGGATAACTGGCTGGGGCGGCGCCAGGAGCGCGGATTTTGAGTTTTTCCGCCGGCTGTTTGGTCCCGCATTGCGGTCACCGGTGGGGCTGGTACCGCGCATCCGAAGACAATTGAATAAGATTGACTACGCTCACACTCTCCAGCAAAAAGAAGCAGGCTATCCCTCCCAGGAAGAGCCAGTTTGCTAGTTTACGATCACCGGAGAGCAAGGCACCTCGAAGTGGCTCGACGGAAACGCTCCAGGTCCGATTGCTGTTGGAGAGGCTGTGCGGAATACGAGCCACAATTGTATCTAACTCTGCCTGGGCCTCGCGGATACTAACTCCTGGCTTGAGGCGCCCGATGACGTTCATCCGTAGATCACCTTGATTTGCTCTGCCGGGCGTAACGACGAGCGGTATAGAAACCGGCGCGCCATCATCGCGTGGTCCAGGAGCGAGCACTCCGGCCAAAGTGTAGGGTCTGCCATCGATGGATAGCATCGCTCCGATAACAGCAACATTGGTCCCTAGCCGCTTCCACATCGAGTGGGTAAGGATCACAACCTGAGCCTTACCAGGGAAAGCATCGGCGGGAATGAAGTCATAGCCGAGAGAAAAGCGATCGCCCATCATCTGGTAAAAACCAGGTGTCACGACGCTTGCGGTCGTGTTTATGGAACCTTCTGGCGTGATGATGCTCAAGCCGCCTTCCGTCGCCGCCCCTAAGTCCTGAAAGACCGTAGTTTTCTCTTTCCACTCGATAAAGTCGTCGCTCATGACACCTTCTTGACTCCCCAGCATTTCTGGCCGCAAAGCAACGAGCCGGTCTGAATCATGGTATGGCGCCAGGAAATCAAAGTAGCCCCGGGTGAAGATTGCGGTATTGACGCCAAGGCCAAGGGCCAACGCGACCATCCCAATGAGAACCGGCCGCGGGATCCGTCGTAGAACTACCATCATGCGGATGAAGCTGCGGCCGTGGTTCGCGAGCTTACTCATAGCGTGAGATTGGACCGAAGTCTATCCGGATGCACGAGTGACGACGTCCAGGTCGAGCGTGTGGCGATGAGCGCAAAAGGGAGTGAGGACATTAGCTCAGCCTCGCTAGCTATGTAGCATTCTACCTTATGTCGGCGATGATGCGGCCGCACACCCACAATTAAAGGCGCGTAAATCTGCGTGGCGTGAATGACATCGAAATTGTCATTTACGCATCTACCTTTTGCTGTCTCAGGTAGCTAACGTGGTCCTCATTGCACATCGCGTCAACGGATGTGCCAGGAGAAACCTTATGAAAATCCTCGCTATTGGCAGGCGGGAGGTGGTTTGTCGAGCAACGAGCCTGGTCTCGGCACTTGGATGCCTTCCGTAAGGATGCTGCATGATCCCGGCG
>Ga0137412_10004644_pt1 | contig 10960 bp, 8 predicted proteins | sample CZODoug2_1_16fun_FD_122160 | JGI IMG/M metagenome (GOLD analysis project Ga0137412, IMG submission 122160) | Vadose zone soil fungal communities from Angelo Coast Range Reserve, California, USA - CZODoug2_1_16fungal (Hybrid Assembly) | ecosystem: Environmental > Terrestrial > Soil > Vadose zone... | reverse complement strand
TGCGCTCCTCGATCAGCCACAGGGCGAGCTTGCCGCAACTGGTGGTCTTGCCGGCCCCCTGCAGGCCGGCCAGCAGCACGACCGCGGGCGGCTGCACCGCCAGGTTCAGTTCGCGCTGCGCGGCCGGCAGCTCGGCCCCCATCAGGCGCGCCAGCTCCCGGTGCACGATGCCGACCAGGGCCTGTCCGGGGGTCAGACTGCCGGCAACGCCCTGTCCCAGCGCGCGCTCTCGAACGCGCGCGATGAAATCGCGCACGACCGGCAGGGCGACGTCCGCCTCGAGCAGCGCCAGTCGCACCTCGCGCAGCATGTCCTGCGTGTTGGTCTCGGTCAGGCGCGCCTGGCCGCGCATCTGCTTGGCGATGCGTGCCAGCCGGTCGGTCAGTTGTTCGAGCATCGTGATCGCGGGCGGCGATATTGCCGCGTGGTATAAAAAACGACCTATGACGAGTTCCGAATTCTACGGTTTTGCCGCCTTCTCGACCGCGCTGCTCTACCTGGCGATCGCCGCGCTGAGCTGGACCCGGCTCAAGTCAGATCCTTCGTCCGATCGGGGCTTCGGTTGGGTGACCGCTTTGATGCTGCTAGCCCTGGCCGGCCATGCGGCGGCGCTAGGGTACTCGGTGTTCGGGATCGGCGGACTGCGTTTCGGATTTGCCCATGCGCTGTCGGCGACCCTGCTGATTACCGGCGCCTTCCTCTGGATCGAAGCCTTCTTCGTTCCGTTGCGGGGCCTGTACCTGCTGGTGGCGCCGATCGCCGCCGCGACCGTGGTCCTTCCCGCGTTCTTTCATGGCGCTTCGCTGACCGCGGAGGGGTCCTCGGTCGCCATGCGCGTGCACCTGGGCGTGGCGATACTTTCCTACAGCCTGTTGACGGTCGCCGCGCTGCACGCCTTGCTGATGGCGTCGGTCGATCACTACCTGCATCAGCCTTCGGCCAACCCGGGCCGGGGCCTGTCGCGCCTGTTCTCCCGCCTGCCACCGTTGTTGTCGCTCGAGACGCTGTTGTTTCGCCAGATCGCCGTCGGGTTCCTGCTGCTCAGCGCGACCCTGGCGTCCGGGGTGGTGTTTTCCGAGGAACTGTTCGGGCGTCCGCTGCGCTTTGACCACACGACCGCGCACAAGATGGTGTTCGCGCTGCTCGCCTGGTGCGTGTTCGGAGGTCTGCTGGCCGGACGCGCCGCGTTCGGGTGGCGCGGCCGCACCGCGTTGCGCTGGACGTTCACCGGCTTCGTGATGCTGCTTCTGGCCTATGTGGGCAGCCGCTTCGTGCTGGAAGTCCTGCTGGGCAGGGTCGGGTGAGGCTCGAAGTCGGAGCATCGGTGGTCCACACAACCGGAGAGCTTGAACATGGCGCGCCTGCTGATCTGGATCCTGCTTGCGATGGTTGCTTACGCGCTGGCCCGGAACTGGTCTCGCAGGGGCGCCGACCGGGTGAAATCGGCTGGCGGCAAACCTGCCGAGGCCATCGTGACCTGTGCCGCCTGCGGTCTGAACGTGCCGCAGTCCGAAGCCCACGCAAGCGACGGTCGGTGGTACTGCAGCCGAGAGCACCTCGAAGGTGCCGGCCGGGGCCGGTGATCCCTGTCTCACCATGCCCTCTCCCGCGCAGCGGAAGAGGGTTCAGCAGCCGCCTGTCTCCCGCTCTGCGGGTGAGGGCCGTGCGCCGACGCAACCGATGAACTCGCTGCGGCCTACCTCCGAGGGTGCCATCGAGCCGGCCTGGCCGACGCTGCAGATCTTCGCGCTGGTGCGGGTGCTGATCTCGACCGCGCTGTTGCTGGCGGTGATGGTGTTCGGAGTGCCCGTCATCGGCCACGCACTGGGCGCCAGCCCGCAGCGGTTCCTGAGCCTGGTGGGCGCGTATTTCGCGCTGTCGATGGCGCTGGTGGCGTGGCCGATACTCACACGCAGCCGCTTCGGATTGCAGGTCTGGATCCACGTTGCGGTCGACGTGGTCCTGATCTCGCTGCTGGTCGCCTTCGGCGGCGGCCTGCGCAACGGGGTGTTCATCTTCTATCTGCTGCCGCTGGCCGAGGCCTCGGTGACGATGCCGACCCTGTTCGCGTTCTTTGTCTGCTCGATCGTGGATCTGATTTTGCTCAGCAACGAGGTGCTGCGGGGTCTGGGGGCGGAGCCCAGGGAGTCTCAGCTGTTTCAGGCCGGCTTGGTGGGCGCCGCCCTGTTCGGCATCACCGCGCTGCTGCGGCTGCTGTCGATCCGGCTGTCGCGCCAGGAGCTGCTGGCGAGGGCGCGGGGCCGTGAGCTGGACAGCCAGCTGCAGATCAATCGGCTGGTGATCTCCCAGATGGAACAGGGCGTGATCGTGGCCGACGCCGGCACCCGGGTGCGGGCCAATAACCGGGCGGCGCGGGTGATGCTGGGTCTGGATGCCGAGGCGCAGCTCACCGGTCTGCGCCTGCTGGAAGTCGCTCAGGCGCGCGAGCTTGCGAGCGCCTACCTGCACTGGCTGGAGTCGGTCGAACGCGACGAGACGGCCGCGCAGACCGAGCGCGTGATTCTTGGACCGGACGCGGCGCACACGGACCCGAAGCGGCGCTTGCGGGTTCGCTTCGCGCGTCCTGCGTTCCAGCCATCGGACGAATATGTGATCTTCCTGGAGGATCTGCAAGCGATCGAGGAGCAGGCGCAACGCTTGAAGCTTGCGGCGATGGGCCGCCTGACCGCCTCGATCGCACACGAGATACGCAATCCCCTGGCCGCCATCAGCCAGGCGGGCCAGTTGCTGAGCGAGGAGGTCCGTGATCCGCTGCACCAGCGCCTGACGGCCATCGTGCGCGAGAACACGCAGCGTCTGAACCGCCTGGTCGAGGATGTGCTGCGGGCGGCGCGCCGCGACTCGCCGCTGACCGACGAATTCGACCTCGGACAGTTCTGCGCGGCCTGGCTGGTCGAGTTCGTGCGCGACCGGGAGCTGGCCGACGGGACCGTCCTGCTCGAGGCGCCGCCCGGCCTGACCGTCAGGTTCGAGCAGAATCACTTGCGGCAGGTTCTTTTTAACCTGGTCGACAACGCCCTGCGCTACTGTTCAGGTCGGCCCGGTAGCATCGAGGTGCGCACCGAGCCGACCGACGAACGCGGCACGCCGGCGCGTCTGTGGGTGTTCGACGACGGGCCCGGGGTGCCCGCTGCCGACCGCAATTCGATGTTCGAGCCATTTTTTACCACGCATGCGCGCGGCACCGGGCTGGGACTGTACCTGGCGCGCGAGTTCTGCATGGCCAACGGAATCGATCTGACCTACACGGCCTGGCAGCGGCCCCTTGGACCCCCGCGCTTCGGCTTTTGCCTGCGCTTCGGTCCGCCCCCCGCCCAGCGTGACGAGGCATCCGATTTCATGGATACACTGCCGGCGGCATGAACCCGGTCCATGGCTCCTCGGTCGACTCGGGCTCGCGACCCGGCGCTGCCGCGCCTGGGCCGCCGGCCGTGCTGGTGGTGGACGACGAAGCGGATCTGCGCGACTTGCTGGCACTGGCCCTGGTTCGCCTCGGCCTGGACGTGGATGGCGCCGAATCGCTGCTCAGCGCCCGCGTCCTGATGCAGAACCGCGCCTATTCGTTGTGCCTGACCGATATGCGACTGCCGGACGGCTCCGGGCTGGACCTGGTGCGCGAGGTTCACAGTCGCGGAGGCCCGAAAATCGCGGTCATCACCGCGTTCGGGAGTGCGGAAAACGCGGTCGCGGCGCTGAAGGCGGGCGCGTTCGACTATCTGACCAAGCCGGTCGATCTGGATCAGTTGCGTCTTCTGGTTCGCTCCGCCTTGCGCGATTCGAGCGCCGACGGCGCGCGCGACGGGCAGGACGGTAGTGCGCCGGCCGAGGGCGCACTGGCACGCCTGATCGGAGACTCGCCTTCGATCGTCCAGCTGCGCGCGATGATCGGTCGGCTCGGTCAGAGCATGGCGCCGGTTTCGATCTTCGGAGAATCCGGCAGCGGCAAGGAGCTGGTTGCGCGTGCGATTCACGAGGCTTCGGCGCGGCGCGACATGCAGTTTGTCGCGGTCAACTGCGGCGCGATCACCGAAACGCTGATGGAGGCGGAATTTTTCGGCTACCGGCGCGGCGCCTTCACCGGTGCCGAACGCGACCGCGACGGCTTTTTTCAGGCCGCTGCCGGCGGCACGCTGTTCCTGGACGAGATCGCCGAGTTGCCGCTGGCCATGCAGGTCAAGCTGCTGCGCGCAATCCAGGAGCGGCGTGTGCGCAAGGTGGGTGCAACGACCGAGGATCCGGTGGATGTTCGCATCCTGTGCGCGACCCATCAGGAGCTTCAGAAGCTGATCACGGCGGGCCGTTTCAGGCAGGACCTTTTTTATCGTCTGAACGTGATCGAGTTGCGCGTGCCCAGCTTGCGCGAGCGGGTCGGCGACATCCCGGGCATCGCCGACTCGATCCTGCGGCGAATCGCCGAGCGGTCCGGACTGCCGGCCACGCGCCTGTCGGCAGCGGCGGTTGGCGCGTTGCAGCGCCATCCGTTTCCCGGCAACGTGCGAGAGCTGGAGAACATCCTTGAACGCGCGCTCGCTCTGACCTCGGGCGAGGAGCTGCAGCAGCGGGACCTGACGCTGCCAGAGGCGGCAGCGACACCTTCGGACCCGACTGCGCTGGCCGCGGTGACCGAGCCGGCCCCGCTCCAGCAAGCGCCGGGATTCGAGGTCGAGCGAGGCGTGCCCACGGATCTGGAAGCGTACCTGGGGACGGTCGAGCGCGAAGCGATACGGGCGGCGCTGGCTCGCACCGGTCACAACCGCACCGCGGCTGCTCAACTGCTGGGAATCTCGTTTCGCCAGATGCGCTACCGGATGCGGCGCCTGGGATTGAAATAGTCGGGTTGCGATCGATGGGCGAGCCCGCCAGCCCGGAGCCGGGATTTGAAATCGAAGCCTCGGGCTGGGTCTCGGGGGCGCGACACCTGCCGTCGCCTAATCAGGACGCCCGCCCGCCCGGGGCCCGGATCGAACTGCTGCTGATCCATAACATCAGTCTGCCTCCCGGCGAGTTCGGTACCGGGGACATCGAGCGACTGTTCACGAACCGCCTCGATCACGACGCGCACCCGTACTTTGCCACGCTACGCGACCTTCGGGTCTCGGCTCACTTTCTGATCGCGCGCGACGGCCACCTGACCCAGTTCGTCGCCTGCACCGGACGGGCCTGGCACGCGGGCGTCTCGCGCTTCGAAGGGCGCACGCGTTGCAATGATTTTTCGCTGGGCATCGAGCTGGAAGGCGGCGACGAGCTCGCCTACAGCGACCCCCAGTACGAAACCCTGGGGCGCCTGGCACGCGCCTTGTTTGCTGCCTATCCGCTGCGGGCGGTGCGCGGACACAGCGATGTGTCGCCCCAGCGCAAGACCGACCCCGGGGCGGCGTTCGACTGGCGCCGCTTTGCGCGCGCGCTGAACACCGACCCGGCGGCGTTCGCGCCGGGGCTGTTGGCCTGAATCGACCCGCGTCAAGACGCGACGGCCGGCCGCCAGGCCGGTCGCGGCCGACACGCGTTGCCACGCGAGAAAAATTTAGTGTTGCCGCGCGCTGCCGGATCCCATAAGATAGCCGGATACAACACGTTGTGCAAAATGATATCGGTACCACAATATATTGTATGCGGGGCCGGCGGCCGGATTGGGTCGCTCGCGGCTTCGCTCCGTCGCGGCGCGCGCGGCCGATGGGCTCCGGGGCACGCCGATGTGGGTCTACGGCTTGTGGTCGAACTGAACACCGTGGCGGCGCCGGTCGCGGCGCCGCACAGGGGGATCTGAGATGCAGCCATCCGTACAGCAAACCGAGCAGCAGAGCGACACGATCGCCGCGCAGCGCGCGCTCGCAGGCATTGACGCGCCCGAGTCGGCGCGGCGTCTGGATCGGCCGCGCGCGACTTCGCTCGCGGACTTCAAGGTTATTCGGCGCAACGGGGCCGTGGTCGGTTTCGAGCCCGGCAAGATCGTGGTCGCGATGAGCAAGGCCTTCATCGCGGTGCGAGGAGGACAGGGGGCGGCGTCGGCGGCAATTCGCGAGCAGGTCGAGGCCCTGACAAACCTGGCGGTGGCGGCGCTGGTGCGCAGGCAGCCCGCAGGTGGCACCTTTCACATCGAGGACATCCAGGACCAGGTTGAACTTTCACTGATGCGAGCCGGGGCGCACGACGTGGCGCGCGCCTACGTGCTTTACCGGGAGCGGCGCGCACAGGAACGTGCTCAGGAACGGGCCCAGCTGCGAGAGGCGCAAGCGGCCGAGGCCGGCGAACTGACCGTGGTCGACGGCGAGCGACGGTTCGCGCTGGATCGGTCCGCGCTCACGGCGCTGATCCAGGCCGCGTGCGACGGGCTGGGGCAGGGCGTGTCGGCGCAGGCGGTTCTCACGCAGACCCTGAGGAACCTGTACGACGGGGTGCCGCTGGCAGAAGTCCACAAGTCGGCCATCCTGGCGGCGCGCGGCTTGATCGAAAGCGATCCCGACTACGGCCGGGTCAGCGCGAGGCTGCTGCTGCACTCGGTGCGGCGCGAGGTTCTGGGCGAGGAGGTCGGCCAGGCCGCGATGAGCGAACGCTATGCCGCCTGCTTTCCGGGCGCGGTGCGCTATGGCATCGAGGTCGGCCGCCTCGATGAGCGCCTGGGCCGGTTCGATCTGGCCCGGCTGGCGCGGGCGCTGCGCCCCGAGCGCGACCTGCAATTTACTTATCTGGGGTTGCAGACGCTGTACGACCGCTACTTTTTGCACCACGAGGGGCGCCGCTTCGAGCTGCCCCAGACCTTCTTCATGCGGGTCGCCATGGGCCTGGCCGTCAACGAGGCCGACCGCGAAGCCCGGGCCATCGAGTTCTACGAGGTGCTGTCGAGTTTCGACTTCATGTGCTCGACCCCGACCCTGTTCAACGCGGGCACCTGCCACCCCCAGTTGTCATCCTGTTACCTGGCCACGGTCTCGGACAACCTGGAGGCGATCTACGAGGCGATCAAGGAAAACGCGCTGCTCGCCAAGTATGCGGGCGGTCTGGGCAACGACTGGACTCCGGTGCGCGCGCTCGGCTCGCACATTCGGGGCACCAACGGCAAGTCCCAGGGGGTCGTGCCGTTCCTGAAGGTGGTCAACGACACGGCCGTGGCGGTGAACCAGGGCGGCAAGCGCAAGGGCGCGGTGTGCTGTTACCTGGAAGCCTGGCACCTGGACATCGAGGAATTTCTGGAGCTGCGCAAGAACACCGGCGACGATCGGCGCCGCACCCACGACATGAACACGGCGAACTGGATCCCCGACCTGTTCATGAAGCGGGTCCACGAGGACGGGCCATGGACCCTGCTGTCGCCCAGCGACTGTCCGCAGCTGCACGAATTGACCGGGCGCGCCTTCGAGCAGGCCTACCAGCAGATCGAGGACAAGGCGCAACGCGGCGAGCTCAAGCTGTTCCGCAGGCTGCCGGCGCGTCAGCTCTGGCGCAAGATGCTGACGATGTTGTTCGAGACCGGCCATCCCTGGATCACCTTCAAGGACGCCTGCAACCTGCGCTCGCCCCAGCAGCACGTCGGCGTTGTCCACAGCTCGAACCTGTGCACCGAGATCACGCTGAACACGGGAGAGCAGGAGATCGCGGTGTGCAACCTGGGCTCGATCAACCTGCCGGCGCATCTGTCGCGGGACACGGATGGCGCGGTCTTCCTGGACCACGACAAGCTCAGGGGCACGATCGGCACCGCGATGCGGATGCTCGACAACGTGATCGACATCAACTACTACGCCGTCGACAAGGCACGCAACGCCAATTTGCGACACCGGCCGGTCGGCCTGGGCGTGATGGGGTTCCAGGATTGCCTGTACCAGCTCGCAATCCCGTATGCGTCGCCGGCCGCGGTTGAGTTCGCCGATCGCAGCCAGGAAGCGGTCTGCTTCCACGCGTACTGGGCATCGACCGAGCTGGCGGCCGAGCGCGGGCGATATTCGTCGTACGCGGGCTCGCTTTGGGATCAGGGCATCCTGCCGCAGGACACGCTGGCCTTGCTGGCGGCCGAACGGGGCGGCCACGTCGAGGTCGATTCCTCCAGCAGCCTGGACTGGGAGCCCCTGCGCCGGCGCATCCGTGAATTTGGCATGCGCAACTCGAACTGCGTGGCGATCGCGCCCACTGCGACCATCTCCAACATCATCGGGGTGTCGGCCAGCATCGAGCCGACGTTCCAGAACGTGTTCGTGAAGTCCAACCTGTCCGGGGAGTTCACGGTCGTCAACGAGTACCTGGTCCGGGAGCTGAAAACGCGCGGCCTGTGGGACGAGGTGATGGTGGCCGACTTGAAGTACTTCGACGGCAGCCTGGCCCGCATCGACCGTGTTCCGGCGCAGATCCGGCAGCTGTTCGCCACCGCATTCGAAATCGATGCGAAGTGGTTGATCGAGTGCGGGGCGCGACGCCAGAAGTGGATCGACCAGGCTCAGTCGCTCAACATCTACATGGGCGGGGCCTCCGGCCGGCAGCTCGACGAGTTGTACCGGCTGGCCTGGGAACGCGGACTGAAGACGACCTACTACCTCAGAACGCTGGGTGCGACCCACGCCGAGAAGTCCACCACTCGGGCTGGTCAGCTGAACGCGGTGTCCAGCACTGCCGATGAGCCGATCGGGCGTGTCTGCGTCCTGAAGCCCGGCGACGCCGGCGATTGCGAGGCCTGTCAGTAAGGGCCACATGCACCATTCAGATCGATTCAACGGCAGGAGCGACGACTGATGCTGTCCTGGGATGAGTCCAAGAAATCCGTGCCGGTGGGCAGGGTCCAACCGGCGATCGAAGCGCTCGCGCCTCTTGTGGGCCTGGCTCGGCCGGCCGGGATGCCGGCGCCGCCGGAGCGCGCTGCGGTCGCCGGTCAAGCGCGCAGCCGGGTGCGGGCCGAGGACAAGCGGATCATCAACGGGCACACCGACGTCAACCAGCTGGTGCCCCTGAAGTACAAGTGGGCCTGGGACAAGTACCTGTCGGCCTGTGCCAATCACTGGATGCCCCAGGAGGTCAACATGGCGCGCGACATCGCGCTGTGGAAAGACCCGAATGGGCTGACGGAGGACGAGCGGCGCGTGGTCAACCGCAACCTGGGCTTCTTCGTGACGGCCGACTCGCTGGCGGCCAACAACATCGTGCTGGGCACCTACCGACACATCACGGCGCCGGAGTGCCGTCAGTTCTTGCTCAGGCAGGCATTCGAGGAGGCCATTCACACCCATGCCTACCAGTACATCGTCGAGTCCCTTGGGTTGGACGAGGCCGAGATCTTCAACGCGTACAACGAAGTGCCCTCGATCCGGGCCAAGGACGAGTTCCTGATCCCGTTCATCGACACGCTGACCGACCCGACCTTCCAGACCGGATCGCTCGAAGCCGATCAGGCCCTGCTCAGGTCGCTGATCGTGTTCGCCTGCCTGATGGAGGGCCTGTTCTTCTACGTCGGATTTGCCCAGATCCTGGCGCTCGGACGCCAGAACAAGATGACCGGGGCCGCCGAGCAGTACCAGTACATCCTGCGCGACGAGTCGATGCATTGCAATTTCGGGATTGACCTGATCAACCAGATCAAGCTGGAAAACCCTCGGCTCTGGAGCCCGGACTTCCGGGCCGGGATCCGGGACCTGTTCTCGGAGGCGGTCGAGCTGGAATACCGTTACGCGGAGGACACCATGCCCCGGGGCGTGCTGGGGCTGAACGCCCCGATGTTCAAGGGCTACCTGCGCTACATCGCGAACCGGCGCTGCCAGCAGATTGGCATCGACCCGCTGTTCGATACCGGAGAAAATCCATTTCCATGGATGAGCGAGATGATCGACCTGAACAAGGAGCGAAATTTTTTCGAGACGCGCGTGATCGAGTACCAAACCGGCGGTGCGCTGAATTGGGAATGATCGAATTACGGCCGCATTCGGGTGCAGTGCGTGCGATCGACGGCATGAGGTGCGCGTTTGAGGCGAAAAGTTTGCAAAAACTTCTTGCGATGTTGTGCGGTTCAGAGTTAAAGTGCGGCCTGCGTTTGGTTGCTCGATCAAATGATCGATCACTGAGTTGAACTCGGACAGTCACAGTCGACGGTTCGCCGCCAGCAGTCAGAAACCCAAGGGAATCGAGACGCTCGGGCCTTGCGGGAATGTTTCTTCCCCGCAAACCGCAGCCTCCGCCAGCAAGGCCGGCTGCCTCGGTTCCGGAAATCCTCCACAGAATCTTTTCGTCGGCCCTCGGCCGACGTTCCCCGCGCGCGCCTCTTGCCCCTCGGCACTGGCCGCGCATCGCGCCGAATTCATCAGCGTCAGCGGCCAGTGCACTGACCGTTCCGCGCTTTGCTCGGATATGCGCCATTCAAAACGCATTTCTGGGCTTGCCGCGGCGACAGAGCCTCCGCATGCGCCGATGAATCGCTCGGCCCACCGCTTGCGCGGTGGACCGGGTTTGTCTTGTAACCATCCTCTGTTAACTCTCATCTAGGAGATCGTCATGGCAACAGCCAAGAAAGCCAAGAAGGCAGCGAAGAAATCGGCCAAGAAGTCCGCCAAGAAAAAGTCTGCCAAGAAGTCTTCGAAGAAGTCCTCGAAGAAAAGGTCAGCCAAGAAGTCAGCCAAAAAGGCCGCCAAGAAGTCGGCCAAGAAGTCGGCTAAAAAAAAAGTAGCTAAAAAGGCCAAGAAGGCCAAGAAGGCTACGAAAGCGAAGAAGCCCGCCGCCAGGAGAAAGCCGGCCGCGAGACCTGCAGCCCCTGCGGCTGCAGCCGCGCCGGCCGCTCCTGCGGCCACTGCGGCCCCGGGCGCCAAGACCGCGCTGAATCCAGCAGCGGCCTGGCCGTTCCCGACCGGCAGCCGGCCATAGCGGCACGCGGTAACTCTTGAGGCGTCGCATTGCGACGCCTCTTTTTTTCGAACTCCGGCTTCGAAGGGCATTGTTGGCCGGTGGCCGCTGCAGCTTCGGAACCTAG
>Ga0137412_10004642_pt1 | contig 10961 bp, 12 predicted proteins | sample CZODoug2_1_16fun_FD_122160 | JGI IMG/M metagenome (GOLD analysis project Ga0137412, IMG submission 122160) | Vadose zone soil fungal communities from Angelo Coast Range Reserve, California, USA - CZODoug2_1_16fungal (Hybrid Assembly) | ecosystem: Environmental > Terrestrial > Soil > Vadose zone... | reverse complement strand
TTCATTTTCGGTGTCATGCCACTGGTTTGGGCGACCGGCGCCGGAGCCGAGCTCAGGCAGACGCTCGGCACCGCGGTCTTTTCCGGCATGATCGGGGTTACGGCCTTCGGATTGATCTTCACGCCGGCCTTCTACGTCATTTGCCGGTGGTTCGCCGCCCGCGGGCGGAAGGTGAAAACCTGCGCGGTGGCGCTGTCGGAGCCGGCCGAATGATCCGGGAGCATTGTGGTGTGATCTAGCTGACGGACGCAAGCGTTTTGCACTCTTGATCGCACTTGCAATAGGCGAATTCGCCTTGCGCCGCCTCGCACAGAGCGAATTCATATCGCCACTTGCTACGACGACGGAAGCCGTCAGCCTGAAAGCGTTCGGCGTCGTAGAGACGCGGGAGGCACATCGATGCCTTTCCAACGTCGTCGCAATTGAAGTCTGACTGCTCAGCAGCTACGTCGATGCAAGCCATGCTTTTAGATGACGACTGTCATTCCATTGACAGTGTCGAGGTAGGTTTTATTTGTTGGAACGAACTTATACGTCAACCACGCGAGGGTTGGTGAAGATGGTCTGCATCTGGTCAAACCACATGAAAGGAAATCGACGATGACTAAATTCAAACTTCTGGCCGTGGCTACGGTTCTGTCAGCGATGATCGCGACTCCAGGGATTGCACAGCAAGCCGTCCAAGAACCTGGCTTGCAGGCGTTTTATCAGAGCTTGGGTGTTGGATCCCGCGGCGCGCCAGCGAGCGCCGCGGGATGGGCTCGCCGCGATTCGTTCGCGAGCGAGCCTCTAAAGCGCATAGCTCCGAGGCGTCACGCCGGCGCTCACAAGCTGTGACAGAGCCGCAAATGGATCGGTCGAGTCCAAAACCTGAAAGGCGGCCTTATGGGTCGCCTTTCTCACTTGGGTAGCAAGCGAAACAGCGACGTGCTGCTAGTCGTCCAGGACGGCGCTCCTGCTTGGAAGACATCGCCTGCTTCCGGAGTGATGTTATCCGTTCGCTACCAGGCCCACTGTTCGGCTTCCCAGTAGTATGCGGTGTCGAGACTATCCTCACTCGAAGAACTAGAAAGCCGCTCCGCGACTCATCTAAGAACAAACTTGCGTCGTGATTCGCGTAATGAGCGGTTATGGAATGGGTACAGCACCACCCCGATTAGGCCTCCGGCCGACCTATTCTGTAACATCTGATTTGCGAATCCATGACATGCGATGACCGCTTTCCAAATGATAGCGAACGAACTTCTCAACCCCGATCCCACCTTCCATCACATCCACACGTTCCTAGTGGATCCAGGAAGGGCGCTGGAGGCGACGCACGCGGATTCTCGCCGCGATCACAGGTGTGTCGAGGTCATCGCCTTTTTGATCGAGGCGTCTTGGCTTCTGTCCGCTTGCTGGGTACGTGCGCTTTCAATGTCAGGTTGGCCAGCGTCACTTTGCGACCTTTTACCGACCGGACTTCGATTGGTGCCAAGGGATGTTGATCCCTGTTGTCGATCATGTCAGCAGGGTATCGGTCCTTTGGAAACAGCCATCGGTCGCCCCATTGCCGGAGCGCGATAATCGTCGTGAAGAGGTCTTGGCCCTTCTCGGTAAGAACGTATTCCTGACGCTTTGCATCGCTTGCAATTGGACGGCGCTCAAGAACACCGCCGTCGACCAGTTTTTTCAGACGCGTCGTCAGCAGACTACGGGAAATTCCGATCTTCTTTTGGAAATCATCAAAGCGGCTGACACCGGAAAATGCCTCGCGCAAAATGAGCAAACTTCCCCATTCACCAATCAGATCAACAGAACGCGCCATGGGGCAATTGGCGTCAGCCCAGCTATTTCGTTGCATTCAAACCTATTAACAAGAATTACCGGCGATTCGAACTGCTATTTGGAGGCTATTGCCCAGCAATTCACCGCCCTGGATGCTGTAATTGCCGGTCTGCGTCGTTGGAAAGCCACCACACGGCGACGCTGCGCGCGGCGAGTCGTCCAACTCAGGAAATCAGCGTCGAAATGCTACCACTTCCATACCTCGGCGGTTGAAAGTCGTCCCTGAAACAACATTGCGGGGACGTTTGCCTTCCTGGAACGCTGAGGGGGTCTGCAGTTGAACGCGTATGCCCGGGCTATTACAACGATCCAACAATCGATGCTCTCTGAGAGAGCTCGATCCAGTTTCCGTCTGGATCAAGTATCATTGAAATACGTGCAGTCTTTCCGAGCGTGACCGGCGCCAAGCCCTCGCGACCGCCCGCAGCGAGAACCTTGGCGTGAGCTTCGTCGACATTGAAAACCTGAAAGGTGATGTAGCGCCAGCCATGCCCCTGCATGGGGCTTTCAACGGGGGCATCAGGTTGCTCCTCCAAAATGAGGCGCGTCTCTCCGGCACGGAAAGCAGCGCCGTCGAACGTTGGCTGTTCTTCCAGCTCGAGGACATTCGTATAAAAAGCGCGGTGCGCATCTAGATTGCGCACAGTCAAGCGAATGCCTATCTGATTTACGCCTTCATTGCCGCGAGGGAGCAGAGTGACACGGTTTCCGTCAGGATCGGTCAACCGCTGTGGGTGAGCGAGATTTGCACGTGCAATCAGTAATTCGCGATATCCGCTCGGAGTCGTTTGTGGAAGTCCTTTCACAATGTGATTGATCTTGATAAACGATCCTAAGGCGTCATGCCTGTGCTGCGTCTGTCCGCGGCGAACTGGCAAAACATGATCCAACTGGAGACCAACGTCCGTCTGCCAAAAGCTTAGCAGCGGATCGATGTTGTTGGTGCATAGACCAAAATCGATTTGTGCTTTTGCAAGTTTCATCTTTAACTCCGAAAGAAATTCAAAGCTCGCAGTGCCGCTTGTGCGGCCGGAATATAAGTCTTGTCACTGAACTAAAATAGTCTTATATTCGAACTGATCAACCGTCCGAAAGCTCTCAGCAGGAGAGACGTCCGCATGCCTTGAATACGGCGAGGCCATTGAAGCTAAGCCCAAGAGCGCTCTACAGAAACATCGCAGAGAGATAAATCCCCGGAGGACAGATGCGTGCCATTTTGATCAAGTCGTTCGGCAATCCAGAGGATGTCGTGCATCTGGGGGAAGCGAAGATTCCAGAAGCCGCGAAGGGCGAGCTCCGCATCAAGCTTCTAAAGTCCCCGATCCACAATCATGACCTGGCGATTATCCGCGGCACGTATGGTTACAAGCCCGAGCTGCCGGCCGTCCCCGGGAGCGAGGCGCTTGGGTTGGTGGACGCCATTGGCGAAGGTGTTGAAGGTTTCAAGATCGGACAGAAAGTCGCGGTCCCTGCGGGCTACCGGATGTGGGCGGAGTACTTTACGACGCCGGCCAGAACGGCCGTACCCGTTCCACCCGGCATGTCGGATGACATTGCATGCCAACTCCTTGCAATGCCTCTGAACAGCTACCTGCTGTTCGAGGCCTTGGGGACCAAGCCGGGCGACTGGATTATTCAAACCGCCTCCAACGGGGCGGTTGGACGCGTTTTGGTTCAACTCGCTAAGAGCCGCAATGTGAATGTGATCAGCCTCATCCGCCGCAACGACGGGATCGGCGAAATGAAGTCGTTGGGTGCCGAACATGTGCTGTCGACCGAAGATAGCAACTGGCCGGCGCGCGTTAAAGAGATGACCAGTGGCGCACCGATCAAGGGCGCAATCGACTCGGTTTCCGGCCCTATCACCCTGCCGCTCGCCAATCTCATTGCTCCGGGCGGCACCTTCCTGTCGTTCGGCGCAATGTCGCAGAAGCCCATCGTTCTAGACCCTGGCGCTCTCATTTTTGGCGGTATCGTTGTTCGCGGTTTTTGGGGCGCGACGTGGGTCCAGCAGGCCAGTGCTGCCGAGAAGCAGCGCGTGCTTGGTGACGTGATCAAGCTCGTGGCCAACGGAACGATCGTGCTCGGTGTCGAAGCTGAGTACGACCTCGCAGACATCAAAGAGGCCGTGAAGCGATCCGACCGTCCTGGGCGGGTCGGCAAGGTCGTTCTCAAGTCCGCGTAAGCAGCTTCATCCATCCGAGTTCGCGAGGACGCAGCGATGAACGTCAGGGAATTATTCGATCTGAGCGGCAGGGTAGCTTTGGTTACTGGAGGCTCACGCGGGCTCGGTTTGCAAATGGCCGAAGCGCTGGGCGACCTGGGTGCGAAGATCGCGATTAGCGCTAGAAAGCAGCCTGAACTTGATGCTGCATCGTCTTATTTGACGGCCAAGGGCATCGAGGTCCTGACCGTTGTCAACGATCTAGGCGATCCGGCATCGGAGCCTGAGGAGAAACTCACGATCAGCGTGCTGGGACGCTTCGGGTCGATTGACATCCTGATCAACAATGCCGGCACGGTTTGGGGCGGGGCCGCGGTAGATCTCACTCCTGAGAGCTGGCGCAAGGTCATGGGGTTGAATGTCGACGCCTGCTTTCGGGTCGCCCAGGCGGTTGCGAAACATTCGATGATCCCGCGGAAAGCCGGGAAGATCATCAACATTTCCTCGATTGCGGGACTGGGTGGCCCACGACCGGACGGCAAAGTCTTTGCGGCCTCTTACAACGCCAGCAAAGGAGCCCTGATTACGCTGACCCAGGCGTTAGCAACCGAATGGGGCCGGTATAACATCAATGTCAACGCTTTGTGCCCGGGCTACTTCCCGACGAAACTGTCGGCGGGGTTGGCTGACGGAGCCGCGGACATTGTTCGGGTCACTCCGCTCGGAAGAGTTGGCGGCGAGCACGACATCAAGGGAGCGGCAGCTTTCTTTGCCTCAGAAGCGTCACGCCATATCACCGGCCAGGCTATCGCGATCGATGGCGGCGGATCAGTGGTGATCCTCAACTGAAGTTTCGCAGGCTTTCTAAGAGACGCTTAGGCAGCGGGTGAATTGCTCGGCTTAGGACGGCGTCGTGCACGCGTCGTTCTCAAGCCGCGGGCATACGCATGCCTTTTGCAAGCAGCTTTGCCTACGCTAATTAGTCTTGTTATTGAACTTTTAAAGCGATAAGACTTCCACCCGCAATGTCGGTCGTAGCCACCAATCAAAGGATCAACATGAACTTCAAGAACGCGGTCAAACTCATCTTCGCTGCCGCGTTGGCGGCAAACGCTCTTTCCACATCTCTCGCACATGCCCAGGGGACCACAAAAATGACTGAGCAACCGAAGGCGTTAACCACCGATAAATCCGTGCCCGGCTATTGGCGGGTCACGCTGAATAACCCTCCCATCAATGCCATTACCGATCGCATGTACGATGAGTTCTATGACCTGGTGGGTGAAATCGAAGCCGACCAGTCGCTCAAGGTCGTCACCTTCGAGAGCGCCAATCCGGACTTCTTCATCGCCCATTACAGCACCGCTGAGCCGCGCAGCCGGTTCGGCGTGCCGCGCTGGATCGAGGCAGCCGATCGTCTTTCCAAGAGCAGTGTGCTGAGCATTGCTGTTATCCGCGGCAGGGTGCGCGGCGGCGGAAGCGAATTCACCATGGGCAGCGACATCCGTTTTGCCAGCCGGGAAAAAGCGATCTTCGGCCAACCTGAGGTCGCCACTGGACTGATCCCGGGTGGCGGCGCGCTCGACAGGCTGCCCCTGCTGGTCGGTCGTGCGCGAGCAATTGAGATCATCCTTGGGGCGGATGATTACGACGCCGACACCGCGGAACGGTACGGCTGGATCAATCGGGCAATACCCGATGCTGAACTTGACGCGTTCGTGGCGAATTACGTCCGCCGCGTCCTTTCGTTCGACAAACAAGCCTTGAGCACTGCGAAGGCGGCTATCAATCGAACTGGTCTGGCCGATCCCGCACAGTTGAAGGCCGTACAGGACACCTTCTTCAAGTCATTCGCGTGGGACGGCGCAAAGAAGCGCATTCCCGTCCTGATCCAGCGGGGAATAGGAAAGCCTGGCGAGTTCGAGCTGAATCTGGGAAGGAACGTCGGAAATCTGGTTTCCGATTCCAAGTGATCACCGACTGCCTTTGACACCCCATTCTTACTTGGGTGCACCGGACGCCGATGCTTCTTGTCGACGATGCCATCGATTGCGGGGGAGGCAAAAGCCAGCCGAGCGTAGACCTCGTCGCGCTTGGAGGAAGAGCCGGCCGGTGCCGCGGCCAACAACCCGAAAAGTCGTAGCCCATGACCTGAGGGAACTTGAAGGGAAACGCGGCATGAAAGAGGCCCTGCCGCATCGCCATTTCAACCGGATTGACGCCCGCGGCGCGCACCTCAATCAGCGCTTCTGAAGCTTGTTGTGCGAAGGCTTGCTCGATTGTTCGGCGCGTCGCGGGAGCAATCCGAGGCGAAGTCGGCCGCCTCACGAACGGTCGCATTTGGCTCGCTGTGAACGACGTCGTGAAGCAGGATGCGGATCTGGCCGAGCTGATCTGGCCCGTTTCGGACATCATCTCGATCGTGTCGCGATCGATGGCGCTCAAGGCGGGGGACATAATCATGACTGGAACCCCGGCAGGCGTTGGCCCTGTCGAGCTTGGCGACAGGATCACCGGCGGCATTGATGGGTTGGGACTCTAACGGTTAATATAGGAGCCCCACAGGACAGCAAGGCGAGTTGAGATTGGAGAGCCTCGGGGCCATTTTGCTGCAGCGGAGTCGGATCCCCGGGGGCGGACTTGCAACGAAGAGCGCGTATCAGGGCGGCGCGCGCTGCTTAGATTTCGGATGGGACCCTGAGGCTCAGTGAAGGGCTAGAGTTCGGCGGCTTCTAAGGGTGTTGCTTCGGCGCTTCGTTCCGCGAGGGCATCGCGGCGCGCTGACTTCGGTGGAAAGCGTTTACCATCCACCTGTTTCCGCTTGAGGAGAGCTCCGGGATCCAGTACATACTGGCGGTACACACAACCCACCGCGGTTGTCTGGAGACGCTGATTTTACAGCAGTTTTCGAGGTCCCGAAGGACCCGGCAGAGAATCCCCCTCTCCGCCACTTTAGAGCAGCTTCGAGGAAGCCCCGTAAAATAAGGCCTTTGTGCACGCCCGGATTTGCCGGTGTAGCCCAAGGTGTAGCCCCTACGGGTCGAAGGAAATTGCCATGGCCGGCGGCCAAAGGCAATGTCGACAAAGGCGGCGTTTGGCCGGCCGTTTCGGTGAACCCGCCCCGTCGACCGGGACATGAAAGACGCTTGCGGAGCATAGACGATGTTGCAGACCGCCAAGTACGCGGAAGAGTTCGCGCTGGAATTCTTTTCGGTCGACCGCTTCATTTTTCGGGCATCCGATGTCTTCACGCTGGACGACCATTCGCATCGAGAATGGCTAGATCGGCTGGACAACTGCCATGTCTATTTCCTCGCGAAGCGCCCGAGACTTTCTCTCGTGCCTCACAGCGTTGATATCTCGACCGACACGGTCTCCTTCGGTGCCGAATGGCACATCAAGGGAGTGAGAAAACAGGAAACATTGAGCATACCGAGGAACTCGTTCGACGAGGCCGAACATTCCTTCGCCGTATCGCCGTATCCGCACCGCGAACTCGTGAGCTACGACGCGCGCGGTAGGGCTATCATGGCGACGCTCTTTGCCAGTTCCGTTCACCTCTTCGAGAACCTGCCGAGCGAAGTTCGCGACCTCGAGGTCGTCTACATCGGCAAGGGACTGCGCAACTCCGTGAGAGACCGGCTACTTCATCACGAGACGCTGCAGAGAATCCTCGGCGACATCGGCTCCGAAGATCCCGGCAACGAAGCCTGCGTGGTTGCTCACGCGTTCGACTACCGCAAGCCCTACCTCCTGATGAGAGGCATGCCGGTGGAGATCACCGGAGATCAAGCTCTGGCGCGACATAGAAAGGCGGCGGCGTATCGGCCGTCGCTCGAAGAGCAGGTCTAGTTGATCGAAGCGGCCTTGATCTCGTGTTTTCAAACGAGCAAGCACAACAACCACTATCTCGACTTCCCGCGACGCCATCATCGCGTCCTGCGTCCCGTCTACGATGCCGATTTCGCTTTCTTGTCGGTTCAGTGTCGATCACGAGAAGATCGGGGGCAACGTCTGTATTCTCAGAAGATACCGCCGGCGAGCTATTATCTGGCTTTCATCGATTTCAGGACTGGAAGGGCTCGCTTCAGTGTCGGGCTTTCGGTCCGAATAGATGAACGGCCTGCCGATCTTCTCCGCCGCGAGCCAAGCTAACGAACTGCGGGTAGAACCAAGCGGATGCCGCGAAGGTCATGTTCGAGTGGGCGGCGCTTCCGGGACTCGGTGGCGCCACTGCCGCGCTTTGAGGAGGGCTTCCCGTTTTACCTGGACATACGCCTTCTCTCGTACACAAACATCAGTGTTTATCAGCAAACGGCCGCTGTTGGCGCAAAGCGGTCGTTCAAGCTTTACCTTCGAGTTCGCGGGAAAGTCGCATCGCCTGATGGCAGGTCTGCTGGAAAGCATCTGAGGCCATAAGAATCACGTTCAATCATTGCTTGAGAATGATTAACCGTGATTGGGCGTGCAGATGGGCGGAGAGTGGGATGTTTGTGCATCAACATACTTGAACGAAGAATCTCATTTAGAAACAAGCTTCTAGTAATTTCAAAAGTTCGGAAGGGGTATGTAATTGGGGTTAGTTCCTTGTTACGGATCGTGATGAACCCGAAGCGTCATGCAGTTGCCTGTCACGACACTCCACGATCACGTTGTAGCACGGATTCCGAGTCGATATCTATTTGGCTCGAGCATCCCACTCAGCGCTCACTGCCTGATCAGTCACATGTCGCTCCACCGCTTCCTCCAAAGCGAATGATCGTGAAGGTCGGCAAACGACTAGGTTTCTGCGATCCCAGCGATCGAGTTCCTCCAACGGATAAAGAATGGCCTTGCCAATCTTGATGAACGATGGACCGATCCTCATCGAACGCCAGTTGCGGAGCGTGCCTTCGCTGATCTGGCCGCGATAACGTTCTACAACCTCATTGAGCGTCAGGAACATCGGTTCGGCCATGTCTATCTTCCTTGTTGTCCAGACACGTCCGGAAAGGCGAATGGTTGCGCTCAGCGGTCTCGTCCTATCCACGACTGAGCCTGGGATTAAATGATCACCCCGTTGGATGCCGAGTAAAAATTCAAGCCACAAATGTCTGATGATGAGGGAAGGGCAAACCGAACGGCGACGTCAGCCTTTGTCCGCTGCTGAAGATCGGACATTCAAGGGGATGTGCGCGACGTGATGGTTCACTTGTGATCGACCTGCCCGCCGCGGGTCCCATGATGGATTGGAACGAGAGTTCAAATTTTTCAATTAGTTAAAGGCGTCATGTGCACGATGTGTGCACCGAGAGATCAAAGAAAATCCAGCGACAACCAGCGTGAGCAGCCTGAACTGAACGCGCTGCGGTGTCAGCGGCGGGTGTTTCGAGAGGGGAGTAATCTCGTTCGGCAAGCCGTGAATTTGCGCCGGTGCCGAGGGTTCTGCATTCGCGCGATGGGTGGTTATGGAACGACCGCTTCTGGCGAGAGATGAGAATAATGCACAATCGCCGGCGAGCGTTTGCTCGCCGGCGACGCGTCGCTTTCGGCGGATCACTTACCTTGTGATTGTCGCGTCAGGCGAACCAAGTCCTGCCTCAGGAGATAGAGCGAGACGGCGAGCAGAACGACGTCCTTCATCAGGAAGGGGACGTTGCCCGTCATCGCAGGGAACCCTCCGGCAGCGACGTCCCAGCCCTCCGGCATGAACGGAATGATCGTGACGGTCGCGATGAAGGTGCCGGTCGAACCGAGGGCCCCCAGAACGCCGAGCCGCTTGTCCCAGAAGCCCGCGAGCAGCAGAGCCCCGAACGTCCACTCAGAGACGCCCAGGAAATAGCTGGCGCCGGCGTGGCCGAACACCGGATACAGCCACCAGATCAGCGGACCGTTGCTGATGAAGGGGACCAGTCTTTCGAACTCGTACGGAAACCACTTCTGGTAGCCGAAGAACAGAAACATGATCACCATCGAGGCGCGGACGATGTGATAGTCGAGATCCTCCGCGAGCAGGCCGGACTTGTGCAGCGCGCGGACAAGCGGACTCTGGGTGGTGTTGGCAAGTGTCGTCATGGTCGTGGTCCTTTCATGCAAGATCCGACTGGCGCGGTCGGCTTCACGCGACGGCGGGGAAATCGATCTCGGTGTCGTTGATGCGGTTGAAGACGTTGGTGAAGACGGTGGTCGCGAAAGCCAGGCTGATCTCGACCAGCTGGGCGTCGCTGTAGCCCGCTGCCTTGATCGCGGCGAAATCCTCGTCACTGACGGTGCCGCTGGACTGCGCCAGCTGGCGGACGAAGCCGACCAGCGCGTCGCGCCTGGTGTCGCCGCTGGGCTGTCCCTCGCGGATCTGCTTCAGCGCCTCCGGCTTCACGCCGGCGAGCCTGGCGAGATGGTTGTGCGCGGCGACGCAGTAGTCGCAGCCGCCGACGCCACTGATGACGAGCTTGATGACCTCCTGGTCGCGCTTGGTCAGGCTGCCCGCAGCCAGCGTCGCGTCGGCTGACAGGACCGACTTGAGGGCGGCGGGGCCGTGGGCGGCGATGGCCGCGAAGGTGTTCGGCACGCTGCCGATCGCCTTCTTGATCTGGGCATAAACCTGGCCCGACGGACCGGTATCGGATTCGAGATTTGGAACTGAAAGACGGGACATGGTGGCACTCCTGGGTAAGGGTTGGTGAGCAGTTGCGGAGTGACAATATGAGCCCGTCTTGATACTTTGAATGCCGTACGGTCTTGACTATATGCTCCATCGTCTCACGTTGGATGCTTTCGGGAGGTCGCGATGGATTGGCTCAGCCGGCTGTTCGAGATGATGCCGGTGCGCGGGCGGCTAGACCTGCGCTGCAACTACGGGGCCCCATGGCGGATCGACCAGGGGCCCGGCGAGGCCAATGAAATCCCGTACCATGCGGTGCTCGCCGGCTCCGCGACGCTGGAAGATCCGGGCGGGGGCCGACCGCTGCAGCTGAAGGCCGGCGACATCCTG
>Ga0137412_10004639_pt1 | contig 10964 bp, 12 predicted proteins | sample CZODoug2_1_16fun_FD_122160 | JGI IMG/M metagenome (GOLD analysis project Ga0137412, IMG submission 122160) | Vadose zone soil fungal communities from Angelo Coast Range Reserve, California, USA - CZODoug2_1_16fungal (Hybrid Assembly) | ecosystem: Environmental > Terrestrial > Soil > Vadose zone... | reverse complement strand
GGCGAAGTCAAGCCTTGCGCGCGCAGGCTTCCGCCCGCAGTCCGCTTACTCTTAGAACGACCCGCTTGACGGGGCACGGTGGATTTGACTCGAGGAGGTGTCATGGAGCAGCGCAGGGTAAACCTGCGCCGCGTCTTGAACAAGGCTTCACTACTCGGGATGTCTGGCAGGTGCCCGGGAATTTGACACTTTGTGTTGTATTAGGGACAATACGACCTAGCTGGTGGGGTAAATACTTGTATGCGCAATAGAAGCTGAGATAGAGCTCGTAAAATGTTGCGAATTCACGCCGTCTCGGCTCCCAGAAATGGTTCAACGATCATTGATGGCGCCATCGCTCAATTGATTGAGGGCGTTGGGGACGAGCGCTTTTCGACAAGCCTGTTCAAAGCGACCCACGATTCCATAGGTTGCATTCATATCGGCGCCTTTGCCTTCGATCGACACAACCGTCCCGCGTTGATGTTTGCCGAAAACGCCGGACCGAGCCTCGTCGCACGTCAAGCCGGCGAACGCTATGTGAAGCGATATTGGAAAATGGATCCGGTACGCAACTGCAGATTGGGGGGATTGCCCGCACAGCACATGATTGAGACTACGGCGGATGACATCAGCTATGCGGACTATCGGCGTGATTGCTATACGGCAATTAACATACGGGCGCGGATTTCCGTTTGCGAGATTCGATCTTACGGCATGATCCGGATGAATTTCTATCGTGAGGCCGATTTCCGTTCAGCAGAGACAAGTGCGATTGCAAACTCGGTGAGTCTGCTGATGCCGCTTCTATGGCGGCATGGACGGAAGTATTTCGAACCTCTACAGCGATGGCGGGAATCTAATTTCGAGGCTCTTTTGGGCAAGCTCGCACCGACCCTATCGCAGCGGGAACGGGAAGTGTGCGCGCTTATGGCTGCCGGCCTTACTTCCGAGCGCATTGCGCTGAAGCTCGGCATCAGTCTCAACACCGTTCTCACCTATCGAAAGCGCGCCTATTTCCGGCTGCAGATCAGCAGCCAAAACGACCTATTGCGCCTGATGCTGCAATGACCAGGTAGGTTCAGAGTCCATGGTCGCCGCCCGGCAACCCGCATCGCTACTTCAAGCTGGAATAGCGGGTACTGCGAATGTGATTTCGCAGCGACTTGGAAAGTTGTTCTAGGTTTCGGTCCTTCAAAGACTTTATGATGACTTCGTGTTCCGAGGTAAGCCGCTTGATGTCGATGGGTGCCGTTACCTCGCGAGCCATGTACAGGTCGAAAGACAGCACATCGAAGAAGCGTACCAGATAGGGATTGGCGGAAGTACCCACGTAAGTGCGGTGGAACTTGTCATTCAATCGAAAAAAGTTCTGGGGCGTCGTCCGGAGTTTTGCGGAGAGCTTGCGCATCGCCTGATTGAGCGAGGCTAGTTCGGCCATCTGCTCGTGGTTGCGGTTCTCGACCGCAAGGGGCGCAGCCGAGAGTTCGAGCAGCTCGCGGGCCTCGAAAAGAGCTTCACGGCCCTCGGGCGTGAGGCGCGGCGAGACCCGGTATCCTCGATTGGGCTTGAACTGCAGCAGTCCCGACGCGCTGAGCCTAGCGAGCGCTTCTCGGACCGGCACCAAGCTGACGGTTGCCTGCTTGGCGATGGCATTGATGTTAACCGGGGCATCTGGTCCTAGCTCCCCGGTCATGATCATTTCTTTCAGCTGATCCGTGAGACGATCCACCAAGCTTGTCGAAAGCAAGCTCTTCTCGTTCACTCTCCGCCTCGTTCTTCGAACATCGCTGTCGGCATGTCGTGTGTCTTTTTGTCGCAGTAAGTTAACATAGACCTATGCAACTATGATATATCCTATACTCCGTTCATACCACCGCGTCCACACATCGCCGCATCGCTTACGCCGCCGCCTCAAGGAATGCCTTCGTGGCGTCTCGCACGCGCCGATGCTCTTGCGTACCGGGCGGCTGACTTGCGGCCCAATGCCCCGCTTCTCCCTCGATGGTCTCGAGCTGACTGCGTGGAATCGTGGTGACCATTTCCAAAACGTGTTCGATCGGCAAGAGGTGATCCGATCGGCTCGGCATCAGCAGACAGGCAGACTGAAGCCTCGAGAGAATATTGGGATCATGGCCCTCCGGACGGCGGTGCACATCGTGCAGGGTTAGAGAATCGTACCGGCTCAGGAGGTCATTCGCATCCCAACACTGGCGATACGTCTGTCCCACCTTGGTAGTGATCGACTCTCGATCTGCGATGGGTGTGTTCTCCAGAAAACGTCTGCCCACCAAGGCGAGAAAGTACGCGCGGCCCGCCGCCTGCAATCCTTGCAGCGGTTGATGTCGGTAGCGGCCGCCATTGAAGACAGGATCGAGCGCTACGACTTCTTGCACCAAGCGGGCGAGCGCAATGAACATCGGACTGCATTTCGCCGAGGGTGACCACAGGAAAAGCCGCTCTGCGAACGCTGGGAAACATAGACCGAATTCGAGCGCGATCATCGCCCCCATCGATGCACCCCCGACCGCCCTCAGCGCCGGGAGCACCAGTCGTTGGCTGAGCAGTAGATGGATCGCACGCGCGTTATCGCGGATGCTGTACCGAGGAAACCGGCTTCCGAGACTCTCGGACGGACGGCTTGACCCGCCTCCGCCCAAGGCATCTACGCTGATGATGAAGTAGCGCTCCGGATCAAAGGTTTCTTCTGCCCCAACGTGCGCGAGTGCCCATTGCTTCACGCCGCTTGCGCTCGGCAGCAGAAGCACTGCGTTGCGGCCGTCCGGGCGCCAGGTGCCGATCGTGGCATACGACAGGCGAAGCGGCGCGAGTCGCTCGCCGCACTCGAGGACGAACGAGTCGCACGAAAAGACGTGCTCTTCCCATCCAGCAGTTTGTAGCGGGGTCATGCCTTAAGGCGAGGGAAGGTGCTCATACGCACGGCCATCGAATAACTCCACCAGCGCATTGAGTTCGTCGCCGCCGCGGCCCAGTTTCACCAGCACACGATACATCTGTGCGGCGACGGCGCCGAGCGGCGTCGGCGATCCTGCGCTGCGCGCCATCTCCACCGCCAAATCGATGTCCTTGAGCATGGTGGCTAGAGCGCCAAGGCGGGGCTCGATCTGCCCCTCCGCCATTCGGCGGCCAAATAGTTGCAGCAACGGCGAGTCTGCCAATCCGCCCGCCAAGAAATCTGGAATCTTGCGTGCGTCGATACCGTTCGCGGTTGCGGCGGCAATTGCTTCGGCGATGGCCACGAGGGTGGGAGCGGCAATCAATTGCGCGCACAACTTGATGGTCTGCCCTGCGCCCAGATCTCCGACCAAACTTGCACGCGAGCTTACAATCCGCAGAACCGGCTGGGCAGCCTCGAAGTCCCGCGATTCGCCGCCGCAAAAGACAATGAGGTCGCCCTTCGCGGCACGAGCTGCCCCGCCGCTTACCGGCGCATCCAGCCATTTGCCGCCCACGCGCGCGCGGTATTCGTCGGCAAGCTGTCTGGTCTCGAGGGGTGATGACGTCGAAAAATCAACGATCAACGGCGGCGCTCCAATATCGCAACCGTTGATGCACCCGTTAGGTCCGAACATCACGTCGTGAACCGCGGGTCCATCGGTCAGGCAAAAACATATCAGCTGCGCGCCGTCCGCGGCGGCCGCCGGCGAGCTGGCCATCGTCGGACCTGCCTCGCTCAGGACCGACACGCGATTTGCACGGCGATTCCAATAGGCCCGCAGAAGCCCGGCCCGCAACAATCGCAGCGCCATGGGAGCGCCCATGATGCCGGTGCCGATGAAGGCGACCCCGCGCTGTAGTGAATTCTCGCTGGCGTTCGACTGGACGGACACAGCTCGCTCAACGGCTCAGAATGAGAGCGGCAGCGGTGTCGGCTCTGCCACTACCGGATTCTCCAGCACGCCAAGCTTTTCGATCTCGATGCGTACGATGTCGCCCACGCGCAGAAAGCCAGGGGGGTCCATTGCCGCACCGACTCCGGGCGGTGTGCCCGTTGCAAGGATATCACCCGGCTCGAGCGTGAAGACGGTCGTCAGCTCCGCAATCATTTCTCGGATTCCATAGATGAAATCGCTGGTCCGGCCGTGCTGACGCAATTCTCCGTTGACATGTGTCTTCACTTCCAGATCCTGGGCCTCATCGATCGACATGCCCAGGGTTATCCAAGGTCCCGTCGGTCCGTGCGTATCGAACGATTTGCCCAACATCGCCGTCGGTGCCCGCATTTGCCAGTCCCGAACGCTCACGTCGTTGCAGACCATATAGCCCGCAATGACTTTGTGCGCATCGGCAACCTGCACGTGGCGGCACCTGCGGCCGATCACGACGGCCAGCTCGGCTTCGTAATCGAGAGCGTCCGACACGCGCGGCTTGTGTATCTCATCGGTAGGGCCGATGACGCAGGTGACCTGCTTATTGAACCACACCTGATTATCCGGTTGTACGAAGCCCGGAAATTTGCGCTTTATCTCGGCGATGTGCGCATGATAGTTTCCCCCGAGCCCCAGGAACTTTCGCGGATGCGCGATGGGGGCTCCAAGCTTCACGTCCCGAAGCTTGAACGTTTCGGTCGCTCCCGACAGGGACCGTTGTATATACGCGCGACCCTCGTCTCCCGCATCCAACAAATCGAGCAGCGTCAGCGGCTCGTGAGGCGATTTGTTTGCAATAGTGCGCACCTCGTCATCTACCAAAGCGCCGATTTTCCCGACGCCGCCATGCGTGAATGACACGAGCTTCATGGATGCGCACCCCCCGACGGTGCAAGTTCGAAATTGAGCTGCGGAACCATTTTTCTACTTTTGAATTGCATGAGCCCGTCCGATGAGGGGATGATGATATCGAGCTGATCACCGATTAGGAGGGAACCCTTCGCGCCTAAGGTAGGATCGATCGCGAGCGCGGTCAATAATGACCGTGCTTCAATCCAATCTGAATCGAGGCTCCGAATCGTGAGGTTCGAATTGAAATGCCGCGAGACCCGCTCATTCGCGCGCCTCGCTTCGAATGTCGACTGAAACAGGTTGGCAATGGCGTCGCGACCGGCGATTTGCCCGCGAGGCGTAGCCAGAGTGGCGTCTTCGGCGAGCAGATCGGCGACGCTGCGACCGCCATCGACACGGCTCGTAAATTCTTCCAGTAGCATTAGGACGGCCAAATACCGATCTGCAAGTTGCGCACGCATCAATTTGCGCTTTCCGATAGGACCCATTGCGCCACATCCCGACACGGCGCAACCCAAAGATCGGGGTCCGAGCTGGCCTCGGCTATGAGGCTGAAAAGACCCTCGAGGTGCGCCGGATCCTTGCCGAGCAAAAATGGATGAAAAACGAACACAGCATGGCTACCGGTAGCCTTCGCAGTTGCTATCGCCTGGCGATGACTCGCATACAGAGCCTCGACTCCTCCTTCGCCGACCTCGCTGACGCCGGCTGCCTTGCCCAGGTTCGGCTCGAGGAAGACGCCGTCCACACCGCGCCAGGGAAATGGCAGCCGCACCACACCCGCGTGATCTTCCACATGGTCGCCGACATCCGAAACGTACGTCAGGCCCTCGCGGCGCAATAGCTCTTCCAACACCGCAGAACCTGCGCCTCCGGGCGGACGGAACCCCTGCGGCTCGAGTCCGAGAGACCTCATCGCGTCGAGTGCCTGCATAAAGACGGCACGTTGGCGCTGCTCAGTCTGCCGCTCCCAAATCTCGTGCCGCCAGCCATGCATCGCAACTTCGTGCCCAGCGCCGTCGATGGAGCGTAGAGTCTCCGGGTAGACACCCGCGTTCCAGCCTTCGATGAAAAAGGTGACGCGCAGGCCCTCTAGCCGTGACAAAAGTGTGGGCACGACGCGCCGTGCCGAATAGTGTTCTCCGATCGGCTTGTCGGCGGGCCACTCGCCGAACTCGATTTCCGCAGCCTCGCCGAGATTGTCGAACGTAAAACTGAGCGCGCCGGCTTTTCGTTGTGCACCCCAACCGTTCGTGATGACACCGTCAGCTCTGCCCGCAGTACCGATCTGATTCAAGTTGGTGGTGCTCCGTGTGGTACCGCAGAGTATATATCATAGATTATTCCCCGGCGGAGTCAAGTCGAGGGCAGTATTGCAGCGATCGGTTCGGGCCGCGGTAAGTCGTTGACAATCGTCGCCGAAAATATATCATCGATGATACTGGATGGCCCTATTGCAGAGGAGTCTTGACATGAGTCAGGCGGACAACATCGTGTCTCCCCTTCCCTCTCGCGTAATCACCGATGGGCTTGACCGGGCGCCTCATCGTGCGTTTCTGCGAGCACTCGGCCATGATGATGCTGCAATAGCGCGGCCATTCGCCGGCATCGTGTCGACGGGCGGATCGGTGACGCCATGCTCCTTGTCTCTCGCGCCTCAGGTCGCTGCGGCGAAGAAAGGGCTTGAATCGACGCAAACGACGTGCTTCGAGTTTTCGACCATCACGGTTGCCGACAGCGTCGCAATGAACCATGCTGGAATGCGGTTTAGCCTGGTTTCGCGGGATATCATCGCGGATTCCGTCGAGGCCGTAACGTTAGCTCATGGATACGATGGTCTCATCGGCTTCGCGGGCTGCGACAAGACTCTGTCCGGCCTCATGATGGCGATGGTGCGCATCAATCGACCGTCGGTTTTCTGCTATGGAGGCGCGGCCCTGCCAGGACGACTCGGGGACCGGCAAGTCACCGTGGTGGACGTCTACGAAGCAGTGGGACGCGTCTACGCAGGTGAGATGCAGCCTGCCGAACTCGCGGAGCTCGAGCGCGTAGCCGTACCCACGCTGGGCTCCTGTCCAGGTCAATTTACGGCGAACACCATGGCAATGGTGGCCGAAACGTTAGGGCTGGCGCTCCCAGGTACCGCAATGACACCCGCCGTGTATTCGAGCAGGCTCACGCTTGCAGAGGAGGCCGGGCGCACCCTTTCGCGGCTCATTCGCAGCGGCGGCCCGCGTCCTCGTGAACTCGTGACGCTGCGAAGCCTGGAGAACGCAGCGGTCGCTGTGGCGGCAACCGGCGGGTCGACCAACGCGGCCCTGCATTTGCCGGCCATCGCGCACGAAGCCGGCATCGAGTTCACTCTCACCGATATCGGCGCCATTTTTGCGCGCACGCCGCTGCTTGCCGACCTCAAGCCCGGAGGTCGATTCTGGGCATGCGACTTGTACGAGGTCGGCGGGGTCAGCACTGTGCTGCATGCGCTCCTCGAAGCGGGCTTACTGCACGGAGAGTGTCCGACTATCTCCGGCAAGACCATCGGCGAGGTTGCCGCCTCGGCGCCGCAACCTGATGGGAAGATAGTCCGCTCCGCCAAGGATCCGCTCACTTCCAGGGGAGGAGTCATTGTGCTTCACGGCAATCTAGCGCCTGAAGGAGCGCTGGTAAAAATCGCGGGACTGGCCCGTCTCGTGCATGAGGGCCCGGCACGTGTGTTCGATGGTGAGGAGGCTGCGGTCGAGGCCGTGCGTTCCGGGAGCTACGCCGCTGGAGATGTCATCGTTATTCGGTACGAGGGCCCGCGAGGCGGCCCCGGCATGCGCGAGATGCTCGGCGTGACCGCTCTTCTCGTTGGGCAAGGCATGGGCGAGAAAGTGGCTCTCATTACGGATGGACGGTTTTCCGGCGCTACGCGCGGCATGTGCATCGGCCATGTGGGTCCCGAGGCGGCGCGCGGCGGCCCGATTGCTCTTCTGCGTGACGGCGACCGGATTCGCATCGACGCGACGCAAGGCACAATTTCCGTCCAGCTGGGCGACCAGGAGTGGGTTCAGCGCGCCAAAGACTTACCGGCTCGTGAGCCTCGAGCACTGCCCCCGACGCTGGCCAAATATGCGCAGGTGGTAGGACCGGCGGCGCAAGGCGCCGTTACCTATTAGATTAGACGCCGGATCTTCATCTGGCGACCGACAGGTATAGCTCATCGTTTTCGATTCGAATCGGGTAAGTCCGCAATTGCCGGCACGCCGGCGGACTCTTGGCTTGCCCGGTTGGGATGTGGAATCTTCCCTGATGCAAAGGGCACTCGATGATGTCACCCATCACCAGTCCATCGGAAAGATGCGCACCGCCGTGCGTACATAAATCCGCGGTGGCGTAGAAACCGCTCTTGGCGTTGAAGATTGCGTAGGCGCGGCCGGCGAAATCGAAGCGCCGCACGTCTTCCTTATCTATATCCGAGGCAGCACAAACGCGAATCCACTCGTGCGTCGTTTCCATCGACAATAGCTCAGTCAGCGGCGTGCTGTCTAAAGCTGCGCAGCCACCATCCGTGGAAAACGCTGCCGGTTGCCGACAAAATACCTTCAGGCTCCGGAAGGCGATCTTTGATGAGCGCATTGAGCTTCGGCAATGCGAAAAATGGCACGGTGGGATAGAGATGGTGCTCAATGTGAAATGACATGTTCCAATAGAACAAATCGATCAACCGGTTGGGTCGGAGCGAGCGTGTTGATCGGCGCAGATCGATCGTATTCTCTTCCTTCTCGAAGTGCTGGGAGCCCGCGTACGTCAGCATGACGGGATCCCCGGCGAGCTTCGGCAGCAGCCAAATCCACAACAGGACGCTGGTGCCGAAGTACCAGGAAACGGCCGCGGCGCCGGCGTAAATCACGATGAACAGGCGGGAATTTCGCACCATCCGCGGCAATTCTTCGGGGGGAGTAAAGCTGCGGGTCTTGTCGCTGAATCGTCCAAGGCTGTGCAAAAAAAGAACCCGTAAGAACTGGCTATGATAAAGGACGCCGGAGTACCACAAGAGGTAAGCCTTCAATCCAACCGGTTGTGCGAAGGGCAGCTGTGCATCGTGGCCCACGAACATCGTGTGAGTATGGTGGGCCGCGTGGGAGTATCGGCGGTACAGAACTTCCTGCCCGAACAGGAGCGACGTCGCCCAGAAAATCGTCTCATTCAACCAGCGACTGCGGAACACCGTACCGTGAGAGCATTCATGTGAAAGCGAGTACACGGTCAACGATAGGGTGCTGCCAAAGAGAAATAGCGCCGGCAAGAACCAGCGGCTGCCCATTGCGCTGACATACAGATATCCCAAGAACCCCAGGGCGACTGAACATAGGGCAAGGCGGCGCAATGGAACTGCGTTACTGCGACGCATCAGCTCTTTGAGCGACTTGCGGTCGAGACCCAGTTCCGCGATCGGCATGGGTCCGACGGGGCTGGCCACGGCGTGTTCGAGCGGATGAGTTTGCATTCATCGATGATATATGATTTGCCGAATCAGTCAAGTTCTCCTGGGCGATTTGGCGCCGGAATCCGAGCTCGAGGGCCGCTCGCTCAGCCATCGCTTCAGATCGCTGCGGGCGGACACCCGCGCCGCTCGATCGAACTCGTCATATCCCTGCGCCTTCGTGACGAACTCGAGATTCAAGCCATTCGGATCATTGAAGTACAGCGAGTGAAACACGCCGTGGTCCATGTACATGTTGGCTATCCCGGCTGCGTCCAGCTTGCTCTTGAATCGCATGACCGCCTCGTCGCCTTCTACCTCGAGCGCTACGTGATGATGAAAGCCACTTCGGGCGGTGAAGTCCTCGGGCTTGAACAGCGACGTATGCTCGAAGAACGCAAGCGCATTGCCATCGGCCATCTCGTAGAAGGTGTGGCAATACTGCGACCCGTCCTGCAGGAAGGGATCGTCCATCACCACGGTAGTGACTAGACGCATTCCCAAGATGTCTTCGTAGAAATGCCGCGTTTCCTCCGAATCCCGGCAAGCGAATGCATGATGATGGATGTGTTTGACTGAATTGCCGGCCGACGTTGCCGCTGTTTTGGAATCGCTAATACCCATGATGAATCTCCGGTTCGCGTGCAACACTCGAGCGGCCGCGCGGGCCTGCCGCCTATCGAGCGGAAGTGGTTAATTCACTTTCGGCTTTCAACAGCTGGTCCATCTGACGCCTGACCCGGACCGCGCCGACATCATCGGCCAGCAGGCAGGGTTTCAGCTCCCAGAAATCCTGACCGCCGACCGCCTCCTGGATCGCGGACAGCATGCGCTCATCCTGCTCGACGAATGCATAGGTCGCCCCGATTTTCATCTGCTCGTCGAGCGCGGCATTCTCCAGTTGGAAATCGCGGCAGATCGCCCAGAAATAGTGCGTCTTCTGCTCGGTCTCCGGCGTCAGCAGATGGCAATTCAGCGTGGTGATGCCCTCATCCCGCGGCTGTCCCACCGGCGTAATTCCAGTGACTTGCCTCACCACCGCGCCGGCAGTCCAGCCGGAACTCGCCCAATGATCCATCGGCCCGGGTACCGGTCCGCGCTCGGTCTTCCATATCTGCTCCCATATCGGTCCGGGCATACCCGGGGGACATATGAGTTTGGACCAGATAGTATCGCCCTCTATTTCCACGACAGCCTTCGCACGGGTAAATGATTCGGCCGCGAGTGTGTCGTGATGCACCGTGGCCACATGTGCGCCGTCCATCAAGTTATCGATGATGTACCGATAGTTCGCATGCACCTCGATGAGCCCCCTCACCGGCCGGTAGCGTGTAGGTTGGTCCAGGTAGCCCAAATCCGGGATGCGCATCGGGTCGGCTCGGCTGGAATCCCCCGGCCATATCCACAGCACCCCGTACCGCTCGACCAGCGGATAGGTCCCCAGCCGCGCGCCCGCGGGGACGATCTGATTCCCATTGGGGTTGAACACACACTTTCCCGAAGCATCGTAGCGGAGTCCATGGTAGGGACAAGACACCGTATCGCCCTCGAGCTTTCCCAGGTGCAGCGGCGCAAACCGGTGCGCGCAGCGATTCGTCAATGCCACGGCCGTCCCGTCCTCTTTGCGGTAAAACAGAATCGCCTGATCCATGATCACGCGGCGCAAGAGATGACGGCCCACCTCCTCCGACCAAGCCGCTGCATACCACGCGTTCTTCAAGAAGGACATGCTTTTCTCCTGTTGCGAGCTCAGAACTTCGTTCCAACCAAAACGCCGA
>Ga0137412_10004638_pt1 | contig 10966 bp, 7 predicted proteins | sample CZODoug2_1_16fun_FD_122160 | JGI IMG/M metagenome (GOLD analysis project Ga0137412, IMG submission 122160) | Vadose zone soil fungal communities from Angelo Coast Range Reserve, California, USA - CZODoug2_1_16fungal (Hybrid Assembly) | ecosystem: Environmental > Terrestrial > Soil > Vadose zone... | reverse complement strand
ATGCCAAACGCGACAGGCTGAGCGCTATGCCGCTTGCCGTGACAAACTTGACGAACTCGCGCCGCGACGACTGCATGCTCTCACCCCTCGGTCAGTGCTGCCGTGTATGTGTCGTCACCATGCGCGTATTGAGATAATGGGTCCTTTCCAATCTGGCTCGCGCGTTTGATTCTTGAATTGCGTTGTTAATCAAACATCTCGCTTTTCATGAAGTTGTGTCACGAAATAAGGACACTTCGAACAATAACTGAATTAAGCGGCTTTGTTTGGAGTCCCGCCTTCACGGCGAGACTGCAAACAGGGAACATGAGGGAACGACCGCGCGCATCGAAGTTTCACTCCGCCTGGATACCCGCAGCGACGATCACGGTGCGCCATCTTTGGATATCGCTGGCGATGCGCGCGCGGAGAGCCTCGGGGGTGCTCGTTTGCGTATCGAAACCTTGTGCCGTCAACGCGTCCTTTGCGTCTTTCGTAGCCAGGACCTCGATCAAGGTACGATTAAGTCGAGCAATGATGCCCGCCGGAGTCGCGGGCGGCATGACGATCCCCATCCACAGCGATGCCTCGTAGCCCGGAAAGCCTGTCTCGGCGACGGTCGGAAGTTCGCTCATCGTGCCGGAGCGTTTCTCGCCCGTCACCGCAAGGGCGCGCAACTGTCCGCTGCGGATCAGCGGCAAGGTCGGCGCGATCGTGGCGAACTGCATGTCCAGCCGGCCTGTGATCAGATCGGTCACGGATTGCGCCGTGCTCTTGTACGGCACGTGAATGATCTGCGCGCCCGCCGCGTTCGCGAACAGCACGCCTGCGAGGTGCGCGAGGCTCGCCGGACCAGCCGACCCATAAGTCAATACGCCGGGCTTGGCCTTCGTCAATGCGATGAAATCCTGCACACTGTTGGCACCAAGACCCGGATACGTGACCATCACGTAGGGCGAGCTGCCGATCATCGAAACCGGTGCAAAATCCTTGACGGGATCGTACGACAGCTTGGCGCTGAGTGATGGTGCGAGAGTGTGCGTGCTCGCGGACGCGAGCCCGATCGTATAGCCGTCCGGCGCCGCGCGCGCGACCGCCTCGGATCCGAGAATGCCGCTCGCTCCGACCCGGTTGTCGATGACGAATTGCGCTCCGAGCCTCAAGCTGAGCATGTTTCCGACAATGCGCGCGACCACGTCCGTGCTGCTGCCGGCCGGGAACGGCACCATGAAACGCACGGGCCTGGTTGGCCATACGGTATCGGGAACCTGCGCGAAAGCGCCCGTGAGGCTAGAGGCCGTGAACAGTAACATCAAAGCGATGCGGATCATGATGCGATCTCCTTCTCGTCGGTCAATTTACCGCAAAGCGCAGAAGGAGGATATTGGAGATCCGGTCCAAATGGCCGCAGGAAGAGATCGTAGCCCGGATGGAGCGGATCGCACGCGCTTGCGCGTGTGATCAAGCGCAATCCGGGAGCGGTCACGTGGTCGAACGCGCAGTCCCCGGATTGCGCCCCATGGTCGCGTAAACGCGTTTATGGTTCTAGGCACGGCGGCGTTATGCGAAGAACCCCCCGAGGTGTCCGAACTGGTGGGGGGGAGAGGTAGCTCGGACGCGTGGTAAACTGCGTTCAGTCGAAAAAGTTCCCGGCGTCGTACAAGATTTTCGCTCTTCCCACCTGCTTGCTCGCGTCCGAAGCCGAGTTCTTCACAATCTCGGTCATCGGTGACGGATTTTTACTGCGATGCACAGCCCGTGCCACTGCTCGACCTGATTGTCCGCGGTCTTTGGAGGTGCAACCTATGTGACTTCAGACTCGTTATCGAATATCGCGACACGGACAATGGAGCACCGCGATGAGAGCAGCGAAGAAACCTCCCTTCAACGTCAACAAATTTCTCGCCACCGTGGACGGCGGCCGGACCATATCGAACTGCGGTAAAAATCAAACCATCTTCTGGCAAGGAGACGCGGCGGATTCGGTCTTTTACATACGGGAAGGCAAAGTCAAGGTCACTGTCCGTTCCGATCAGGGGAAGGAAGCGGTTGTCGCTATCCATGGCAAAGGAGATTTTTTCGGCGAGGGCTGTTTGAATGGTCAGCTACTGCGTTTGGCGTCTGCCGTGGCAATGGCGGACAGCGCAATATTGAGATTCACCAAGGTCGCCATTGTGCGCGTGCTCCGCGAGCAACCAAAGTTTGCCGAGAAGTTCATGTCGCACCTGTTGGCTCGAAACGCCCGAGTTGAGGAGGATTTGGTCGATCAGTTATTCAATTCGAGCGAGAAGCGCCTCGCGAGAGCGCTGCCTCTCATGGCAAATTTCGGCAAAGAGGGAACTCCAGAACCTGTCATTGCGAAAGTAAATCAGGCAACGCTTGCAGAGATGGTCGGCACCACGAGGGCGCGCGTGAGCACTTTTTTGAATAAATTCCGCAAATTGGGCTTCGTCGAGTACAACGGCGATATGAAGGTTCACCCCTCGTTGTTGAATATCGTGCTGCACAACTAACTGCGGCACAGGCTGCCCAAGGATGTTCAATTTTGAACAAGACAACCCCTGACGGTGTACTGTTTTTGAACACTAAACCCTTGATTTCCCCCCCCCTCCGGTCATTATCATCGTCCATGTGACTCAGTCGCGGTTGCGAGATACCGCTAGATAGTTGAACGCCACTCAACGCTTGGCGGTGCTTTGTAACAGGATTTTGCATTCGATTGGTTATTTAGCGGCGTCGACACCTGGTTCGCGCTATGCGCTCTGTGTATGTGAATTGGAAAGGCAAAGCGTCGTTTTCCGCGCTGACTTATCTAATACTCTACGGCCTTGCGATTGCTATCCCGCTGGTGCTCGTGCTTGGCGGCCTACTCTTTCGCGCAACGTCTTTGGAACGCGAACAATTGGACCTGCGTATTTTGCAGGTCCTCGACGACCTCGTTGACAATCTTGACCGCGATTTCGACCGGCATCTGACGATTTTGCGGACGCTCGCAAGTTCGCAAGCTTTTGAAGAGGAAGATTGGCCGGTCTTTTATGAGCAAGCGCAAGCAGGGCTCCAGGGGCGAGCCTACATTGTCTTGCTCGATTCCGCAGGCCGCCAACTCGTGAACACCTATGTGCGCTATGGCGAACAGCCCGCCATGACCGGCGATCCTGACACGCTTCAGCGCATGTTGGAGACGAAGAGGCCGGTCGTTTCCAATCTCTTCACAAGTTTGGTGGTCAAGAAGCCAGTGTTCAATATTTCTTTACCCGTTCTGCAAGACGGCCAAGTTCGCTTCATACTGAACCTCGGGCTACTCCCAGCCGATTTGGCGACAATACTCTCCGGCCAAAAACTTGATTCCGAATGGATGACGATGGTTTGGGACGCGAATGGCGTAATGGTAGCGCGCTCACGCGACAATGCGCGCTACGTCGGAACAACTGTGCCTTCGCGTATGCGCGAGCAAAGTCAAAGAGCCATTATTAGGACCGCCAATCCGGACGGGATCGATGTATTGCATACAACCGCACGGTCACAGATGTCTGGCTGGAGCGTGGGAGTAAATATTCCTTATTTGTTGGTAACTCAGCAATTGCAAAGCTCCCTGATGCTGTGGGGGACGGCGGCAACTTCGGCCATATTGCTTGCTATGGGTTTAGGGCTGTTATTCGCGCGCCTGATCACAAAGCCCCTTTCGATTGCTTCCGAGGCCGCAGGCAATCTTGGTCGTGGCGAACTGTTCGCGGTAGCTGGCTCGCACCTCAAAGAAGCCGACGTATTTCTAAAAACACTGGAAGCAACGCGGCGCGAGCTTGCAGACCAGACGACGCGGCTGCGCGAAAGCGAGGCGCGCCTTGCCGCGATCTTGGATCAGATGCCCATTGGCGTAGGCTTAATGGACACCGATGGCAGATGGATCTTGGCCAATCCGGTCATGAAGCATTTCGTGCCGGAGATGATACCGTCACGCGATGGCCGACACATTGGCCAGTGGCATGGGTTTGATGCCGATGGCCGCCTCCTTGAACCCATCCAATGGCCAAGCGCCCGCGCGTTGCGGGGAGAAACCGTGGTGCCCGGCGTTGAATTGACCTACACCCCCGACGACGGTCGCAAGGTTTGGACCCGTGTCGCTGCCGCGCCATTCCATAATGCCGACGGCAAGATCGTGGGCGCAATAGCGATCCTACAAGACATTACCGAAACTAGACTTGCAGAAGAGCAATTTCATGTTGCGGTGGAAGCCGCACCTAATGGCATGGTTCTATCGAACAGGAAGGGACAGATTGTTCTGGTCAACAGTCAAGTTGAAAGGATGTTTGGCTACAGTCGGGAAGAGCTGGTCGGTCAGAACATTGACTTGCTCGTGCCGGAGCAGTTCCGAGGAAGACACCCTGCTGATCGGGCAATTTACTATGCGCATCCCAGCGTGCGTTTGATGGGCACAGGCCGTGACGTTTTTGCACGATGCAAAAACGGGGCCGTGGTTCCGGTCGAAATTGGGCTTAGTCCGACCGAAACGGCGCAAGGCACCATGAGCCTTTGCAGCATCGTCGATATCACGGACCGCAAAAAAAGGGAGGAAAGTCAACAGCTCGTAATTCGAGAACTGAATCACCGAACAAAAAATCTGTTGACTGTGGTCCAGACCGTCGCCAATCGCAGCATGGACGAGGTCAAAACGATGGCGGAAGCGAAACATGTGATGAACGGTCGCTTGAAGGCGCTATCACAGGCGTATGCGATGTTGGTTGATGCCAAATGGGTAGGTGCACCGCTTCGCGAGATTATCGATCGACAGGTCGCTGCCATGTCCAATCGCATAAGTGTCACTGGATGTGGCATCGTCGTTGTTCCATCCACTGCCCAGCAATTTTCAATGATCGTTCACGAGCTGGCGACGAACGCTCTTAAATATGGCGCTTTGTCGGTACCGGATGGCTACATATCCATTGATGGAAAAGTGAACCGCGCGGGCCAGAACGGCGTATTCTCATTTGTCTGGAAAGAAACTGGCGGGCCACCTGTGTCTCTACCAACCCGAAAGGGCTTCGGCAGCGTGATACTGCTCGATTCGGCAAGGCTTTTTGCCGAACTCGTCACTGCAGATTATGCGCCTGCAGGTCTGACTTACGAATTGCAGGTTGCTCTGGCAACCATTGAAGTCACGGGAAATACAGGAACTCCACCCGGGGCGAGGTAAGCGGATCGCACGCGCATCAGAGATCGTAGCCCGGATGGAGCGGACGCACGCGTTTGCGCGTGTGATCAAGCGTAATCCGGGAGCGGTCCTGGTACAGCGTGCGGTCCCCGGATTGTGCCCCATGATCGCGTAAACGCGCTCATGGTTCTGCATCCGGGCTACGAGAGTCTTTGCATCACCAATGCGGCATACACCTTCGCGGCATCGCAGGTGCGCCGCACCGAAGCCATGTCGAGATCGGTATGCGCGAACTTCTCTTCGCCCGGCCCGTAGGTGCAAGCTTCGATACCGATATGATTGAGGTATCCCTGATCGAACGCATTCGACGCATAATAGGTCGGCGGGACCACGCCGAGAACCATTTCGGATGCGCGGTTGAGCGCCTGCACGACGTCCGAGTCGGCACGTACGAGCGAGGGATACATCATGGGGCCCTGGATCATCTCAACGCTCCAGGGCCTGCCGCTCGCGGGATCCGGCACACCATCGACCGTCCGCGCCAGCGCGGCGATCTCTGCCGCCGCAGCATCCGGATCCTCGCCCGGCAGCAGACGACGATCGAAACCGATTTCACAGCGATCCGGGATCGTGTGCGTGGTTTCGGGGAAGCTGCGAATGTGGTTGACGGCCAACGTCGGCAGGCCCAGATCCGGGTGCGTTGCGCCGAAGCCAGAACCCTGCGTCACTCTCCGGATTACTTCGAGAGCACCAGTCACCGCATTGCATCCGGAAGTCGGCCGGCTGCTATGGCACGGGCTGCCGTGGACCGCGATCGTTAAATCCACGCGTCCCCGGTTGCCGAGACTGATCCGGTTGCCGGTCCCGTTGAGGATCGCCATTTCGGCTCGAACGCCGGTCTCCTCGATCAGGTTGCGGATTGCGTCGTGACGACCGGTTTCGCCGGACACGCAGCAGCAGAAGATCAGCCGGCCCGACAACGCAATGCGGTGCGCAAGTATCGATTCCAGCGCAAGCAGGATCGCGGCTAATGGCGCCTTCTGTTCGCTCAAACCTTTTCCCAGCACGACCTCGCCGGGCAGTTCGTAAGGTGTTCCATCCCGGACTTCGCCGCCGTAGGGATTGGGCATCGTCGCCGCCGGCTGGTTCATCGCGTTAGTCACCAGCAAGAGCGAGCGGCCGTTCTCGCCACGCCCATAGGTCGCGAGCAGATTGCCCATTGTGTCGCGGCGCACGTCCGTGAACCCGATGTGGCGCAGTCGCGCCTCCACAGTATCGATGAACGCGCGCAATTGAGGCTCGGCTTCGAGGAGTTTGGTCAACGGGCTCGGCACGCGTGCGAGTTCGACCATGAGAACCTTGGCGCGATCCTCCGTGATCAGCGACGTGACGGCATTCAGTGCATGGTCTGGATCGGGCATGGTGGGATGCTCGGATCATTGCGGCGGCCGGGCGGCCGGAAGCCTGATGCCGCGGCCGGCTGCCTTGGCCTTCACAAACAAATAATGAGCTAGCGCGATATCATGCGCGACCATGCCGGTCGTGTGGATGAGAATTCTCTCGTCTTCGTGCGTTCGCCCCGGTTTGCTGCCGGCGACCACTTCCTGGATTTCCGCATGGACATGGTCGCGGCTGATCTGGCCTTTTTCGACCATCGCGCTGAAGACCGGCATACGCATGTTCATTTCCCAACTATCGATGACGATCTTGTCCATGCGCTTCCAGCCATCGGGATCGAGTTCGCGGCGCGCGAGAGAGATGAACAGCGAGCCCGGCTTCAACCATTCTTCCCGGGTCATCACATCCGACGATGTCGTGCCGCCGACGGCAATGTCGGCGCCGCGGACGACCTCTTCCACGCTATCGCAGGCACGGACGGGAACGGAAAGCTCCGATGACCAGGCTTTCGCGAAGGCCTCGCGTGTCTCCCGGCGGCGCGACGTGCAGCGGATCTCATCGAAACGGTAGAGTGAGGCGAGGCATCGCAATGCGTTGGTGCCCATGGCGCCGATGCCGACCAGGCCGAGCACGCGCGGCCGCGCCGGAGCGAGCCATTTGCACGCGAGTGTCGATGCCGCAGCGCTCCGGATGCCATAGGTCCAGTGTTCGTCGACCATGGCGAGACCCTGGCCGGTGTGCGGATCCGACAGGAAGACGTAACGCGCGCATTCCAGCGCGCCGACCGTGTTGCGCACGCCGTTATCGAAATAATTATACATCCGCACGCCGGTCGTCGGGATTTCCTTCAGGAGCGCGGCCTTCACGTGCCAATGGTTGTCGAAGCCTTCCGCCACATCGAGCTTGAAGCTCGGCGGCTTCGAATGCACCACCGTGCCGCGCTCGAGCATGCGGTAAACCTCCTCGCAGACCAGCATGGCGTCTTCGACGCCGAGCAGATCGAGCGTGTCCTGATAGGGCACGAAGAGCAGGTCGGGATAGGTCATCGAGGATGTTCCGATGCGTGTGGACTTGGCGATCCTGGAATATCTTACGTCGATATCTTACGTCGATATCTCACGTCACCGGCGTGAAGTCGAATTGGCGACCCGCCGGCGCATAGATTTCCAAAATCTCCAACACGTCATCGGAGAGATTGCTCAGCGAATGCGCCATGCCGGCCGGAATGTATATGACCTGGTCGGGCCTTATCGTATGCGTTTCGTCGCCTGCCGTGAGGACACCTTCGCCGCGCCGGACGATGTAGACATTGTCCGACTGCGAGTGACGGTGGACCTTGCCTCTCGGTCCGCCCGGCACCAGGCGATTGAGGTGCACATCGATTTTTTCAGTCCCGACGCCGGTGTTGACCATCCGGATCGTTTCGCCGCGCCCATTCTCCATGGGCTGCGTCGGGGTCTCGTTGAGATCGAATATCCTCAGCATGTCGTCCTCGCCAGGTGGGTGGTAACACGCGATGGCAAATCTCGCGTGTCCGGTCACGCGCATGATGAAACGATTGCGTCCTACGCCCTGCGGTACGTCTTGCCTCAAATAAAATGGAGGATTCGTAGGGTGGGCAAAGGCGCGCATGCCGTGGACGTGAAACAAACTCGATCGTCAAAATGCGCGCCGTGCCCACGCGTCCCCTCGTCGGCGTTTGTTGACGCGTGGGCACGGCGCCGCGATAGACCAATTGTTTATTCGACCATTGTGCCCGGCGCCTTTGCCCACCCTACAACTCTACGACACCGTTGCCCCGACCGTCACCCGCGTCCCATCGGGCCGCGTGAGGATCGCGCGTGTTCCGGGACAAGCCGCCAACATCTTGGCGGCGCTTTCTTCGCCGGTCACGCAGATGGCGGTGGCGAGCGCATTGGCGGTCGTGGCACGCGGGCCGATCACGGCCGCGTCGGCGAGCGTGTTGGCGCTCATTCCGGTTCGCGGGTCGAAAATATGATGGAAGCGGCCGCTCTCATCGAAGGTCGTGCCGTAGCCGCCGGAAACCGCGAGCGCCATGTTTTCGAGTTCGACGGTCTCGGCAACGCTGTTCTGTGCCAGTGCGTTGCGGATGCCGAGCCGCCAGGCGCGGCCCTCCGGGTGGCGGCCGATGGTGCGGAATTCGCCGAGATCGACCACCGCGGATTCAAAGCCTTCGTTACGCAGCAAGTCGGTGATCGCGTCGGTGATGAAACCCTGCGCCACGCTGTTGAGGGTGATCCCCATATGGGGGCGCGTGAATGAAACACTGGCGGCGCTCGTCTCGATGTTGCGGAAATCAACATTTTCGCGTGCAACTTCCGCGGCGCGCCGCGCAAGGTCGTCAACAACATTCTGGCGAGACCAGAAGTGCGCCTCATAGAGCCGCCACAGCGGCTGCACCGATATGTCGAAGGCACCGTCGCTCAAGACGCCGAAGCGTTGGCTCTCCTCGACGAGCGCGCGGAATTCGCGCGACGGCTTCGCCAATGTGCCGGCCGCATTGAGACGCGCAATCTCGCTGTCATCGCGATAAAGGCTGAACATCCGTTCGTAGCGTTCGATCTCGGTGCGGACCTTCAAGATTGTGCGTCGGGCAAACGCCGCATCGGTGTGCCAGAGCGAGAGTTCGGAAACCGCGCCGAGAACGTCGCCCTGCCAGTTGAACAATTGCCCTGATGGCGCGGTGGCGCGGACAGCCGCGATCATGAGCGGCAGCCCGGCACCTGCCGCCACGATGCCGATGGCGCGGCGCCGCGTCAGGCGTGTCGCACCGGATGCGACTTTTGCCTCGCGTGCCTTGTGTGCCTCATCTCGCATGGTTCGTCCCTCACGCATTTGCGGCTCCGGCAGCCGCTGGAATTCCGCTATTCGGTTTCGCGTCTCCGCGGCGCTTGGCCAACGCCGCCAGTGGCGGACAACGCTTGTCGTCGTAATATTCGACCTGGCAATCCAGGCACTGGAAGCACTCTGCGGTGACGATCTTACCGGTTTTTTCGATCGCGCGCACCGGGCATGATCGCTCGCACAAATGACAAGGACTGCCGCATTCGGGCCGGCGCTTGAGCAGATCGATCAGGTGCAGCCGGTCCAGGAAGGCGAGCACGCCGCCGAGCGGGCACAGGAACCGGCAATAGGCCCGCTCCGAGAACAGTCCGACGGCCAGCAAGGCGCCGGCATAGACTACGAACGGCCAGGCGCGCGTGAATTTCGAGATGATCGCGGTCTTGAACGGTTCGATCTCGGTGGTCGCTCCCGAGGAATCGATCTCGGTCATCACCAGCAGCAAAACGACGACCGCCGCGATATACTTCCCCATCCACAGGCGCTTCTCGAGCGCGGCGGAAGGGTTCCATTGCGGCAGGCGGAGCGCGCGGGCGAGCTGGGCCAAGAGTTCCTGCATGGCGCCAAAGGGGCAAAGCCAACCGCAGAACACGCCGCGCCCGATCAGCAGCAGCGAGATCAAAGTGTAACCCGCTATGACGACCATCAGGGGCTCGGCGAGATAGAAAGTCGCATCGAGACTGATGAACGGCGCCCGCAGATAGTTCATGACATTGACGATCGAGAGCTGCACGCCGGCAATCCAGCCGAGCCAGACAACCACGACCACGAGGAATCCATTTCGCACCAGTTTGTGCGCAAGGCGGTGGCGCGCGAGTTGGGCCTGGAACACGAAGATCAGGGTGAGGACCGTGAGCAGCGCACCCAGGATGACAAGATTGGCGCGCGCATCCTGCCAGGCTTCGACCCAGGCCGGCACCGGCGGCGGCTCGGGCGGCGGCGGCATGAGCACATAGGCCGGGGGAATCTTGTAATCGAGCCCGAACGCGACCGTCGCCGGCGTGGTGCCGGTGTTATGAACGAGCAGTTCAAGCCGCCACGGCTTCAACGGATCGAAGCCTGAATCGGCGCGCAGCGCAAACAGTCCTGACGTTTGCGGGCCCTTGGCACCCGCATTGATGATATAGGTCCATTGATAATCCTTTTGCACAAAACCAAACACCTTGCCGTCCTGGACCAGGCGCAGGCGATCGAAGCGATTGCCTTCGGAGGCGCGAAAGAATTTTGTGCCGAGAAAATTGAAAGGCCCCATGGCGGCGAGAATGATCGTATTGATGCCGCTCGGCTGCAGGCGCTTGTACTGTTCGAAATCCAAGAGGCCGACGAGGCTGCCGCCGATGGCCAGCGGCGAGGCAAGCCCCACATAGAAATCCGAATAAAGATCGTCCGGCTTGCCCAGCGGCTCTTCGAGCTTGACGGTGGTTGCGCCCGCCTCGGCGAGCGCCGTCGCGACCTCGCCCGCCGTAATCCGCCGCCGCACCACGGCGCCCTCGGCGAGCAATGCGTCCCAGGACTGCGGCCGGAAGGTATCGACATCGAGGGTCGGCTCGGTCACGGCCGTGCGCGCGGTGCGCGCAC
>Ga0137412_10004637_pt1 | contig 10967 bp, 10 predicted proteins | sample CZODoug2_1_16fun_FD_122160 | JGI IMG/M metagenome (GOLD analysis project Ga0137412, IMG submission 122160) | Vadose zone soil fungal communities from Angelo Coast Range Reserve, California, USA - CZODoug2_1_16fungal (Hybrid Assembly) | ecosystem: Environmental > Terrestrial > Soil > Vadose zone... | reverse complement strand
GTCGATCTGGAACATTTCTATACGCCGCCAAACGCGCTGCGTTTGAAATGGCAATCGGCGGCCGGCGGCGGCTGGGACGCCGAGATCAACGTGGTCAATTTCCGCAATCGCGAGATCAACTTTCCTGGCGACACGCTGTACATGTGGTGTTTCGCTACACAGCAAATCGCCGCGAAGGATTTGCCGCTTATCCGGGTGCTGGATAATGGGCGAAATTTCTCGGCGCCACTCAAGCTCGGATTGTTCAGGGGTGCGATTCCCGCCGGGCGCTGGATACAGATAAAAATTCCGCTGGCGCGTTTTTCCTCTGCGTCCATTGAAACTTTGGAGCCGCATCACTTGAAAAGCATCGTGTTTAGCCAAGATGCTTCCGATGGCGTGTCGCACACTCTCGCTATTGACGAGATCAGGATCGATGGGGCGGAACGCGCCGCATCAGGCAAGGCGCTCGTACCTCCGGGGAACGTCCGCGCCAAAGGTTATGAGCGTCACGTTGATCTTAGTTGGGATCCGGTCGGAGACAGCGCCGTCGAGCGTTACATCGTTTACCGTTCGGTGGATGGGAAAAAGTTTCAACCGCTCGGCATGCAGGTTCGCGGCATCAATCGCTACACCGATTTTATCGGCAAGCCCGATCAGAAGATGTTTTACAAGGTTGCCGCGTCGGACCGCGCCTACCGGCAATCTCCGCCATCCGCGGCGGTCAGCGCCTCAACGAAAGCGCTTAGCGACGATGAATTGTTGACCATGCTTCAGGAAGAATGCTTCCGCTACTACTGGGAAGGCGCGCATCCCAACTCCGGCACAACCCTCGAAAACATTCCTGGAGACGACCGCGTCGTGGCCACGGGGGCGAGCGGATTTGGGATCATGGCCGTGGTGGTTGGCGTCGAGCGCGGCTTCATCACCCGCGAGCAAGGCCTCGAACGACTGGCCAAGATCGCAACTTTTTTGAAGAGAGCCCCGCGGTATCACGGGGTGTGGTCGCACTTTATGGACGGGGCCAGCGGAAAAAGCCTGCCGGTGTTCGATATGTTCGATAACGCCGGCGATCTAGTGGAAACCGCTTTCCTGATGGAAGGTTTGTTGGCGGCTCGCCAGTATTTCCGCGGGCCAAGCGCACACGAGAAGGAGTTATACGAAAATATTTCGTACCTATGGAACACCGTCGAGTGGGATTGGTACCGGCGCTCTCCGCAAAGCGAGGCACTCTATTGGCACTGGTCGCCCGATTTTTCCTGGCACATCAACCATCGCATCACCGGCTTCAATGAAGCGATGATCATTTATTTGCTGGCGATTGCTTCGCCCACACACGCGGTGCCTGCCGACCTTTATTACACCGGATGGGCGGGAGAATCGAAGGCGGCGGTCGATTATCGAAAGGATTGGTCGAACACGGAGGAAGGAGAGCGCTACACCAACGGGCACAGTTATGAAGGGATAAAGCTGGATGTGGGAGTGGGCAGCGGCGGTCCTCTGTTTTTCGCGCACTATTCTTATATGGGATTCGATCCGCATTTCCGCGATCGCTACACGGATTATTTCGAGAACAGCCGCAACACGGCGCTGATTAATCTCAATTACTGCGTCAGGAATCCGAAGCATTACAAAGGATACGGAGCAAACTGCTGGGGACTTACCGCGAGCGACGGATCGTTTGGTTACGGTGCGCACGCTCCCAATCCGCAGGACGATGACGGGACGATGACGCCTACAGGTGCGCTTGCGTCGTTCCCGTACACACCAGAGGCTTCGATGGCGGCCCTGAAACATTTTTATCGCGATCTGGGCGACCCGCTCTGGGACGTGTATGGTCCGCGCGATGCTTTTAACCTGGATACAAATTGGTATTCGCCGATTTTCATGGGCCTCAATCAGGCGCCCATCGCGGTCATGATCGAAAACTATCGCTCGGGGTTGATTTGGAAGCTGTTCATGTCCAATCCGGAAATCAGCGGGATGCTCGATCGAGTCGGCTTCAAAGCTGGGCCGCACTGAATTCGTCGTGCAGGGGAGTAGTCGGCAGTCGCGAATTATTTTGGTTCGCTCCCAGCTGTTACATTTCTTGGCAAATTAGCGGGCTTTTGATTGCTCCTCTCAGTTTCTTGTGCGAGACTACCCGCACAGAAAGTCATAAGTCATGCCAAGACCAAAGTCGTCAGCCGAGAGTCAACGCTTGCGCAGCAGGTCTGCGACTCCCGGCGTAAGCTTGAAGATACTCGCCGAGCATCTTGGGCTGTCCAAGGCGGCCGTGTCGCTGGTTATCAATCGTTCTCCGTCCGCGAAGTCGATTCCGCGTCACACGCAGGAGAGGATTCGCGCGGCCGCGCGCGAGCTAAACTATCGCCCCAATTTCATGGCGCGTTCGCTGCGACGCCAACGCAGCTTCACGATCGGAGTCGTTGTCCCGGAGATCAGTGAAGGGTATGCCGCGCTGGTTCTTTCCGGCATCGAAGATCACTTGTTGGATGAAGGATATTTTTATTTGGTGGTGAGCCACCGGCACAGGAAGGATCTGTTGGAAGAATATCCGCTGCTGCTGCAGGAACGCTCTGTGGAGGGCTTGATTGCAGTGGACACCGCGTGCGCATGGGGCTTGGACGTACCGGTTGTGGCGGTTTCCGGGCACCGGGATATTCCCGGCGTCACGAACATCATTCTGAATCATTCCTGTGCGGCGAAATTAGCTCTCGATCATTTGACCAAGCTTGGCCACTCGCGGATCGCTTTCATTAAAGGGCAGGAGTTTAGTTCGGACACGGAAGTTCGGTGGGACGCGGTGCTTGCTTCGGCGAAGAAATTGGGATTGGAAGTTAGCCGGAGTTTGACAGGTCAGCTAGAGGGCGAATCGTCGTCGCCGCAACTCGGCTACGAAGTGACCAGGCAAATTCTTGCTAGCGGCCAAGCATTTACAGCGCTGTTCGCGTTCAATGATATATCGGCGATAGGGGCGATCCAGGCGCTTCGCGAGGCGGGGCGACGAGTGCCCGAAGATGTATCGGTGGTAGGCTTCGACGATATTCAAAGCGCAGCGTTTCAAAATCCGGCGCTAACGACGGTGCGACAGCCGCTGCGCGATATGGGTGTAATGGCGGCGAAGACCCTCTTACAACGGATCAACACTCCTACAAAAATGCCATACCCGAAGGCAATTACGATTGAACCAGAATTCATCGTACGAGCTACGACGGCGCGACCTTGCTGAGGTTTTTTTGGATTGAATGAGCCTGACTGCTAGAATGCTAGATTTCTGAGCGGCCTGACACATAGGTGACAGTTTGTACCGGACACATGGGTGACACTTTTCCCCTTTAGGGGAGGGAGTGATGCCTTGGAAGGAGTGTTCGGTTAAGCCGTCCTTGACCAGAATTGCTTTCAGTGATTTCATTTCTTATTCCTCTATCAAACCGAACGGTAGGCGACTAACGAGGACGACTGCGGGAGCAGGTGAAAAGGGAACGCGATACTGCTCTGCTCTCAGGTCTGTTTTACAACTTATGAACTGGTGGGGACTAGTGTGCGAAGGCGCAAAGACTGACCCGAATACGATTGCTGAGGCAGTTACCACATGCCCGAACGTTTACTGAAAGTAGGAACTAACTTACATACATGATATCCAGTACTTGCCCAAGGCTTTCGCTAACAGGCTTATTTTCAAACAGCGAATATAGACCCTGACCTTCCGCACCTGGCCTCAGAACTGCTCGGAAGCTGACGATTGCTGAGTGGAGAAACATAATGAAACCGGCGGCCATGTTGGTTTTAGTATTGTTGGTGCCCGCGCTTAGCCCAGTCGTGAAGGCAGACGGTATAAGTAATTTGCCAGTGCCTCTGGGGATCGTGAATGCGATTGTCGGTTTTACACCCATCGAGGATTCAGAGTCAGGATTTGGTCGGATTTTCTTGAACTATACATTGAACGGTGACTATAACGCCTTCGTTTTTTGGAGTTCAAGCGATGAAGCCAAACCATTTACTGTGTCCAATAGCCAGATTACTTTCCTTCCTGGCACGTACGATCACTACCTCAGCGGCGGCAAGTTGCTCGAAACACTAACCATTGCTGCCTGCGAGCTATGTAACGCGGATGTTTTCTCATTCAACCGGGGAGCCTACGTTTTCACCTTGCCTTCAACTGTCACGCCGGCGATAAACACTAATATCGGCGCGCCCCAAACGTCTAACGACAATCCGACTGGCGACGAATACTATGTTCATGATGTCCCGATGCTCGTAAGTAAGGTGGCCCCCCTGCCGGAACCAAGCACTTTTCTGCTACTAGGCATCGGACTCATAGTGCTTGTGACATACGCATCGCGGCGGCGATGACAGTGGTTTTCGTAAGCTTGCACACAATAATCGTAAATCCCCCAATGCAAGAATGACCTTTCGCTGTTGTGCCCACACCAGCGATCTGATCTGTCAGGCAAAACTTAAATTCACAAAAAATTCTTGCAGCAATACTGCGCGGGCAAAGGCCGGGGGTATGCGGAGAGTTGGGCAGGCCGCTTAACTTGGAAATGCTTGCGAAGCGTATCATCCGTCCAGCACTCCGCAACAAAGCGAACTATGCGAACCCAGAGAACGCCGAGCTACTCACATGGCACGGTTGAGCAGCTATTCACTCAGCTTGACGGAAGTGTTTAGTAAAGCAAGTTAGGATAAGACTGTGATAAAGAGCCGCGCAATCACTCGCCTAAATCGAAAGGGCAATCCTTCTAACTCCAAAGCTACGCGCTGTTTAGTGGCGGAGGAGGAGGGATTTGAACCCCCGAGACCCTTTCGGGCCTAACGGTTTTCAAGACCGCCGGTTTCAACCGCTCACCCACTCCTCCGATTGTCTATTCTACTCGCGAATAAGCAGTTACGGAACTCACCTCATTGGGGCCGTTGCATAGTAGTTCCACATTCGCTCGCTCAATTCGGCCGGCTCGGTTGAATCGCCGCCTCCAGCCGTTTCATCGCGGCGATCGAATCGCCGTCGACGCCCTTGATGTAAATCTCGCGCGTCGTCTGCACGCTGCTATGCCGCAGGATCGTCTGGATCGTTTTATCATCCACGCCGAGACGGTGGAGGTTAGTCGCGAGACCCCGCCGGAACGGATGCCACCATCGCCATTGCTGCCCATTAGCCGAGAGGACAGGCTCGATGTAGCACTTCGCGAATGTGTCGAGATCGAGAGGCTTACGGTTCCGGACTCCTTCAAAGATGAACCCCGCCTGCGGATTCCCGCGTTCCTTCCGGAAGTCTGCTAGGATTTTCTCGAGTGCGGGAATTACTGGGACTGCAGCCCGACTCCGGCGCGTCTTCGTGGGCTGCACACGCGTGCCCCACACTGAGCGTTCGACACGAATCTCACCAAATCGACCGTTCGATGCGGGTTCGTAGTCCTGCCAGGAGAGTCCGCGGATTTCGGAGCGCCGCAGCCCCGTGAAACCGGCCGTTGCAACGAGCACTCGCGCGGTTCCTGTCAGTACCGCCAGCATCGCTGTGATCGCCTCGAGCGAATAGGCATGAGTCTCCTGCGGCTCAGTCCCGCGCGGGATCGAGACACCCTGCATCGGGTTGGCATTGCCCAAGACTCCCTGTCGCCGCGCGTAGGTGAAGACGCCACTGCGGAAGGATTTGATGTGCTTCAAAGTTGTGCGCGAGAGACGGTACTCGCTCTGCCTCGCGATGTCGTGAATCAGGCGCTCTCCATCGACCGGGCGGAAGTCGCGGAGTCTCGTGGCTCCTAGCCTCGCCTTCACGTGAAAGCGCCAGATGTCCCCGTATCCCTTCGATGTCGAAGGTCGTTTGTCCCGATCAACGTAGGGGAGGTAATGATCCTCGATGAACTGAGAAACGGAGAGTACGCTCTCGGGAAGACATCCGCCCGAATTCACCGGCTTCAGCATTTCCTCGACCAGCGGCATCACATCGCTCTTGCAGCGGAATCGGTCGCAGTATGGAGCGATCTGCCGGCAGACCTGACGCCTGATAATTCGGCCGTCAGGTTCGGCGATGTTGTCGTAGAAGCGCACGTACCACGATGCTCCCTTACGGAAGACATATCCGGACTGATGGCGGTTCGGCATTGGAGACGCCGCTAGTGTACTCCGCACGTCAAGCAGCTCCCACAGAATGCGCCCTGAGCCAGACCACAATATCCGGCCAGTGAAAGCGCATGTATTTTCCGATCCGCATCACAGGAAGCGGATCCCTGCTGCGGCCGCGCGTCTTCTCATACACCCACGACTTCGGAACCTTCAGACGCTCCGCTAGTTCCTCGGGCGTCAAAAGCTCCGTATGGATAATCGTGCTCATTCTTTTCCTTATTACCCCGCAGCAACGGGTAGACCCGACACAGTAGCGACACAGCAGCTTCAGGACTCGGAATCCGAAATGCCGCCCCGCCCAGAACCAGGCCAGATCCGCCAGCAGGCAGGCAGCCGTCGAGACCGCGAGCGCGTAGGCGCCATAGATCGGCTGCTCGACCGACTGCGCGCCGGCCACCAGCAGCACCGGCAGCGACGGGATCGGCATCCCCAGCGTCTCGAGCAACACGAACCCAAAGACGGCGGTCAGGCCATACTCGGCGAAGAACCGGCTAATCCGCTTTCCCCAGTCTGGCGCAGCGCCTCATTGTTTCAATGCGGGCGATCCGGTTCCGACCGGACCTCCCGGACGATCGCCTCGGCCAGTTGCGCGATCGCATCGGCATAGCCATCGGCGATCGCTTGATAGCCACCCTGGGTTGGGATCTTCATGGCGAAGTCGCCTTGGCGGACGGCGGTGTGACTTCGATCATGCAGCACCCATGAGGCCTGCAACGAGGTTACCGGACCCGGACCGCTGAGCAGTTCGGTGATGTCGACTTCGAGCACCTGCTCGGCCTTTTTCGCCTGCGTCGCTTCGGCCGATTCGAAATCGAGTCCAGCTCCGCTGTGCTGCAAGCTCGCAATCAATGCACGCGTCAGATCGGCCGCCAGGGGCTCGGCCCAACGGTGATTTTCCAGGATTCCGACTTCATGCGCACTGGTTCGAACGACCAGCTGCGGCCGATCGATCAGCGCCGGGACGGTCACCAGCAAGACCGCGATCAGCCGCTCGCCGGCGATACCGCCGCTGCTCGGCACTTGCCCGGGTTTGGCCTCGACGCTCGAGACCGTGTAGAAGTGCTCGATCGGGCTCGACGCGCAGCCGGCGAGGGCCAGCGCACAGGCGAATGCCGCAACGCAGGTCGCGCGGCGATTGGTCATCATCGTGAATCTTCCGGCTTGCCGCGAATCAGGGCCTCCGGGTGTCGTTCAAGATAATCGGCAAGGCCGGCCAGGGCGCGGGCGGACTGGGCCACCTGCTTTAAGGCCGCTTGAACGTCCTTTTGCAAGGGCGCATCCTGGCTGAGCACCGCGTTGGCCGCTCGCAGCGCCTGCTCCGCCTCGCTGAAAGTGCGGGTTGCCTGCGGGGCGACCTGGGAATCCAGCTGTCCGATCAGCTGCTGGCTGCTCTTCAGTGTTGCATCGACCGACTGCAACGCTTGCGAAAGCTGCGCCGACAGCCGGTCGATCGGGACCCGGTCGAGCTTGTTTGCGATCCGGCCGACCGCGTCCTGAATTTTGGCCAGACCGCCGGGAACCGTCGGCACGACCGGCGGAGCGCGGGACCAGTCAACCGATGCCCTGGCAGCGTCGGGATAGAAATCCAGGGCGATGTAGAGCTGGCCGGTGAAGAAGTTGGCCGCCTTGAGCTCTCCGCGCATGCCATGCGCCACCAGCCCATCGACGATCCGCTTGTTCTGAGCCGCTGAGTACGAGCGCGGCGCGCTGCCGTTGCGCACGCGCGAGCGCAGGCGGTCGGGGTACACGTCGATTTCAACCGGAAAGCGGATGTAGCCACCCCCCTCTTCGTACTCGACCCCCAGCGAGCGCACTTCCCCGATCACGATCCCGTGGAAATCCACCGGGGCGCCGACATTCAGACCGCGCAGCGAGTCGGGGAAGTACATGACAAACCGCTCGCCATGCTGATCCGGAAGCCGCAAGGCCTGGGCCCGATCGGGATAGAGTGTGAACGAGGTTCCGGCCGGCGCCGGCCCTGGCGGTGATGGCCGGTCCGGCAGGTCCTGGAACGCGACCCCGCCTTCGACCAGGGAGGCCAGCGACTCGGTCGTCAGCTTGAGCCCGGTGGCGTCGACCGAGAAATCCACGCCGCTCGCATGCCAGAAGCGTGTGTTCAATGTCACGAAGCGATCATACGGGGCATTGATGAACACGCCGATGTCGACGCTGGCGCCCTTGGAATCGAGCGAGTATCGCGTGACATGGCCGACGTTGATGTGGCGATAGAACACCGGTGTGCCGTAATCGAGCGAGCCGATTTCCTCGCCACGCAGATTGAATTCGCGGCCGGGTGCGTCGCCGGTCACGACCGGCGGACTTTCGAGGCCCACGAAGGTTTTGGAAGTCTCCTTGGAAGACCCGGGATCGATGCCGATGTACACACCGGACAGCAGGGTACCCAGGCCCGACACCGTACCGCCGGAGATGCGTGGCCGCACGACGAAAAATTTCGAGTCCTCGACCAGGAGGTCGCGCGCGCTCTTGATCACCTGCGCTGAAATCACCGCCGACTTCCGATCGTCCGACAGCGAGATCGCTTTGACGTCGCCGATATCGACTTCCTTGTAGCGAATCTTGGTTTTGCCAGCCTCGATTCCTTCGGCCGTCACGAACCGGATCGCAATGATCGGTCCCTGCTCGAGCCAGGTATTGACGACCAGCCACAGGCCAATTAACGCTGCGACGATCGGGACCAGCCAGACCAGGGACGGAAAACGCCGGCCGTGCACTGCGAGCCTCGGCAAATCAGGTGGCGCGGCTGACTCAGGCATTTTTTTCGAGCGGATCCCAGATGGAACGCGGATCGAAGCTTTGCGCGGCAAGCATCGTGAGCACCACGACCGCGGCAAAGGCCATCGCGCCGGGACCGGCCGAGACCGACGCAAGCTTGCCCATTCGCACCAGCGCCACCAGCAAGGTGACGACGTAGATGTCGAGCATCGACCAGCGTCCCACGAACTCGACCACCCGGTACAGACGGGCGCGCGCCAGCTGGTGGCCGGTTGCGCGGCGCGCGCTCATCCAGACCAGCAGGCTGAGGCTGAACAGCTTCAGAAGCGGCACGACGATGCTGGCGAAGAACACGAGCAGCGCCAGCGGCCAGGAACCGGTGTGAAGCAGCACCACCACGCCGCTCAAGATCGTATCGTCCTCCTCGCCCAGGACGGTGCGGGTATGCATGACCGGCAGAAGGTTTGCCGGAGCGTAGAGGATCGCGGCGGCCACCAGATAGGCCGACGTTTTCTGAAGGCTATCCGGAATACGCATGTGGACAATCCCGCTGCAGCGTGAGCAGCGCGCCGACAGCTGATCGCCGATCTCGCAGATCGCCAGGCAGCCATCGCAGATCGCCAGCCCGGCCTGGCGCCCGCGGACGGGCTCAGGCGATTCGCGGTTCATCAGTCCAGCCGAACAGCCAGTGCGGTTGTGCATAGGCGTTCAGGAACGCGAGTGCAGGCAGCAACGCCGCGCAAGCCCAGAGTCCCGGGCCCACCACGATATCCGCCAGATGGGCCAGTTTGACGATAGAAACCAGGCAGCCCAGCATGAAAACGTCGACCATGCTCCAGCGCCACAGCATTCGATACCAGCGGACCATGCGGCCGAGCAGGCCGGCCCGGGCCAGGGCATCCAGACTGCTCAAGACGCTGAGAACGACGAGGATCTCGACCGCAGGGGCGATCACCGTGGTCAACGCGACCAGGGCCGCGAGGGCTTCCTTGCCATTGGCCGCCAAGGTGATGGAGGCCCCGATCAGGGTGGTCTCGCGCCGGACGCCACCGAGCGACATCGTGACCAGCGGGAACACGTTCATCAAGAGCCACAGCTGTGCTGCAGTCGCTGCGACCGCCAGTGCTGCGCCGCGCGAAACAGAATGGCCGCGGCCGGCGTTGGCCCCGCAGCGCGGACACTGGGAGGACTCGCCCGGATGCAGGTCAATCGCCCGCGCGACCAGATCGCACTTCGGGCACAGGTAGATGTCGGATAATCGCGCAGCAGCCATCACCCCGCTAGCCTATCCGAATTGGACGCCCTCTAATACGATACAAGTGCGGTGACCATCCCGAGGGTCGATCCTGGGGTCGATCCTGTTCGGCGCAGCCGGCGGGCCTACGAAGGAGTTGCATGATTTCTCTGACCACCGCGGCGCCCGCGGTAAGCGCCGCCTTCCTCGCCTCGCTGGTCGAAGTCGTCGAGGCGTTCACCATCGTTCTGGTTGCCGGGACGCTTCGCGGCTGGCGCGCCGCGATCGCAGGCACCGCAACCGCCCTGGCGGTGCTCGCACTGATCGTCGTTGCGCTGGGACCGGTTCTCGACCAGGTCCCGATCCGCTGGCTCGAGCTCGTCATCGGCACGTTGCTATTGCTGTTTGGATTGGGATGGCTGCGCAAGGCGGTGTTGCGCGCGGCTGGAATCATCCCGCTGCACGACGAGAACGCCTCGTTTGCGGCCGAAGCAGCCAACTTGAGCGATGCGGCCACACCGGGTCGCGCCGGCTTCGACTGGCTCGGTGGGGTCATTGCGTTCAAGGCAGTACTGCTCGAGGGACTCGAGGTTGTGTTCATCGTGATCGCCGTGGGCGCAGGTCGCGGTCTGCTCCTTCCGGCGTCGCTCGGCGCTCTGGCCGCCTGCATCGTGGTTCTCGCTGCTGGCGCGATCCTGCATCGCCCGCTTGCGCGGGTACCCGAGAACACGCTCAAGTTCGCGGTCGGTTCAATCCTGGGCGCGTTCGGCGTCTTCTGGACCGGCCAGGGTCTGGGAATCGCGTGGCCGGGGCAGGACCTGATGATCCCGTTCTTTGGCGCCGTGTTCCTGGGGGTCGGGCTGTGCGCCGCACGGCTTGTCCGCCCATCGACCCGAGT
>Ga0137412_10004636_pt1 | contig 10969 bp, 12 predicted proteins | sample CZODoug2_1_16fun_FD_122160 | JGI IMG/M metagenome (GOLD analysis project Ga0137412, IMG submission 122160) | Vadose zone soil fungal communities from Angelo Coast Range Reserve, California, USA - CZODoug2_1_16fungal (Hybrid Assembly) | ecosystem: Environmental > Terrestrial > Soil > Vadose zone... | reverse complement strand
AAGCGTCGCGGTGGTATCGGGCGGCGATCCCGGGGTGTTTGCCATGGCCGCAGCGATTTGCGAGGCGCTCGAACGCGGACCCGGCGCATGGCTGACCCTCGACATTGCAATCGTTCCGGGCGTCACCAGCATGCTGGCCGTCGCCGCCCGCGTGGGTGCACCGCTGGGTCATGACTTCTGCGCACTGTCGTTGTCGGACAACTTGAAGCCGTGGCCCGTGGTTGAGCAGCGTTTACGCGCCGCGGCGAGCGCCGGGTTCGCCATCGCACTTTACAATCCCATTTCGCGCTCGAGGCCGTGGCAGCTCGACCGCGCGTTCGAGATATTGCGCACTCACCTTCCCGCCGGCACACCGGTGGTGTTTGGGCGCGCCGTGGGGCGCAGCGACGAACGCGTACGCGTGACGCCCCTGTCGGCGGCGGATGGATCCGAGGCGGACATGGCGACATGCGTCATCGTCGGCTCCTCTGAAACGCGCGTCGTGGAACGACCGAATAGGACCGCGCTGATCTACACCCCGCGATCGAATTCGGCCCCGATCACATGATCAAGCCACGCAATCGCCTCGTTGACCGTCGCCACCCCACGATTTGCCGACACCGGGGGTCGTCGAAACAGCAGCACCGGTATGCCGAGTTCCCGCGCAGCTGCAATCTTGCCGAAGGTCGCCGAACCGCCGCTGTTCTTCGCCACTACCACATCGATCGCATGGGCAAGCAGCAGCGCACGCTCCTGTTTTTCTTCGAAAGGACCTCGGTGCTCGATGTAGACCGCATGCGGGACCGCCAGCGGCGGCTCCACCGCATCGACGCTGCGAATCAGGTAACGGTGTTGGGGCGCCAAGGCAAAGCGCGCGATCTCCTGCCGACCCAGCGTGAGGAACACGTTCCGGGGCGGAGCTCCCAGGGCCTGCACGGCCTCGTCCGCATCGAGGACTTCGGTCCATTGATCACCGGCAACGGCGCGCCATGGCGGCCGCCGCAACGCAATCGTCGGCGTACTCGTCTGCAAGGCGGCACTGCCGGCGTGAGCGGAGATCGTCGGCGCGTACGGATGAGTCGCATCGATCAATGCCTTGACTTCATGGTCGCGCAGATACTGGGAAAGCCCGGCAACCCCGCCGAAGCCGCCGCGCCTTACGGGTACCGGCTGTGCCAAAGGCGATGCGGTACGACCAGCGAGCGACATGGTCACCGCGAGATCGGTCCGGGCCGCGAGGTGTTCCGCGAGCAGTCGCGCCTCCGTTGTACCTCCAAGAATCAGGATATGTCTTTTCATGTCGCCCGCTAACCTTACCAATCTTGAGCCTGCCGCATTGCATCGATGGCTGTCCATCATTGGGATCGGCGAGGATGGTATCGAAGGTATGAGCGCTATGGCACGCGAATTTGTTCAATCGGCTGCCGTCGTCTTCGGCGGCGCGCGCCATCTCGCGCTAGCGGCACCTATAATCCGTGGGATTCCGCGACCTTGGGCGGTACCCTTCGATCAAAGCATGGCCGAGGTGCTTAAGCTTCGCGGCCGCGCAGTGTGCGTACTCGCTTCGGGAGACCCCTTCCTGCACGGCGTAGGTAGCCTGTTGTCTCACCAAGTCACCAGTCAGGAAACCTTGGTGATCCCCGCGCCGTCCGCCTTCAGTTTAGCGGCATCGCGCCTGCTGTGGTCGCTCCCGCGCGCTGTTTTGCTCTCACTTTGCGGCCGCCCGCTCGATCTTATCCGCCCGCATCTGCACCCCGGCGCCCAAATTCTGGCGCTCACCTCCAATCACCGAGCGCCCATGGAGTTGGCGCGCCTCTTGTGCGAAATCGGCTTTGGTCGCTCGCAACTTACGGTACTTGAATCACTGGCAGGGCCGCGCGAACGGATCCGAACCAGGCGCGCGGATCGCTTTGACCTTGAGGGGATTGACCCGCTCAACACGGTGGCAATCGAGGTCACTGCCGCGGCTGGCGCACGAATTCTTCCGCGAGCTGCCGGCCTAGCCGACGAGTTGTTCGATCACGACGGGCAGATGACCAAGCGCGAAATTCGCGCATTAAGCTTGTCGGCGTTAGCGCCACGACGCGGCGAACTACTCTGGGACGTGGGCGCCGGGGCCGGCTCTGTGGCCATCGAATGGATGTTGACGGACACCTCCTTGAATGCGATCGCCATTGAGCAGCGCAGCGATCGAGCCGCCCGGGTGAGGCGCAATGCCGTTGCGTTCGGTGTCCCGCATTTGGAGCTGATCGAAGGGCCGGCTCCCGCGGCGCTGCACGGACTGGCGCCGCCCGACGCGGTATTCATCGGCGGTGGCGCGACCGAGCCCGGCGTCATAGACGCCGCACAAGCTGCCTTACGCCCGGCCGGTCGATTGGTCGTGAACTCCGTCACCTTGGAGACCGAGGGCGTTCTGCTGAAATGCCAATCGCGGTGCGGTGGATCCTTGACTCGCATTGCGATTTCGCGCGCCGCACCGATCGGCGGTGAGGACGCGCGAATGCGGGGCTGGCGCCCCGCGATGCCGGTCGTGCAATGGACGTGGGTGAAGCGATGATCGTCGCCGGAATTGGCTGTCGTAAGGGCATCTCAGCGGCAGACGTTCATGCTGCCATCGATGCGGCGTTGCTGCAAGCTCTACTCGCCAGCCGGCAACTCAGCCTGATTGCCGCGCCCGCAGTCAAAGGAACAGAAGCCGGAATCCGGGATGCCGCAGCCGCGCGCGGACTTCAATTGATGTTGATCCCGCAGAGCGCGCTCGAAGCGGCGAGCCCGCGCACCCTGACGCGTTCCGCGCGCTCGGTGGCGGCGATGAGCGTGCACTCGGTTGCGGAGGCCGCTGCATTGGCTGCCGCCGGGCCAAACGCGCACCTACTCGCGACGAGAGTGGCCGTCGGTCCTGTAACCTGCGCGCTCGCCGAAGAGGAGATCTTCCGATGACGGTACACTTTATCGGTGCAGGGCCCGGTGCTCCAGATCTGATCACGGTGCGCGGTCGCGATATCCTGGCTCGCTGTCCGGTGTGCCTGTACGCGGGTTCATTGGTGCCGCAAGAATTGCTGGCACATTGTCCGGCCGACGCTCGTCTAATCGACAGCGCTCCGATGACACTCGATCAGATCGAGGCCCAATATATCGAAGCCCATTCCGCCGGCCTCGACGTTGCAAGGCTTCACTCTGGAGACCTGTCAATTTACAGCGCACTCGCCGAACAGCTTCGCCGCTTGGATCGTCATGGGATTCCGTACACGCTGACGCCGGGCGTGCCGGCCTTTGCCGCCGCAGCCGCCGCTCTGGGTCGCGAGCTGACCGCGCCCGGCATCGCGCAAAGTGTCGTCTTGACACGCATGCCGGGGCGCGCGTCACGCATGCCCGATGGTGAACGCCTGGCGACGTTCGCGGCAAGCGGCGCGACGCTTGCCATTCATCTTGCAATCCAGGCGATCGATACGATCGTGGAGGAATTGATCCCTCATTACGGATCCGGCTGCCCGGTCGCGGTGGTGATGCGAGCCACTTGGCCTGACGAACGCGTTCTGCGCGGAAACCTTGAAGACATTCGCGCCAAACTAGCCGTCGAGCCGATGGAGCGCACCGCTCTAGTGTTCGTCGGCCGAGCACTGGTCACTGAAGATTTTGAAGAGAGCGCGCTCTATTCGCCGGAATATCAACGACGCTTCCGCAATGCCAATGCATCTTGACTCCGGTCAGATGTCGCGAGCGCAGGCGCTCGGCGCATTGCGCGGCCATTATCCCGAGTTCCCTGCAGGAGAGGTATGGTTGGTGGGCGCAGGACCCGGAGATCCCGGACTGCTGACGCTTGATGGCTTGGCAGGCCTGGTCCAAGCCGATGTGCTCGTGCACGATGCGCTGGTCGATGCCCGCGTGTTGGCCATGGCGCGAAGCGGAGCGCAGTTGCAATTCGCCGGGAAACGCGCGGGCAAACCCTCGATTGCTCAGACGGACATCAGTGCCCAACTCGTCGACTTTGCGCGCCGCGGACTTCGCGTATTGAGATTGAAAGGCGGCGACCCCTTTGTCTTCGGTCGTGGCGGCGAGGAAATTCTGGCACTTGCAGCGGCGGGCGTACCGTTTCGCATTATCCCCGGCGTGACGGCCGGCCTTGGCGGATTGGCCAGCGCATGGATCCCAGCGACGATGCGCGGCGTCAATCAGGCAATCATCCTCGCCACGGGTCACGGTTCCGACGGCGAAGGGAATATGGATTGGACCGCGTTGGCGCGCACGAACCAAACGATCGTCCTGTATATGGGACTCGGCAATCTTGAAGCGATCGCTGCCTCATTGATGCGCGGCGGGCTCGCTGCAAGCACACCGGCAGCCGTGATCGCTTCGGCGACGTTGGCTCAGCAGCGGGTCTTGGTATCGACAATCGACTGCATCGCCTCCGATGCGCGTGCGGCGAATTTCGGGGCACCGGCGATTGTCGTCGTCGGCGATGTCGTGCAGGTCCGCCAACAACTGCTGGACGCCGCTTCGCGGTTCGCGAAACACTCGGCGAGCGCGCCCGGCGCCCTTGCGCCATTGCCAAGCGAAAACTTCTTATGAGAAAGCTGAAGCTGATCGGTATCGGAGCGGGAAATCCCGATTACATCACGGTGCAAGCAGTCAACGCCCTAAAAGAGGTAGATGTAATTTTTGTAACGGACAAGGGTCAAGACACCGCGGATCTGCTGCGCGCCCGAAGGGACGTCTGTGAGCGGTATATGCAATCAAAACCCTACCGCACCATTGAGATTCAAGACCCCGAACGAGATCGCACCACCACCGCATACCGGCCCGCTGTCGCGGCGTGGCATGAGAAACGGGCTGCTCTGTATGAGCAAGTCGTTCGGGAACAGTTGTCAGGGGACGAATGTGGTGCTTTTCTCGTATGGGGAGATCCATCCTTATACGACAGTACGCTTCGAATCATCGATCAGGTGGCTGCCCGCGGAACGGTCGATTTCGAATACGAGATCATCCCTGGAATCACAAGCATTCAGGCGCTCGCCGCCCGCCACAAAATATCCTTAAATCAAATCGGCGAGCCGATCCATATCACGACTGGGCGTCGGCTGATCGACGACAAGTCCACTGCCGATGCCGACATTGTGGTGTTGCTCGACGGCAATTGCGCATTCAAGACGGTCGCGCATGATGATGTGGATATTTATTGGGGTGCTTATCTGGGAACCCCGGATGAGATATTACTGTCCGGGAAATTGAACGAGCTGAGCGAGCAGATTGAGCAAGTACGAGCGCAAGCTCGAAAGCGCAAAGGATGGATCATGGATACCTATCTTCTGCGCCGGCCGCGAGCGTCTTCGTATTGACTTAAAAGATCCGGCGCGGCCCAGCTTTCGGCATCCTCGGGTATGGCGTTGACGCCGAGTGAGTTTGAGGGCAAACTAAATTTGCGTTCAGGAGTCCGTTGGCCGGCACGGCCAATGGGTGAAACGGGAAGCCGGTAAGACCTACGGGTCGAGTCCGGCGCTGCCCCCGCAACGGTAGGTGAGTTGCGTCAAGTCTCTGTGCCACTGCGCTCCGGCGTGGGAAGGCGACTTGGCCGGGATCTTCCACTCACGAGCCCGTATACCGACCTGCAACGTGATGGCACGTGTTGCGGTGGGCGGCATCGGTGCGAAATGACCGGGGCTACCCGCACCCATTTCGGCACCCCTCTCTCCTCCCCTTCCTTGCCCATAAGTATTGATCAATGCACGGCGGGTGCAGGTGGATCTATGACAGCTTTTCAGGCGCGTGGGCGCAATCGTTCTACGGACACGGCGCCGGCGAGAAACGCCGGCACCGCTCCCCTCGGCTTTGCAGTCGTTCCACGGATAGACGAGGCAACGCGCGAAGCAGCAAAGTGCCGATTCGACACGCTTACCAAACCTCAAGGTGCGCTCGGTCGGCTCGAACCGCTCGCAGCACAAGTGTGTGCGATTCAAAGCACGCTAAAACCTGTGATCACTCGCCCCGTTGCCATCGTGTTTGCCGCCGACCATGGCGTAGCCGATCGCGGCGTCAGCGCCTATCCACGCGCGGTCACCGAGCAGATGGTAAAGAACTTCCTCAGCGGCGGTGCGGCGATCAGTGTGCTTGCGAAGCTGCAAGGGATGAAGCTGTGGATCGTGGATGCGGGCGTCGATGGTGACTGTGGCAAACATCCACGACTCATCACCGCCAAGATCCGGCGGGGAACGCGCGACTTCGTCGAGCAGGCCACGATGACACCGGATGAGTGCCGAAATGCGCTGCGTCAGGGTCGGGCGGCACTGGAACGCGTGACCGTGTCGGGCACCAATACCGTCATTCTCGGAGAGATGGGGATCGGGAATACCGCCGCATCGGCGCTGCTCATGCACGGTATGACGGGTCATCAGCTCGCCGATTGCGTGGGCCGCGGCACAGGACTCGACGACCGCGGTCTTGCCCGAAAGCGAGCGACATTGGAGGCCGCGGCTGCTCGACGCGCGCCGCCCAGCGATCCCGTGGAGCTCCTCACCGAATTCGGCGGCTATGAAATCGCGATGCTGACAGGTGCCGTCTTGGCGGCGGCCGCCCGTCGAATGTTAGTTCTCGTTGACGGATTCACGGTGACGGTTGCGGCCGCACTCGCTGCCCGTATGGATCCATCGGCCCTCGACTACTGTGTGTTCGGACATTGCTCGGCAGAACACGCGCATCGCGCTCTGCTGGCACATCTGAATGTGCAACCCTTGCTGGATGTGGAGATGCGCCTTGGTGAAGGCACGGGCGCCGCCATTGCATTGTCCACCGTGCGCGCCGCGCTCGCGTTGTTTATCGAGATGGCGACGTTCGAAGGCGCCGGCGTGAGTGGGAAGGATTCATGAAGGACTTGGATTAGTTTGTGTCGATCCGTCATCAACTATCGCTGATTCTCGTCGCGACACAGTTCCTGACGCGATTACCTGTGCCCGCGCTGCCGCACTTCCAGACCATCTGGCTGACTCACTCGGCACGCTATTTTCCACTGGTCGGCGCGTTGGTCGGAATCATCAATGTCGGAATATGGTGGTCGTGTCGCCACTGGCTTCCTTCCGGCGCATCGATTGGGCTCATGATGGCCGCATCATTATTCGTAACGGGGGCCCTTCACGAGGACGGCTTCGCGGATACGTGCGACGGCCTTGGCGGTGGAACCACGTCGGAGCACACCCTTGCCATCATGAAGGACTCTCGCATCGGCGCCTACGGCGCGATAGGAATTTGCATGATGCTCGGATTGAAGTGGGTGACGCTCGCAGCGATTCCCGCCGCGGCGTTTCCTCTCATCGTGGTAGGCGCCCATGCGATGAGCCGCTGGTGCTCGATCGGGCTGATCTGGGGTCTTCACTACGTCCGTTCCGATAGCGATGGGAAAACCAAACCCCTGGCGGACAGTCTCACGGGTACCAATTGGATAGTCAGTGGCGTAATCGGAGCTTTGGCTGTTGCGTCAGTGCTGCTTGCAAGCGATGTTGCGTCGAGTGGCACGACTCTCCGAGCGTGTACCGCCGCTGCGCTCGCATCGACGATTACCGCATGGGCCGCTGCGGCGTATGTCAAGAAGCGAATTTGTGGTTACACCGGTGATTGTCTCGGCGCGGTTCAACAACTCTCGGAGCTGTCGTTTCTGCTGGCTGCGCTTGCCGTACTCACTTCGACCCTGTCCACGCGCTGAGGCGGCGTGCTCTTCGCCATGCAGATCTACCTCATCCGACACCCGCAACCTCGCGACGCCGCTGGGCTGTGCTACGGCCGTCTGGATCTGGCCGTCGGTCGCACGGCGCTCGTCGACACGGCCAGTGCGGTGCGTCGGCAGATCCCGGTTCCAATTATGCGACATGCCCCGATCTACACTAGTCCCTTGTCGCGTTGCGCGGATCTGGCTCGCGAACTGTCCAGACCGCGCGAACCGATTTTAGCTCCCGACCTGACGGAGATGGACTTCGGAGCGTGGGAAGGCCAGTCCTGGGATACAGTGCCGCGAGACGAGCTCGACAAGTGGGCCGAAGACGTGTGGCGCTATCGTCCGGGCGGAGGCGAGAGCGCGCAGGCCGTGGCGGATCGCTGGCGTCGATGGGTGTCCGGTCTGCAGCGATGCGAGAGGAATCCTGTAATCGTGGTTACCCACGCGGGGATCATTCGCGTCGCACTCGCTCAAAACCAGCGGCGCGCGGGCACTGATGTCGCACACCCAGCGGTAGAATTTGGCTCGGTCCATTGCTTTTGCATTTCCGATACATCATCCATGCCGGTTCAGCAATCGGGCGCTACCCCGTGAGGACTCTGATTCTTGGGGGTGTCCGCTCGGGCAAGAGTCGCTACGCCGAAGCGTTGGCGCGGGAAGTCGCTGGTCCAATCGCTGTCATCGCTACCGGCACGGCTTTGGACGAGGAAATGGCTGCGCGAATCGCGGCGCACCGCGCGAACCGACCCGCTCACTGGTCCGTGATCGAGGAGCCGATATACCTCTCGACCGCCCTCATGCGCGTTGCTGCCGAGCACTCTGTGGTTATCGTGGACTGTCTCACGCTGTGGCTCACCAATCTTCTGTGCCATGCTGATTCACGATTGCTCGCGGCTGAATCTGAACGGCTGTTCGCCGCGCTGCCGGAGCTACCCGGCATGCAAATCCTGGTTAGCAATGAAGTAGGTCTCGGAATCATGCCGCTCGTTGAATTGGCGCGACGCTTTGGCGACGAAGCCGGTGCCCTTCATCAGCGCCTCGCCACCGTCTGTGATCGCGTAGTGTTGATGGTCGCGGGGCTGCCTCTTACGGTGAAAGACCGCATGGTGGGTGACCATCCGCCATCACGGATCGTCCCATGACTGTTCACCCGCTTGTAACGATAGTCCCACTCGCGGAGCTACTAAGCGCCGGCACGCGCGACGCTGACGCAGGCGGAGCCATTGTGCTTCGCGCCGCATCTCCCGGCGGAGCAAGGCATTGAACATTGAGATTGCATCACCCACGGACGGCACGATTCGCGCACTCGCGGTCGCGATCGCCTTTGGCGTCGACCATTTCCTGGGCGAGCCGCCGCCCCGATTTCATCCGGTGGTCTGGGTCGGAAGGGCGCTGTCGTGGGCTGGCGCACCTTGGCCCGAGGCAGCGCCTCGATCCGCCTTCGCATATGGCACCGCAACTTGGATTGCCGCCGCAGCTCTCTTTACCGGTGCTGCCTGGTTTGTCGTCACTGTCATACAGCTTACGGTCGGTACATCTTCGAGCATATCTGTTCTGGCACAAGCGGCTCTGTTGGGACTCCTGTTGAAGCCACTACTGTCGTGGCGGATGTTGCACGACGAAGTGGCCGAGGTTGAGCGTGCGGTTGACGGCGGACTTGAAGCGGGGCGCACGCAACTTCGGCGCCTGGTCAGCCGCGACACGGCGCAGTTGAGCGCAACGGAAATACGCGAGAGCGCGCTGGAGAGCCTTGCGGAAAACCTGAATGACTCGCTTATTGCCCCGCTTTTTTGGTTTGCCGTCGGCGGTCTGCCCGCGGCAGCTCTCTATCGGTTTGCAAACACGGCGGATGCCATGTGGGGTTATCGCGGGCCCTGGGAGTGGGCGGGCAAATGGGCCGCGCGCGCCGACGATGTACTTTCGTACGTTCCCGCACGACTGACGGTCGTGCTTCTTGCGATTGCAACGTGGCACTGGCCTTCAGGACTACGGCAAATCGCCAGGGTTACACCGTCGCCGAATGGAGGCTGGCCAATGGGGATGCTCGCGCTTGCGCTCAACGTGCGCCTGAGTAAGCCAGGGGTCTACGTCTTGAATTTCGACGGTGAACCGGCGGTTGACCGCCATTTGTGGGCGGCGCTCCGGACATGCAAGCGCGCCGCGCGGTTCGCAGTTGTATTGACCGCGACGATCATCTTCACGGCCAGTCGATGGATCTAATGCGCTGGTCGGCCGCACTGGAGCACGGGGGACCGGACGCCGGCCCCCCGATTCGAATCGACTTTTCAACCAACGCACATCCCCTGGGACCCAATCCGGTTGTACGCGCCATGGTGGATCGCGCAGACAGAATCCGCTACCCCAATCCACACTACACGGAGCTTCGGTCCGCTCTCGGTGCGTTTCACAGTGTGGAATCGGACCGCATCGTTGTGGGATCGAGCGCGAGTGAGCTCATCTGGCGTCTCACGCGAGCATGGAGCGACGCGAAGCGGGTCGGCGTGGTATCAAGTTTTCAAACCTTTGGGGAATACCTGCGCGCGGCCCGGGCACATGGGGTTCGAGTCGCGTCGAACCGAGCGGGGTTGCCTGCTGATATGCCAGCGCTTCTCTGGTGCTGCAACCCCGACAATCCGAGTGGCAGGTACGAAGACGATATCATTACAAGGGCGCTTCTGCGATCGTCCGGAAGTCATCACGATCTGATCGCGGCGGACCTAGCCTATTGGCCGTTTCGCGCACTGCTGACATCGGATGTGCAAACCCCGGCCGTTCTGCGGGCGCCGTGGGCCGATAGAGTGGTTCAGCTGTGGTCGCCCAACAAACTGCACGGCCTCACCGGTGTTCGTGGCGCCTATCTTGTGCTGCCATCCGATGGCCGCCCAAGTATCAGTGGCGAAACGATGACGTCCTTCGCACCGAGCTGGGTGTTGGGAGCTGACGGTGTAGCGCTCCTACAGGCACACATGCATCCGGAGGCTACGGACTTTCTCCGGTATACCGCACCCACATTGCGAGATTGGAAGAGCGACCAAGATCGCAGGCTGCATGAGACGGGTTGGGCGTCCGAGGCGAGCCATTTACATTACGGTCTTTGGCGCCCGCCGGTGTGGCAGTCTCTCCAACCGCGATGGCACCAGCGCCTGCGCGAAGACGGAATCAAGCTTCGGGATGCCACGTCATTCGGCCGCCCCGGCTGGGTACGCCTTGGCAGTCGCGCACCCGAGGAGGTAGAGCGGCTCGTGGCGCTAACAGAACCGTTTCGAAGCAATCCATTGAGTGCGCGCGCCA
>Ga0137412_10001195_pt1 | contig 10971 bp, 9 predicted proteins | sample CZODoug2_1_16fun_FD_122160 | JGI IMG/M metagenome (GOLD analysis project Ga0137412, IMG submission 122160) | Vadose zone soil fungal communities from Angelo Coast Range Reserve, California, USA - CZODoug2_1_16fungal (Hybrid Assembly) | ecosystem: Environmental > Terrestrial > Soil > Vadose zone... | reverse complement strand
GAGCAGGTTTTTTGGAACCTGTTGAAGAACGCCTACAAATTCACGCCCGAAAATGGGGAGGTCGTGGTCCGTTCCTTCGATGGGGCGCGAGACCGTGTGATTTTTGAAATTAGCGACAGCGGCCGTGGAATCGACGCGGCGCTGATGCCGAAATTGTTTACCGCGTTTGAGCAGGGGACCAGAAGCGGCGAAGGTCTCGGCCTGGGCCTGGCGATCTGCAAGGCCGTCTTGGAAATGCATCAGGGAAGAATCAAGGCCGCAAACAAATCGGGCGGGCAGGGCGCAGTCTTTACCGTCGAATTGAAAACGGTTCCCGCTCTAAGTGTCATCGCTCCAGTCCAGCGCAAACCGGCCGCCGCTGCGTCCCGGAAATTAAATATTCTGATTGTCGAAGACCACGACAATACGGCGACAGTCATGAGCAAGTTGCTAAAACACAACGGGCATGAGGTCGTTACCGCGTCCACTGTGCGGCAGGCTCTGGAGGTATTGCGCACAACTCCGCTCGATCTTCTCGTTAGCGATCTTGGTCTTCCGGATGGCAATGGCTTTCAGGTAATGCGCGAGCTGGCGAAGATCAGCGACGCCAAGGGCATAGCGATCAGCGGTTATGGGATGGAGGAAGACTTGGAGCGCAGCAGCCGCGCTGGTTTTTCTGCGCATCTGACCAAACCGATCGACGTGCAAAAATTGCAGGAGACAATTCAGCAGGTAACAGCAGCGGCGTAGGGGTAGCGGAGAATGCGCGGAGTGTTGGAGTAATGGAATGACCAAACTGGCGGCGCAAATCGAATCGCTCAAACGCGCACCGTCCATCATCCCGAGTCGCGACAGACGACGAGGGACCTCACCCGTGCGGGGCGGGTTACCCAAAGTAGCTTGTGTGATCAGTACAGCTTGGGCGAGGTCCCTCGCTTGCGCTCGGGGGACAAGCCTTCTTCGCGCTCCAAGATGACGCGCGAGCACCATCGGCGCTGAAAAAAAGCGTCAGATGCCGCGGGCGCTGACCCACTGAACGGCGTAACGCGCAACCTGGCGCGCGTTTTCGAGCCTTAGCTTCTCTTTGATGTGAGAGCGATGCGTTTCAACTGTCTTGGGGCTAAGGTGCAATGTTTTGGCAATCGCCTTTACTTCTTCGCCTTTACCGATGCGCTCGAGAACTTCCAGCTCGCGATCAGTTAAATCGTCTGTTGGATCTGCCCCCGGTTCTCGTTTCGTTAGAACAACATTGGAAATCACTTCACTGGCCATTGAGGGGCTGAGATAAACGCGGCCGTCGAGTACTTCGCGTAGGGCAATGAGAACGCTGCCCAGCGCATCCTGCTTGGTGACATAACCGTTGGCACCGGCGCGAAGGGAGCGCACGGCGTAGGTCGGTTCGTCGTGCATCGACAGGACCAGAATGGGCATTTTGGGAAATTCCACCCGCAGCGATTTGGTTAACTCGATTCCGCTTGGTCCTTTCAAGCCAAGATCGACGATTGCCAGTTTAGGCCGCAATTTACGCACCAGCGCCATCGCTTCGGGCGCGCTGCTCGCTTCGCCGCAAATGGAGTAGCCGTCATCAGAGTTGATCAACTGAGCAAGTCCGTGACGAAAGAGAGGATGATCATCGACGATCAGAATGGGGATCGCTTGGGGCAAATCCGGTTTCGGATTATCGACAACACCGCGTGAAAATGAATCCGGGGCAATGGTCTCGGATGCAGGCGCAGCGGCAGGGATAAAACCTTTGCGCGCTTTGCGTTTCCCTTGTCTCCCGGCGCGCGCTGTCGATTTCATTTCCGTACATAACAAGAGAGGCGTGTTCCATGCGGCTTTACCTGCTTGATCTCCAGCCGCGCCCCAATGGACCGGGCGCGGTATTCCATAATATGAAAGCCCATCCCCGATCCAGCCGGGGAATTGGGTGGAATTCCGATGCCGTCGTCGATCACACTCAGCTCGATTCCTTTGCCCGAACGTCTCATCCGCACGATAATTTCGCGCGCGCGGGCATGTTTGTTCGCATTGATTACGGCTTCGCGCGCGATCCGGTAGAGATGCAGAGCGGCGGTCGAGTCCGGGACGGAAATTTCTTCGTCGGCCTCCAGCCGGCATCGCACGGGCCAATGCCGCTGCTTGACCAATGCTGCCAGTGCCGTAACTAACCCGGGCGGTTCCATTTCCACAGGATGCAAGCCTCGGGCAATGGTGCGTGCTTCGGTCACCCCGTCATTAATTAGCTCGGCGATTTTATCAATGTGCTCCACTTCGATGACTCGATGCTTTTTGAGCCGCAGTGCGACCGAGCGCGCCATGAACGCGATGGCGGTAAGATGCTGGCACAGGCTATCGTGCAATTCCTGACCGAGGCGGCGTTGTTCGCGATCACTGATGGCGAGGATTTCGCCTTCCAGCCCGCGGGCGCGGTCTTCCAGGACGGCTTGAGCTTTTTTTTGGTCGCCGATGTCGAGAACAACTGAGACGGCCGATTGGGTTTTGCCTTCGACGTCGCGCAATGGCGACGCGCTCACACTGACCCACAGGTTGGACCCATCTTTGCGACGATAACGTTTTTCGAGCTGGTACGGTTCGGCTTTCCTGACGATCCGGTGAAAAAGTCGCTTGCTCTCTGCCAAGTCTTCGGGATCTGTGATCTCGAAAATGGTTTTGCCGACGAGCTCGCGCTCTTTGTAGCCCAGCATTGAACAGAATTTTTCGTTCGCGAAAATGATGTGACCTACCAAATCAGTGCCGGCTATTCCGGCGGTGCTTTGGTGAATGACCGCGCGAGAACGTTCTTCCGATTCGCGCAATGCCTTTTCCGTGCGTTTGCGCACGGTGATGTCGTGCAGGCAATTAATCGCTCCGATTATTTTTCCCTGCCCGCCTCTCAACGCCGTCGGACTAACAAGAACATTTCGGCGGGCGCCGCTCGATTGCTCGACTAATATTTCCAAATCAGTCGCGGTTAATTTTTCCCCACGCAGGGATCGCGCCATTGGGCACTTGTGGTGCGGCATCGGCCGGCCATCCGGATAGAAAATCTTGAATGAACCGCAAAACTTCTCGCTTGGGTCATTCCTTTTCGGTTCGCGTCCCCATAACTCCACCGCGTGCTGGTTGTACTCTTGAATCAGCCCTTTGGCATCGCAGGTATAGACGGCGACCGGCACCCAATCGAACAAGGCGCGATAACGCTTTTCCGACTGGCGGATCGCTTCTTCTGCCCGCTTCCGCTCGGTAAGATCGATAATCGCAGTTTGATAAAGCAGCGCGCCATCGCGCATCGACGAAGTCATGGGGGAACTGGCCAAATGAGCGAGGATGATTCCGCCATTTCGTTTTTTCAGATGCAGTTCTGTTTCGACCCGGCTTTCCGATGAGCGGCAGCGGAGAAGATGATTTAAAAAAAGTGCGGAGTCTTCTTCAATGACGTAGGGCGCAAATGGCTTGCCGATTAGTCGATCGCGCGAGTCGCCGAGAAGTCGCGCTGCGGCGACGTTAATCTCTTCAATGCGACCCACGCGGTCGAAACTGACATAGCCAACGGGCGCAAAATCGAAAAGATCGACATAACGTTGTATGGCCGCTTCCAATTCCGTTTTGGGATGCTTGAAGACGGGCGCACTAGCCGACTGCCTGATCGCGCCATTTTTTCTTACCGTGCTGTTACCCGAAAATTTCTCCAGTCCACGGGTCCTTCCCTTCATTTTCTTCATATCCGCCCGAATTACTTCGCAGGCGGCTTCCCCAGCCGATGTCCGAGGTTTGCGATGAGCGCGCTTTAGTTTGCGTTTTGATCTCCGGGTTGCGGGCTTCATGGCAGGTAATTCTTTTGCTCGGGGAATGTTACCATAAATGCTAAATCACGCAGTCCGAAGGTCACTTCACGGGGTCTCGCCGTACAATGTCCGATTGGGGCGTATTTCCGCTGGCGATCGCGCGCGGCGGGCTCTTCTTGTTCGCACCTCGCCATGCAAAAGCACGCACTGCGCGTCACAATAAGAAGAACACGGCGTAAATGGGCGACCTTTCGCGGAGGTGGAAAGAAAAACGCGCCTCCCGTTCTCGCCAACGGCGGAACGGAAAGACGCGTTTAGTTAGAAGATTACGAATTAATCTTCGTCGAGGACAACTCGATCAACCAGCATGCTGTCGCCTTCCCCGGCGTAATGAACACTCACCGGCACCCCGACTTTTACTCTGGTGCGAACGGTTGCTTCATCGAGCTCTTTGCCGCTCCTGGTCACGTAAACGACCTTTTTCCCAAAGCGGTAATGTTTTGGACCCACGGTCTCTTTCAGCACAATAGTGCTGCCGGGAGTGAACTCAGTAATGGTTCCAGTTCCCTCGGTCGTAGTCGTGGTGGTAGTTGTTTGTGATACCTGCGCCCACGCCAACGGGGCGGCCAACGCCAACGCCATGCTTAATATAACTTTCTTCATATTTCCCTTTCTCGTTCCTAGCTTGCCTACGCCCAACCGATCGAATCTCCCGCACCACCAATCCGTTATCCGTTTTACGAGGTAAGTATGATCGGCGTTTGCCGGATAGACGCTGCGGTCTGAAAGACGCGGGCTTTAACAGTGTCAGACGAACGAGAATCCCAAGATATTCAAAGAATACGGAAATTACGACTTGCGGTTCGAAACGATCGTTTCAGGATTTTCTCCGGAACACTTCGACATCATTCGGTTGCAGTTCCAATGCGTGCAGATATTGCAGATCGAACGCCCGAAGAGCGTTTTCGACTGTGTTGCCGATGCCAACAATTCCATTTTCAAGGCTGTGTCCGATCAAAACGATGAACGTGCCTCGACGGCGGCTCAGTTGCGGTCGACGGACCGCGCTCGGGCTGCGCGGGTGGAGAGTGCAATAGCGCTCCATTCGATCTTTCATCCACGGATCGGAGTGCCGGATGCTGCGCGCCAATTGTTGCCTGCTCATCCAACCAGGTAACGCATACCGCGAAAATATTGGATGCACACTCGCGCTCCAAACGCCCGAGAGAAAGAAAGTTATTCACTTATTGGATCAGGATTTTCCTGACCTCGCAATCGTCATCCAGTCCGATTGTCGGCGACTAAACGCTGTTCGAACATGGAGGCACGATGAATTGGCCCCGACAGCACATGGATGATCGATTAAATATTCTGCGCGGTCATGACCATTTTCGTGAATGGCGCTCACTCGATGACCAGCGCGTTTGCGCCGTGTGCGGCGGAACCTTTTCCGGTCGCGAGGTAGAGATTTCGCAGAGTGGCGAGGAATTTAAACTGAATTGTCCCACCAAAGACTGTCCCTCAAGAGTTCATCAATGGGTCTATCCGGAGAAGCATCATCTCTCCCATACCAACTCGGAAAATTGGTGGCGAGCGCTGAGCTCAAACGATGGATCGGAGTCAACCCCATCCTCCCCCCAGTGCCAACAGATATGATTGAACCAACTCAGGACATTAGAAGTCTTAGCGCGGCCACAGACGAGGCGCTGATGGGTGCGATAACAGATCGGGACGAAAATGCCCTCGAAGCATTGTATCAACGGCATGGCCAAACGCTGCGTTCGATCATTGAAAGTGTGATTCACGAGCAAGCCGAAGCGGAGGACGTCTTGCAGGAGACGTTATTGCAGATCTGGAAGCAGGCGCAAAACTATGCCCCCAGGGTCGGCAAGCCGCTGGGCTGGCTAACGACTATTACACGGCGAAGGGCGATTGATCGGCTGCGCCGGCGGCAAGCCTATATCCGAGTAAAGGATCGCTATGAGGAGCAGATAAATGAACTGCCCGGAGGCGCGAGCACGACGGTGGATGGCGACGAGGAAATGGAACGGGCTGATCTACGTCGTTATCTGCGGGAGCAGATGTCGGCGTTGCCGGAGTTTCAGCGCCAGGCACTGGAGCTTTCGTTTTTTAAGGGAATGAGTCATCGCGAGATCGCAGCCAGCACCAGAAACCCGCTCGGAACGGTGAAGACGCGTCTCGAACTCGGACTGCAAAAACTGCACGCCTGGCTGAAGCCGGTGCAACAAAAGATTTGATGGTGGGAAACAGATGGCGTGGATAAGGATGTGCCGGGACCTTGAACGGGCTAGCGGGAAAACGTCGGGGTCCTGGCCTCCTTTGAGTTCTAAATCGAACCTGCGCCCAATCTGTGAGGGCGTGTCCGCCTCCTGCAAGATTTGCGGACTTTTCAACGCGGTTAAATGCGTCCGGATTACGGTTTTGCGAGATTGAGCCAGCTCACTGCACGTGCTAGCTTCTCATATCATGGAAAAACCTCAGATCACTGCCTACCTTAAAACGTATTGCGGCTGGAGCGCCGGCGTTCGGGCAGTTCTTAATAAATACAATTTGCCCTACACAGAAAAGGACATCATCGCGAACCCGGCTTTTCGCTGGGAAATGGAGACGAAAAGCGGTCAACCGCTTTCGCCCTGCGTCGAAATCAGCGAAAAAATGCTGGCCGATGTCAGCGGCGAAGAAGTCGAGCAGTATCTAATCGAAAACGAATTGGTAAAGCCGAGCGAGACGGTCCCCGATGTTCCTCTCAATGCGCCCTGCGCGACGGAGCAACACGAGAGCAACGTCCAGGTGAATTTTTAGCCGGGAATAGAGCGGCTGTGCCCGCCCTCGCGGTCATCCCGAGGAAGTTGGCTGAAGGGTTTCGCGGCGAGATCCCTCGACTGCGCTCGGGATGACCTGTGATTGAGGTTTTATCCGCGAAATCTATTGCTAAATTGTCAAAGTTCTTGCGATGAAACTTTTCAAGAGAAAATCCTCCGGCAACGGCAAGAGGAAATCGAGCCGGCTCTGGCGATGGGGCTGGAAGATTTCTCTCGTTACCCTCGTTGGCGGCGGTGCGCTTGGCGTTTTGATCTTCTACTCTGCCTGGGCGCACACCTTCGACATGAAGAAGGTCGGGGAAATGCCGGAACGCAATACCGTTCTCGATGTTGACGGAAAGATTTATAGCAGACTGGCGGGATCGAACCGGCTCATTGTTTCTTTGAATGAAGTCGCGCCCGCATTCATTGATGCGCTGCTCGCGCGAGAAGACACCCGCTTTTTTCAGCACAACGGAATCGATTTCTATGGGGTCGGCCGCGCGCTTGTCCGCGATTTGATGAGCGGCTCAGCCAGGGAAGGCGCGAGCAGCATTACTCAGCAGCTTGCACGCAATTCGCTTCCGCTCGGCGGACGCACGATCAATCGGAAGTTGCTCGAAGCGATGGTGGCGTTGCGGATCGAGCACGAGTTCACCAAGCAGCAAATTCTCGAGCTTTATGTCAATCGCATTTACTTTGGTGCCGGCTGTTACGGAGTGGAGACCGCATCCCAAGCCTACTTCGGAAAGAGCGCCTCGAAGTTAAATCTGTCCGAAGCCGCTGTGCTGGCGGGTTTGATTCGGAGTCCTAATCGGTTTTCGCCTCTGCGCAATCCTGATGGCGCAGCGCTTCAGCGCGACGCCGTGCTCAATCGAATGGTGGAATTGAAAAAGATTTCAATCGCTCAGGCGCAACAGGCGAAATCGTCGCACATCAATCCCCATCCGAAAAAGATGCCCATGATCCAGGAAAATTACGCGATGGATGCGGTGCAGCGCGATTTGAATGTGTTGCTGACGCAGGACCAGATCGATCAGGGCGGCCTCTACATTTACACCACGCTGGACCCGGCAGTGCAGAACGTTGCCACCCAGGCATTGGAATCGACCCTAACGAGAATTGAGCACCAATCGAATTTTCATCATCCAGTAAAGGCGAACTATCACCCGCCGGAAGAGGGCGAAGATAGCTCGATGCCATATTTAGAAGGAGCAGTGGTGGTGATTGATAATGCCAGTGGTGGCATTCGTGCCCTGGTCGGCGGCCGGGACTACTCTCAAAGCAAATTCAATCGCGCGCTTCCGCCGGCCAATCGGCAAATCGGCTCATCGTTCAAACCGTTTGTCTATACTCTCGCCTTTACTAATGGCCTGCTCCCGGGCGCGGCGATCAGCGACGGCCCCATCCAACCCGGCGAAATCGAGGGCGCGGGCAATTGGGCGCCGGGAAATTCCGACGGCACCTATGGCGGGATTCAACCCGCCTCCTACGGCCTTATTCATTCGCGCAACACCATGAGCGTCCGCGTGGGGCAATTCGCCGGACTCGACCAGGTGCAAAAGATCGCAACTACGTTAAACCTGAGCGACAAGGCCCCGCACGGCCCCGCCATCTATATCGGATCCTTTGAAACGAATTTAAAGGATTTGACTACCGCCTATAGCGCTTTTCCAAACGCCGGGGTTCGCAAACAAAGTTATATCGTCGAGCGCATTGATGATCAGAATCATCAGCCGATTTATCGAGCCGCCCATCTTTCCGCCCCAGCGCTTGATCCAAGCGCGGCCTGGATGACTTCGGAGTTGATGGAAGAAGTGCTGACGCATGGGACGGCGGCCAGTGCACGTTCACTGGGGTTCAAGCTTCCGGCCGCGGGCAAAACCGGAACGACTAACGATTATAAGGACGCATGGTTCCTCGGCTATACCAACGCGTTGACTTGTGGGGTCTGGGTTGGGTTCGATCAACCAACTACGATCATTCCCCGTGGCTACGGCGCGGCCCTGGCCTTGCCGGTCTGGGTGCAGGTGATGAATAAATCGGCCGCGCGTTACCCGGCCAAGGCGCTCGAGCCGACGATGCCGATGGCGCGCGTAACCGTTTGCGCGACGTCCAACGCGCTGGCCACGACCGGGTGCCAAATGTCTGGTACCGCTTACGAAATAGTTTTGCCCGCTGACAAAGTGCCGAATCAGGCCTGCCCCATCCATGGCGGCGAAGCGACGGAGTTTGCGCAGCGCGTCGAATCCATTCCGAAAGCGATTCCGAAACTCTTTCAATCATTCCGTAAATTTTTCGGCGGCAAGTAATCTCTCGGCACCTTGCCGAGCAGAATGAGATTGGGAGAGACACGGCTGTCCAAATTAGAATGAATTGTAGGGCGTTTCTGTAAAACGCCATTAGATGATGCGCGGCTGACACAGCTGCCTGCAAGCTGCCGGCGTGCTGCTCGATAAATTGACGGGATAAAGTTTTGCCGGGGCTATTGAGTTTTTCGAAAGGGAGCGGGACGGTTTTAATTTCAACTGAGACATTTTTTTCTAGCCTATCTTTGTATTGCCTTAATTGAGATGTCGATAAAGTAGAGGCGCTGGCGGAGGCGACAGGTGGTTCGTCGCGCGAACATGTGTTAGCAGACTGGCTGTCGGGGAAACTTATTTTGGTTGTGAAACCCGCCGAAGTGAATCGCATCGAAGCATCAATGATCTAATTATGGAAATTATCAGGAGCTAATGCTATGCTTCCTCTGGTGCATCGCTCGCCGTTTCCTCGCGTTTTCCTTGTATTCGTTCTCGTCCTGAGCGGAGCCGTTAGCGCCGTCCGTGCCGCAGCTCCAACGCCCACGCCGACGCCCGGGCGGCTTGACACCACTTTCGTCCCCGCGCCTGGGACAAACGACGCAGTAAACGTCGTCATTCCCCAGCCTGACGGCAAAGTGATCGCTGCCGGCCGTTTCACTTTCGCCAACAATGTCGCGCGCAATCGGATCGCGCGCTTCAACTTTAATGGCTCGCTCGACACCAGCTTCGATCCCGGCACGGGGGCGGATGGCGAAATTACCGCGGCTGTCCTTCAACCTGATGGCCGCATTATTGTGGCGGGCCGCTTCACCAGCTTCAATGGGTTCACCCACAATGGCATTTGCCGGCTGAACGCTAATGGCAGTGTCGATCAGACATTCGGACGCGGTAACGGGATCAACAACCCGGCGGCGCTCGCCCTCGCGTTGCAAAGCGATGGCCGCATCGTTGTCGGCGGGCAATTTTCCCAGATCGATCTAACCCAGCGATTCAATCTCGCCCGGCTCAACACTAACGGCAGCGTTGACCTGAGTTTTGATCCCCTCAACGGACCGAGCGGCGACGTCAACGCGATCGTCATTCAACCGGATGGTCGCATTGTCATTGGCGGCACCTTTATCGGCTACAATGGTTTTGCCCGTGGGGGAATTGCGCGGGTCCTGGGAAATGGCGCGCTCGATCCTTCATTCGATTCGGGTGTGGGGACTGGTGGAAACGTTTTCGCGCTGGCATTGCAACATAACGGCCAGATCGTTCTCGGCGGTCGCTTCGCCCAGTACTCGGGGACCAATCGCACCTTTATTGCGCGCGTTTTCGGGGACGGCTCGCTCGATTTCGGATTCAATCCTGTGCCCAACAATTGGGTTCAATCGCTTGCGGTCGAACCCGACGACCGCATTCTTGTCGGCGGCTTCTTCACCAGCATAACCGGATTTGGACGTAATCGCATCGCACGGTTGAATACAAATGGGTCAGTCGATCTGACCTTTGATCCGGGAGCCGGGTGCGTCGGCGCACTAACAAATGACGCAACCCAGGTGCGCAGCATCGCTTTGCAACAATTTGGTCGCATTTTGGCGGGAGGTATCTTTACCAGCTACAACAATCAACTCCGGGATAACATCGTCCGTCTTTTCGATAACGCGGCGCCAGTGGCGTATGATTTCAATCAGGATGGCAAGCCAGATTATGTGCTATACAATGCTGTTACACACCAAACAGCGGTTTGGTATCTAAATAACAACGTTTTTGTCGGCGCCGCCTTTGGTCCAACTCTTCCAGCTAACTGGAAAGTGGTCGGTGTGGCAGACTTCGATGCTGACGGCAGGCCCGATTACCTGCTTTTCAACTCTACCAGCCACCAAACGGCAATCTGGTATTTGTCTGGAACGACCTTTGTTAGCGGCGCCTTCGGCCCGAGTCTTCCTAACGGTTGGGATCTTGTAGCAGTGGGCGATTTCAACGCGGACGGTAAGCCCGATTATGTGCTATACAATGCTGTTACACACCAAACAGCGGTTTGGTATCTAAATAACAACGTTTTTGTCGGCAGCGCCTTTGGACCAACTCTGCCGGTTA
>Ga0137412_10004634_pt1 | contig 10973 bp, 7 predicted proteins | sample CZODoug2_1_16fun_FD_122160 | JGI IMG/M metagenome (GOLD analysis project Ga0137412, IMG submission 122160) | Vadose zone soil fungal communities from Angelo Coast Range Reserve, California, USA - CZODoug2_1_16fungal (Hybrid Assembly) | ecosystem: Environmental > Terrestrial > Soil > Vadose zone... | reverse complement strand
GAAAGGGTTTGAACTGCGCTTCGATCCCGGCACCGGGTGAACCATCCTGCGTATTGAACAGCGCCGGTGACGGCCGCGCAAGCGCATCCGACGGCGCGGCCGCATTGGTGGGCTTTGGCCGCTCTTTGGTGAGCGCGGTTTCGTCACGGATCGACTCCAGAATTTGGCGCAGCGGCGAGGTCGGCGCTGACAGCGCGCGTAGCGCGTCGTATTTCGGTTTGTCCGCCAGCAGTTTTTTCAACCGCAGGTTTCCCAGCGCCGTGCGCCAGGTGGTGACAAAATCATTGGAATAGACATTCAAGAGTTCACCGGCCAAGGCGTCATATTGCTGGGCGATCGCGGTCTGCTGTCCGGCGTCGCCGAGCACCCAGCGGTCGCGGTTTATCCGTTCCGACAGTCCACCCAGCTTCGCAATGAACATCTGCTGGAAGCCGCTATAGGTGAAGAAGGCCGGAACGCGGATGTTGTCGAGTGACTGCCCTGCCTTGCTCTCGAAGACGACTGACACGTCCGGTCCGCCTTTGCGTGTCACGGCCCAGTCGCCCGTTGTCGAGGCGCCGGCTTCCGATTTCAGAAATTCATAGGCCCGTTGCGCCACGCTAAGACGAGCAAGCGAATTCTGCGCCTCCCGAATCAGGCGGCCGTCGAGTTCGACCAGTGGCGGCTGCTCGGTTTCCAGATCGAACATCGCGGCGAGATGTTCCTCGAGCAGCCGACGGCCTTCCGCGTTGGTCGCGCCCGGATAGAGGTTGTCGGCCCAGTCACGCTGCATCCAGGATTTGATCAATCCCCGATCCGGCGGATGCTGACCGCCGAGCATGAGATAAACCTTCAATGCTTCATAGACGAAGGCCGGCTCACTGAGCCTGGCGTTGAGCTGCTCCTCCAGCCGGTATAGCAGACGCGGACGGAACATGCGTTCGAGCGCGGTATGATATGCAGCATTCGACACCGACAACAGCCGTGGGTGCTGGCTGAGCCCGAAGCGCTCGGATAGCGGCACCTGCACATCGCGAGTCGCATAGCCAACGGGTGCATTGCGCAGGCGATGCAGCAGCGGCAGAACCTTATCGAGATCATGATCGGCAATCAGGGTTTGCTTGATCAGCGGCGCCCCGACCGATGCATAATCACCGTCGACCAGCACGGCCTGCTCGATCAGGCCGGAATTCCTCTTGTAACTGGTGAGCCACGCGAGGCTCAGTCCGATAGCGCACAGGCCGATCAGCGACAGTGCTGCAGTCTTGATGAGCAATGCGCGCCGCACGGCGCCGCGATCCGTCGAGACCCAATCGGCTTCGCCGATGATGACCTTCATGATCAGATTCGTGAGAAAGAAACTTTTGCCGGAGCCGTGATAAGCCCCGGCGGAGACTTCCTCCGCGCCGAAGGTTCGCGCCAGCGATCCGATCAATTGATCGATCGGCGTGCCTTGCTGGGTTCCCGAGGTGAAGTAGAACCCGCGCAAGCTGGCGTTGACATGATAGCGGGTGGGCTCGAAGATCTGATTGAGAAAATTGTGGATCTGCGGTTTCAGCCGCGCCATTTGCGCCGCGAAGCCGAACAACTGGACGCGATGCTGGGGAGCGGGTTCGTCCTGTAGCCGATCCAGGGTTTCCTCACTGAGGCGCTCCAGCAGGAGATCGAATTCGTTAGGAATGTCGCCAATCAGATTCTTGTTCTTGTCCGCGGTCTGAAACGTTGCGCCCCAGACCTGTCGCCGGCCGGCCTCGTTAAGGTAGCTGAAATACTCGGCGAATCCCGCGACCAGATCGACCTTGGTGAACAGCGCATAAACGGGAAAACTGACTTTGAGCCGCTGGTGCAGTTCGAGCAATCGCATGCGGATCGCCTCCGCGTGCGCTGCGAGGTCCTGGCGCGACATGGTAAGGATATCCTCGATACTGATGGCGATCAGGACGCCATTGATCGGCTGTCGCGGCCGACTTTTCTTCAGCAGATCGAGGAACGAGAACCAGCTTTCCTTGTCGCTCTTGGCGTCGGAATCCTGCGTCGTATAGCGTCCCGCGGTATCGATCAGAACGGCCTCTTCCGTAAACCACCAATCGCAGTAGCGTGTGCCGCCGACGCCCGCGACCGCTGCGGGGGCCGTCCCCCGCGACAGCGGAAATTTCAGACCGGAATTGACCAGCGCCGTGGTCTTGCCCGCGCCGGGCGGACCGATGATGACATACCATGGCAGATCATACAGATAACCGGACTTGTTGCCGCTAGCGGCCTTCAGCGTCGTAAGCGCGTCCTTCATGCGCTCCTTGAGCACGGGCTCGTCATTGACTGTCTGTTCGGCGCCGCTGATGCCATCGGCGATCTGCTTCCCAGCCTTACGACGCCGGAAGAAGCCGAAGCCGACGACGCCTGCGGCGACGGCGACGAGAAGAAGAATGATAATGCTGCGAACGATCGTACTTTCAAGCGGATGCCAGTTGCCGATGGCGATGAACGGGCCGGCGAAGTAGACGACAGCCGCCAGCGAGCCGAGCCCGACGCCGTATAAAATGATTTGGGTAATTTGCTTTGGAAGCATGGTGCCCCTTTATCCGCTCTCGGCTATTCACTTCGTTCGATAAAGATTTCGACGCGCCGGTTCTTGGCCCGCCCCTCCAGCGTCGCGTTGCTGGCGATCGGCACGTCTGGCCCCTTTCCTTCGATGTCGACCCGGTTTGAATCGGCGAGGCCCCGCTTGAGCACGGCAGCGACGGCCTTCGCGCGCTCGACCGAGAGTTCGAAATTGGAAGGGAAACGCACGGTACGGATGGGCGTCGTGTCGGTATGACCTACGATCTTGATGTGCCCCGGTTCCTTGTCCAGGGTCGCGGCGACGCGAGCCGCGACCGGTTTGAAGGCGTCAAGCACGGCGGCCTGTCCGGGCTCGAACAGAACGAGATCGCAGACCCGGATGATGATGAAGCTCCCGGTCTGATCCGCGGTCATGACACAGGCGAGATGTTCCGCCGCCAGCGCGTTGCGAATCCGCTGCAGCTGAGTAATGCGATCGGGAGGTGGCGGCGGCGGAGGCGGCGGAGGCGGCGCGATGATGCGACGCTTCAATTCGATGGGACCGACGGGATGCAGCGCAAGCGCCACCTCGGCGGCATTTTCCGATCGGGCTGACAGTAGCGTCCGCAGCGTGAAATAACCTGCCATCAGCAGCGCCGCGATGACCGCTGCGACCATCCACACCGGCACGCGCGCGCGCTGGCGACGATTGGCCAGTTCCTGACCGCGCCAGTGCGGCGACAGATCGGTGTCGGATTTCGGGCGAACCCGGCGCAACGTTTCGTAAAGGTTGCGCTGAATCATCTGCTGGCTGGCGAGACCGTTTGCCGACGCACGGTGCATACCCTGGAAGCCGAGCGCCAGGCACGCGTGCTGCAGCTCGAGGACCGGGTAGTTGACCAGCGGATCGGTTTTGAGGCGATCAAGGATTTCGAAAAACCGCACACCGCCGACGCGTTCGCCGAAGAAGCGGCTCAGCATCGAATATTGCGTCCAGACATGGCGGTCTTCGGTCGGAATATGCTGCACGATGTCGTCGGCCGTCGCGCACAGAACGTATTTTGCGGTGTTGGCCTGATGTTCCGATATCCCCGCCGATCGAATATCGGTCTCGAAAAATTTTACCGCATCGGCGACCTGCTCCATCAGGCTTGCAAACGATGCGCGCATCAGCGCGACGCGCAGGCGGCCGAGCAGTTGCAGCAGCGGCCCGGCAGCGCGCATGATCGGATTGGCATTCGGCGCCACCAGTTCGTCGACACGCAGCATCGGTGCGGCCGGCTCCGTGAACCGCGGCTGCTGCGGTGTTGCCGGTGTGGATACCCAGTCTTCGGGCGCCTGGCTCGTGGGCGGAGGCGCATAGCCGGACGATTGCGGTGAATATGCTGAGGACGGACTTGTCGAAGCAGGCATCGGCGAATACGGCGCACGCGGCGGCGCCCGACCAGGGTCGGCAGACTGCGGATAAGGATCGGGCGCCTGCGGCAGCCTTCCACCCGGATTAGGACGTATGATCGTCCGCTCGACCCGACCGAATGGATTTGCCGGCTTGTCCTTGTCGTTCATTGGCGGTCTTCCAGAATCGCCCACAAATGCAGTTCGAGTTCCGGCCAGTCGCCCGAGAAGTGCATCCCGATCGATGCCGCCTTGCTGAACTCCGACCACAGCAGCGATTTACGATCCAGATAGAAGTACACGTGATCGGTGATTGCACGAATATGAGGCGGCGGCGTCGGCAGATGCACCAGCGGCACGCCCGGCAGGTTGGCATGCACGATCTCGTTCATTTTCGAGTTAGGCCCGACCTTGAACAGGTGCGGAAAGTCGTTCTGGATTTCGACCAGCGGACGGCGCGCCGCAACTTCAAGGACCAGCGTCGCATTGCGGAACAGCGACCTGTCGCGAATGGGTGATGAAAATGCGTTGGGCCGCAACTGGATGATTTCGAGCCGGATTGCACGTCGGCCGAGCTGCGCACTCAGAAAATCCTGCAGGTCGCGCATCACCGGTCCGAAAACGTTTTCCAGATCATCCTGATCGTATGCGGGATACGTGCGGGCCCGCCGCTCGGCCGTTGCGAAAGTGGCGAGTTCGCCAACCAGCCTCAGAAGTTCCTGGAACAGGCGCTCGGGATGGACGTAGCTGGAGTTCCGGAAATGCCTGAGCACCGCAATGTGCCGATTCAGCAATTGCAGGACCAAATACTCAACGCTCTGCAGTCCCCCACCTGCAGTTGGATCCGCCGCATAGCGCGCAAGCTCTTCAAGTTTGTTATCGATCCAGCCGATCGCACGATCGATCCATCCCTCCACGACCGCATGGGCATGACACAGCAGGACCGGAGGAACATATTTTTCATCAAAGACAATCGTCTTGTCTCGCACTTCGGTAATTCTGGCAATGCCAAGGCCGACGTAGCCGGGCTTAGCAGTCTTGCGCAGTTCGAAGCTGAGGCGCGGAGAGGCAAGGTCGATTTCCTCCTCGACGCGCAGCGCCGAGGAGGAATCGATGAAGGTTTCGGCGCCGATGATGTAGCGTGCCGCGCTTTCCGCCTCGCGGTCATCGGTTTCACGCGTGTTGGCGGAGGCGATCGGCATCAGGAGCCAGACGATCTGGCCGGCCGCCGCCTCCGGCACGATGATTGCGGGAGGCAGCGGACTATCGGCCGGGATGCTGAAAGGGGTGCCGTCGGGCATGATGCCGGCGGCTCGCCGCAGCGCGAATTTGCTTTGCTGGGTCAGATCGCGATCAATCTCGAGCTCGGAGAAGCCCCATGGATAAGGCGTCGAAGTTCGCACCCGGGATTCGAGCAGGTGCTCATGATAGCGGTCGTTCTGCTGCAGATGATGGGGCCGAAGGAAGAGACCTTCCGACCACGCTACTTTGCTGTACCAGGACATTATCGGATCTCTCGAATAGCCGGATGAGGTCCTCGAGCGCGCCAACCTTTCCCGGGTTTGGTCGGCTGACTCCAATCTTGGTTTCGCTGCATCCGATTTTTTCTGAAAAGCGAACAGGATCTCCGCCTGTGAAAAACGGCAAGCAACGCCTGGACCTTACCCAAGGTGTATCTTATGCAATGCGTATTATGAGGCTCTTCCGCAATAAAACTGCTACCCAGATGACTGCAACCATTCCAGCTCATTTTGATTCACCTTCGTAGCATCGCGCGAAGTAGTCCATGAACGTGTCGAGTATCCCGTTATCATGCCGCTGCGCATGGGCCTGCCAGCGAGCCACGTAGATGTCCCACAACCGCGCCTTGCGCGAACCCACCATACCCGCAAGACCACGATCGGATTGCGAAGCGGCTTCGATCGCTGCAGGGTCTACGTCCTTCATCAACAGCGTGACGGCCCGCTGCATCGCCGCATAGGTTTTGATTTGATGCCTTTTCAGATCATCAAAGCCTTGGGCGAACGCTCTCTCGGCGTCGAGATAACTCTGGCCCTGGAATCCAAACATGATGCGAAGGGCGTCTTCCGCAGTTGGCGCGAACTTGAGTGGGTTGTTGTTGATCGCTTGGACCGCGGTCTGGTTGGGGCTGCGCGCCAATCGTTTGGCTTGCTGCCGGCCCTCAAGCAGTTGCTTCATGTTGTCGGTGGCGAGCTTCAGCAGTCGGCCAAATTGCTCAGCCAGTTCGCCAGGGTCGCGCCCTGCGAAGGCATCTTCCGGCAGACCGGCACCGCGCGCGACGAGCTGGGCAAACTTCGCCATTGCATTGCCATCCGCGTTGCGCTCCGAGATCGCCGCCGGATCCAATTCCGGAGCGGACCAAGGCCGTTTAACGTCGCCGGCGCGCGGACGGCTCGGGGTCGGCACGGGGATGATCTCGGGCGGCGCAGCGGGCAGCGGCGGCGGCCCCTCGGCCCAACTGTCGTGTTCGGGCCTGGTGACAACGGGCTTCACCTGGACGGACGAAACAGAAGCTGCCGCGGGCGGCGCCCGATGCACTGTCGGTGTGGGCACGTCGACCGCCCAATCGAGAAAATCCGGTCGAACCGGAGCCGCATCGCGTGGGCCCTTTAGCTGCTGCGGGTCAATGGGATCGGCTGCATCCGGACCCCTGTCCCAGAGGTCATCGTCGCGGGATGGTGGACGCGGAGGCGCGGCCTCACTCGGCTCGGCGACTTCCTCCTCCAGCGCCGCGGCGATGATATATTGACCGATGACAAATCGATCGCCATTGCGCAATCGATGCGCGGCTTTGATGCGGCTTTCAGCGCCGTTCAAAAACGTGCCGTTAGTTGAAATGTCGTGGAGCCAATAAGCGCCGTCGTGCCAGCGCACCTCGCAATGCCGTCCGGAAATGAAACGGCTCGGGTCCGGCAGCGTCCAGTCAAGATAGGGATCGCGTCCAATGTCGAGGCCGCGTTTGCCCTTGATCGAGACGCTTAACGGCCCGCCGTCCGCCAGGCTCGTCTCATTCTCGATGTGCAGCGTGAGCGTCATGCCATCTCGTCCGCAAGCCGAATGCCCTCCGCGATGCAGATCTGCAGCCGTTTGGGACGCTCCTGCGAATTCATGTCACGCAAGCTGATCAGCAAAGATACACGTACCGCGCGAGAGGTCATGTAAGCAGGCACCGGAAAAGGAGTAGGCACAAAAGTGCCGCTACTCCACCCGGCGGCAAGCGCCAGCCAAGTCAGTGGCGCGTTGCTGTCTGCCGCGGTGCCGATTTCGAGCGCGGTCCGCCGGTTTTCTTCCGTCGGTTGCTGCACCCAGGTCTCCGCAGCCTGCAGCGGAACGCTGTCGCTCTGCGAGATATCGCCAAGCAACGTCCGCGCGCTCGAGCAGCCCCACCAGACAGCCTCGCGACGCGGCAGCAAGTATGCGCAGACGCTGGCCGCGTGCTCGAACCTTCCCTCGCCTGCGAGCCGTTCCAGAAACCCGATCGGGGGCTCATCGGTCGGCTCGATGCCAATGTTTTGCAACGCCTCCGGAAAGCTCTCGAACAGCGCCCGAATGGTGGCGAAACGAATGCGCCTCATCACACCGGCCTGCACATCGGTCCCATGACGATGCCCCCCTGGACCCACAGATTTCCCGTGATGATGACCATGGGCGCTTGGATTTGAACGATCGCCGGCGCCTTCAGGATAATTCCGAACGGATTCAAAATCTGCGACGTAACGCTGTTGGATATGACGGCGTGGCCGACCTTCACGTTGGAGACCGTGTCGATGCTCATGAGCGCATGCGTGCTCTGACCCCCGAGCGAAATTTCGATGCTGCGATTACCCTTTTGAATGGTCAGGCTGTCATCGCCGTTTTCAAGCGTCGTGGCGCGCGACGCCTGTCCCTGCGGCGGCGTGAAGGCTTCGCCGATGGTCCATGTCTCCGAATTCCGCACCGTGACGTCGTGATTTTTCTGCGCGTGCATGCGGACCAGTTCTTTGTCCTTGTGGTCCTCGAACATGAACTCGTTATAGCCGTTACTCCCCTTGGACGAGTGGGACTTCAGTCCGGATTGGGTCTTGTCGGTGGGAAGCGTGTAAGGGAGTTCGTTTTCGCCATTATAAACGCATCCCGTTACAAGCGGCCGGTCGGGATCGCCTTCGAGGAATTCAACCACGACCTCCATCCCGACCCGCGGAATGCATTGCTCGCCCCATCGCTTGCCGGCCCACGACTGCGAAACCCGGATCGGGCAGGACTTCTTGGACTTGCGATCCCAATAGAACTGCACCCAGATGTGGCCGTTTTTGTCGGTCGATATCTCCTCCTGTTCCTTGTCCTTCTCGTTCACGACCTTCGCAGTTTGGATACCGTGGATGCGCGGCTTTGGCGTCAACGGCAAACTCCGGAACGGGCGATCTCTCGGCAGGAATTCGTAGTTGCCCTGGTAGCTGGGCGCATCGGCGCCCTGGGCTGAACGATATAACTGAACGCCGTATTCGTGGCTGGCGCGAACCACGAGATAGTCATCGTTTTCCTTCGACGTGGGATGCTTCTCAAGTTTGACGATGCCGCCCGCGAACAATGATGGGGCGTCTCCGTTGGCGATGCGACGGTGATCCAAGGCCTGCTCGGCCTCCAGTCTGACCTGAGCGAACAGGTCGCCCGTCTTTTGCTGTTTCTTGTCGTACTTCCCGGGATAGTCGTAGACCTCGAACGTCGACCGCGCGTACTTCTGCTCTACATCCTTCGACGCCTGCAACACGTTCGGCTGAAGGTAGTCGTAATCGCGTAATTCGACCTTACCAGTGCAGAAACGCCGATTCGATATCCATGAATGGAGATGTTGTTCGGCCCGGTTATAGCCCAAGGTCTGGATGTTATACTTGATCGTCGGGAGATCCTTTATCTTGCTGTGCGAGGCGAACGAGTTGGCAAGGATCATCTTATGCTTGCCATCCTGATGCTCGAAAAAGTAATAGATCCCGTATTGCTCCATCAGCCGTGAAACGAAGGCAAAATCAGTCTCGCGATACTGAACGCAGTATTCGATTTTTTCGTAGTTGTCGTCGTTGCACAACTCGAAATCCGTGTCACTGGAGAAGCCGGCATCCTCGAACACCTGTTTGATGATGTCCGTGACCTTCTTGTTAGGAAAGATCCGGCAATTGGCACGGTGCGCCAGTAGCGAAAACCATGGCCGCAGCACCAGCCGGTAGTGAGAGTACTCCTGCTGTCCGCCTGTTCCGGTGCCGACCCATTGCGCCTCAGTGAGGATGCCGCAGAAAAAGCGCTCCTTCTGCTCATAGGTTTTAAGCTTGATCGTGCAAGCCTGGCCGAGCACCTTGTCGAAGTCGATGTTCTCCTGCTCGCTCAGGGCTTCGACATGAAACTCGAACGGCTGGCCCAATACCTCATTGCCTGAGAAACTCTTGAGCACCAAAACGTTGTCCCCCAGTGGCGTCTTGAGCGAAGCGGGGTAGTTGGCTTGACTGAGTTGGCTCATTCGATCCTCGATAACTGCGACGGCGGACGCCAATTCGCCCGCTCCACATAGTCGGCCTGGCGCGCGATGAGTTCAGGTTGAATCATCATCACGCTCCAGGTTTTTGTTTGGGCATGATCTTTTCGGAAAACCGGTGTCACTTTTCCGGATCATGCTCTGGGACATATCAAGGTTGGTTTGGCGCGTTCTGTTGACGCCAGGCCGCGTTCAGATGGGGTCTTTGAGGACACGAATAAACTCAGGTCTGATCCACCGCATCATTCCAATGCCCTGACCGGTCAGAAGATTGTTATTGTCGGAGGTGGCGCGAGTTTTTTGGAACAGGTTCGCCGTACGAGCTCGGAGGAAGTTGGCCAGGGCAACGTTGCCGGCGTTGATCTGGTCAATCACCGTCTTGTCGATAGTTATAAATCGGGGCATGGAGATTGCTCTTCTTGTGCTCGGCGGACTGGCAGGTGCTGCCCGCTTGGTCGATTCGAGTTCGCAGGATCCTCGCGACTGAATCCCGACCTCGGTTAGTGCGCTCGGAAACAGCTGGGTTCAACTCCAACATGAATGTTGTTTGCCACCGGTGCGCGCGTCAAGGTGGCGCGCTGAAATTTCGCATCACCACTAGCACAGTGGTCATGTTCAACCAGCCACGAAAATCATCCGATCGGATGATGTTCTTGAATCATCCGATCGGTGGATGTCGCCGAATTTTGAATCATGGTACCGATCATCTTGTTATCCGCTTTGACGGTCATGTTGAACGCAACGCGTTTTATTTCATTGCCGCGTGGCGCATGAGCAGAACTTTTAATTGAACCTGGATTTCGCGCGGATCACTAATTGTCTGGAATTCTATCGGAACGACAGACGGGTTATCTGTCCTGAGGGGCTCGCGTTGACGGAACTCGCATTCTCGGCAGATCTTGACGATGACGATGCGGCGGCGATGCCACCGTCCGCGGAGCAGATCTCCTCTCCCGCGATGACCGCCCTGGAATCGGAAGCGGCGGCCGACGAGCCGGCACCAATCGATCGCCCTGTCTTGGTAACTGCGAAAACCGGCACAGCCGCGCCACCTGCGATGATTGACCCGGCGGTTGCCGAGCTGTGCGTTCCGCTGTCGGAAACCGATCCGTGCGGACCCGATCTCGACCTGTCGGGTGACGCGGAATACCTGAACTTCTTCGCCCAGACGGAAGGGATGCTTCCGAGCGCGTTCTTTTCGGCCGAAGACGGAAAGCCGTTCGATCGAGCCAGCATCGATTTGCCGCGTCAGATCGAAGCGATCGCGCCGTTGTGGGCGCGCTCCCGCGACCTGCGATTGCTCGTCATAAGGGCGCGGCTGACGATCCTGAATCGAGATCTCGCCGGCTTCGCGGTGAGCATCGCTGCGATCGCCGAGTGGCTGGATAAATTCGGGGACGATGTCCATCCACGCGCCGACGACGGCGACCTTGGCGCGCGGGTCGCGGCCCTTGGCTCGCTTGAGCTGCCGACCGTCGTATTCCCGTTGCAATATGTACCGCTGTGCGAGGGGCGCCGAATTGGCGCGGTGACCTAC
>Ga0137412_10004633_pt1 | contig 10974 bp, 11 predicted proteins | sample CZODoug2_1_16fun_FD_122160 | JGI IMG/M metagenome (GOLD analysis project Ga0137412, IMG submission 122160) | Vadose zone soil fungal communities from Angelo Coast Range Reserve, California, USA - CZODoug2_1_16fungal (Hybrid Assembly) | ecosystem: Environmental > Terrestrial > Soil > Vadose zone... | reverse complement strand
GTCAGTGGTGGCTGCGTTCCTTCTTCTCGATGACCACCAATGCAAGCGGTATCCGCATCTGCTCCGGCGCGGCGGCGCACCGCGCCGCGACCCCACACTCGAGCTCGTTGAGGAACAGGGTGTGATGACCCGCGTCGCGTTCGTGCAGCGCTGAGATCAGGGCGGGGAACATCGCCGCGCGCAGGAATGCCGCCCACTGTGCGCCGAGAGTCGTGGCGTCCTTGTCGATCTGGTACTGCGCCCAGAATCGGTCCTCGGCTTCGAACACCTCGAGGTGCTGGATCGTCAGTCTCTCGAAGGTGCCCGACGGCGCGAACGGGGACAGGAAGTCGCGTTCGCGGCGCCCGACGATGGGGATGGCCATCCGGAGTACCTCGTCCTCGGTGAGCAGATTCCGGGCCGACATGTCGACGAGCGTCTCCATCACCGCGTCCAGCAGTGGCCCATAGCCGATGTCACCGTCCTCGCCGATCGCCAGAGTCATCACCAGCAGTCGCCCGCCAGGGGACAGTTCGCGCCCGCGGAACGCGACGAACTCGTGCCAGTCGTGTGCGGCCTGTTTGGCGTAGCGGGTGCGGGCGTTCTCGTCGCGACTGGACGACACCACGACGTGATCGGGAATGGGGGTCGGCACCCGCCCCAACCACAGGATCGACCACGCCGACCAGGCCAGGTTCACGCTGTTGGACGGCAGGATCTGGGTGTAGAACGAGCGCCCCACCGCCGACGCGAACGACGCATGGTCCTTCTTGAGGTAGGTGTCCGGGTCGTCGGTCAACGTGCGGAAGAGATCGGTGAAGTCGTTCTGGGGCACGTCGGTGTGCGTGACCAGCACCGAGTGTTCGGGCCGGGTTCGCGCACGGAACCTGCCGATCGCGGCGCCGATCGGCAGCAGCGCGTTGTGCCCGTTCGCCGCGCCGTAGTCGGCGATCACGATGGGGCGCGGCGACCGGGGGATGGGCACCACGTCGGCGGCCTGCTCGAAAAGCGTTATCGCCCGCCGCAATCCGGCGGCCTGCAGCCGCGATCCTGCGGTATAGGAGCCGCTGTCGATCGGCTCCGGCCGCACCACGATGCTCGATTCGGGCATGAGTGAAACGGTAGCTCAGAACTGGGCGGACGACCTGGTCGATTGGCGCGGCAGCCGAGACTTCGCCATGACAGACTGCGCTGCATGAGTCGCCGGACCGTGCCGAGGGCCCTCACCATCCTCGCCGTGGTGACGATGGTGGTGTCGGTCGTCGGCTTCGTCGCCACGCTGATCCTGAACGCCTTCGTATTCGACGAGTACGACGCCTACGGCGAGGTGCCCATTCCGGGCTCGAGCAGCCTGCACCTGCCCGCAGGAGACGTCACGGTCACGTTCCACACGGTGCTCATCGGCGCCAGCGGCAGCGGCCTGCCCGTCCCGCCCTTGAAGTACCGCATCGTTGCCCCCGTCGGTGTCGACGAGCCGGTGCTGACCGAGGACTACGGCAGCACGACGACGGTCAACAACGACGCGCGTGTCCGCATCGGTTATCTGCACGTCCCAGCCGAGGGCACCTACGACATCACCGCAGACGGCAACGTCAGCGCGTTCCTTGACCCGCGGCTGGCGTTCGGCCACGGCAGCAGCTACGGCCACCTGCCGTGGATCTTCGCGGCGATCTTCGGTCTTGCCATCGTCGACCTGATCATCGCGCGCGTCTGGGCGAGCAAGGTCAAGCGAAGCGAGTTGATGCCGGCCTATCCGCCGCCACCGGCGTATCCGTCGCCGATGTACTCACCGCCACCGGCCACGTTCACGCAACCCGCCGACCCGTACGTGCCCACCGATCAGGGCATCCGCATCCAGCAGCTCAATACGCTTGCCCAGCTGCGTGATTCGGGCGCACTCACCGAAGTGGAGTACGAGGCCGAGAAGAAACGGGTACTCGACGGTCGCTAGTGGCCGCGGGCGACCCACTCGTCGTAGTGCACGATCTCGTCGCCGATGACGGTGCTGTCGCCGTGTCCGGTGTAGACCACGGTGTCGGCGGGCAGTTTGCCCAGCTTCTCCGAGATGGACGCCAGGATGGTGGGGAAGTCGGAGAAGGACCGTCCAGTGGCTCCGGGGCCACCGTTGAACAAGGTGTCGCCGCTGACCACTGCGCCGAGGTCCGGCGCGTACCAGCACACCGACCCCGGCGAGTGGCCGGGGGTGTGCAGCGCGCGGATCTCGACGTCGCCGGCGGAGAGCACTAGGCCGTCGTCGATGCTGCGGAAGTCCTTGTCCGGATGGGTCATTCGCCACAGCACTTCGTCGGCGGGGTGGAGCAGGACCGGCGCGTCGAGTGCCTCGCCGAGTTCGGGTGCGACGGTGACGTGGTCGTTGTGCCCGTGCGTGCAGACCACCGCGACCACGTTGCGGCCCGCGACGGCATCGATGATCGGCTGCGCGGTGTGGGCGGCGTCGAACACCACGACGTTGGTGTCGTCGCCGACGATCCAGATGTTGTTGTCGACATCCCAACTGCCGCCGTCGAGTTCGAAGGTCCCGCTGGTGACGACGCGTTGGATCGCGTTCGCCATCAGAGGATCACCACGGAGCGCAGTACCTCACCGGCGTGCATCTTGTGGAAGGCATCCTCGATACCATCAAGGCCAATGCGCTCGGTGACGAACTTCTCCAATGGCAGCCGGCCCTGCAGGTAGAGGCTGATCAGCGTGGGGAAGTCGCGCTCGGGCAGGCAGTCGCCGTACCACGCGGACTTCAGCGTCCCACCGCGGGAGAAGAAGTCCACCAGCGGCATGTCGATCCGCATGTCGGGGGTCGGAACACCCACCAGTACAACGGTTCCGGCCAGATCGCGGGCGTAGAACGCCTGCTTCCAGGTCTCGGGCCTGCCGACGGCATCGATCACCACGTCGGCACCGTTGCCGTCGGTGAGGTCCTGGATGGTCTCGACGACGTCGAGTTCCTTGGCGTTGATGGTGTGGGTGGCACCGAACTCGCGTGCCCAGTTCAGCTTGGTGTTGTCGGTGTCGACGGCGATGATCCGCCGTGCGCCCACCAGCGCCGCGCCTGCGATCGCCGCGTCACCCACACCGCCGCAACCGATCACGGCGACGGTGTCGTCCCGGCCGACCGCTCCGGTGTTGACCGCGGCGCCAAGTCCGGCCATCACGCCGCAGCCCAGCAGGCCTGCGACCGCGGGGTCGGCGGCCGGGTCGACCTTGGTGCACTGCCCTTCGTGGACGAGGGTCTTGTCGGCGAACGCACCGATGCCCAGCGCCGGGGTGAGTTCGGTGCCGTCGGTCAGCGTCATCTTCTGTTCGGCGTTGAATGTGTTGAAGCAGTACCACGGTCGGCCGCGCTTGCAGGCCCGACATTCACCACAGACCGCACGCCAGTTCAGGATCACGAAGTCACCGGGTTCGACGTGTGTCACACCCTCGCCGACCGACTCCACCGTGCCCGCAGCCTCGTGCCCGAGCAGGAACGGATACTCGTCGTTGATCCCGCCCTCGCGGTAGGTCAAGTCGGTGTGGCAAACGCCGCACGCGGTCACGTCGACGACGACCTCGCCGGGACCCGGATCGGGGATGACGATGTCAACCAATTCGACGGGTTGCTTCTTGCTCCTCGAGATCACGCCGCGCACTGTCTGACTCATGGCTACAACTTAAAGGGTGACGATCGCGTCGGTGGCCGCAACCCTGAACGGATTAGGCTGCTCCGCCATGAGCGCCTTGGACGCGATATCTGATTGGCCGGTCCCGACTGCGGCAGCCGCGGTCGTGGGGCCGTCCGGCGTGTTGGCGGAGTTCGGCGACACCGCGCGCCGGTTCGCCCTGGCATCGGTGACCAAGCCGCTGGTCGCACGAGCCGTGCAGGTCGCGATCGAGGAGGGCGTCGTCGAACTCGACACCGCGGCCGGCCCGCCCGGGTCGACGGTTCGGCACCTGCTCGCGCACACCTCGGGCCTTTCGATGCTGTCGGCCGAGACGGTGGCCGCGCCCGGCATGCGTCGCGTCTACTCCAACTACGGCTTCGCCGTGCTCGCCGAGACGGTGCAGCAGGCGTCCGACATCGCGTTCGAGCGGTACCTCGCCGAAGCGGTCTTCGAACCCCTCGGCATGGGTTCCTCGGCACTCGTCGGCGGTGCGGAAGCGGCCGGGTACGGCGCGGAGTCGACGGTGGCGGATCTCGCCGCCTTCGCCGCCGATCTGTTGCGGCCGACGTTGGTGTCCCCGCAGCTGCACGCCGATGCCGTCACGGTGCAGTTTCCCGGGCTAGATGGTGTGCTGCCCGGCTTCGGCGTCCAGCGGCCGAACGACTGGGGGCTGGGCTTCGAGATCCGCGATGACAAGTCACCGCATTGGACGGGGTCGTCGAACTCGGGTCGAACCTTCGGGCACTTCGGTCAGTCGGGCACCTTCATCTGGGCCGATCCCACCGCTGACCTGGCCCTTGTCGTGCTGACGGACCGCGATTTCGACAAGTGGACCTACTCGTTGTGGCCTGCCCTATCTGATGAGGTGCTGAGAGAATTCGGAGCACACTAGCGCAACACGGGTCCCACAAGGCACAATAGACACGCGCGACACAGTTTTAACGTTTAGCATCGTGACCCTTTCGGAATCACCAGGTCGGCTTGGGGAAGACGTCCCTAGTGGAGCCGAAGGAGCAAATGATGCGTGCGTCGAACCAATTCGCCGACACGACGACTGGTGTGGTTTACGTCCACGCCTCGCCCGCGGCGGTATGCCCACACGTGGAGTGGGCGCTTTCGTCGACCCTGTCGGCGCGAGCGAACCTGAAGTGGACTCCTCAACCCGCCATGCCCGGGCAACTGCGCACCATCACCAACTGGGTCGGTCCCGTCGGGACCGGCGCCCAATTGGCCAGTGCGCTGCGGTCGTGGTCGGTGCTGCGGTTCGAGGTGACCGAGGACCCGAGTGAGGGCGTCGACGGCTACCGCTGGTGCCACACCCCACAGCTCGGACTGTGGGCAGGGACCATGAGCGCAAACGGCGACGTGATGGTCGGCGAGATGCGCCTGCGCGGCTTGATGGCGTCCGGAGCGGACACCCTTGCCGCCGAACTGGACACCGTTCTCGGCACCGCATGGGACGAAGCGCTCGAGCCCTACCGCGGTGGCGGCGACACCGGTGAAATGAGCTGGCTCAACCGGGGCGTCGGCTAGTCGTTGCTAGTGGGGGTGATCCGCTCAGGCGGGCTGCTTGTCCAGAAAGTCGTCGATCATGGCCCAGGTCGTCGTCGCTGCCGAGCGGCCGGTCAGAACTCCGAGGTGCCCGCCCGAGGCGATCTCGAGTCGGACCTCGGGCGCGTTGGGTAGTAACTCTCCGACATGATGGGCGACCGCGACGGGCACGAGCACATCGGTCTTGCCGGCAACGTTCATGACCGGCACGCGTACGTCGGCGAGGTCGACGAGTTTATTTGGGCCCTGAATCTTGCCGTTGGCCAGTTCATTTTGCATCAACAGCTGTTGGTACACCTGCAATGTCGCGCGCCCCGGATAGGTGAGCATGCTGTTCATCAACCCGTCGACCGCCTCGACCTGAGCCAGGAATTCCGGATCATCGTGGTGCTTGAGCAGCGTGATCGGCTTCTTCAGGTATGTCGTCAGCGATGTCGCCTTGAAAGTCGTCCCGACGATCTGTGACGGCACGCCACCGAGCAGCTTCAACCCGGTCCCGACGATGCGGCCGCCGGTGACCTTGCCTGCGGCACGCAGCGGCGCCATCATCGGGCTCTTGCTGAGGTCGAAGGGGCTCGCGATCATGGCCACCGACTTGATCGGGAGCTCGTCGTAGGCTGCGGTCGTCAGGATCGAGATCAGCCCGCCCATGCACCATCCGATGAGATGTACGGGTGCGCCGCCGGCATCTTGCGAGACCGTCGTGATCGCGGATGGAAGCACGTCCGACACCCAGTGTTCGATCCCGAGATCGCGGTCTGACAGCGCGATCTCGCCGTAGTCGACGAGGTACGTCGGGCGCCCGCCGGCCACCAGGTGCTCGGCGAGTGAACAGCCGCGCCGCAGATCGAAACACGAGGCCTGTGAACCCAGCGGCGGGACCAGCAAGACCGGATCGCCGTGGGCGGATCCGTCGGCGGGAAGGTATCGGTGCACGGTGCGTTTGTGGCCTTCGTCGATTACTTCCGACGGGGTGCGGGTGGTGTCGGCAACACCACCCTTGACGAGGAAGTCGTATACGTTTGCCACCGCTCGGCGGCGCTGCTCCAGCGACTTGCGGTGCTCGGACAATGAACTCATGCGCCGACGCTCCGCGCGCTAGATGCCGCTGGCTCGTGTACCGCCGACGAGATCCGGCTGGCGTAGAGCCCCTCGATCTCGTCGGCGTACTTCGTTGCGATCGGTTTGCGTTTGAGTTTCATGGTGAGCGTGACTTCGTCTCCGCCGGGCTCCCAAAAGGTTGGCAGGATCGTGAAACGCTTGATCTGTTCGACCCGCGACAGCTTCGAATTGCCCTCCGCGACACCGGCGGCGATCCGTGCGATCACGACGGGGTCGGTCGACAGTGTGTGCGCAGATGCGTCCGCGAGCCCACGCTGGGCGGCCAGCGAGGAAGCCGACTCCGCGTCGAGGACGATCAGCGCTGTGTTGAACGGGCGTGCGTCGCCGATGGCGACCATCGTGCCGACGAGCGGGCTGGCCGCCTTGATCGCGTTCTCGACGTTGGATGGCGACATGTTCTTCCCCGCAGCATTGATGATGAGTTCCTTCTTGCGGTCCACGATCCGCAGGTACCCCTCGTCGTCGACGGTCATCACATCGCCCGTGTGTAGCCAACCGTCGGCGTCGATCGCGTCGGCGGTCTTCTCCGGCTCCTTGCGATAGCCCTTCATGACCAACGGGCCGCGCACGAGGAACTCGTCGTCGGCGGCGATCTTGTACTCCATGCCCGGCAGTAGTTTGCCGACGGTGCCGAGCCGGATGTCGCCGGGGGATGCTGCGGTGGCGACGCAGCTCAGCTCTGACATCCCCCAGATCTCCACGACCGGAACGCCAAGACCGGCGAAGAAGCCGAGGGTCTCGGCCGGGATCGGTGCCGCACCCGACAGCGCCCACTTCAGCTGATCGAGTCCCAGTCTCGTGCGTAGCGCACGCAATGTCAGCTCGTCGGCCTTGGCCCATTCGGCGGCGAGCTCCGGTGTCATTGGCTCCCCGGCCACCGCGACCGCGGCGCGGCGTGCCGCCACAGCGAGCCCCCATTGCAGGTCCCTGCGTTTGACGTCGTCGGGTTCGTTGGCGACCCCGAATTCGATTGCGGCCTTCAGCTTCTCCCAAATTCTTGGTACTGCTCCCCAGATGGTCGGGCGCACGTCGGGCAGCGCCGCGGCGATCGCCCGAGGATCCGCGACGACGCTCACCTGGGTGCCGGCGAATTCCTGTAGGTAGAGCGCGGTGAACCTGTCCGCCATGTGGGCAGTCGGTAGGAACGAGGTGATCCGGTCACCGAATTCGACGTCGAGCACTTGGGTGAAGGCCCGGGCCTCGGCGATGAGGTTCGCATGGGTGGCCTCGACACCTTTCGGGTTGCCCGTGGTGCCAGAGGTGTAGACCAGGGTGGCGACGTCGTCGGGTTGCACGGCGCGCCAGCTAGCCGCGAAATCGAAGTCTGGGGAGCCCTTTTCGATGAGGTCGGCCACCGAAATGGTGCCATCGGGACTGCCGTCGACGCAGACGATGACGTCGAGCACGACGCCGCTGGCCTTGATCCGGTCGATGTACTGCTGCTCGCAGAAGACCACGCTGTTGCCGGCATTCGCGAAGACGAAGCTCAGCTGATCGGCCGCGAGACTGTTGTACACCGAGAACGAGGTGGCACCAACGTGTTGCGCGCCCACCTCGAGCGGATAGAACTCGATCCGGTTCGCCATCATCAGCGCAACGGTGTCGCCGCGGCCGACGCCGAGCGCGGCGAGGCCTGCCGCGACGGCCTCGACCTGATCGGCGTACTGCTGCCAGGTCAATGTCTGGGAATTACTGGGTGTCCGCAGCGCGACGGCGGTCGGGTCGATCGCGGCGGTGTGCTGGAATGCCTCGCACAGGGTGGTGGGCCGTTCGGCGGTCATGACGATGTCTCCTACTTGATGTCGACGAGGGGCAGGCGCAGGGCACCGGGCGCCGCCTCGGGCACGGCGGGGTTCTTGGGTGCGACCGGTTTGATTCGCCGGTAGGCGGCGCCGAGTTCCGGGCGCGGGTCGGTGTCACCGTTGTTGGGCCAGAAGGCCATTGCGCGTTCGGATTGCGCGGTAATCGTCAGTGACGGGTTGACGCCGAGGTTCGCTGAGATCGCGGCGCCGTCGATCACGTGCAGGCCGGGATAATGGTAGATCCGCTGGTATGCGTCGATGACACCCGACTCTGCGCTATCGCCGATCGGGCAGCCCCCGATGAAGTGCCCGGTGAAAGGCACGTTGAACACATCGCCGACGGTGCCGTGCGGGTCGGCGCCGATCTTCTCCGCTACCCGACGGGTGACCTCGTGCCCGGCGGGGATCCACGTCGGATTCGGCTGTCCGATACCCTGTTTCGTGGTCATCGTCATCCTGCCGAAGATCCCGCGCTTGCGGTAGGTGGTCAGCGACGAGTCCAGATCCTGCATCACCAGCAACTCGAAACCGCGTTCGGAGGCGTGCCGCACCGACAGCGAACGCGCAAACACCATGGGATGCCGCAGATTCTGTCCGACCCACCGCAATGCCCGCCGTTGCGCACCGTCGACCAATGGGGTGGTGAGCAAGTGCATCGTGTTGGACCCCTTGCCGTAGTGCACTGCTTCGACGTGGGTGTTGGCCTCGGGGTGAATCGAGGAGGTGATTGCGACACCCTGCGCGAAATCGGTGCGGTGGCGGCTGGTGACGTTCAGCAGCGCTTCGTTATTGGTGCGCGTCAGCTCACCCAGCCGCGGCGATAGGTCGGGCAGGATGGCACGGTCCTTGAGCTCGTGCAGCAGCTCTTGAGTCCCCATCGATGCTGCCGCGAAGATCACCTGGTCGGCCACGAACGTCCGGCGGTCCTTCTTGAACCAGCGTCCCGTCTTTGAGGTTTCGATGTCGTAGCGGCCGTCGGAGCGGGGCCGCACCGCGGTCACCGTGGTGAGTTCGTGCACGGCGGCGCCTGCCCTTTCGGCAAGGTAGAGATAGTTCTGTGGGGTGGTGTTCTTCGCGCCGTAGCGGCAGCCGATCATGCAGTCGGAGCAGAACAGGCAGCCCGTCCGATCCGGGCCTACACCACCGAAGTACGGGTCGGAAACCGTCTTGCCGGGCTCGCCGAAGAACACCCCGACCTCGGTGGGGTGATAGGTGTCGCCGACGCCCATGTCCTCGGCGACCTCGCGCAACACGTCATCGCTGGGCACGGGTTGCGGATTCGACGCCGAACCTAGCATGCGTTTGGCCTGGTCGTAGTACGGCGCCAGCTCCGCGCGCCAGTCGGTGATGTGCGCCCACTGCGCATCGGTGTAGAACTTCTCCAACGGGTCGTAGAGAGTGCAGCCGTAGATCAGTGAGCCGCCACCAACACCGCGCGCGGAAACGACAAAGGTGTTGCGCAGCATCGTGAGTCGCTGCGGTCCGACGAGTTTCAGCCCGGGCAGCCACAGCCATTTCGGTATGTCCCAGTTCGACTTCGGCACGGACTCGAGCGGCCAGCGCTTACCCGCTTCCAGCACACCCACCCGGTACCCCTTCTCCGTCAGCCGCAACGCCGAAACGCTGCCGCCAAAGCCCGAGCCGATGACCACCACGTCGTAGTCGGATTCTGCTGTGTTCATGTGATTCTCACGCCTCAATCAGATGGTAGGTACCCGCGATCGCCACCGGCGCGGGTTGCTCGGCTGAAGTACGCAATCCCTGGTCGTAGTCCGCCTGGTGCGGATCACATTAACGCAGACAGTTACTACTGTCAATGACAGTGACAGCTGGCTATGTGCGAACTAGACTCGTGGAGTGAGCACCTACAGCCGGACGAATCTGGCCGAACTGAGCGGTGTGCCTGCGCGCACGATCCGCTATTACCAGGCGGTTGGCTTGCTCCCGAAGCCGGACCGTGTTGGCAAAGAAGCGGTCTACAACGACGACCACGTCGACCGGCTCGCTCACATCGCCACCATGCAACGGCAGGGTCTGCGACTGGACGCGATCCGCGAAGTGTTCGACACCGATGCCTACAACGGCACCGCTGGTGCTGATTGGTCGAGCGTGTTCAACCCACGCGAGACACGAACCGACGACGCCCTCGACGACGCGCAATTGTCGGACATCCTCGGCGACCGCCGCGCTGAAATCCTCGGCGACCTGATCGCCGTCGGCTACGTGAAGCCGCACAATCACGGCTGGTCGGTACCCGACTATCCGGCGCTCAAGGGCGCGTTGATGCTCTATGACCTCGGCACCGAGGTGACCGTCAGTGCAGCGCTGTGGACGATGATCCGCTCACGCATCGCCACACTGGCCGACGATGTGATCGCGACGTTCACCCGCGCGGCCGGGGGTGGGTACGCCGGCGAAGCCACCAGAGCCGATCTCATGCAATTCATCGACCGGTACACCTCCACCGCACGAGAAGTCGGCGGCGAAGCGTTTGCCGAAGAGATCGAACGCGCCATCACCGAAGTCGGGCGGGACTGAGGCGCCGCTAGCATGCAAGGCATGGCTGAGCCGCCCTGGGACCAGGATGACGAGCCGCAGGCGAAGAGCAAGCGCGGCTCCGTACTCGCCTTCGTCGTCGTCTTCATCATGGCGGCGGTGCGGGTGGTGCGGCGCTTCTAGACGCGACCCGAACAGGTCTGGAGCGGCAAGATTTCTCGATGTAGACGTTTTTGAATCGGTTGTACGTAGTACCGCACCTCGCCGGGTATCGGTGAGAGCTCAGCGATCTATGCCTGAATTCAGACGTCAATCATGGTCAGAAGCTGGCGGTAAGATCGGATGCAGCCGGATTTCGGGGAGGG
>Ga0137412_10004632_pt1 | contig 10975 bp, 10 predicted proteins | sample CZODoug2_1_16fun_FD_122160 | JGI IMG/M metagenome (GOLD analysis project Ga0137412, IMG submission 122160) | Vadose zone soil fungal communities from Angelo Coast Range Reserve, California, USA - CZODoug2_1_16fungal (Hybrid Assembly) | ecosystem: Environmental > Terrestrial > Soil > Vadose zone... | reverse complement strand
CAGGCGCGCCCCGAATCGAGTTGCGCCCGGCCTGCCTAAGGGTTTGGCGGTCCGGTCGCCAAGGGCCGTCGCGAGATAACCACAAGCGGCCGGTGATATGGAACAATCAACCCAATGTCCCTCCAAGCAACAACCGACTACATCGACAAGGACGGATTTCGGGCCAATGTGGGCATCGTTCTGACGCACGGCTCGGGCGAAGTATTCTTGGGCGGGCGCGTCGGTGGGCGGGGTTGGCAGTTCCCGCAAGGCGGCGTAAACCGCGGTGAGGCGGTCGAGGACGCGCTGTTTCGCGAGCTCAAAGAGGAAATCGGCTTGGATCGTCAGGATGTCGAGATGCTGGGCTCGACCCAGGGCTGGCTGCGCTATCGGCTGCCGCGCCAATACGTGCGCGATCGCTGCATCGGCCAGAAGCAGCGCTGGTTTCTGCTGAAGCTCGTCGGCGACGAATCAAAGCTGCGCTTCGATCTCACCAGCCAACCGGAATTCGAGCGCTGGCGCTGGACCGATTATTGGACGCCGGTGCGCGAGGTCGTCTATTTCAAACGGCGGGTCTATGTGCGGGCGCTGGAGAGCCTCGGAAAATACATGTTTCCGGATGGACTGCCGCCGCACCCCGAATGGTGGCCGGAAATCGCTGCCTCGAATGCGCGAAGCGCTTAACCAGGCTTGACCACGGCCAGAATCACGATGGCGATCAGCAGCAGCGAGGGCACCTCGTTGAAGCCGCGAAGCCACCTGGCGCTGCGCTTGTTGCGCTGCGCGGCAAAATCTCGCATCAGCTTGTAGCAATAGGCGTGATAGGCAATGACCAACGCCACGAACAGCAACTTTACCTTCAGCCACGTCATTTGCAGGTAGGCCGGGGATTCGATCAGCATCGCCAGCCCAAAGAAAATGCCGGCTGCGGCACCGATGCTCATGAGGGTGAATAGGCGGCGCTCCATGATTTCGAAGCGCTGCGTGCTGATCAGATCCTTCGCGTCCACGTGATAGACGTAGAGCCGCGGCAGATAGAACAGGCCGGCGAACCAGGTAACCACCGCGATGACGTGCAATGCCTTCAACCAGAGCATGGGCGTTCCATTGTGCTTGACGATAGATGATAACTTGAGCCCCTGTCTTATGGGGCACGGCTTGTATAATGACTTTTTGCACATGAGCCTTCAGACAGGCTCATAAGGAGCGGCATAACATCGATGGCTGATTCGTTCGGTAAATTGGTCGTGCGGGCGTATGCGCCGAAGCGCCGCGCGGTGCTGTGGACGCTTGCGGCGCTGCTCATCGTCGGCATCCTGTATTCGGTGTTCGAATTGGGCCGCTACGAAGCGGGATTTCGCGTGGTCGATTCAGTGCGCGGCGCATTGTCGGCGAGCCGGCGCATTCGCTCGCTCGAGGCGGAGAATCAAAATCAGCGCCGTCAGCTCGAGGCCGCAGAAACCGCACGGCGTGTCGACCGTGAGGGCTACGCCCAAGTCGAAAAGAGCCTCGGCGACATGCAGAGCCAGATTGCCCGTTTGAACCAAGATCTGTCCTTTTACCGCGGCCTGGTGCAACCGGAAACGCTCATCCATGTAAAGGTGCAGCAGATGCAAATCATCCCGGACGGACCCCCCGGTCTCTATCATCTTAAGTTCGTGTTGATGCAGACCGGAAAGTCGGACAAAGAGGTGGTGGGTAGTGCGGCGGTCACCCTTGATGGGCTGCTTGGGGGCAAACCCTTGAGCATGAACTATGCGCAAGTATCGCCTGGTCACCGGGTCAGCCTGGCATACTCTTTGAAGTACTTTCAGGAATACAACGAGCCCATAGAATTGCCGGCAGGCTTTGAGCCGACGCGCGTGGGTGTCGAGATTCATAGCGGCAGAGACGCCAGTCATAGTTTCCGGCAAGCCTTCGTGTGGAAAGCACAGGGAATGTCGGTGGAAACCGAGGCCAACGGCGATATTCCCGGCAAAGGTGAAGCAGATGTTCAAACCGAAACCGAGTAAGAAGGCAGAAATCGACACGCTCATCGGCGCGAAAACCCGCATCAACGGCGATGTCGAATTCGTCGGCGGGCTGCACCTCGATGGCCATATCAACGGCAACGTCAAAAGCGAATCGGGCAGCGGATCCAGCCTGTCGGTGAGCGAGCAGGGCTGCATCGAGGGATCCGTGGTCGTCACCAACATCTCATTGAACGGCCTCGTGAAGGGCGATATTGAGGCAAGCGACCGCGTCGAACTGGGGCCAAAAGCGCGGGTTCTCGGCAGTGTTCACTACACGACCATTGAAACCGCCGTAGGCGCCCAAATAAATGGGAAATTGATTCATCGGCCGAAAGCGGGGCCCGGGTCGGGCAAATCGGCAGCCGCCGGGGCGAACGCAAGTCCCAAAGACGGTTCATAACTTTGATTTGGCCATGCTGCGCCGAGTAGAATGAAGACATGAATACGACGTCCGAATCGATGGGCATCGCCGAGATGCCCCCTCCCGCACCGAATGTGCTGGTCTTCACCGATGCCGCGGCCGGCAAGGTGGGCGAGCTCATCCGTGAGGAAGCAAACCCAAACCTGAAATTGCGCGTCTTCGTCTCCGGCGGCGGCTGTTCGGGTTTTCAATACGGATTTACCTTCGACGAGAAAATCGAAGACGGTGATTTTTGCGTCGAGAACCACGGCGTCCAATTGCTGGTCGATCCGATGAGCGCGCAATATCTGATGGGCGCGGAAATCGACTACAAAGAGGATCTACAGGGCGCTCAGTTCGTGATTCGCAACCCAAACGCGAAAACCACCTGCGGCTGCGGGTCTTCTTTCTCGGCCTAGAATGTTGCTCGTGTAGATGAGCGGCGGTAGGGTAGTCGTGCCCGACGTGCTCGCCGCCGTCGATTTGGGTTCCAACAGCTTTCACATGGTCGTCGCGCGCTACTCGCACGGCCAACTCGTCATTTTGGATCGATTGCGCGAAATGGTGCGCCTCGCCGCCGGCTTGGGCGATAGCGGCCGGCTGGATGACGCCGCCACCGAGCGCGCCTTGCGCTGCCTGGAGCGATTCGGCCAGCGTCTGCGCGCCGTGCGCGCGGACAGCGTGCGTGTCGTCGGCACGAATGCCCTGCGGCACGCCAAGCGCAAACGCTGGTTCTTGGAGCGTGCACGCGCGGCCTTGGGCCACCCCATCGAAATCATTTCAGGTCTGGAGGAGGCGCGCCTGATCTACTCGGGAGTCGCGCACACCAGCCCCATGAGCCCGGACAAGCGCTTGGTGATCGACATCGGCGGCGGATCCACCGAAGTGGTCATCGGCGAGGGCTTCAATCCGCTGCTGCTCGAGAGCCTGTCGGTGGGCTGCGTGGGCTTGAGCGCCGCTTATTTCGATGACGGCAGAATCTCCGCCAAGCGCCTGGAGCGCGCGCGCACCGCAGTCAGGCTGGAACTCGAGCCCGTACAAGAAGCGTACCGCAAGATGGGTTGGCTGAACGCCTTCGGCAGTTCCGGCACGGTGCGCGTCATCGGCGATACCTTGCGTGCCCTCAATCCCGAATCGCCGCACATCACGCTCGAGAATTTGAATGGCCTGGCGGAGCGCGTGGTTGCCGCCGGCCATGTGGATGAATTGGATTTACCTGAGGTGGATGCGGAGCGCGCGCCGGTGTTTCCCGCCGGCCTCGCGATTCTGCTGGAAGTGGTCGAGAATTTCGGCATCGACCGGGTTCGAGTGGCCGAAGGGGCGATGCGCGAGGGGTTGCTGTACGACCTGATGGGCCGCTTCACCGATGAGGACGCGCGTGTGCGCAGCGTGCGCGCCATGGAAAAGCGCTATCACATCGACGAGACCCAGGCGGATCGCGTCGAGGCCACGGCGGTCGGTCTGCTCGAACAGATCGAATCCGACTGGGGGCTGGAAGATCCGCTGGCCGAGTCGGTGCTGCGCTGGGCGTCGCGGCTGCACGAAACCGGTCTCGATATTGCACACTCGAAATATCACCGCCACAGCGCCTACCTGCTCGAGCATGCCGACATGCCGGGATTTCCCCGCGAAGAGCAGTTATTGCTGGCGGCGCTGGTCGGCGGCCATCGCCGTCAACTGTCCTTCGAGTCGCTCGAGGACCTGCTGCCGCCCTGGGATCGCCTCGCGGAGTTTCTGATCGTGCTGTTGCGCCTGGCGGTATTGCTGCATCGAGGACGCAGTCCGCAACCGCTGCCGGCGGTTAGTTTGAGCGTCAAGAGCCGCAACATCACGCTGGAGTTGCCGCAACGATGGATCAAGGAACATCCGCTCACCCTCGAGGATCTGGAGCAGGAGCGCGCCTACTTGAAAGACGCCGGCTTTCGCCTGACGATCGTCTAGAGGCTTCTAGCCTTCGGTGAGCGCCACACGCTCGTCGTAGAGACTCATCAATCGCATCTGCGCCGATACCTGTTTGTCGACCACGGCGCGCGAATAGCGGCCGTCCGTGTCGAGCACCCAGGCCTGCATGTCATCTTGCAGGTACAGCTGCAGATCGTCGGTCACGCGTTCTTTGAGCTCCTCACCCTCGATCGGAAATGCAATTTCGATGCGGCGGAACAGATTGCGGTCCATCCAGTCGGCGCTGCCGCAGTACATCTCCCGCGTCCCGGCATTCTCGAAATAATAGACGCGCGAATGCTCGAGGAAGCGGCCGATGATGGAACGCACCTGGATGCGTTCCGAAACGCCGCGCACGCCGGGCCGCAGACAGCACACGCCGCGGATGATCAATTCGATGTCGACGCCGGCGCGCGAAGCGCGGTACAGCGCCTGTATGATCGTGGGTTCGGTGAGCGCATTGAGCTTGGCGATGATGCGGGCCCGCTTGCCCGCGCGCGCATGCTCGGCCTCGCGTTCGATCTTCTCCAGCAGCGCCTGGTGCAGGCTGAAGGGCGCATGCAGCAGTTTGCGCAGCTTCGGCACCTGCGTGAGGCCGGTAAGCTGCAGGAATATTTCGTGGATGTCCCCGCCGATGGACTCATCGGCGGTGAGCAGACCGTAATCGGTGTAGAGGCGCGCGGTCTTGGTGTGGTAGTTGCCGGTGCCCAAGTGGCAGTAGCGCCGCAGACCTCTGTCCTCGCGTCGAACCACCATCACCAGCTTGGCGTGTGTCTTGAAACCGAAAACGCCGTACATGACGTGCGCACCGGCTTCCTGCAGCTTGGTCGCAAGCTCAATATTCGCCTCTTCATCGAAGCGCGCGCGCAGCTCGATGATCACCGTCACGTCTTTTCCGGCGGCCGCGGCCTCCACGAGCGCTGCGACGATGGCGGAATCGCTGCCGACGCGATACAGGGTTTGCTTGATGGCCAGCACCTGCGGATCACTGGCGGCTTGCTTGACGAAATCGGTGACCGGCCCAAAACCCTGGAACGGGTGATGCAACAGCACATCGCCTGCGCGCAACGCCGCGAACACGTCGCCGCCCGCTTTTAAGCGGTCCGGAACGCTGGGCGTAAACGGCGAATATTTCAGTTCCGAGCGATCCACCAGGTCATAAAGAGCCATCAAACGGTTCAAGTTTACCGGGCCGGAGACCCGGTACAGATCATCGGCCGTGAGTCCGAACTGCTCCAAGAGATAGGCGAGAATTTCATCGGGACAATCGTGCGCGGTCTCCAAGCGCACGGCGTCGCCGTAGCGCCGGGATGCCAACTCGCCCTCGACGGCGCGCAACAAGTCGTCGACCTCTTCCTGCTCGACGAACAGATCGCTATTGCGCGTGACGCGAAATTGGTAGCAGCCGCGCATTTGCATGCCGGAAAACAGCGTGGACACGAAAGCCTCGACGATCGTGCCCAAGAAGACGAAATGGCGGTTGCCCAACTCGTCGGGCAACTTGATCAAGCGCGGCAGCGATCGCGGCGCCTGCACCACCGCGAGCCCGCTGTTGCGTCCGAAACCATCCTCGCCCTCCACCACCACCGCAAAGTTCAAGCTCTTGTTGAGGATTCTCGGAAAAGGCCGCGCGGGATCCAATGCCAGCGGGCTCAAGACCGGTTCCACCTCGCGGGTGAAGTAGTCCGCGATCCATTTTGCCTGCGCCGGGGTCCACGTCTCCGGTTCGACGAACACCACGCCGCTCTTCGCGAGTTCCGGCATGAGCACATCGTTCAACGCCTCGTATTGCTCATCGACCAAGCGCACCGCGTGCAGTCGAATCGCCTTCAGTTGCTCCGGCACCGACAACCCATCGGGTCCTGGTTGAATCGCACCGGCCTCCAGCAGCTCCTTGAGGCTGGCCACGCGAATCTCGAAAAATTCATCGAGAATGGCGCAGGAGATGCACAAGAACCGCACCCGCTCGAGCAGCGGGATGCCGGGATCCTTGGCCTGTTCCAGGACGCGCTGATTGAATTCCAGAAACGACAATTCGCGGTTGAAATACAGTTGCGGTATTTGCAGGTCAATGTCGTTCATGGTTTGAATGTCTTAGCCTAAGCGTATCGGTACACGCCCCCCAGTATGCGCGCGCCCTTGGCGCCCGTGACGCTGCCGGCACTCGAGGCCAGCCCGTCCAGGGTGCGCTTGGCAAACCAGGCGAACGCGACCGCCTCGACGTAGTCCGGGTCCAAGCCGAGCGTGTCAGTGCCGGCGACGCGGTTCGGCGCAATCAAGAGCGCGATGGCCTTGAGCAGGCTGACGTTGTGCGCGCCGCCGCCGCAAACGTACAGCGCGGCGCCCGGTGCGTATTGACGCACCGCATCGGCGAGCGATGCGGCCGTGAATTGTTGCAGGGTTGCCTGCACATCGCGTGCCTGACGTGAAAACAGACCCAGCTTGCTTTGCAGCCACGGCAGATTGAACAGCTCCCGGCCCGTGCTCTTGGGCGGCGCCAAGCGCAGATAGGGCTCGTCGAGCAACTCTCGCAGCAGGGTGTCGTCGATCCGGCCGGTCGCTGCCCAGGCCCCGCCGGCATCGAACTCCTGGCCCTGATGCAACGAAATCCAGGCATCGAGCAGGCGGTTGGCGGGTCCTGTGTCAAAACCCGTGACGCTGCTGTCGCGCGTGAGAACCGTCATGTTCGCAATCCCGCCCAAATTTACGATGACGCGGTCTTCGCTGTCGCTGCGAAAGAACTGATCGTGGAATACCGGCAGCAGCGGCGCGCCCTGGCCGCCTGCCGCCACGTCGCGCCGTCGAAAATCGGCAACCACGGTGACGCCGGTCATTTCCGCCAGCGTGTTGGGATCGCCAATCTGCCAGGAAAAGGGCGCCGCCAAATCCGGGCGATGGCGCAGCGTCTGGCCGTGACTGCCGATGGCGGTCACGTGGCCGGCGCCGACGCCGGCGCTGCGCATCAATTCAAGTGCGGCTTGGGCGAATGCGCTTCCTAACTCGACGTCGATCTGGCCCACCTCGTCCAGTGCAACGCTGCCGGCGTTCTCGATGAGCGCCGAAAGGCGGCGTTTGAGCGCGGGTGCGAACGGCGTCGCGCTGGTCGCGATGATCCGCAGCGGTGCAATATCGAAATCGACCAGCGCCGCGTCGATGGCGTCCATGCTGGTTCCCGACATCAACCCAAGGTAAAGCCCCATACGCCGCTAAAGCTTAAAATCAATTGACCGCTTTCGCGGGCGGGTCGCCGGCACCATTGGCGGCAGGCGTGGCATTCAGGGCCGCGGCTCCCGCGCCAGCCGTCCCCGCCGCTCCTTGAGCGACGGCCGGCGCCGCGCCCGGCGGCTGCGGCGACAATGCGGCAATGAGCGGTGCGGCCAAATCGCGAAATCTTTGCAAGGCTTCTGCATGCAGCGGTTCTGCACCGGGCAATTGCACGGTTTGCGGATTTCTGTGCACGCCGTTGGTGAGGTATTCATAGTGCAGGTGGGGCCCGGTGGCGAGGCCGGTCATGCCGACATAAGCGATCACATCGCCTTGCTGCACGTGTGCGCCGACGTGAGTGATTCGCGCGAAACGCGACAAGTGGCCATACAGCGTGGAGACATTGCTGCCGTGCGTGAGGACGACGGCGTTGCCGTAGCCGCCGCGCCGGCCGGCAAAACTGACGCGCCCATCGCCCGCGGCATGCACCGGCGTGCCGGTCGGTGCGGCATAGTCGGTGCCCATGTGGCCGCGAATTAGATTCAGGATCGGGTGCTGGCGGCGCGGGTTGAATGCCGAACTGACGCGCGTGAAATCGACCGGTGCCCGCAAGAACGCCTTGCGCATGGCCAATCCGGCCGGCGTGTAGTAGCCGGCGCTGCCGCTGTCGGACACGAACCGCACGGCGCGATACACCTTGCCGTTATTGACGAATTCGGCCGCCAGTACTTCGCCGTCGCGAAGATATTTCCCATCTTGATAGATCTGCTCGTATTCGGCGGTGAATCGATCGCCCTCGCGGATGTCGAGCACGAAGTCGATGTCCCAAGCGAATACATTGGCGAGTTTCAGCGCGATCGCATCCGAGATGTCAGCGGCGCCTGCGGCCTGAAACAACGAGGAGTCAATCACGGCGGCGGCGGTGCGCACGCGCGTCTCGACCGGGTTGTCGATCATCTTCGCCTCGAACCCGGAAGTCTGGCGCACCACATCGAGCGTTTGCGTCTCGCTGACCTTGCGGGTGAGCTCCTTGATGTCTCCGTCCGAGTGCGTCAGTTTGATGGCATCGCCCGGCCTCAAGAAGTCCAAACTCTGGCGGATGCCCGGCAAGGCGCGGATCGCCGCCAGGTCGGATTTGTTGAGCGACATGCGGCGGAAGATGGCGTCCAGCGTGTCGTTCCTGCCCACCACTATTTCTATGATGGAGGCGACACTGGCCTGCTGAACGATGATCGGGCTCAGCGCTGCGGCTGCCGTGGACAGGGCTGTGGTGCTGTCCGAGGTGGGGCTCGCTACCGACGTTGTCGTGGTGGCGCTGTCGAGCGGCGCCGGCGTGTGCGCGACTCGCCATCCCAAGACCGCGGCACCGGCAAGCGCGCCGCACACCGCCACGCCCGTCGCCAATACCTTGATTCGCGAATGATTTTTCCAAGGTCTGAATTTATTGCGTGGCACCAGCGATCCTTACGCGTTATGTCCACTTAGGCTATCCGTCACCCCCCATGGGGTCAATCGTGACGGGTCACAGATCCGACTCGCGATTTCGTGAGTTCTTTTCAGGCGCGACGGATCAGCCCGTGACGCTTCTTTCCTACGCTAAGCCGCGCGGTGCCGTTCTGATCCAGGTCCGCATCGGTGATCGTGGCGGTGGCGCTCTGAACCGGTGCATCGTTGAGCCGCACGCCGCCCTGTGCGATGAGTCGGCGCGCCTCGCCCTTGGAGGCCGCCATTCCCAGCGCGATGGCCACGTCGATAATGAGCGCCGGCGCGGCCCCCTTCAAAATGAACGTGGGCAATCCTTCCGCCGCGTCGCCGGCAAACGCGCTTGCCGCCGTCGCTGCCGCTTCGCGGGCGTGCACGTCGCCGTGACAGAGGCGGGTGGCTTCCGTGGCGAGGACCTCTTTGGCGACATTGATCTCGGCATCTTTGAGCTGCTCGAGCCGGGCTATTTCCTCGAGCGGCAAATCGGTGAACATGCGCAGGAACCGCCCGACATCGCCGTCCTCGGTGTTGCGCCAGAACTGCCAGTAGTCATACGGCGACAGGCGATTGGGGTTCAGCCAGACGGCGCCGCTCGCGGTCTTGCCCATTTTTGCGCCGGAAGACGTCGTGATCAGGTGTGAGGTCAGCCCAAACAACTGCGCCTCCTGCATACGCCTTCCCAATTCCACTCCCTGCACGATGTTGCCCCACTGATCCGAGCCGCCCATCTGCAAGGTGCAGGCGTGGCGCTTGAACAATTCCACGAAGTCGTAGCCCTGCATGATCATGTAGTTGAATTCGAGAAACGTGAGCGGCTGCTCGCGCTCCAAGCGCAGTCGAACGCTGTCCATCGTCAGCATGCGATTGATGGTGAAGTGCCTGCCGACGTCGCGAAGGAAGGCGATGTATTGCAGCGCACTCAGCCAGTCGTCGTTATTGGCCATGATGGCGCCCGTTGGGCCATCGCCGAAATTGAGGAAGCGGGCAAACGTTTCGCGGATCCCCGCGATATTGGCGTTGATCTGCTGCTCGGTGATGAGCTGGCGAGTTTCATCGCGCCCCGAGGGGTCGCCGATCTTGGTCGTGCCGCCGCCCATTAACACGATCGGGCGGTGGCCAGCCTGTTGCAGGCGGCGAAGCAGCATGATTTGCACCAGATTGCCGATGTGCAGGCTGTCGGCCGTGGCATCAAAGCCGATGTAGGCCGATAGCACACCGGCCTGGGCGCGTGCATCGAGACCTGCCGCGTCGGTTATCTGGTGAATGTAGCCGCGCTCGCTCAAAGCGCGCAGAAAATCGGACTTAAATGGACCCATCAGACAAGAACCCTCTCACATCGTCGCGATCAACGCAGCCTCGCCGGCGGCGGGCGGCTGGTGGGGCATTTTGCACTGGATCCAAGCCAAGCGTTTGCAAAGCGCGATCGGCAATCGGGGTCCTTGGTGCAGAGCGCGAGAGAAAACGAGGTGAGCGCTTGAAATTATGATTCTCTCGTCGAAATCCCTCACCCTGAACTTAAGGGGTTCTGCTAGAGGATTTTGAAAGTTCTATCGCGAGACAACATACAGGTGTGACAAGCGGTTGACAGACTCCTGCGCACGGCTATACTGCGCGCCCTCCCACCTAAAACGCGTTTTTCGAGACTTTCCGGCGATTGACGGGGTCCAAAAACGCGCTATACTTGGAAGTTCGCCCGAGACCTTTGTCGTCCCGGGACATTCTTTAAAAATTCGAATAGGTAACTTGTGCAGGGACTCGCGTCGATGCGCCTTTGGTGCAATTCGATGATTCGAGTTCCAAACGACCAGTGTTCATTCGTGCCAAAAGCATTGATGAATAGTGAGAGTTTGGGATCGAGATTGCTTCAGTGAAAAAGTGTTATTAACTGAAGAGTTTGATCCTGGCTCAGATTGAACGCTGGCGGCGTGCCTAACACATGCAAGTCGAGCGGTAACAG
>Ga0137412_10004022_pt1 | contig 10976 bp, 10 predicted proteins | sample CZODoug2_1_16fun_FD_122160 | JGI IMG/M metagenome (GOLD analysis project Ga0137412, IMG submission 122160) | Vadose zone soil fungal communities from Angelo Coast Range Reserve, California, USA - CZODoug2_1_16fungal (Hybrid Assembly) | ecosystem: Environmental > Terrestrial > Soil > Vadose zone... | reverse complement strand
GGCATTGTCCAATTTCGACACAACTGCCATCAGGGCCCAATCGACGCTGGAGCGCTACCAACTGGCCCAGCTGAGACATCCCGACCCACATGGCAGCGAGTTCGATCTCATCAGCGGTGAACGCTTCGAGCGGTGGATGCTCAAGATGGCGTGGGGCTTAAGGTTGGCGCCAAGGAACTTCCGGCCAGTCTCCGGCAGGGTCGCGAGCGAAACGCGCTCATGCGCTACCTATTTCGCGATGGGCTGATGCCGAAAGGATGGGGGCTATACGCACGGAGTCTGACCAAGACTTACACGCGCAAGTCGGATATCGCTGTCGAAGCTCGCGTTGATGTCCGCGATGAAACATTTCTTAGCACCGACATCACACTCGGGGCAGTCACGTTCACTTTCGCCGCGGGCAAGCTCGAAGCAGAGAACGGCGCCTATGCGGTGCACCGCCCTGACGGCATCCGGCTGTATTCGGATTTCGACCAATCCTGCAAGGTGCTCGCGTTCAGCTGGGACCATCGACGACACGAATCCGCCAATTTCGTGGACATTAAATTCCGGGGCAGCCGATAGCGCGCCGAATCAGGCGCCGGTCTCACATGGAACTAGCTTCGATGATATGACGTACGACCTCACCCGACTCGGCAGCGCTCGATTCGAGCACCTGGTACAGGCACTCACGCTCGGCTACCTGGGTCATGGGGTCGAGATCTTCGGTGCCGGCCCAGACGGTGGCCGCGCCCCGGCGATCGGAGACCGTGCTCGCCGCCGTCTCCGGTGTCGGCGCGGGGATCTCGAACGGCTGGCTCTTCGCGAGAGTCATGGAGCCTCACCTGGGTCGATCGTCGATGACAAACCGGCTATTTTGTATTCGTCGTGCTTGATTTGTAACTTCTCGTCTCCGGCGTTGTCAACCGGAGTCATGCGGTCATCCTGGGAGGTGAGGGCCCTGGACCGATCAGTGCGCCCCGCTGTGCGACCCGAACCCGAGCCGCCCCGCGGGTACCGTGAAGCCGTGCCAGACCGAGACGACCAGGTGCCTCGCATGCCTGTGCCGACCTCCTCCGAGGCGCGGGTGGCCGCACGTGAGCACGTCCTGCGCGCCGCCCGTGCCTGCTTCCTGGCCTCCGGTGTGCGCCGGACGACGATGGAGGCCGTGGCGCGTTCGGCCGGCACCTCGCGCCAGGTCGTCTACAAGCTGTTCCTCGGCCGCAGGGAGCTGGTGGAAGCCGCCGTCGCCGAGCGGATCGCCGAACTGGCCGATGAGTTGGCGACCGGCCGGTGGGACGCCGGTGCGACAGCCGAGACGTTCACCTCGGTCTCCGTCGCGGTGATCGAGGGCATCCGGGGCGACCACGAACTCGGGGTGCTGCTCGGGGACGGCAGTCCACTGACGCTGCACGAGGCGCTCTGGATGGAGTCGGTCGCCCAGCGCGGCCTGCGCTTCTGGCTGCCCTGGTTCGAGCGGGCCAGGAGTGAGGGGCTGTTGCGCGACGACCTCTCCGACTCCGACCTCTCGGACTGGCTGCAGACCATCTACGCCTCGATCATCCTGCGGCGGAACATGGCGCCGGGCGATGAGCGGGCGCTGATCGAGCGGTTCGTCCTCACCTCGCTCGCCATGGCCAGTCGTCCCGACCTGCCCCGGTTGTCCGAGCCGATCGGCTCCTGAGCGGCCCGCCGACCCCGTGCGGCTTCTTGACCGGCGGGGCATGTCACCTCTAGCCTACAACATTTAGGCAATGGCTGACGCGTGTCCTATTCGGTACCTCATCCCACCCGAAGTTCGAAAGAACGGCCGACAGGAGAAACGTAAATGGCTACGACGGTTGCTGATGTCCCGGCGCACCTAGTTGTGGACTTTGATGTCTATGACCCGTCGCTCACCATTCCGGTCGACCGCATGCAGGAATGCGCCGCGGAGCTCGCCAAGATCGGCCCGCTGGTCTATTCGACCGCGCACGGTGGCCACTGGATCGTGACGAGGTACGACGCGGTGCACGACGTGCTCCGCAAGCCGGAGATCTTCTCCAGCTACCCGAACAACCTGGTGGACGCGGGGGCGGGAAAGTTCCTGCCGCTCGAGTTGGACCCACCGGAGCACACCGCGTTCCGCGCCGCGCTGCAGCCGCTGTTCAGTCCCACCCGGATGCGTGAGCTCGAGGTCGAGATCCGGCGCATCGTCAACGAGCTGATCTCCGAGTTCGCCGCCCGAGGCAGCGCCGAGTACATCTCGGAGTTCGCCCACGAGCTCCCGACCAGGGTCTTCCTCGCGCTCATGGGCTGGCCGCTGAGCGACGCGCCACTCTTCACCGAGGCCACCGAGATCGCGCTCAACGGCCGGCCGGGGGACACCCCTGAGCAGGCCAACGAGTCCCGGATGCAGGCGGCCTTCCAGATGTTCGGCTACTTCGGGAAGGTCATCGCCGAGCGCCGTACCGGCGGCGCGGACCTCGACGACATCACCAGCAGGGTGCTGCGGAACAAGATCGAGGTCGATGGGCGGGAGCGGCCGCTCACCGACGAGGAGCTCGCCCGGATGTTCTTCCTGCTGCTGATCGCCGGCCTGCACACCGTGCAGGGCTCGCTGGCCTGGGCGGTCCTGCACCTGTCCCAGAACCCCGATCAGCGCAAGCTGCTGGTCGAGGATCCCGGTCTGGTGCCCGCCGCCGTCGAGGAGGTGCTGCGGTACGAGGCCGCCGTATCGATGGGGCGGCGCGCGGTGGCCGACACCGAGATCGGCGGGGTGGCTGTCCGGGAGGGCGACCAGCTCCTGGTCATGCTGTGCTCGGCCAATCGCGACGCCACCGAGTTCCACGAGCCGGACGCGATGCGGATCGACCGCACCCCGAACCGGCATCTGACCTTCGGGTCCGGCCCACACCGCTGCCTCGGGTCCCACCTGGCGCGGATCGAGCTCCGGATCGCCCTCGAGGAGTTGCACCGACGGATCCCGGACTACGCACTCGACCCGAACGAGCCGCCGACGGTTCTGCCTAGTCAGGTGCGGGGAGTGGCGCGGATGCCGATCGTTTTCACTCCCGTTTCCACCCCCTGATCCGCGCTCGGCGCGGGGGTGTCGGCGCATCCGTTGAGCTCCCCCACGGGGCCGGCGAGTCCTCCGGACCGGACGGTGTGGCCTAACATGCACTGCCGGGCCGGGCACGGCCGGCGGCTCGACGGTTCGCCGGACCGTGCACGAGAACGGGGGGAGCGCGGATGGCGGAAGGTGAACCAGGTACCAAAATCAAGCGTGAAAGCGCGATCGCCCGTCGCCGTCGCGCCGCTCAGGAAGCGGGCAGCGAGGAGTATCTGGCCAAGCGGCAGGAAGTGATCCGCGCCGCCGCGACAGTGTTCCAGGAGAAGGGATACGACACCGCGACCCTGCACGATGTCGCGGAAGCTCTCGATACCGACCGGGCCACGCTGTACTACTACATAGCGGGCAAGGATGACCTTCTCCGCGAGATCGTCCAGGAACACGTACTGAAGATCACGGTAGAGGCGCGCCGCATTGCCGCCGCCGAATCGTCGGCGGCGGAAAAGCTGGCCAGATTCCTCCCGGCCCTCATGGCCTCGTTCGAGGCCTATTTCCCGTACATATTCGTCTTCATTCAGGAAGACGCCGGCATGAGCAAGCGGCGAAGCCAGTGGGGGCGCCATCTGGCGACCGCTGTCAACGATGTTCAGGCGCAGATCGTCCAGATCGTCGAGACCGGAATCCGGGACGGCGAGTTCCGCCGCGATGTCCCGGCCGACCTGGTCACCAACGCGATGTTCGGCATGGTCAACTGGTCGCACCGGTGGTTCACCCCCGGCGGCCCGCACAGCGGCGAGGAGATCGGGAACTACTTCGCCAAGCTGTTGCTCCACGGACTGGTGAGGACGCCGGGCCAGGGGAGTGCCGCGGCGCCGCGCTCCGGCCGCTGACTTCGGAGAAATTTTTTTCGGACGCCCGGTGGCCCCGCCGTCGCGGCATCGTCGGCGTCCAGTTTGCGCACGCTACTCGGTGTAACTAGCGATCTACCAGCAGTTAGTTCCTTCATTGGGTACCCGCTCGCCGGGTGAGGTGAGTGCCCACTAGACAGGTTCTCGCTCTACCAGCGGAGCTGTCGCAAGATCGGCTAACCCAACCATGTTTGCGACGAGGCGTAACTCACGCGTTGACGGCTCGTTGGGGCTCGCGACAGGCAGCGCATGTGGCCCCGGTCATAGTCGTCGCCCATCCACTCAACGCCAAAGGAGGCGTCGTGACCCGGTGGTTCCGCATCGCACGAGCTAGGTACTGGCTCGCGTCGGTAGCGCCGAGGCCGGCGGGCCGGCCGGCTGGTCTCCCGGGGGTGTGGCGACGCGGTGGCATGGGTCGCGCGATGGCCGCCGCTGTCAACGTCGGTCCGATCGTGAGCGTGGAGGTCTGATGGTTGCCGAGCAGGGCGCGGCGCCCTCGAGAACACCGGTCATGGGGCACGTCCCCACCCCGCTGGAGAGGGCCGCGCAGCCGATCGGCGGGTTCCTGTCGACGGCCGCCGACACGATCATCGCGACGTTCAAGCCGCCGTTCCAGTGGCGCGAGTACATCCAGCAGTGCTGGTTCGTGGCGAGCGTGGCGATCGGCCCGACGATCCTGCTGGGCATCCCGTTCGTGGCGCTGGTGACGTTCCAGTTCAACCAGGTGCTCACCGAGCTCGGCGCGATCGACCTCGCCGGTACCGGTTCGGCGTTCGCCACGGTGAGCCAGATCGGGCCGGTGGCCACGACGTTCATCCTGGCCGGCGCTGTCGCGACCTCCATCTGCGCGGACCTCGGAGCCCGCCGCATCCGCGAGGAGCTGGACGCGATGGAGGTGCTCGGCATCGACCCGGTGCAGCGGCTGGTGGTCCCCCGGGTGCTGGCCTCGGCCACCATGGCGATCTTCCTCAACGCGCTGCTGATCCTGATCGGCATCGGCGGCGGGTTCTTCTACTCAGTCTTTCTGCAGGGTGCCAGCCCCGGCGTCTTCATCGACACGATGAACGTGCTGACCGGCAACGACAACCTGGTCTCCGCCACGGTGCGAGCGGTGGTCTACGGCTGGCTGGCCGGAATGATCGGCGCATACCGCGGGCTGAACGCCAAGGGCGGCGCCAAAGGCGTAGGCCAGGCCGTGAACGAGACCGTCGTCTACGTCTTCATCGCGCTGTTCCCCGTCAACACCGTCTTCACCCAGCTGCAGTACGTGCTGGGCCTCGTCAAGCACTGAGCCGGAAAGGGACACCCGATGGTGCAAAAGGTAGCGACCCCGAGCAGGGCTCGCTCCGTAACCCGGGCATTCGGCGCGCCGCTGCGTGCGCTGGGTGACCTGGGTAAACAGGCGGCCTTCTACGGCGAGGCCATTGCCTGGATCCCGAAGGCGGTGAAGAGCTACAAGCGCGAGCAGATCCGTCTGATCGCCGAGGTGGGCATGAGCGACGGGGCGCTCGCTGTCATCGGTGGGTCGTCGGTGATCACGCTGTTCATCACGTTCTTCGCGGGTCTCAACGGCGGTGTGCAGGTCTACTACGGCCTGTCCGACCTCAACCTGGAGGCGTTCGCCGGTTTCTCCGGGGCGATCATCGTTCCCCGGCTGCTGACGCCGATCATCGCCGGTACGGCACTGGCCGCGACGGTGGGCACCGGGTTCACCGCGCAGCTGGGCGCCATGCGGATCAGTGAGGAGATCGACGCGCTCGAGGTGATGAGCGTCCGCTCGCTCCCGTACCTGATCAGCACCCGGATCACCGCCGGCATGATCACCATCGTCCCGATCTACGCCATGGCGTTGGTCGGCGGCTGGATCGCGTGGAAGCTCTCGCTGGTGCAGTTCTACGGACTGTCCGGTGGCACCTACGACCACTACTTCGACAGCTTCATGCAGCCGGCCGACATCCTGTACGCGATCTTCCAAGCCGTCGGGATCGCCGTTGTGGTGATCCTCATCCACACCTACTACGGCTACACCGCCAGTGGCGGACCGGTCGGCGTGGGGGAGGCCGTCGGCAAGGCGGTACGCGCCTCGTTCGTCGCGGTCATGACCGTCTGCCTGCTGGTGGCCACGGCCCTGTACGGCAGTGCGGACACGCTGCGGATCTCTGGGTGAGGAAATGACTCAGGCGACGCAACCACGCAAACCGCTCCCGGTACCGGAGCCCTCCTTCTGGGACAAGATCAAGTTTCAGGTCTACGCACTGATCCTGATCGCGCTCATCCTGATCGCGGCGCTCACCGCGGCCGCCGCCTACAACAAGGCGTTCACCCCGTCGATCCCGGTGACGGTCCAGGCCGACCGGGCCGGGCTGCAGATGCACGAGAACAACCGGGTGAAGATCCGCGGCGTCGACCTCGGCCGGGTCGAGTCGGTGCGGCTCAACGATGCCCAGAACGGCGTCGACATCGTGCTCGCCCTCGACCCGACACTGGCCAGGCAGGTGCCGACCAACTCGACGGTCAGCCTGGAGCAGCTCACCGCGTTCGGCAACAAGTCGATCCAGCTGAACTACCCGGCGGACCCGTCCGGCCAGTTCCTGCGGTCCGGCTCGGTGATCACCGCCAACCACGTCAGCACCGAGATCAACAGCACCTTCGACCAGCTGATGAAGCTGCTGACCGAGATCCAGCCCTCGAAGCTGAACGCGACAACCGGGGCGCTGGCTTCGACACTGCAGGACAAGGGCGACTCGCTCGGAGCGACGATCGTCCAGGCGAACGGCTACCTGAAGAAGCTGAACACCAACCTGCCGAACCTCCAGCGCGACTTCCACGCCGCCGCCGGGTTCTCCCAGGTCTACGCCGACGCCGCGCCCGACATCGTCGACCTGCTCGGCAACGTGGGTGTCACCTCGAAGACGCTGGCGGACAAGGACGTCAACTTCCACGGCCTGCTGCACGGCCTGCACGGGGTGGGCAGTGAGCTCGACGACTTCTTCGGGGAGAACGCGGACCCGTTGACCGACATGCTGGCCTCGCTCCGGCCGACGACCAGCCTGCTGCAGGAGTACTCGCCGGAGTTCACCTGCTTCATCGACGGCGCCGGCGTCACCTACGACGACATCATGAAGATCTGGACCCCGAGCGGGGCCAACTTCGAGATCAACCTCGTCAACCCGGGTGCGACCGAGCCGTACAAGTACCCGCAGGACCTGCCGAAGATCGGCCCCGGTCCACAGAAGGGGCCGAACTGCCGCGGCCTGCCGGTCGTGACGAACGACGAGGACAGCCTGGCGGACTACACCCCCGACCCGGGGTCGTACAACCAGAAGCAGACCGACAACTCACCGAAGATCAGTCCGCTCCAGATTCCGGGCGGCGGCACTCCGCTGCAGCAGTTCTTCGGGGCCGACGCGGTGGCTCCGCCGAGCCTGACCAAGAAGGGTGTCAAGTGATGGCGCGCCGGGACAATGCCCTGGCCGTGACCGGGCCGCTCATCAAGTCGATCATCTTTGCCTTCATCGGTGTGCTGATCCTGGCCGTGCTGTGGATCCAGTTCGGTCAGATCCGGTTCACCGACCAGAAGGCCTACTCGGCGATGTTCACGACGGCGTCGGGCTTGCGGGCGTCCTCGCCGGTCACGGCGAACGGCGTGACGGTGGGGCGTGTCGACACGGTGAACCTCGTCGACAACCACCTGGCCCGGATCGACTTCACGCTGGACGGTTCGGTGCCGCTGACCCAGGCCACGCGCGCCACCATCCGGTACAAGAACCTCACCGGTGACCAGTTCCTGGATCTCACCCCGGGACAGGCGGGCGCACCGCCGCTAGCCGAGGGCGGGACCATCCCGATCGCCCAGACCAAGCCGTCGCTGGACATCGACGCGCTGCTCAACGGCTTCAACCCGCTGTTCCAGGGGCTGCAGCCCGCGCAGGTCAACCAGCTCAGCGGCGAGCTCGTCAGCGTCCTGCAGGGCCAGGGCGGGACGATCAACTCGGTCCTCTCGCACGCGGCCTCCTTCAGCGGCACGCTGGCCGACCAGGACCAGGTCATCGGCAGGGTGATCGACAACCTGAACGTGGTGCTCGGGAACCTCGACGCGCACTCGGGCGACCTGTCCGACACGGTCAAGGCGGCCCAGGGGTTGATCAGCAAGCTCAACAGTAACCGCGACGACCTGGTGTCGGGCCTGGACAAGACCTCGCACCTGGCCGACCAGGTCGGCAACATCGCCTCGGCCCTGCGGTCCGGGCACGACACGTTCCACCAGCTGGGTCGTGCCGCGGAGCTGTTCAACGAGAACGACACCGAGATCGACCGGATCCTGCGGTTGTTGCCGGCCGCGTACCTGCGGCTGGGCCGGTTGAGCGTGGTGGGTTCGGCCTATCAGCTGCGCGTCTGCTCGGCCGAGGTCCGGCTCACCGGCCCGGACGGAAAGCCGTTCTACTCGCCGAAGATCGGCCCCAGTGACAACAGCCCGGGATGTAGCCGGGACAACGTCGCGCCGCTGCAGGGCGAGGCCCCTACCAACATCTACGGCCCGCAGTTGCCCCCACCGCCGTACGACCGCCAGGCGGTCGTCGCGGGCACCCAGGACCAGGACCAGCCGCGCGACGGCTTCGTGCCGGCGCACAAGGCCAACAACGGAAGCGGGAGGTGACACCCGATGGCCAGGATGCCTAGATTCCGCGAGTTTCCGCCGCTGCGGACGGCGACGATCGGAGTGATCATCATCGCGGCGCTCCTCGTCGGCGCCTTCACCTACCCGAAGCTGCCGTTCGTCGCCGGTCACACGTACACGGCCGACTTCACCGACGGCGGTGGCCTGAGGGTCACCGACACCGTGCAGGTCGCCGGTATCGAGGTCGGCCAGGTGACGGACATGGAGCTCGTCGGCGACCACGTCGAGGTGAGCTTCACGGCGAAGAACGTCCGGATGGCGACCAACTCCACCGCGGCCATCAAGACCGGCACGCTGCTCGGCAAGCGCTACCTCGGCATCGACCCGGGTACCGGGCCGGAGATGAACCCCAGCGACACCATCCCGGTGAGCCGGACCACCACGCCGTACAACGTCAGTCGCAGCATCGAGGACGTCACCGCGCAGTTGGCGGGCTTCGACAAGCCCAAGATCGAGGCGGCGCTGAACTCGTTCGCGGATGCCTTCCAGGACACTCCGGCGAACTTCAAGGCGACCTTCGAGAACGTCAAGCGGTTGTCGTTGACGATCAGCTCACGCGACCAGACGCTGCGCGAGCTGCTGTCCCATGCCAACGGGGTCAGCGGTGTGCTCGCCGACCGGACCGAGTCGTTCCGGAAGATCCTCATCGACGGCAACCAGCTGCTGGCGGAGCTGCAGAAGCGCCAGGAGCTGTTCAACGAGCTGTTCCGGAACTTCAACTACGTCGCCGAGCAAGCCCGGCAGTTCGTGCGGGAGAACAACGAGCAGCTCGGGCCGGTACTGGACGAGCTGAACCAGATGCTGTCGGTGATCCAGAAGAACAACGCCAACCTGCAGCTGGCCATCCAGCGGGTGTCCAGCTTCATCACCGGGCTCGGCGAGGGAATCGGCGAGGGCCCGTTCTTCAACGTCGACATCTCCCTGGGCAGTGTCGGGAGCATCTTCAACCTCACCGACGCGCTGCGGCAGGCCCAGAACCCGCAGGTGCCGCCTGCTCGGGTCCCCGAGCTTCCGTGTCTGCCCGGCGGCGGCGACGTGCCGAACCCGGCATACGCCCCGCCGTCGGGTTCCGGTGCCGACCGTCCGCTGCCGCCGCCGTCGGATGCGTGCGGCCAGCACAACCCGCTGCCCTCCTCGGGCGGACAGTCTCTGCCGCTGCTGGGAGGCAACTGAGATGGCATCGCTCACCCAGAGAGCGCCGTGGATCAGGTACATCGCTGTCGCCGTGGTCCTGCTCGTGGTGGTCGCCGGCATCTACCTGCTGACCGGCGGTGGCACCAGGAGCGGGACGGCCTACTTCAAGTCGGCCAAGAGCATCTACCCCGGCGACACGATCGAAATCCTGAGCATGCCGGTCGGGCAGATCGACAAGATCACCCCCGACGGTGACAAGGTCCGGGTGGACTTCCACTACAGCTCGAAGTACTCGCTGCCGGCGAACGTGAAGGCCGCGGTGATGTCGCCGACCCTGGTGGCCACCCGGTTCATCGCGCTCGACCCGCCCTACACGGGTGGTCCGAAGCTGCCCGACGGCGGCGTGATCCCGGTGGAGAACACGGCCGTACCGGTGGAGTTCGACGAGCTGAAGAAGCAGCTCGACCAGGTCTCCGACGCGCTGGGCCCGAACGGGGTGAACAAGGACGGGGCGCTCAACCGGGCACTGGGAGTGATCAACAAGAACGGTATGCAGAACGGTGTCGGCCAGGGTGCCCCGTTCCACGACATGGTGACCGAGCTGTCCAAGGCGGCGCGGACGCTGTCCGACGGCCGCGGTGACATGTTCAGCACGGTGGGCAACCTGGCGCACTTCTCCTCGGTGCTCAACCAGTACGACTCGCAGATCGTGGAGTTCCAGGACCGGCTCCAGGACGTGTCCGGGATCCTGGACGACAACAGTGACCAGCTGCGGCAGCTGCTGCCCCGCATCGACGACGCGGGTCACCAGGTCGACAAGTTCATCCACGACCACGGTGACCAGCTCTCCGAGACCGTCGACCGGGCGGGTTCGGTGTCCCGCAGCCTCGCCCAGGTCCGCGACCAGCTCTCCCAGGCGCTGCACATCGGGCCCACCGCGTTGGGCGACTTCCTCAACCTGTTCCACCCACGCACCGGCCAGATCTACGGTGATGCGGCGGTCAACTACGCCGACGAGCTCTCGGCGACCCCGGGCAACGCGGTGTGCGGGCTCATCACGTCTGCGGCCAACGCCAACGAGCTGACCGCGCAGCGGATGTGCGTCCAGCAGCTGGGTCCGCTGTTCTCGCAGCTCTCGACCCTGCAGCCGCTCCTGCAGACCCCGCTCCCGCCGAGCACGCTGCCGATCCCGCTGACCGTGCCGCACGGCAGCACACCGTCCTAC
>Ga0137412_10004629_pt1 | contig 10979 bp, 8 predicted proteins | sample CZODoug2_1_16fun_FD_122160 | JGI IMG/M metagenome (GOLD analysis project Ga0137412, IMG submission 122160) | Vadose zone soil fungal communities from Angelo Coast Range Reserve, California, USA - CZODoug2_1_16fungal (Hybrid Assembly) | ecosystem: Environmental > Terrestrial > Soil > Vadose zone... | reverse complement strand
CGCCAAGGGGAGACCGCGCGGCGGGAGACTGCGCCGCCTCTTGCGGGCGCCGAGCTGGCGGATCTTCTCGATCAGATCGCGACGGAAGGTCTGCGACGTCGTGACGCCCCGGTTGGTCTCGGGCTTGGGAATGTAGTCGGCCGCGCCGAGCGAAAGCGCCCTGAGACTCACCTCCGCATTCTGGCGGGTGAGCGTGGAGGCCATGATGACGACGAGATCGCGCTTCTTGGCGAGCAGCAGCGGCAGCGCCGAGATGCCGTCGAGCTCGGGCATCTCGATATCCAGGATCACGACGTCCGGATCGACGCGGTCAAGCTGGTCGACGGCCTCGCGCCCGTTGCGCAGCGAAGCCGCGAGCACCAGCCCCGGCTCCTCCTCGACCCAGCGCGACACGAGACCGCGCACCACCACGGCGTCGTCGACCACCATCACTCTGATCGCGCGATCGACCGACGCGACGGTGGACTGCACCGTGGGAACTGCAAGAGCCATTGAGCTTTTACTCGGAACTCGACGCTACCGGAACGCAGGCGACTACGGCACCGTTCAGAGCAGCCCGACCTCCTGGAACTTGGCCTCGACGATGTCCTTGTCGAACGGCTTCATGATGTATTCGTTCGCGCCCGCGTGGAGCGCGCGCGCGATATGGGCCACGTCGTTCTCGGTGGTGCAGAACACCACCTTCGGAGCGTCGCCCCCGGGAAGCCGCCGCAGCGCCCGCAGGAACTCGTAGCCATCCATCTTCGGCATGTTCCAATCGAGCAGCACCGCGTCCGGCAACTGGCGCTGACACGCAGCCAGCGCCTCCTCGCCGTCCTCGGCCTCGGAGATCTCGAACTCGAGTCCTTCGAGGATGCGCCGCGCCACCTTGCGGATCACGCTCGAGTCGTCGACGACCAGACAGGTCTTCATCGCACTACGTCCTCTGTTGAACGGTCGAGCCCACCCGACCAGGTCATATCGCCAGTTTCTTCATCGTTCAGGCAGCCATGGACTCGTTGCTGCCCTCGAAGATGCGTTCCACGTCGAGCACCACGAGCAACTGCTTGTCCAGCCGATGCACCCCCGCCGACACGCGCGCCAGATGGGGATCGAGATTGACCGGATTCGGCTCACGGCCGCTTTCGGCGAGCTTGAGCACCTCGCCGACGGAATCGATCAGCAGGCCGTAGGATTCGCTGCGATACTCGATGCCGACCGCCATTGCGGCGCGGTCCATCTGGCGCTGGCCCAGTCCGAGCCGGCAATGCATGTCGATCGCGGTCACGATGCGGCCGCGCAGATTGAGCACGCCGGCGATCTCCGCCGAGGCGAGCGGCACGCGCGCCAGCCGATCGAGCATGAAGACGTCCTGCACCTTGGAGATCGGCAGGCCGAACAGCTGGCCGCCGATCATCACCGTGACATATTCGATGAAGCTGCCGTTGTGATTGTCGTTGCCCGTCGTCATCTCGGTATCCCCCGCGGTCCCGGTCATGCCGCCTCTCCCATGTTGGCGGTCTGCTCCTTGAGCGCCGCGATCAGGCCCGGACGGTCGAACTTGGCGATGTAGTCGTGGAAGCCGACCTGCCGTCCACGCTCGATCGCCTCGGGCGAAGTGAGCGCCGAGAGCGCGATGATCGGGAGATTGGCGGTGCGCGCGTCGGCATGCACGGCCTCGGCGAGCTCGAAGCCGCTCATTTCCGGCATCTCGAGATCGGTGACGATGAGGTCGATCGGGTCGCCGTTCTTGAGCACCGCGAGCGCGTCATGCCCGCCGCCGACTGTCGTGACCGCGTAGCCGGCGGAACGCAGCACCGGCGTGAGCATGTTGCGGAAGAAGGCGGAGTCCTCGACGAACAGGATGGTGCGCGCCCGCGCCTTCATCTTCTTCTCGGTGCGGATCAGCCAGTCTTCGAAGGCCAGCGGCAGATAGTGTCCGACATCGAGGATCTCGGTCGCCTGGCCCTTGATCACCGCCGAGCCGAGCACGCCGGGCGTGTCGCTCGGGACCTCGATATTGAGGCGGTCCTCGACGATGTCCAAGATTTGGTCGACGACGAGGCCCATGGAGCGGCCCTCGTCCGAGAACACCAGCAGCGGCTGAGTGCCCTCCGTCCTGATCTTGACCTCGTCGTTGACGCGGATGAGCGGCATGAGCTGGCCGCGGTACTGGATGAGCGGGCGACCGTTCGACATCTCGATCTTCTTGGTATCGAGCTCCTCGAGGCGCGTGACGAGGGAGAGCGGCACCGCCTTGGGCTGCGCCGAGCCGGCCCGGAAGATCAGGAGCGAGGTCGCCTCTTCGGTCGAGCCGCGCTGTTTGGCGTCGACTTCCTCCGCGGTGTGCTGACCGCCCGTGCCGCCCACCGTCTTGGCGATGCCGTTGGGGTCGATGATCATGATCACCGAGCCGTCGCCCAGGATGGTGTTGCCGGAGAACATGCTGATGTGGCGCAGCCGCGTCGACATCGGCTTGACGACGATTTCCTCGGTATGGAAGACGGCATCGACGACGATGCCGAAGGTCTGGTTGCCGACCTGCGTCACCACGATGAAGCCGTTCTCCGGCTCGTTCGCGGTGCCGTTGTCCATCTTCAACAGGCTCTGCAGGTGGATCAACGGCAGCAGCTTGTCGCGCAGCCGGAGCACCGGCGCGTCCTTGATGCGTTCGATCTTGTGCTCGGAATTGCTCTGTGCGCGCACGAGCTCGACGACCGCGAGCTGCGGGATCGCGAAGCGGTCGCTGGCCACCTCTACGATCAGCGCCGACACGATGGCCAGGGTGAGCGGGATCCGGATGGTGAAGCTCGATCCCTCGCCCGGCGTCGATTTGACCTCGATGGTGCCGCCGATCTGATCGATGTTGGTGCGCACCACGTCCATGCCGACGCCGCGGCCCGACACGCTGGTCACCGTGGCGGCGGTGGAGAAGCCGGGCGCGAAGATGAATTTGTGGATCTGCGCCTCGGTCAGCTTCGCGGCCGCGGCTTCCGTGATGAGCCGGCTCGCGATCGCCTTGGCCTTGATCCGCGCGGTGTTGAGGCCGCGCCCGTCGTCGGTGATCTCGATGATGATGTGGCCGCCCTCGTGGTAGGCGGCGAGGCGGATGGTGCCTTTTTCGGGCTTGCCGAGCGCGCGGCGCTCGGTCGGCGTCTCCAACCCGTGGTCCGCCGAGTTGCGGACCATGTGGGTCAGCGGATCCTTGATGAGCTCGAGCACCTGGCGGTCGAGCTCGGTGTCGGCCCCGCGCATGTCGAGCTCGATCTGCTTGCCGAGCTCGGACGACAGATCGCGCACGACGCGCGGCAGCTTCTGCCAGGCATTGCCGATCGGCTGCATGCGCGTCTTCATGACGCCTTCCTGCAGTTCGGCCGTCACGCTCGACAGGCGCTGGAGCGGGACCTTGAATTCCGAATCCTCGTGCCGCCGCACGATGTCGAGGAGCTGATTGCGCGTGAGCACCAGCTCCGACACCATGGTCATCAGACGTTCGAGCGTCTCGACATTCACGCGCAGCGTCTGGTTGGCGATCTTGGCCTCGGACTTTTCTTCGTCGGCAGGCGCCTTGTCGCCCTCCGGCTTGGCGAATTTGGCTTCTAGCGCCGCGGTCACGGCCTCCGCTTCGGCATCGGGGCCGGCGGTCTCGCGGAAAGCGCGCTCGAGCTCGTCGAGGCCGACTTCGCCGACGCGCAACGGGCGCTCGAGCTGCTGGAAAGCGGGCGCGGAGAGTCGGTCAAGCCGGGCGACCCGCGTCTTGCGGGGGCCAGGGTATGCATCATCGCGACGCCGCAATTGGCGCTGGAAGCCGCGGCGTCCGTTGCGCGCAGCGCCGGCGTCGCGGCCTACATCATGGGCGACGCCATCGAAGGTGAGGCGCGCGATGTGGGCAAAGTATTCGCGGGAATCGCTCTGCAAGTCGCCGAGCACGATCAACCCGTGAGCGCGCCCTGCGTATTGCTCTCCGGGGGCGAAACCACGGTCACGGTGCGCGGCGGCGGTCGAGGCGGGCGCAACGTCGAGTACTTGCTGTCGCTCGCGATCGCGCTCGACGGGCACCCGCGCATTCACGCCCTGGCCGGGGACACGGACGGCGTCGACGGTCTGGAAGAAATAGCCGGTGCGCACATCGCGCCGGACTCGCTCGCGCGGGCGTGGGCCGGCGGTTTTCGTCCCAAAGACGTGCTTGCCGACAACGACGCCCATAGCTTGTTCACGGCGCTCGGGGACTCGATCGTTACCGGGCCGACGCTCACCAACGTGAATGACTTTCGTGCTATACACATCGAAGGGCCGGAAAAGCTATGAATTTACGAAGATCCCGCAACGCCAAGATCGTGGCGACCTTAGGGCCCGCGAGTTCTGATCGGGAGACCGTGCACCGCCTGTTCTTCGCCGGAGTCGACGTGTTCCGGCTGAATTTCAGTCATGGCACTGCTGATGACCACCGCGCGCGTTTTGCGATCTTGCGTGAACTGGAAGGGGAGACCGGCAGACCCATCGGTATTTTGGCGGATTTACAGGGGCCCAAGCTGCGCGTGGGCCTGTTCGCCGACGGTCCGGTACAGCTTGCCGAGGGCCAGGTGTTTCGCCTCGATCTAGACCCGACACCGGGTAGCTCGCAGCGCACCTGTATGCCGCACCCGGAAATTTTCGCGGTGCTGACGCCGGGCTCCGAACTGCTGCTCGACGACGGCCGACTGCGGCTGGTGGTCCGGGAGTGCGGACCCGACTTCGCCGAGACGCTGGTTGCCGTTGGCGGCAAGCTTTCGGCCAATAAGGGAGTGAACGTGCCGGGCGTCGTATTGCCGCTCACCGCGCTTACCACGAAAGACCGGCGCGATCTCGATCTTGCGCTGGAACTCGGCGCCGACTGGATCGCACTGTCCTTCGTGCAGCGCCCCGAAGATGTGTCCGAGGCGCGCGCGATCATCGGCGACCGCGCCGCAATCATGAGCAAGCTCGAGAAGCCCGCGGCAGTCGCTCGACTCGAGGAGATCGTGGCGGCGTCGGATGCCGTGATGGTGGCGCGAGGCGACCTCGGCGTCGAAATGCCGGCCGAGAGCGTGCCGGCAATTCAAAAGCGCATCGTGCGCATATGCCGCGACCTGGGTAAGCCCGTGGTCGTGGCGACCCAGATGCTCGAATCGATGGTGGAGAGTCCCGTGCCGACTCGCGCCGAGGCCTCGGATGTCGCCACGGCAATTTACGACGGCGCCGATGCGGTAATGCTGTCGGCGGAATCCGCGTCGGGCAAATACCCGCTCGAAGCGGTGAGCATGATGAGCCGCATCATCGAGCAGGTGGAGGCAGATCCGGCCTACCGTAAAGTCATCAATGCCTCGCACACGCCGGCACCGCCGGGGCAAGCCGGTGTTGCGGACGCCATGTGCGCCGCCATGCGCTGTGCGGTCTCGATGCTGCATGCCGCCGCCATCGTGTGCTACACGCGTTCCGGGCACACCAGTCTGTGCGCGGCGCGGGAGCGGCCGGAATCCGCCGTGTTGAGCCTGACGCCGATCGTGTCGACGGCTCGTCGGCTCGCGGTGGTTTGGGGCATCCATTCGGTGCAAATCGACGGCGTGAGCGACGTGAACGAAATGACCGACGTGGCGTGCGAGATTGCACGCCGCGAGGGCTTCGCGAAAAGCGGCCAGACCATCGTTGCCATTGCCGGCATGCCGTTCGGCCGTGCCGGGACGACCAATCTGATGCGTATTGCCACCGTGTAAACGGGGGCCATCGGTGTTCTAACCGACCATGGTCTTGGCTATGGCGTATATTTCCTGCACGTCCAGCACCAGGTCGTTGCGTTCGAACAATCGCGCGATGCAGGCCCGGTGCAGCGCCAACTTGAGCGCCCCGAAACCCAAGGGTCCGAACAGGGTTTTGCCATGGCTGATGGTTTCACGATCGCTGATGCCGACGCCGGCGATGCCGGCGGGCGGCGAGGCATTGGCGTCGGCCACCAATTCCAATGTCGCGCTGTCCTGCCACGAGTTCGCATCCAATAAAGTGATACCGGCTGCGCCCGTAGCAAGCACGATCTGCGCGCCGTTGAGGGCGGCGGCCCGCTCGGCGTTGGTCGTCGCCTCGATGGCCGTGAGCACGCTGCCGAAGCGCGATTTGATCGAGTCGCAGGCCGCTTGCACCACGTCGAGTTTGCGCCCGGTGATGCTCACCGCGGCTCCCTCGCGAGCCAGCAGCACCGCGGCTCGCTGACCGACCGGACCCGAGCCGCCCAGCACCACCGCACGTTTGCCCTCCAGCGAGCGGCCGTGCGCGAGCCATGCGACGGCGGCGGCGGCGGTGGTGTTCGAGCCATTGCAATCGAACATCACCGAAACGCGGAATCTGTCGAAGAATTTCGCGCGAACGGCCGCCAATACCGCTTCTCCCTCCGGCAAGTTACCGCCGCCGATGAACAGCGCCGTGTTTTTCTTGTCCTTCGGTCCGCGGGTGAAAATCGCGCCTTCCACGAGGTTCCCGACATTCTTCGCGTTGATGCCGCCGTAGGCGCACACCTGGTCGGCCCCGCCGTCGTAGCCCACGACATTGTCGAAGACCGCAGGCAAGGGATCCGTGTCGAACTGGTACAGCAGTTTTTTCATGGTCGAAGCGCTGCCGCCCGCACCCGATCAGGTGACCAGATGTTGCGGCTTGCCGGCCGCCCACCGGTCGATATTGTCGATCAATTGATCGGCGAGGAACTGCATGGCGCCGTCCGACGCCCACGCCACGTGCGGCGTCAGGATGAAGTTGGGACGCCGCAGGTCGAGCAGCGGATGGCCGTCGCGCGGCGGCTCGACGGTCAGCACGTCGAAACCCGCGCCTGCAATCAGGCCCTCATCGAGCGCCTGGATGAGGGCGGCTTCGTCGACCAGCCCACCGCGTGCGGTGTTGATGAGCAGCGCATTACGCTTCATCTTGCCGAACGCCTCGAGATTGATGAGATTGCGGGTGGCCGGTACGAGGGGGCAGTGCAGCGAGATCACATCGGATTCGGCCAACACCTGTTCGTGCGGCGTGAAACTCACGCCTTCCATCTTGGGCGGCGGATGGTCCGCGAACTGAACACGCATGCCGAATGCGCGTCCGATCGCGGCGGTACTCTGTCCGATCGCCCCCTCGCCGATGATGCCCAGAGTGGCGCCGTGCAAGTCGCCGATGTCGTGCGTAAAAAAACAGAATTGATCCGATTTGTTCCAGACGCCGTTCTCTACGTCTTGACGATAGGCGAGGATATTGCGGCGCAACGCCAGAATCATCGCGAAGGCATGCTCCGGCACCGTGTGCACGGCATAGTTGCGGATGTTGGCAACGGCGATGCCGTGGTCCTTGCAATAGGCAATGTCCACCACGTCATAGCCGGTCGCCGCTACGGCAATCATCTTGAGTTGCGGAAGCTGCGCCAAGGTGTCCGCCCGCATGGGTACCTTGTTGATGATGGCGACGCTGGCTCCGGCAAGACGGGCCTCGATCTCGCCGACGGCCGTCTTTTCGTACTCCACGTATTCGGTGGCGCAAACCGGCTTGCGCACCTTCGCTTTCAACGAGGCGCGGTCCAGAAACACGGTTCGCAACGTCATGCGGCGAGGCCCGCTTTGTCCAGAAACACCACGCGCAGCGTCATGCGGCAATGCCCGCTTTGGCCTGCCCCACGGTTCCCGCGTTCGCGCTCGCCGAGTTGCCGCGCCAGAAATTTTGCGCGGCGGCCACGCCGCTGCCCGGCTCGATTTTCACGCCCACATCGAGCATTGCCATCTCCGCTCCCGCGATCCCGCCGAGAAGCATGAGTTCGTTGAGGTCGCCCAGGTGGCCGATGCGGAAAAGCTTGCCCGCGACCTTGGACAAGCCGGCGCCGAGGGAGAGATTGTAGCTCTTGAAGGCGCGCGCGATGACGTCGGCGCCATTGACGCCGGCCGGAACCATGATCGCGGAGACGGTATCGGAGAACCATTTGGGTTCGGCCGCGCAGAGTTTGAGCTTCCATCCCTCGAATACTGCGGCACGTACGCCGCCTGCGAGATAGGTGTGCCGGCGGAGTACATTTTCCAAACCCTCTTCGGCAAGGATGGTCAGCGATTCCCGCAAGCCATACAACATTGGCAGCGACGGGGTGTACGGAAAATAGCCCGACCCGTTGGCCTGCACCATATCGGCGTAGTCGAAGTAGCAGCGCGGCGAGGAGGCACTCTTGGCGGCTTCGAGTGCTTTTTGGCTCACGCACGTCACCCCCAAGCCGGCCGGAAGCATCAAGCCCTTTTGCGAACCGCTGACGCAGACGTCGACTCCCCATTCGTCCATGCGGAAGTCGATGCTCGCAAGTGCGCTCACGGCATCGACGAACAGCAGGGCGGGGTGCTTGCAGCTGTCCATTGCTCGGCGTATTGCCGGGACGTCGCTGGTCACGCCGGTGGCCGTCTCGTTTTGGCACACCAGGACCGCCTTGATCTTGTGTTGCCGGTCGGCGCTCAGCGAACTCAAGTAGCGCTCGACGGGCGCGCCTTCGCCCCAGGGCGTTTCAAGGACTTCGACCTCGAACCCCAGACGGGTGCACATATCCGCCCACAGATGGCTGAACTGTCCGAAGCGGGAAGTCAGGATTTTGTCGCCCGGATTCAGGCAGTTGGTCAGTGCCGCCTCCCAGCAGCCGGTGCCGGACGAGGGAAATAAAATAGGGGTGCCGCTGGTGGTTTTGAATATGGGCTTCAACCCGTTCAGGCATGCGCGAGTGAGTTCGGGAAAGATCGGCGAGCGATGATCTTCCATCGCCACCACCATGGCGCGCAGCACGCGGTCGGGGACGTTGGTAGGTCCGGGAACGAATAGAAAATTTCGACCAGCCATGATTTGATCTCCTTGGTATGCGGCTGCCGGGAGCCTTTCGTAAGTATTAGCAGGCGCCGCGCAGACCCGGCAGTCGGCACGGCCGTGTCATGCGAGCGAATCGGGCGCATATTGCCGCCAGATGGGTTTCACAAAGCACGTTACCCTGGTGAGCATACATGATATATGAGATATCATGAAGTGGAATAAGGTCCGCCGGGCCATGGGCGGGACACGTCCGCTCTGCGGACACCCAGAGGGCTGATAGCAGCAAACAGGGGGATAGCGATGCGGATAGCGCTTTTGGGCCAGCAAAGATTCGGTCAAGCCGTCCTCGAGGCCTTCCTCGAACGGAAAGATACGGTCGCCGGGGTATTTTGTGCCCCGGAGAAAGCGGGGGCGGGGATTGATCCATTGCGCGCTGCAGCAGAGCAGCGTGCAATCCCGGTTTATCAGTTGGCTTCCCTGAAGACCGAGGAGGCGCGGAAGATTTTGCGCGCGCTGGACGTGGACCTTGGCGTCATGGCCTACGTCCTGCAATTCGTGCCCGAGGAATTCCGGGCCATTCCATCCCGCGGTACGATTCAATACCATCCTTCGCTGCTGCCGCGCTACCGAGGACCCAGTGCCGTCAATTGGCCGATTATTCGGGGTGACACCCGCACCGGACTTACGATCTTCCGGCCGACCGACGGTCTAGACGAAGGTCCCGTCATCCTGCAGAAAGAAACGCCGATCGGTCCGGACGACACTCTGGGCCAGGTCTATTTCGAGCGGTTGTTTCCGATGGGAGTTACCGCGCTTCTCGAGGCATCCGATCTCGTGATGAGCGGAACCGATGCGGCCGCCGAACAGGAGGAGTCGAGCGCAACCTATGAAGGGTGGTGCCGCGCCGCTGAGTCGCGTATCAACTGGCACAACCATGTCGATCAGATTTACAACTTGATTCGCGGCTGCAATCCCGCTCCGGCCGCATGGACGCTGTTCAACGGCAAGAAATTGCATCTCCTGGATGCTCGCAAACACCCGGTGCGCCGGTATTCACAGGTCGCGGGCCACATTGGGGCGGTCACCGCCATTGGCGATGCCAGCTTGCACATCGCCGCACACGGCGGACAGATCGAAGTTTTCAAGGTGCGCTATGAAGGCGGCGAGAAATTGCCCGCGGCACGGTTCTGTGCCGTGGCGGGCCTCGGCGTCGGCACGGTTCTGGGCGCCTGAGGAGCCCTTCGCCGCCCAATGCCCGGCCTCACATGGTCAGCACGATTTTACCGATATGATTCGAAGTCTCCATGAGCCGATGGGCGTCGCTCGCCTCGCCGAGCGGAAACGTCGCATAGATCACGGGACGCACCCGACCCTCGCTGAGAAGCGGCCAGACGTGACGTTGCACCGCCGCGGCGACCGACGCCTTCTGCGCGACGGTGCGTGCCCGCAGCGTCGAACCGGTGACGACCAGACGCTTGGTCACTACCACGGCGAGGTTGATTTCCGCTTTTGCGCCGCCGAGCATGGAAATAATGACGAGCCGACCTTCGACGGCGGCAACTTCCAAGTTGCGCGCAAGATAACTGCCACCGACCATGTCGAGTATGACGTCGACGCCTTTGCCTGCGGTTGCTTGCCGTATCACGTCGACGAAGTCTTCGGTGCGATAGTCGATACCCCGCTCGGCGCCCAGCCGCTCGCAGGCACGCGCCTTGTCGGTCGTTCCGGCGGTGGCGAACACACGGGCGCCGAAAGCTTTGGCGAGCTGGATGGCGGTCGTGCCGATACCGCTCGTGCCCCCGTGGATCAGCACGGTATCGCCCGCCTTGCAACCGCCACGCTCGAAGACATTGGTCCACACGGTCAAGAAGGTCTCCGGGATCGCGGCCGCTTCCACCATGCTGAGCCCTTGCGGCACCGGCAGGCACAGCGCCGCCGCAGCGACCGCATAATGGGCATATCCGCCTCCCGGCAGGAGAGCCGCCACCTTGTCGCCCAGCTTCACTGTAGTCACACCCGACCCAAGGGCCACCACTTCACCGGCGATCTCCATGCCCGGCAAATCCGACGCGCCGGGTGGGGGCGGGTAGCGCCCTTGCCGTTGCATCACGTCCGGCCGGTTGACTCCTGCTGCGGCGACGTGCACCAACACCTCTTCGGCGCCCGGCTTCGGCACCGGCCGA
>Ga0137412_10004628_pt1 | contig 10979 bp, 10 predicted proteins | sample CZODoug2_1_16fun_FD_122160 | JGI IMG/M metagenome (GOLD analysis project Ga0137412, IMG submission 122160) | Vadose zone soil fungal communities from Angelo Coast Range Reserve, California, USA - CZODoug2_1_16fungal (Hybrid Assembly) | ecosystem: Environmental > Terrestrial > Soil > Vadose zone... | reverse complement strand
GCCATAGCGATCTGGTTGTACCGCTCGGGGGGCAACCAGTCGGGCTTAAATTCCGTGTCGCCCCGCTCGATAAGATCGGCCACCAAGGAAACAACTGCGCGCAGCGTTCTCTGGCGAATTTGCGCAATCTCATCAAATGCACGTCCTTCTCCCAGCAACTTGAGGGTTTCCTCGGCTGGCCGGGAAGGTTTTGCCCTCCAACTGGAACCCGCGCGTTGCCCTTGCCGGAAATCTTGCATCGCCTCGAGGATCTGCTTTCCGTACATTTGAACCTTCTTATCGCCGAAGCCGGACACGCGCCGCAACTCCTGGAGATTCGATGGTTCAACGAGGCACAAGTCTTCCAGAGCCGAATCGTGCAAGACGACAAACGCGGAAATTCCCTGATTCTTCGCAGTGTTCCGCCGCCACTCTCGCAAGAACTCATTCAACTCTCTATCGACCGACGGTTTAGCGATGCTGCTAGAGGCTCGCGGTGGCGCTAGACGCACCGGCTGCGTCACGCGTGATCTACCACGGGTTCGCTTCCCTTGATTCGTTTCGGTTTCCAGCCAGTCTGGCACGGCCGCGCAAACATCGCAGTTGCCGCAGGCTTCCCACTTGGGAGCTTCGCCGAAGTGGCGGCAGACGTGGCGTTGCCGGCACTCCATGGATTGCACGAAACGCTCGACTTCATGGTAGCGCTGCCAGGCGCGCTGCTTCTCGGAAAGGTCTTCGATCTTGCCGATAAAAAACGCGTGCAAGCCCGTATCCTTTCTCTGCCAGAACAAAAAGCAATCGGCAGGCAGCGCATCTCGGCCGGCGCGGCCCGCTTCCTGGTAATACTGCTCGACACTCTTCGGCAGCGAGAGATGAATCACCGCGCGCACAGCAGCTTTGTTGATGCCCAGGCCGAAGGCCATGGTGCCGACCATGACGCGCACTTCATCGGCCATCCATTTTTCCTGGTTCTCGCGCCGCGCGGCGCTTTCCATCTGGCCGTGATAGCCGATGGCCGCAATGCCGTTTTCCTCCAGGAAATCGACCGTGTCTCCCACGCGCGCGATTGTCGGAGCGTAAACGATGATGCTCCCGTCCGACACTTGCTTCACGGCCCGCAGCAGCCATTCATTTTGCGTTTTTGCGTCACATTGGCGAACGATGTACCGCAAATTAGCGCGGCGAAAACTCGCGATGTGTTTGTAGGGATCGCGCAAGCGAAGCTGCTCGATGATGTCATGGCGAACTCGCTGCGTGGCGCTGGCGGTGAACGCGGCGATAGGACGGTCGGAAAAAAGTTCACGTAAGCGGCTGAGCTGGCGATACTCAGGCCGGAAGTCGTGGCCCCATTCGGAGATGCAATGCGCCTCGTCGATGGCGAAGAAAGAAACCGGCACGCGCCCAAGCCACGCCGGCGTGCCATCCAGGGCGATGCGCTCGGGCGAAAGGTAGAGCAGCCGATAGCGGCCCTCGCTTGCGCGGCGAAGGACGGCGCTCCGTTGCTCGCTCGAAAGCGAACTATTCAGGAAACCAGCGGGGATGCCCATTTGCTCGAGTTGCGCCACTTGGTCCTGCATCAGCGCGATCAGCGGGGAGACCACCACCACCGTGCGTTGCGCGCTGAGCACTGCGGGCAATTGGTAGCAGAGCGATTTGCCCCCGCCAGTGGGCATGACGATGCAAGCATCGCGTCCTGCCGCGATGCTCCGGACGATGTTCTCCTGGCCCGGGCGGAACGACTCGTAGCCCCAGTGGCAATGCAGGGTCTCAAAGAAGCGGTCGCTCTCCTCTATAGGGAGGTTCTTGTCTGGTACCGATTGGGCCAAGGTTGCCAATGTCTGCTCTCAGGCTGCGGCCGCAGCGGTCCGGCGATTGGAAAGGCGCGGCCCAGGCGGGTTGCAGTATTCGCTTTTATTTCGCCATAAGTCAAGTACAATTTCTGCTATGCGAACGCCCAGTGTCCGATCGGCGGTTCGCTCCCATGTATAATCCTGCCGCGCCATGAGCGATTCAAAGAAGCCGCAGGCGATGCCGACTGGTCCGGAGCGCGAGCTGCAACTTTATGCGCAGGGTCTCGTGGGCGGAAAACCATCCGTTCCGGTGCCGCTGCATTTGCTGGAGGCCCAGGCGAAGGAAATCCTTACGCCACGCGCTTACGACTACGTTGCCGGTGGCGCGGGCGGCGAAGACACTATGCGCGCGAACCGCGAAGCCTTCCACCGCTGGCGGATCGTGCCGCGGATGCTTCGGGATGTTGCCAAGCGCGACTTAAGCGTGGACGTTCTTGGCGCGCTGTTGCCTGCGCCCATTCTGCTTGGCCCTGTCGGCGTGCAGGAAATTGTTCATAAAGATGCCGACGTGGCGAGTGCGCGGGCGGCCGCGTCGCTGGGATTGCCGTTTGTGTTGAGCACGATGTCCAGTCGGACAATCGAAGAGGTCGCGCAATCGGCGGCGAAAGTGGCGAACTCCCCGCGATGGTTCCAATTGTATTGGGGAAAAAATCCCGAGTTGACGGCCAGCATGTTACAACGCGCGGAGCGCGCGGAATATTCGGCGCTGGTCGTAACGCTGGACACCCATTCGCTGGGCTGGCGCGAGCGCGACCTTCATCATGGCTATTTGCCATTCATGCTCGGGCAGGGGCTTGCAAATTATTTCAGCGACCCGGTTTTTCGCGGACTGCTGGAGCAGCCGCCGGAGCAGAATCCCATGGCGGCCATTCAACTGTGGGGCACGCTGTTCTCGAATCCGGCGCTCACTTGGAAGGACATCGGCTTTTTGCGCCAGCACACGCGCGTTCCGATCATTCTGAAGGGAATTGTGCATGCGAACGACGCGGCAAAGGCGCTGGACGCTGGAGTGGACGCGCTCATCGTTTCAAATCACGGCGGGCGGCAAGTGGACGGCTGTGTCGGCGCCCTGGATGCGTTGCCGGGTGTGGTGGAGGAAGTAAAAGGGCGCGCGCCGGTGCTCTTTGACAGCGGAATTCGCCGCGGTGCGGACATTTTCAAGGCGCTGGCGTTGGGAGCGCGCGCCGTGCTGATTGGCCGGCCCTACATGTGGGGCCTCGCGGTGGCGGGCGAAGAAGGCGTTCGTGACGTTTTGCTGAATCTAGTCGCCGATCTGGATTTAACCATGGCCCTTAGCGGATACACGAGCCGCCGCGAACTCGATGCCTCCGCGCTGTGCAAGTGCGATTCGGCTTAAGCCTTGCCTTTGGCGCAGCTTAGGACCTGCAGCGTGAAGTTGCCGGGCCCATCCGCAGGTGCCATAATTCGAGTTCAAGTTGTGGGGCCGCGATTTGCAACATTTTTTGTCCAAAGTGCGGACCATGGTTTCTGAGGAGGCTCTTCATGGGAGTGCGCGATAGCTGGATTGAAAAGCGGGAAGCGGCTGCTGCGGCAGCGAACGGCAACAGAAACGTTTCGCAGATGCATCTGGCGCGGCAGGGCGTGATCACGGAGGAGATGGAGTACATCGCCAAGCGCGAAAAACTGGAGCCCGAGCAGATTCGCAGTGAAGTGGCGCGCGGGCGGATGATCATTCCCGCGAACGTGAATCACCGCAACCTCGAACCCATGGCCATCGGCATCGCGAGCAAGTGCAAAATTAATGCGAACATCGGAAATTCTTCCACCAGTTCAAATATCGACGAAGAATTAAAGAAGCTGCATCATGCCGTGCATTACGGAGCGGATACGGTGATGGACCTTTCGACCGGGGGAGACATACCGGTAATTCGCAAAGCCATAATCGATGCGTCCCCGGTGCCCGTGGGCACCGTGCCTGTGTACGAAGCGATTTCGCGAGTGCGGCGGCCGGAAGATTTGACGATCGGGCTGATGCTGGAAGTGATCGAAGAGCAAGCCGAGCAAGGCGTCGATTACATGACCATTCACGCCGGCGTGCTGCGCGAGCATGTGCCTTTGGTGCGCAAGCGGATTACAGGGATCGTAAGCCGCGGCGGCTCGCTGATGGCCCATTGGATGGAACATCACAAGAAGCAAAACTTTCTTTACGAGAACATCGAAGACATCTGCAAGATTTTCAAAAAGCACGACGTGAGTTTTTCGTTTGGCGACGGCTTGCGGCCGGGTTGCATCGCGGATGCGAGCGACGAAGCGCAGTTCGCGGAGTTGAAAGTGCTCGGCGAGCTGACGAAAAAGGCCTGGGAGCAGGATGTCCAGGTGATGATCGAAGGCCCGGGACACGTCCCGCTGGACAAGATCAAGGAGCAAGTGGACAAAGAGATGGAATGGTGCCACGAAGCGCCGTTCTACACCTTGGGGCCGCTGGTAATCGACATTGCGCCGGGCTACGACCACATCACCAGCGCCATCGGCGCGGCCATGATCGGCTGGCACGGAGCTTCGATGCTGTGTTACGTGACGCCGAAAGAGCACCTCGGCTTGCCGAATCCGGAGGACGTGAAGCAGGGCGTGATCGCATACAAAATTGCTGCCCACGCCGCTGATGTGGCCCGGCACCGCCCAGGCGCGCGCGACCGCGACGATGCGCTCAGCTATGCGCGCTTCCTCTTCGACTGGAACAAACAGTTTGAGTTGTCCCTCGATCCTCCGACCGCGAAAGCCATGCACGACGAAAACCTTCCCGACGATTTCTACAAAGAAGCCAAGTTCTGCTCGATGTGCGGACCGAAATTCTGCTCCATGAACATCACGCAAATGGCCGACGCGGAGAGCGGCAAAGATCAATCGGAGCGAAAGCAGAAATTCGTGGAGTTGCTCGCCAAAGTGCAGAGCGCTTAAAATTTTGGCTTGGCGGGGGTGGAACAATCCGCCGAGTCCAAGCGTATCAAAAGAAGCGAGCGGAGAATCTTCGTCTGGGCCATGCTCGTAGGAAGGGGTGAAAACATGACTTTTCTGTTTCTCTCCGCGATTATGTACTTCCTCCCGACGATACTTGCGCGCCACAAGGCCGATTTTATGGGGATTTTCCTCGTGAACTTGTTTCTCGGCTGGACAGTCATCGGCTGGTTTGTTGCCTTGATCTGGGCCTGCTCCACGGAGAAGTACATTCCCGTCAGAATGGTTCCGGTCAGCGCCGGGCGGTTTTGTAGCCAGTGCGGCGCGCTTTCGCCCTCGGGAGCGCATTTCTGCGGTACGTGTGGCAGAGCCGTTTAACGGACCGGCCCTGGGTTGACGAGTGACGAAATCCCAATCTGAAGAAACTCTCCGGGAAGAATTTAACCGCTGGGCGGAAGCGGGGCGCGGCGAAGGGATGGAGCAGGATCACCTGCCCATCACGCTGCCGGTGCTGGAGAAAATGCAGCTGGCCCCTGCGGACAACGTCTTGGACGTAGGGTGCGGCGCGGGCTGGCTGTCGCGACGGCTGTCGACATTGGTGCCCGAGGGGCGCGTCGTGGGGATGGATATTTCGGACGAAATGATCCGCCACGCGCGGCGCAGCAGCGTGGATTTCGACAACGTGATGTTCATCGCAGGAGAAGTGGCGCAAATACCCTGGCAGCCGCACTTTTTCTCGCGCGTGATTTCCGTGGAATCTTCCTATTACTGGCCCGACCTGGCCGCGGGCCTCAAAGATATTTTTCGCGTTCTCAGGGAAGGCGGTTCGGCGTGGATTCTCATTAACTATTACCGCGACAATCCGCATTGCCATCAGTGGGGCGATCTGCTCGCGGTGAAGACGCATCTGCTGTCCGCCGAGGAGTGGGCCGGGCAATTCACCGCCGCAGGTTTCACGAACGTAGCGCACGAGCGCATCGTTGATTCGTCACCCTCGCCGGAAGCCTATACTGGCCGCTGGTTCCACGACGCGGCGCATCTCCGCGCGTTCAAGTCCGAAGGCGCGCTCTTGATTCACGGAACAAAGTAACCTCGGACAGGTAACTGTTTTGTACCAAATGTCGCTGGCACAGGTTTTGTCGCGGGGAGCACTGCTAACATTAAGCTCGCGTTATCCCTTCCCTTGGGCCATCTAAGTTTTCCAGAACGGTTGGGTTGCGTTGCGAGAGTGCATGACTGAAGCCCCGCCCAAATTGCCGGTGCTGGTAGTAGACGATTCTCCTTTTTCGCGGAAGCTCCTCGAGCACGCGCTTGCGGGCGACTCGTATTCGCTGCTATTCGCGGAAGATGGAAAAGAAGCGCTGCAGCTCTTCAAGGAGCACCGGACGGCGATCGTGATCACCGACTGGATGCTGCCGGATTCCTCGGGACCCGAGCTTTGCGAACGAATCCGCGCAGAATCTACCGGCTCCTACACCTACATCATTTTGCTAACCAGCATGACGGAGAAGGAAGACATCATAAAAGGACTTTCTTCAGGAGCGGACGATTACCTGACAAAGCCCTTTGATCGCGGCGAACTGCTGGCGCGCATCGGAGTGGGGCGCCGCATCATCGGCCTGCACCGCGAAATCGACACCAAGAACAAACAGCTCAAGGAAATGGCGCACACGGACCCGCTCACGGGCTTGCCAAACCGCCGTGCCATCGAAGAGTGGGGCGAGCGGCAACTGCGCGGCGCGGCGCGGCATGGCTATCCCTTGTGGGTGGTCCACGCGGACCTGGACTCCTTCAAGAATATCAACGATAGCTATGGCCACGATGCTGGCGATCAGGTGTTGAAGGAATTTGCCGCGATCCTCAAAGAATATACGCGGGCATCGGATATCAGCGGGCGAATGGGCGGCGATGAATTTCTGCTGGTAATGTCGCATGTCGGCCAAAGCGATATAAAAACGGCTCTCGAACGCCTCCGCGAGCGTTTTGCCTCGAAAAAGTTTTCTTTTGACGGCGAAAACATGGCGGTCACTGCGAGTTTCGGTGCTTGTGGATTCCAGGGCAAAGAGCCTCCGGAATTCTCCCTGCTGGTGCATCAGGCGGATAAGGCGCTCTATTGCGCGAAGCGTGCCGGCCGCAACCAGATCAAAATCGATTCCCCTGGAATTCTGGTCTCCTAATCCCGGGTATCCCCTCATTGTGGTGACCGCGTTCGAACTGTGATATGAGTGCCTTTGGCCGCACTCTTTTGGGCCCGCCTAAGTTGCCGATTCACGCTTCGAGGTTCCAATGTCATTTCTGAGCGATGGAGTAGCCGTGGTGACCGGGGCAGGTTCCGGCATCGGACGCGCGCTGGCACAGCAACTGGCAGGAGCGGGGTCGGCGCTGGCACTCGCGGACATTGACGAAGCGGGACTTCTGGAGACAGCGCAGTTTCTAGAAAAGAAAAGTGCGCTGGTTACCACCCACGTGCTGGACGTTGCCGATGAGGCGGGCGTGCGGTTGTTCGCGGAGGATGTCGCCGGGAGGCATGGGCGCGTTACCCTGCTCATCAATAACGCGGGAGTCTCGCTGCACGGCGATTTCGCGGAAATTTCCTTGGATGATTTTCGCTGGCTGATGAACATCAATTTTTGGGGCACGGTGTACGGCACAAGTTACTTTTTGCCGATACTGAAGCGGGAGAGACGCGCACACATCGTGAACCTTTCGAGCGTATTCGGGATAATCGCTCCGGCAGGACAGGCGCCCTACGCGGCCAGCAAGTTTGCGGTGCGCGGATTTACGGAAGCGCTCCGCCACGAACTAGTGGACAGCAACGTTGGCGTTTCCTGTATTCATCCCGGCGGCATTAAAACACCCATCGCTCGGCGGTCACGGATTGGCGCCGGCGCCTCGGCGTCCAAGCGCGAAGAGAATATCGAGCGATTCGAACGGTTGGCGCGGACTCCGCCGGAAAAGGCTGCCGAGCGCATCTTGCGCGGCGTGGAACGCCGCGAGCCGCGCATTCTGGTCGGCACGGATGCCTACCAGATCGACATTCTGCAACGTCTGCGGCCGGCAAGCTATTGGAAGAGTCTTTCTGAGAAGTTTGAAAAACTCGCCGCAAAATCGAAGTGAAGCGGACACGCCTGACTTGGGCCGGGATGCTTCAGAGAAGTTTTGACTCCGGCCGTTACGGTGAATATACTCGGCGTCATTAGGGAAGGACTGACCAATGGGCGTACTGGATCAACGGTTCGAAAAGAACTTCATGATTACATCGGTGGACTATGTGTTCAATTGGGCGCGCAAGAGCGCCATTTGGCCGCTGACGTTCGGGCTGGCATGCTGCGCGATTGAGATGATCGCTTCGACGACTTCGCGGTTCGATATGGCGAGGTTTGGAGCAGAAGTGTTCCGTCCATCGCCGCGCCAGGCGGACCTGATGATCGTGGCGGGGACGGTGACGCTGAAAATGGCCCCGGTGCTGAAACGCGTGTGGGAACAGATGCCGGATCCGAAGTGGTGCATTTCCATGGGGGCATGCTCGAGTGTGGGTGGACCGTTTAATGCCTATTCGGTTTTGCAAGGCGTGGATCGCATCGTACCGGTAGATGTGTACGTCGTAGGATGCCCGCCGCGGCCCGAAGGGCTGTTTTTTGCGCTGCTGAAGCTGCAGGACAAGATCGACCAGATGACGCTGGCGAAGCGGCCTACGGAGGTGCGCTTGAAGCCTCAAATGGTGCAAGAGTTCAAAAGGGGAGTGATGGTGGCGCAGACGCCGGAACCACGATAGAAAATGGAAATAGGAAAATAGAAATTAGCAAGGCGAGCAAGCGTGTTTAACACCGGGGCCACGCGAGACTCATAGCCGGGAGACAAGAGAAGATGGCGTTTGCGAGAGCAGCAAAGACCAATGAAATCACGCCGGGAACGATCCGGGAGTTTCAGATTGAGGGCAAAGCCATTGCGCTGGCCAATGTCGGTGGCAAGTTCTATGCCATCAACAATACCTGCCTCCACCGGGGCGGACCGCTCGGTCAAGGCGTCATGGACGGGAAGATCGTGACCTGCCCTTGGCACGGATGGCAGTACGACGTGACCACCGGCAAGGTCGGGCAGAACCCCACGGTCGGAGTGGATTGCTACGCTGTAGAGGTTCGCGGAGAAGATATTTTTGTGGATGCCGGATAGCCTCCCTCAAGATGTTGATAATACATAAGTTATATTGATTTTCCAAAATCTGGCCGCTCAGACATGTTCTTACCTGCCAAGCCCTGTTTCTTCTAACGCGCATATTTTGTTTCGCTTTTTGAGGGCCAGCGTGTATATTGCTGCCGACTCGAAAGCCTCGATGGCGATACCGACTGCGCAACGACACTATTGGATCTTCAGCGCCGACCCCCACCACTACCACTGGGACACTCTTTTCGTAAAGGGTAAGGAAATGTGGCATGGCGCCGGGTCGAAACCTGACGCCATCCGCGCCTTAAAACAGGTGCGCAAGGGCGACCGGGTATTGTGCTATCACGCGGCCCCGGAACGAACCCTATATTCGATTGCGGAGGTCACGCGAGATCCCTACCCGGACCCGCACGACTACAAGGGGAAGAACCTCGTTGCGGACCTGCGGGCCTTCGAAAAACTGCCCCGGCAGGTGTCTCTGACGGAGATGCGCGCGAATCCCGCACTGAAAAAAATGAAGTTGCTGAAGAACGTGCGGTTGATCATTTCGTTGCTCACGGACCTGGAATATCAGGAAATTCTGCGCATGGCCGGGATCGTTGCGACGCCGGGAATTCCATTGCCCTGATCTCTGGCGCGCAAGGCCGTCTGGCGAAAGTTGAACTGAGGTGAGAGATGGCTGTCATTAGCCGCTCCGGTTTCCTTGTCGTTTGTTTGGCTGCCCTTTCCGCGCTTTTTATACAGAATATGCGCCACGATTCGATGCTTGAGGGAATTCCGTCCGGGAAGACCCGAGTGCTCGACCTGAGCTACGCGATCAACGACAAACTGGTGCCTTGGCCTGGGGATGAGAAATTCTTTGAGGCGAAGGTCAACGCCAGCATCGAGAAAAACGGCTACTTCACGCGCAGCTTCTGGATGCTGGAGCATTATGGGACGCATCTGGATGCGCCGGCGCATTTCCCGCCCGGTAAGACGACTGTCGATCAAATCCCCGTGAAGCGATTGTTTGGGTCAGCGATGGTGATCGACATCCGCGCTGAGAGCGGCAAGGATGCGGACTATCAGTTGAGCGCCGCGGGCGTGGAAGAATGGGAGAAGCGGCATGGGCAGATTCCCGAAGGCGCAATTGTGCTGCTAAGGACAGGCTGGGCGTCGCGGTGGCCGGATGCGCAGAAATACCGGAATCAGGATGCCAAGGGCAAGATGCATTTTCCGGGTTTTTCGCCGGAGGCCGCCAGGCTGCTGATGGCGCGCAAGGTGAGCGGGTTCGGGTGCGATACGCTGAGCATCGACTACGGCGCATCGGAGGATTTCGCGGTGCATCATCTGTCGTTGGGAGCGGGTTTGTATCACCTCGAAAACCTGGCCGACCTGGCCGAATTGCCGGAAACGGGAGCGTTTTTGATTGTGGCGCCGATCAAGCTCGAGGGCGGCTCAGGGGGAGCGGTGCGGGTGTTCGCGTTGTTGCCTTGAATTGAACAGAAATAAAGCGAACATTTCTGATACTTCTTGCGTCTGAAAGTGTGGATTCTGCGTGGTGGCGGGACTAAAAGAGCGAAATGATTTTTCTTGACTAGGGCCGCGCAACTGGGTCTTGCATAATTTCCAAACCGAGTTTGGATTCACTCTAGGAGGAAGCATGCGCTTTCGAATCGCGATTCTGATTGGTTTGTTGCTGGCATTCGCCGGGATGTCCAGACCGGCGGAAGAAACGCCGCTGCTGGCGCATTCGCCGACGGTCAGCCAGACCCACGTGGTCTTTGCTTATGGCGGTTACCTCTGGAGCGTACCGCGCGATGGTGGTGACGCACGACAGTTGACAACGGGGGGGCACGAAGGGTTGCCGGTGTTTTCGCCGGATGGAAAGTGGATCGCGTTTTCGGGCCAGTACGACGGGAATCTGGATGTGTTTGTCATGCCAGCGGAAGGGGGCGAGCCGCGGCGGCTGACCTGGCATCCCGGAGCCGATGTTGTCGTGGGCTGGACTCCGGACGGGAAGCAGGTGCTCTTTTATTCCGGCCGCGAAGCGTATGCGGATTTCAGCCGTCTCTCTACCGTTCCAGTGGG
>Ga0137412_10004626_pt1 | contig 10981 bp, 7 predicted proteins | sample CZODoug2_1_16fun_FD_122160 | JGI IMG/M metagenome (GOLD analysis project Ga0137412, IMG submission 122160) | Vadose zone soil fungal communities from Angelo Coast Range Reserve, California, USA - CZODoug2_1_16fungal (Hybrid Assembly) | ecosystem: Environmental > Terrestrial > Soil > Vadose zone... | reverse complement strand
AACTGGGACGATACCTTTGCCCTGGTGCTGGGCAATGAAGTCTCCGGCGACCGGTCGTGGCAGGGCCTCATCAAATTCGTCGCCATCCACGATCGCGCCCTCACCGCCGCCCAGGCTCTGCAGAATTACAAGGCCGGCGTCGGCCAGCGCTTCTATCTGCTGTTCGACGTGGCCGCCGTCACCGGCGTGCCGCAGGGCTACGTCATGTTCACCGCCAGTCAATACGATAGCTCGAGCTATCTGTTCACGGCGCCGACCTTCATTTCTCTGGACAAGACCGCCAAGCCGGATGGAATCGCCGTCAAGGGCATACGCATCGGCATCAACGGCACCATTCCGACCGTCGGCCAGGCGTACATCCCGCTCACTACCACGGTAACCGCGGCCAAGTACACGTCTCAGGGCGAAGTGCTCTCGAGCATCGGCACGGTCATCGCCATCCAGAGCGGGCCGCTGACCGATACCTTCTTCCTGAGCTTCGACCAGCTCGGCGCCAAGACGCATGTGACCACCGATCCGGCGCCGTTTGCGATTGCGCCCAGCTACCCGTCGCCGGCCGCCTCGATCGGCGTGCGTACCTTCGCGCAGATCAATGCCAGTCTGTCGAAGTTGACCGGCGTACCGACCACGAACTCGACCGTCGCGCAGACCTATGTGACCTTGCAGCAGCAGCTGCCGTCGGTTCCGACCCTTGAGAGCTTCTCGTCCGCCAACCAGGTGGGCATCGTGCAGCTGGCGATTCAGTACTGCAGCACGGCGGTCAATACCCCGAGCCTGGCGGCGCAGTTGTTACCCGGAGTGACTTTCAGCAGCTCGCTGTTCGGCGCCACGGGAACCGCCCCGGGGGTCAGCCTGGTGAGCAGCGCGCTGGCGGCGCGGGTGCTCGGCTCGGGACTCGCCACTCAGCCGATAGCATCGACCGTCACCACTGAACTCAACGCCATGATCGGCAAGCTCTGCCTGTCGACTGCCTGCACCACGCAGGCACGCGTCATGGCGGTCACGAGCGCAGCCTGCGCGGCGGCGTTCAGCAGCGCCGACATGTTGATCAACTAGCAACAGCAGAGAGAAGAGGTTCATATGCGTAAGAAGCCGCCCAAAGGTCTCGGTCTGAACGAACCGCTGCGCCATCCGGATCATCCGCGCCCCCGTACGCGCCGTGAATTCGTGGCGCAGGGGTTCCTGACCGGCGCCGCCACCGTTGTCGGGCCCACGCTGCTGGGGCTGCTCGCCGATCCGCGCATGGCTCGGGCCGCACTTTCTACGGACATAGAGACGGCGAGGGCTGCCTGCGGCATCACCTCCGGTGCAGGCAAAATCCCCTTCATCTGTTTCGACCTGGCGGGCGGCGCCAATATCGCCGGCTCCAATGTGCTGGTCGGCGGCCCCAAGGGGCAGACGGATTTTCTATCGGTCGCCGGCTACAACAAGCTCGGACTTCCCGGCAGCATGGTGCCGAGTCCCAGCGCCACCGGAAACTTCATCGACAGCACTTTTGGCCTGCGGTATCACTCGGACAGCGCACACCTCCGCGGCATGAAGACGCGCACCGGCGCCAAGGCCATGACCAACACTATGGGCACGGTGATCCCGGCCTTGTCGCAGAACGACACCAACGTCAATCCGCACAACCCGATGTACGGCATCTATCAATTCGGCGCGCGCGGCGGCTTGCTCGACCTGATCGGCTCGGACAGTTCGATGTCCGGCGGCAATTCCATGGCGCCGATGACCATGATGATACCGAGCGCGGCACCGGTGAAGGTTTCCAGCTCCAGCGACACCAAGGGCCTGGTCAACACCGGTCAGTTGAGTGCATTGCTGCCGGCGGCGGATGTGACTGACGTGATGGAATCGGTCAAGCGCATCAGCGATGCCAAGTACCAGAAGGTCGTGGCTTACACCGACAATACTTTGCAGACGGCGGCGCTGGGACCCAAAGGAATCGAGGCGTGCGGCTATACCAAGGCGGCGTACGTCGTCGACAAATATGGCAACCCTGCCTCGATCAATCCCGACATCGATCCCAACATCGTCGGCCCGGGCGGGATCTTCACGACGGCGGAATATCAGGCGAGCTCGGATTTCCAGAAGACCGCCGCGATCATGAAGCTGGTCATCGACGGCAACGCCGCCGCCGGGACCATCGAAATGGGCGGCTTCGACTACCACACCGGCGACCGCATGACCGGCGAGGCGCGCGACTTCAACGTCGGCGTCTGCATCGGCGCGTGCCTCGAGTACGCCGCACGCGTCAACAGGCCCGTGATGATCTATGTCTTCAGCGACGGTTCCCTCGCCAGCAGCGGCATGATCGACAGTTCGGTCGGCGGCCGCGGCAAGGGCGTCTGGACCGCGGACAATCAAAACGTCGCCGCCACCTATTTCTTGGTGTTCGATCCGAAGGCCAAGCCGTTGCCGGCGCAAAACAATCCCGAGATGAGCTTGCAAATCGGCCACTTCAACTCGGACGGTTCGCTCAACACCTCGGGCAGCCCTGCGGGGAACAACGTGTTCAACTTGGTGCAGATGGTGGTGCTCAACTACATCGCATTGCATGGCGCGGGCGCCGCGGCGACCTTCGCGGGTCTCTATCCCTTGAACAACACCCTGGGTCCCGTCTCGGCGCTGGATGCCTTGGTTTCGTACCAGCCCCTCGCCAGTCTGGTGAACGGAAAGGTAACCTAGGTCCGCGGCAGCGTTCGCTGAAGCGCGCGCAGGCTTGTCTCATTCCAGAGACAGCACTCGACGCTTGGCCGCTTGTTGTATTGTGTGCAGCGCCGGTGGGAGTGCACATGCTATTTCCTTGAATGTGCGCCAAGTCGTACAGAAATCTAGCAAAGCAGCAGGTTGCCGCGTTGACACTACGGCTTGCATTGTGCGATTTTGCATAAGATCCGCGCTGAGGCCACATCGCATGCGTAGAGTATTGCTTGCCGGCAGTCTGATCTTCGGCGCCTTGTCGGCCGTGCCGTCGACCGCGGCCGCGCCCACCCTCGTGGGCAAGGACGCACCCGACTTCGTGCTGAAGGCGATGGACGGCAGAAATTTGCGCATGTCCGAATTCCGCGGCCAGGTTGTATTGGTGAATTTCTGGGCGCGATGGGCGGGCGACTCGCGCCAGGAGATGCCGGCCCTCGATCGAATCAACACGACCTACAACCGCGCCGGTCTGGTGGTGCTCGGAGTGTCGGTCGACGAGGATCTGGGCCGGGCGCGCGAGTTCGCGGACGCCATGAAGGTGTCGTATCCCATCATGTTCGATACCGGCTCCAACATCGGGCGAGACTATGGCCTGCAGACGATGCCCATGACGATTCTGGTGGATCGCGCGGGGATCGTGCGGTACTCCAATGTCGGCTTCAAGCGCGGCGACGAGCGCGCTTATCTTGATCACATTCGCGAATTGCTGCGCGAGTAAAAAATAGGTCAGTTATGAATCCCAAGTACCGAGTTGTGTCCACCTTTGCGCGCGGAGCGTTGCTGACCTGTGCCTGCGCCGCAGGCGCGGCGCTCGCCGCGAACGCGGCCGCGGCCGCGGCAGCAGCGACCGCAGCAACACCAGCCGCCGCAACGGCAGCGACCGCGGCAACACCAGCCGCCGCAACAGCAGCTCCAGCCACAGCCGCCGCAACTGCCCCGGCACCTCCGGCCGCCACGGCCAATCCGCCCGCCGCCACCGCACCTCCGGCCCCTGCCTCCGACGCCACGCCTGCGCCGGACGCCGCTGCGGGCGCTGCGGCGCCCGACGCGCCGTCCGGCGACTTCAAGACGCTGGATCAAGAAGTGCAAGGCTTGAAGAAAGACGTCATCGATCTGAACAAGGATCTGTTCGTGTTGGAGGAGGAATTGCTGTTTCCCGCCAACACGCAGGTCGCCTTGTACGTGTCGATGGACGTCGGCACGTTTTTCGCGTTGGATTCGGTGACCGTCAAGATCGACAACAAGGAAGTGAAGAATTACTTGTACACCGCGCGCGAAGCGGACGCTCTGCTCAAGGGCGGCGTGCAGCAAATCTATTTGGGCAACCTCAAGGTCGGCAAGCATGAGCTGGTGGCGTTCTTCACCGGCAAGGGACCGGCCGAGCGCGACTACAAGCGCGGTGCCACGCTCAACTTCGACAAGGGCGTCGGCGCCAAGTATTTGGAACTCAAGATCACCGACCGTGTGGCCAAGCATCAGCCAGAGTTCACCATCAAAGACTGGGAATGATGCGTGCAACGTGTGATTAACAGACTCCGGCCGCTCATCCTGAGCGGGTTATTGCTGGCGTTGCCGTGGGCGGTTGCGCCCGCGAAGAACGTCAAGCCGGATCCCAACGGCCTGCCGCCGCAGGACGTCAAAGATCTGCACTACGGCGACGTGCTGTTCTACTTCTTCCAGGACGATTATTTCGATTCGATCACACGCTTGCTCGCGGCGCGCCAACTCGACCGCTTGCCGCACACCCAGGGCGAGGCGGAGCTGCTCTTGGGCGGCTTGTACCTGTCTCTGGGTGAGCACGTAGAAGCGGGCAGGATTTTCGAGGCGCTGCTCAATCAAAATACCTCCGAAGCCGTGCGCAACAAAGCGTGGTTCTACTTGGGCAAGGTCTGGTATCAACGCGGCTACCTGGCGGAATCCGAGCGCGCGCTCAAGCAGGTGTCGGACAAGATCGATCCGCGCATCAGCGCTGAGCGCTACATGCTGCTCGCGCAGCTGATGATGCGGCAGCAGCGCTATGACGACGCCATCGCGGCATTGAGCAACTGGCACGGTGCCCCCGATTGGACCGCCTACGCTCAATTCAACTTGGGAGTGGCGCTGGTTCGCCAGGACCGGCTCGCCGAAGCCATACCCTACTTGGACCGGGTGGGGCGCATCGAAACGCGCAGCGAGGAATTGCTGTCGCTCAAGGACAAGGCGAATCTAGCGCTGGGATTCGCCCTGCTGCAGGCACAGCGCGCCGCAGACGCCAAACCCATCTTGCAGCGCGTACGCCTCGAGGGTCCCTACTCCAGCAAGGCGCTGCTCGGCGTCGGTTGGGCGGACGCCGGAGTCGGTGAATTCAAACGCGCGTTGGTGCCGTGGCTCACGCTGCGCAAGCGCAACATGCTCGATTCGGCGGTCCAAGAGTCCTTTCTCACGGTGCCCTACGCCTATAACCAATTGTCGGCGACGGGTCAGGCGGCCGAATACTACAACTCCGCCATCGAGTCCTTCGACGCCGAAATGAAGCGGATCGACGACTCGGTCGAACAGATCCGCAGCGGTCATTTGCTCGACCGGCTGCTGGACGACGACAAAAAAGACACATTGACGTGGTATTGGCAGCTCACCACTCTGCCCAACGCACCCGAATCTCGGTATCTGTACCAGCTCTTGGCAAGCAATGAATTTCAAGAGGGTCTCAAGAATTACCGCGAACTCAATTATATGAGCCGCAATTTGGACAATTGGCGCGAGGACGTGTCCGCCTACGATGACATGCTCGATACGCGCCAGGAGGCGTACAAGCGGCGCGTGCCCAAGGCGGATGCGGTCATGGCTGCGACCGATCTCGGCGGCCTCACGCAAAAGCGCGTGGACTTCGAGTCGCGTCTCAACGAAATCGAGAAATCCAGCGATGTCGCGGCCTTGGGGACACCCGAGGAGCAGCGCACGTGGGGCCGATTGAAGCGCATCGAGGACTATCTCGCGGCGCATCCGGACGACCCGGATCTCGCGGAAATGCGCGAAAAGCTCCGCCTGATGAAGGGCGTCACTTACTGGAGGCTGTCGGCGAGTTTCAAAGCCCGGCTGTGGAACGAGCGGCGCTCGGTCAAGGAGCTCGAAGGCGCGCTCAAGGAAACCCAGAAGCGGGCGGTGCTGGTCAAACAGGCGCGGGCCGGCATGCCGACCAATACCGGGGCTTTCGCCGGGCGCATCGGCGCGATACGGGCCCGCATGGATCAGCTGCAGCAGCGCCTGACCGATGTGTCGGCGGAGCAGAATCGATTCCTGCAGGTGCTCGCCATCCGCGAGCTCGAGGGTCAGAAGCTGCGCATTTCGACGTACCAAATCCAGGCGCGCTACGAATTGGCGGCCATTTATGACCGCGCCGCGAACGACAAGCCCAAGGCGAAGCCGTGAAGAACGCGAACAACGCGCGCCCTGCTTTCAACCGAAGAGTCGGCGCCGCGGCGCCGGCTGCGGCTCTGCTCGCCGCGTGGTGCGCGTTGCCGGGCTACGCCGCGAACAAGAATCCGCCGACCATCAAGGATCTCGACGCGCAGCAGGTCGAGGTCAACACCGATCCGCCGAGAAACGTCGACGCCAACAAGACCATGGACAGCTACAAGCGGTTCCTCGACTTGAACGCGGGAGACGCCGCGTTGCGTGCGGAAGCCTTGCGCCGTCTGGGCGATCTGAATCTCGAGAGTTCCGAGTCGGAGCGCATCGAGCGCGAGCTCATTACCAATGAGGGCCTGCGCGCCACGGAAGCCATCCACCTGTATTCAGCCTTGCTGAAAACCTACCCGAAGTATGAGCGCAACGATTCGGTGCTCTATCAGCTGGCACGCGCCTACGAGCTCAATGCGCAGCCCGACAAGGCGCTGGCGTCCCTGGACCAGCTGGTGGCGGCTTACCCCAACAGTCATTACCTCGACGAAGCGCAATTCCGGCGCGGGGAATTGCTGTTCTCGGGCAAGGCGTATCCCAAGGCGCAGAGTGCCTACGAAGCCGTCATCAAGATCGGTTCCTCGTCGCCGTTCTACAACCAAAGTCTTTACAAGCACGGGTGGTCGCTGTTCAAGCAGGGCGAGAACGAGCGCAGCTTGGATTCCTTCGCGGGCGTGCTCGATTCGATGTTGGTGTCGAAACACAATCCGTCGGAACTGGTCGAACTCGAAAGCTTGAGCCGGCCGAACCGCGAGTTGGTGGAGGACACCTTCCGGGTCATGAGCATCACTTTCTCCTATCTCGACGGGCCGAAGACGATCGGCGACTTCGTGAAGCGCCGCACGCCGAGGCCCTACTCGTATCTTCTGTACGCGCGCCTGGGCGATCTCTACATCGAGAAGGAGCGTTACACGGACGCGGCCGACAGTTACCGCGCCTTCGTTTCGCAGGACCGCAATAACGAAAAGGCGCCGCTGCTCGAGATGCAGGCGATCGAGGCCTACCAAAAGGGCGGCTTCCCGCAGCTCGTGTTGCAGGGAAAGAAAGAATTCGTGGAGAACTACAGCTTCGGGACGGCGTACTGGCAGGGCCGGGACGCCAAGAAAGAGCCGAAAGTGGTGGCCGAGCTCAAGACCAACCTCAAGGACGTCGCGCAGTACTATCACGCGCAGGCGCAGCGCAGCAAGAACGTGGCGGATTATCAGGAGGCGGCGAAGTGGTACCACAGCTATCTCACGTCCTTCCCGGACGACCCGGATTCGGCCGTCACCAATTACCTGCTCGCCGACACCTTGTTCGAGAGCAAGCAATATCTCGACGCCGCGAAGGAATACGAGAGCACCGCGTACCACTACGGCGACCATGAGAAGGCGGCGGCGGCAGGTTATGCGGCAATCATTGCCTACGGCAAACAGGAAGAGACGCTGAACGGCGAGGCGAAAGCCTCGGTGCACAGCCGCAGCATCGACAGCTCGCTGAAATTCGCGCAGACCTTTCCCGCTCATCCGGAGAGCGCGGCGGTGCTGACACGGGCCGCCACCGACCTCTATTCGAGCAAGGATTATCCGCGGGCAATCGCCGCGGCCGACGCTCTGTTGGCGCGCCAGCCCCCGGCGGACACCACCAAACAGCGCGTGGCCTGGACGGTGATCGGGAACTCGAACTTCGAGCAGGGCGTATTCGACAAGGCCGAAGCGGCCTACGGCCATGCACAGACGCTGATGCCCGCCAACGACCCCGAGCGTGCGGTGATCGTCGAGCGCTTGGCCTCGTCGATTTACAAGCAGGGCGAACAGAAGAGCAAATCCGGCGAGAGTGCGGCGGCGGTCGACGATTTCTTGCGCGTGGCCGCGTTGGCGCCCACCTCGAAGGTTCGCGCGAACGCGGATTTTGATGCGGCGGCGCTGCTCATCAAGGACAAACAATGGGATCGAGCCGTCGTCGTCTTGGAGGGATTTCGCCGCAATTTTCCGCAAAGCCCGCTGCAGGCCGATGTCACGCGCGACCTCGCCGTGGCATATACGGAATCGAATCACCCCGGGCAGGCGGCGGCGGAGTTCGAACAAATCGCGCAGACACAGGGCGAATCGCCCGACGTGCAGCGCGAGGCCACCCTGCAGGCGGCGGATCTATACGAGAAGGCGGGCAACGCCGCAAAGTCGCGTGCCATGCTCGAGGCGTTCGTGAAGCACTTTCCGCAGCCCTTGGGTCCGGCAATGGAGGCGCGCAACAGGTTGAGCATGCTTGCGGCGAAGTCCGGCGATACCGCGGGCCGTGATTATTGGTTCAAGGACATCATTGCCGCGGATCGCGCGGCGGGTGCGGCGCGCACGGATCGCAGCCGAGCCTTGGCGGCGAAGGCGACGCTGACCTTGGCGATTCCGATCCGCGACGAGTTCCGGAGCATCAAGCTGGTGACACCACTGAAGAAGTCGCTGGCCGAGAAGCGCAAAGCGATGGAGGCGGCGCTCAAGGCTTACGAACAGGCGGCGGACTACCAGGTGGCCGATGTCACCACGGCCGCCACTTTCGAAAGCGCCGAATTGTACCGGCAATTGGGCAAGGACCTGATGAGCTCGGAGCGTCCGAAGAAACTGTCCAAAGAGGAATTGGAGCAGTATGACGTGCTGCTCGAGGAGCAGGCCTTCCCGTTCGAAGAGAAGGCGATCAAATTGCACGAAGTCAACGTCGCGCGAGCCAAGGACGGCACCGACGATGAATGGGTGCAGAAAAGCTTCGCGGCGCTGGCGCAACTCAATCCGGGCCGCTACGGCAAGCAGGAAATCGGTGAGCAGCCGGTCGAATCGATTGCCGGCGCGCCTGCGGCGCCAAGCACGGCCGGGCCTGCGGCGCCAAGCACGGCCGCGACTACGGCCGCGGGCACCTCCGCCGCCAACACGGCCCCTGTCGAAGCCGCGCCTATCCCCGAGCGCGCGACTCAGCAATACGCGCAGGCTCTGCAGCTCATGAGATCGGGGCGCAATACCGATGCGGAGCTGGAATTCAAAGAGTTGGCCATCGGCTATCCGCAATTGGCGGGACCGCAATTGAACCTGGGGTTGCTGTACCTGCGCGACTCGCGTTTGCCCGAGGCAGAGGCCGCCTTCAAGGCCGCACTCGAACTCAAACCCAACAATGCGGTGGCGGGCAACGAACTCGGGATCGTCGAGCGAAAGCTCGGCAAATTTGCAGAAGCCGAGGCGGCGTACCAGCGTACGATAGCGGCTGAACCTAATTACGCCCCGGCGCATCTGAACTTGGGCGTACTCTACGATTTGTACCTTGCACAGCCGCAAAAGGCGCTCGATGAATTCGAGCGCTACATCGAGATTGCCGGCGAGAACAAACAGGTCGCCGGCTGGGTGGTTGAACTGCGCAAGCGCGTCGGAGCGCCGGCGCCCGCGCCCAAGAAGGACCCTGTATGAACACTGCTATCAGAACCTTGAGCCTCATGGCACTGTGTTGCGCCGCGTCGGGTGCCGCGGTGGCGCAGCAACCGCCTGCGCCCGCCACGACATCGCCGGCGCCAGCGACGCCGACCGCGCCGGCAGCCGCTGCACCCGCCGCACCGGCGGCGAAGGCCCCCCAGTCGACGGCGCAGTCCGAGGCCGGCGACCCGCGTGCCGACACGTCGAATGAGCCGGCAACGGCTCCCGCCCCACCGGCAGCGTCGGGGCCGTCAACAGGCGGCGCACAGGCCGCTCGTGGGTCGGCCGGCCGCGCCGCGCCAGCGGCCTCAGGGTCGGGCCAGAAGGCCGCCCCGAAGACCGATCGGCTCGACCTGGGCACGGCCACCGTAACCGGCGACCGGGAACAGCCCAAAGTCATGTATATCGTCCCCTGGAAACGCTCGGATATCGGCGATCTGGCGGGCAAGCCCATGAACAGCCTGGTTGATGAAATTTTGGCACCCGTCGACCGGGACGTGTTCAAACGCGAGGTCATTTATTACCACGCCGTGCAAGACGACACGTCTCAAAATGGTGCACCGCCGAAACCGGGGCAGCAGGGTGAGAAGTAAGTCATAGCCGATTTTACGGAATCTGGTTGAATCGCAAGTTCGGAAGCGGATGAGCATTATCTTAGGAGCGCGCAGATGAATTTCATGAATTCAGTGGTCAATTTCTTCAAGGACGGCGGTGTGTTCCTATACCCGCTGGCCCTGATATTCGTGGTCGGCATATCGATCGCCATCGAACGATACGTGTTTTTGACCCGCGAGACCTTTCGCAACCGCAGCCTGTGGGATGACCTGGTGCCCGCCCTGAGCGCCGGCAATTTCAAACAGGTGGTCGGCCTGACGCAGAACTCCAAGGCGTCGATTGCGACGATCTTGAACTACGGCGTGGCCCGCGTCGCGAGCGCACGGCGGCGCGACGACATCGAAAAGGCCATGGACGAGAGTCTGCTCGAGGTCATTCCGCGCATCGAGAAGCGGACTCACTATCTGGCGTCGCTGGCAAACGTCGGCCTGTTGATCGGCTTGCTCGGCACCATCACCGGCCTGATCGGCGCCTTCAGCGCCGTGGCGACCGCGAATCCGGCCGAGAAGGCCAGCCTGCTCGCGGCGGCCATTTCCGTGGCGATGAACAACACCGCATCGGGCTTGGCGGTGGCGATCACGCTGCTCACGTCGCACATGTTTCTCGAGTCGAAGACCACGTCGTTGATCGACAGCCTGGAAATCGCGTCGGTAAAATTCCTGAATTCCATCACCGAGCGGCAATCGGAACCAGCGCATGCGCCCGCGGCGCCCCCTGCGCCCGCGTCGCGAGCTCCGACCGCTGCCCGCGGCACGATCTAGCAAGACCTGCTCCTAGGATGGTGCTCCAGCCATGAA